>Ga0182018_10000106_pt1 | contig 101162 bp, 85 predicted proteins | sample 812P2MmetaG_FD_120490 | JGI IMG/M metagenome (GOLD analysis project Ga0182018, IMG submission 120490) | Permafrost microbial communities from Stordalen Mire, Sweden - 812P2M metaG | ecosystem: Environmental > Terrestrial > Soil > Wetlands > Permafrost | place: Sweden: Stordalen | collected...
CCATTGAGGAGTTAACCTCCGCTGTCGAGCGGGAAGCCCGGAAGCGACCCGCGGCGCAGCGACTGATGACGCATCCTGGGGTGGGCCCGCTTACGGCCCTGGCCTTCGTGCTGATCATTGGAACATGGGAACGTTTTCCACGCGGCAAGCAGCTTGGCAACTACGTGGGGATGATTCCGAGTGAGGACTCCAGTGCGGGCAAGCAGCGCTTGGGGCACATCAGCAAGCAGGGCAATTCCTTACTGCGCTTCTTGCTGGTGGAGGCGGCCCAAGCGGCGGCGCGAGTCAATCCTGACTGGAGACGTCGCTACATTCACCTGGCAGTGCGTCGGCACAGGAGCATTGCCAAGGTAGCGATGGGGCGCAGGCTGGCGATCCGCTTGTACTGGATGTGGCGGAATGGTTGTGAAACTCGACCGATGTTGCCTGCTGTAGTATCGGCTTCGCTGTCTCGGTTAGAAGGAAGTCGGCTGACTCTTCTTCGCCGAGCGTGTGCGACAAAAGCGTCGCGACTCCTCGTTCAGCGCGAAAGCTGGAGCGAATAAGTAGCGTCGCCGGAAAGAGCCGGCCAGACCCGGGGTGCGGAACGGCATCCCGGGTTTGGCATCATCCCGTCACCTTTTCCGAGAGAAGCACGCAAAATCAAGCCACTTCGATACATCGCCGACGATTGGGCCGAGTGAACAGATGCTCGTTCTATTTCCAAGTTGCGTGAACCCGACACATGCCTTGCTGGATCTCAATTTTTTGGAATCATAGACCGGGCGGCTTCTCGAAGTTGCGACAACAAAACACGCCGCTTCGTCGGACGGTCGGCCCGATAAAGAAGGTTCAAAAGAGGGTGACACCCTCGGTCCAGGGCCCGACGCCCCTTTGCAAATTCATAGTTCGTCTGCGCCCCTCTCTTCTTCGTAGCCTCACCAGTGGCACACCATCGGCCATTCTACATTGGCAATGAAAGCTTAGGCCAAGTAGCATCTGACGTGCATTGCTCACCCCTGATGAGTGCGCGGGGGTATTCATGCAGCATGTCCGGTTGGCGATAGGAATCTTATCGATAGTGTTTAGCGGCACTCTCGCGGCGCGACTCATTCCGGTTGAACAGGCAGCGCCAGCCGCTAATCCCACTCCACTGGTCCTGGCCTCCGGCGAAGGTGAACGGCGAGAGTTTCGAACAAGACCGGGCGTGACCTTCACGATCAAAGTCGATCCCCGAAACGGCGGTTCTGATCGCATGACCGTAGTGACCGAGGACATGGCGCCGGGAGATAGAATTCCTACACACCGACATCCTCATGCTGACGAGTTGCTCTTTATACTTAGCGGAACAGGCCGAGTAACCCTCGGCGATAAGGTGCAAGTAGCGCAGGCCGGCGCGATTGTCTTCATTCCAAGCGACACCTGGATAAGCTTGGAAAACATCGGCAAGGACCACTTAACCCAGATCGGTGTGTGGTCGGCACCCGGGTATGAGGACTACGTGCGAGCCATCTCTGTGCCGGCGGGTGAGCCCGTCACCCCGCTGTCGAAAGAAGAGCTCATTGAGATTCGTAAGAAATATTTGCACTTTGGGATTTATCAGTAAGGCGGCCTGACACCCTCTTTACCATTTCAAGTTGATCGAGCGATCTACCCCGCCACCTTCTTCGCCTGCTTCCTGACCTTCGCCCACCGTTTTTTCGCTCCCTTGATAATCGCCGCCCGGCCAGCAGCCGACAAAACACGCTTCTTCACAACGACCGCTTCGCGCTCGGCGGAATGCCCCAACGCTTTTGCGGCCGCGCGGACGCCGCCCAACTGGTGCTGTAACTTGCCTAGTTGCTTTTCGAGCTTTCTCTCTTCACGCTTGATCGCTGCAAGAATGTCCATGAATCCTCCGGCATGGAATCTATCCCAAAACCAAGACGGTGCACCAGAGGTACTACGCGAGGCAAGTAACTCGGGTTGCCCCCTAAACTGTCGGGCAGAGTCCGAGTAGCGGAGCGGTAGGTGTTACACTGCCTCCATTTGAATAATCGGCTTGGGTGTATCTTTGAGCGTATCTTTCAATTTCGTTACCGAACGTATTGCCGTTGGCGGGGAAATCTTGTCGAAAGCCGACGTTGATCAGATCGTGGGTGCTGGCATCACCCACGTCATCGACATGCGTGCGGAATTCGATGACGACACGCTGAATGATAATCGCATCACGATTCTCTGGCTCCCGCAGGTGGACGACGGCACGATGCGGCCTCCAGGACAATATCGAAAAGGAATTCAATTTGTCTTCCCGGCCTTGTCGCTGCCGAACACCAAGGTGTTTCTGCATTGCTCCGCCGGGTTAAATCGCGGCCCTACGATGTGTTATGCGATCTTTCGGGCATTCGGATTCTCCCAGGCCGAGGCTATTTCAAGAATTCGAGCGGCGCGTCCCGAAGTGGTGTTTTATCTGGTTGAAAACTATCTGGATTCCGTCGAACGAGACTTAACAAGCTGAAGACGTGGCGGTATTGGCCGGGAAGTGTCAAAACTCTACGGTTCAGTTTCAGAGAAAGCGCAAAGCTTAATGGGCTGATGCCTTACTTCTTACTCTTGCTGCAGTTGCGGTCGGAAGGGCCAATGATCTTCTCTGCGATCTGATGACTTTGTTGATCCATGATCTGAAATTCACCCGGCCAGAACGAGGTGAGTTCTGCAATCCGGGACTCCGCGGCGCGTAGATCAGGGGCGGCCTCCAGCCATAGCGCCAATTTGTCATGGTCTTTTCTGATGATGTCGTAGCGGCGCGAGTTCATGGAACCTCCTGAATATCAGCGTTGTGAACTGGCGGTTGTGCCCTCGCGGACGCTGACTAGATTCGCTACAACCTGCCGCGTGCGTAGATTGAAGATAAAGTATTCGCCGGGATTGACGGACGCCAGTTGCGTTAAGCGAATGCACGCGACTTCAAAATCCGGTACCGCGTCTAGCCACACAGGATTCCCACAGGCATCTTCTGTGAAAAGGTTGTACACCGGTTCGGCCATCCGATTACCTATGCGTTTATTGGTGCATTCTTGGTGCCATTTGACTACCGAGATTCGTGCGGCTTGAGGGCTGTCCGATCCGCGAATGCCAGTCCCGGTACGTAAATTGTGCTGGCTTGCCGTCTATGATTTGTAATTTACGCACGGCCATCTGAGGTACACCATCCATCCTAGGGGATAAGCTGTATTGATTTGTTCTGCATCCTCCGTATAGACATTGGTACCGGGGGGACTTAGGGCATGGCGAAGTGCATCCTAATCGCGGATGACAATGACATCGTTCGGACGATCATTCGTTTCTTCCTTGAGACCAAGGGCTTTGCAATTTGCGGCGAAGCGGTGGATGGCGTTGACGCCATCGAGAAGGCAAAACAACTGAAGCCGGACTTGATCGTGCTGGATGTGGCGATGCCGAGGATGAACGGTGTGGAAGCGGCGTCTGTGCTAAAGGCCATGTTGCCAAACGTGCGAATAGTTTGGTTCACGATGTATCAGGAACTGGTGGGCCACTCGCTGACGGCGGCTGTTGGTGTTGACGCAGTGCTCTCCAAGCCGGACGGCGTGGGCGGCCTCGTAGAGTGCGTCCAGGGGCTGATCGGTTAGCCACGTTTCGCAGCCTTCACTCTTACCGGCAACTTTAAAAACCCATGTCGCGGGTGGCTCTTCCTCGCCGCGCGTTCCGCAACCATCCGTGTCCGTATTTACAGTGGCAAAGTCGAGGCTGAAGGAACAGCGATCATAAACCACTCCGCTGGCCGCAAGGTGCGGATCCTCTATGGCAGCGTGACGGTGTCGACTAATCCAGCGCAGATTGCCGAAATCCCCCCGACAACCAGTCCCAAACAAATCCAAGTCGGTTCCGCAGTCGCCCGTCTCCACGACGGACCGGTTATCGTCGCCAAGGTTGCGCCGATTGTTGATCGCGTAGCAGGCCGCAAAGTCCACATCAGGTTCGGTGCGTTCGCGATAATCGTCGATGAGCCCAGCTGGTCAGGTCGGTTGGATGAACGACGAGGGTTTCAGGCGCGAACTGTAGCGGGCGTTTGCATCAGCGGTGCCAGCTTGTCGAACTCCACTAAGACCTCGCGGCGAAAAGCGAGTGCTGTACCGATAGGGAGACCGTCCTTACCAGCTACAGCGACGAACAAACTCAGAGCGTGTTCTTCTTTCTCTGGAATGGAGATCAATTCCCGCTCCTCCAGTGTCGTTGTTCCAAGCGAGACAAGCCGCATAATTGCCCGAGCTTCGACACTTTCAGGAGTCTCAAAGTAATTCTGCATTTCGCACCTCGAACTTCGACGTGAATCGTACAGCGTCAAGACTCGGAGCAAATACGATGGTTCATGTAGGATGACCAGACGGAACGGTTAGCAAGGACGCGACGGTGCCGAGAAATCAAGACGTGCCCGAATCAATTCGTAGGCCTGGTATACGAGTTCGTGCCGCTGGCAGATGTCTTTGCTTGCGCAATTAGGACGTTCCAATTCAGCGCCGCCGCCCGGGGAATTCAGGTTTCGGCGGCTCCGAAGAAGTTCGCTACCCCAGAGTCTTCCATCAGGGAATGGGTGCATTCAAAATTGCAGTTGTCTCACCGCAAAGTTCAGCGTGCCATAGCGATCACGCCACCACCCTACACCCAACGGCGTTCTGCTTGCTCCGCCCGGCCGCAGCGTCTTGCTATAAGACTAGGCGGGTGCGGCACAACCCTCACTCACCGCCGCAAGTTGTAAATCACCGTAATGTACGTATCCACCTGCACCTGCTGCCCGTTCAGCAGCGTCGGCGTATACCTCCATTGGCGTACCGCCTCGAGCGCGGAAGGAAAAAACACGGGGTCGCCTGCGACCGCTTCCAGAGACTGGATCGTCCCGTCGGTTGCAATGATCGCGCGCAGTTCCACCGTCCCGGAACGCCCGATCTGCTTCGCCAGTAGGGGATACACCGGCTCAACCCGATGTACTAGCATCGCCGGATCGATGTGCGCCACGTGCACGACGCGTGGTCTCTCGACGTCGGTCCGCGGGGGCGGTGGCACTGTCGTAGCCCTGGAGTCGGGCGGTGGCGTCATGGCGCCGGGAATCTCGATGCCATCGAAACGCGGCTCGCCCTGGCCATCGTCGGTCCGCGGCGCATCATGGAGCACGATGTTCGGTGGAATCGACGTGGGCGCGCAAAATCTGCAAGTGTTTACTGGCCGGCGCGGCTGCGGCTCCACGGCTGTCGGTCTTGCCGCGGGACGCGAGTAATACGGTGGCACTGGCGTCACGTTCGCAAGCGCAATCCGCGCCGGTTTGCCGAGCAACGGAACCAGCACAATGACGGCGAGAGCAAGGCTCTGCAGCGCCACCGACAAAACCAGCGCCCGCCGCCGCACCTTGCGTTGACGCCTTTGCTGCTCTGGATCTCCCTCCACCAGACACCCTTTCCATACGCCTAGCTCGCTGCCAGAAACCTCGCCGGCTTGGTAAGACATCGCACACCTCCACACAACAATGCTGCGATCCATAGGGGAATTTGCGGCGCCGGAATCCTGCCGCTTCGACAGAAACCCGGCGCCGCGCTCGCAGGGATGTGAGGGTTGCGCGCGTCCTCCCAACGTTGGACACCGCCTCGAGCGACAAGTTCCCCAGACTAACGCCCTGGTCGCTCAGATCCGGCGAAAGGCTAGGTCATTGGTAAAAACGTTCTGTGCCGTCGAATGTCTTGGAGGGTCCGTATTTCACGGAAAATAAGAAACTTATAAATCTGTATCAAAATGTCACTCTAGCGCATCTTATGTCTCGTGGACGTGGATCTGAAGGAGGCGAACCAAATGGACCGGCGCAATATTGAAACTGTAGGCGTGCGCCGCACCGGCTGGGCCGCTCTGGACCGCGATCCGCAGGAGGACAGGGTCGAATTCGTCTGTCCGCACTGCGGTACACGGGGCCAGAAAAATGCCCGGCGCGAGCGGACGCAGTATCATTTCACGGATGGTTTCTTGCAGGATTTGCAGGGCGAAGTAACGCAGTGCCGCTCGTGCAGCCAGTCACTGCGCGTAGTGCCTGTCGTAATGCTGCACGACCAGGATGAGACACGGCGCTTCGAGGCCGTATTCTCTGAGGAACTGCCCGTAACAACGCACTAAATTTCCCCGCAGCTATGACCCAAGGGCGCATCCCAGTGCGCCCTTTTTTCTTGCCGTCCTCTCAGCATTCCTGAACGCCAAAAAGGCGCGGCGGATAAATCCGCCGCGCCTTGGAGTCTCAAATCAGTTTGGTAAAGCGTCTCACGGATGTCCGTGATTATCGTCCCAGTTGTGTTCTGCGCGCCACTCATGCGCGTCGACGTCCCACCACTTGTGGTCCTGGTTCCAGCAGTACTCGCGAGCCGCGCTCAGTTCGTTACGCGCATGTTCGGCTTGTTTGCTGTCCCAGCCGTGGTGCTTCACCGCCTCGTGCAGATTGTGGTCCGCTTTCTCGGTGCGATGCTGGCACTCGGCCTCACTTGCGCGCACGCGAGGTGCACCGGTAAAGAGCACAAACCCAGCGAGAGCCGCGAGCACTACGAACAGCTTCGCATACTCCACGATCCCCAAACGCCGTTCAATCTGCATACGCTTCTCCTATCAACATGGATAGCCAGGCCTTTGACGGCTAGTCGGGTCACACTATAGATTTCCGAACATGCCTCCCGCCATACGGAGAGCATGGGAGTTCGATCGGGAAAACCCTGTAGCGAATTAAAGCTTAAGCCACACCGAATCAGTAGTTTGCAGCGATAACGCACACTCGGAAGGCACGCGCAGCCCAACCGGGACCTAAAGGTCGGACTCAATCTCCAGGTGATACTTCTCCAGCCCGCTCTGAATACGTCCAAAGGCTTCGTCCACGGTGTCCGCAAACTGCAGCATGTTGTACTCGCTCTGACTGATCATTCCCCAGCGCACCATGGCCCGGAAATTCAGCACTTCGTCCCAATACTTCCGGCCGTAAATAATAATCAGATTATTTTTCGGCAGTTTTCCGGTTTGCAGCAGGGTCATCATTTCCCACAGCTCGTCCATCGTCCCGAACCCGCCCGGAAAAACCACAAGCGCTTTGGCGATCTGCGCGAACCAAAGTTTGCGCATGAAAAAGTAGTGAAAATTCAGGCTCAACTCCGGGCTGATATAAGGGTTCGCGAACTGCTCGTGCGGCAGCTCGATCGAAAGCCCGATAGATTTGCCTCCGGCCTCCATCGCCCCGCGATTCGCGGCTTCCATGATGCCTGGTCCGCCTCCGGAACAAATCACGAAGCGTCTCGGCCGCGTTCCGAGCGTCATCGCCCAGGTCGTAATCCTTCGTGACAATTCGCGCGCTTCTTCGTAGTAGCGCGACATCTCCAGCGCGCTTCTCGCGTCCCGCAGTGTTTCCCGATGCTGGGCTCGCTGCTGCTTCACCCGCGCCAGCGCAGCTTTGTTCTTCAGTTTGCCAAACCGCGCCAGCGCACTCTCGCGCGATTCGATACGTGCCGATCCAAACATCACGATCGTGTCCGCAATTCCTTCCTTCTTCAGTTGGACCAGCGGCTGCAGGTATTCCGCCAGGATGCGAATCGGGCGTGCCGCCGTGCTTTCCAGGAAGGTCGGGTCTTTGTGTGGCGCCAACGGTGCGTGCATCGGTTTCAGTTTCACTTGTCGTACAGCCATCTGGCGCTCTCCAAAGTGTCAATCTCTCATTCTAGGAACTGCGGCCTCCTCCGGCAACGCTTGTCGCCGCAGTTGCGTCGAATTGGATACACTCGGTTTGGAGGGTTGCGCATGAACCGCCAGGTTTCTTCCAGCTTTTTCTCCCTGACCGGAATTCTCTTTCTGACCGTCGTCGACGTATCGGCGTTGGCATTCTCGCTGGCCGCACAATCTACCTCAGGGCCAATGACGCCGCAGCCGGGTGCCGCGGTCCAGCAAGCTCCAGCCCCGCCAAAAATCGGTGTTAGCGTCTCGCTCGTCAACACTCCCGTTACGGTGCGCGACTCCAAGGGTCAAATGGTCAACACCCTGGACGCCAAAGACTTTCGCGTAACCGACAACGGCGTCCCCCAGCGCATCTTGCACTTCGATATGGGCGGCGACCCCCTCTCCATCGTCGTTCTTGTGGAGACCAGCTCCCGCGTCGAGGTGATGCTGCCTCAGATTCGCAAAGCAGGCATCGTCATTACGCAAACCGTCATGGGCGCCAGCGGAGAAGCCGCGGTCATCGGCTTCAATGATTCGGTCGATAAATTGCAAGGCTTTACTTCGAACGCGGACAAAATCGAAGACACGTTTGATCATCTACAGGCCGCTACATCCGGATCGAAGCTTTACGACGCCATGGCGGTTGGCGTCGAAATGCTCAGCGGCCAACCGCAGCCCACCGCCGATAAACCGGGACGCCGCCGCGTCATGCTGATTTTGTCCGAGGCCACCGACGTCGGCAGCGACACCCAATTCGGCGCGGTTTTGCGCCAGGCACAACTCGCCAACGTCACGATTTACAGCGTCGGGCTTTCCACCACGAAGGCTGAACTCCGGGCCGCGGCAAGAGACAACACTCCGGAGCCGACGCCGCCCGGCACGTTCGGCACTCCTCCTATGCCCGGCACGGTGCAGACCCCGGATACCCAGGCCGCGCGCCTTGGTAGTGGCGATTTGACGCAAGCCGTTATCTGGGCCGTGCAGCACGTCAAGGACAAGGTCAAAGGCAGCCCGCTCGAAGTTGCCACCGCGGGCACCGGCGGCGAACACCTGGCCGCCTACAAAGACCTCTCCATCGAGAAAGCCATTGACGAAATCGGCGGCGAACTCCACTCACAATATTCGGTGACCTACGCCCCCACCGGCACCAACGATGCCGGCTATCACGAAATCAAGGTCGCGATCGACAAAAAAGGATCGAAGAAATGGCAGGTTCGCTCTCGCCCCGGCTATTACATCGGCGCGCCGGAAAACTGAGTTGTGTCCCCAGCGAAGTGCAGGCTAACGCAACCTAACTTGTAGGGATGCAGCCCGCCTGCGGTAGGCAGGGACTGCCGCGCTCCTGCCCGGCAGATTCTGTCCCACGGAGTTAAACCAACTGCGTCCAGGACGTAGCGTCGCGAGAGGCCAGCAACGCGTCCTTGCGAGCATCCCAGCGAATAAAATGTGGAGTCAGGGTGTGAAGCCGATGGTGCTCGCGAGTGGCCCAGATTTCGTGCAGCAGAAACGCGCCAGGGACGTCGCCGCCGCGATGCAAATCGTAGGTGATGCATCCGTCCTCACGCCGGGTGGGTCCCACCAGCGCCCGCAACTCCGCCTCAAGTAAGGGCTCCTGCCCTTCGCGGGCCTTCAGCACGACGATCAGCGTGACCGCTTCCTTGGGTAGCTTGCCGTCTTTCGACGCGCTAGGTTTGCGTGGGCTGCCCTTGCCACTTTTACGCCTGACACCTGATTTCTTCGCTGCGCGTTTCGCCATAATGGCGGGGATTGTACCCCAACCTCGCAAAAACGCCAGGCGCGAGTTGTGGCCGCCCTGTTCAGAGGGCGAGGTTTAGACAACACTCCGGCACCAAAACGGCCAAGCCGGACTCGATCGGTACTCTTTTTGCGAACCGGTGACCAAACCAGCGCAGGAAACGAGTGTCGCTATTTCTCGTCCGTTTTTCGCCCGGCGTTCAGACTATCGAAATTCAAAATCGTGTTTAGCACGAGTGCATACGTCCCGCGGGTCTCGCCTCGATAAACCGGATTGATCGAGAACAAAATGACATGCCCATTTCCCGAAGGCACATCAACAACGGCAGGATGCTGCGCGAGCTCGTCGCCACCTTCCAACAATCCCGAGATAAGCAGGTCCTTGTTGTCCGCGTAGCGCAAAATCACGCGCGGGCGGTTCGCCGGCGGAATCACGCGGATGTTGTTCATCTTCTGCTCGTCGGTAACTTCCGGGCTTTCCCAAAGTTCGGCCGTCGGTTCTTCGGGAGCTTCCACGCCCACGCGTCCTACGGCGAAATCGGGATCGTCGATCGTGCCGCGTCCGGTCGGCCGGGATTTCGACTGACTTCCCAATCTCCGCCGGCGCCGCTCGCCGGCGATGCTGCTGAGCGAAAAGATCGGCCCGTTGTCGCAATACACCGAGACCATCTCGCTATAACCATAAGCAATCGGACTCGTCGAATCCACCAGCCGCGCGCCGAGCACCGAGCCGACGATATTCAATTTTTGCGAAGAGCTGACGCTGACGCCATCGCCAAGTCCAATGGAGAGCGCGAAGTTCGACGTATCGGTCGCCGTCAGCAGCACGCCTCCTTTGGCCACAAACGCCTGCAGGTGCGCGACTCCTTCCCAACCGAGCCCCGGCCGCATATCGTCGGTCGCATCGTTCTTTCCCACCAGGTTCGGCGTTTCCGGCGTGTTTTTCCACGGCAGCGGATTTCCCCAGGAAGTCGGCAAGCCGTTCACGATCGCCGCACTGGGCGCGTTGTACCCGATCGGCGGAAACAGGATCACGTCGTACTTCGCGTTCAGATCATCGATTTTGGCGACGGTTTGCGTGCTGATGTAATCGTACGGAATTTTCAGATCATCCAGTGCCAGCCGCCACCAGCCCTCCATCTGCGTGCTCAGCCACGTGTGCACGAACGCCACGCGCGCCGCGCGTATCGGATGTGTCTTCACGCTCGGCGCAGCTTCCAACGCTACGGCTCGTAGTCCCACCTCGCCCGCGGCCTTGTCCAGATCGGCGCGGCTCACTCCGTGAATAATGATCGAGCCACGAGTGAACTTCGTTCCGCCCGCTTCAAAGGGTTGCTCGGCCGCGTCCATCGAAGCATCGGTCAACTTGTAGCGCAGCGTCGCCAGCGTCGGCTCGGCCGAGTTGTTGATGGCAAAGACAGAACCTTCGCCCTTCACGCCGCCCGGCGCGCGCACGTCCTTGACGCGCTCCATCGCGGCACTCAGCAATTTCGCATCGGTGACGCGCGCCACTTCCACGCCGAACAGTTCGCCAAACGTCCACCCGGTATCGTCGTACGGCGTTTTCTGCGGATCGTCCGGGCTCCAGTATTGATGGTCGAGCAGCGCGTCCGCGATTCGCGAATACGGCTGGTCCATGCGCACGATGTAGCTGCCAGCGGGAAACTCGCGCGTCGTCGGCTCGGCATCCGCATCTTTCTCTTTGGCTTTGTCGTTGTTGTCCTTCGACGCGTCGCCTTTCGAAGGTTTCTTGGCCTTCTTCGCCGGCAGCGTCACGGTAAATGACGCCGTCGCCCGCGAAATCTCCACCTCCTGCTTCTGCAACACCTGAATCAACTCCGCCTGCAATTCCGGGCGCGGATCGTCTGCGGACAAAACATACCCCGCCGGGCCTTCCGCGCTTGGCTTCAGCACGGAGCGCTTCCCCTTGAGGTAAAAGTTTTTCAGAAACATCCGTCGGTTCTCGTTGAAATAGTGCAGCGACGTCAAAAGGCCGGTCTCTTCGTAATTGTTGTTGTCGCGCTGCGACCACAAGGTCTTCGGCAGCGGCGGATTCTGCTTGTACCAGGTGCGCGCGTACTCCTCGGGCTCGAGAGTGCGTTCCTTGGTGTCCGCACCGCCATTTCCGAACGTTTCGTACAGCCGGCTGATACCGTTGTGCATCGCCGCGATGAACATCAAATATCCTGGCGACCAGGTATCGAAATCCCCGTGCGTGAACACCCCCGGCATTCCGAACTTGGTCATGTCCGCAACGTTGCGCGCGCCGATCATCTGCCATTCGTCCGCCAGGATCGGATCGATCCAGGCGTTGTATGGCCCGTCGCCCACGGTGTTGTCGTACAAATAGGGCACCGATTCGTGCAGATCGTGCAGCACCTGCGCTTTCCAGCCGGTGTATGTCTTGAGGACGTTTTCGGTCAGCTTCAGCGTAACTCCCATGGCGTCGCGGTTGTTGTCGTGCGCCACGTACTTGCCCCAATAAATCAGCGGCGGATAGAAATCCTTGGGGTGTGCCAAGTGCCATTTGTAGATATCGACCATCCGGTCGCGCCCATCGACTTCCACAACCGGCGTGATCAGCGTGATCGTGCCTTCTCGGATCTCTCGTATGTACGGGCTCTCGTCCACCGCCAGGCGGTATGCCAATTCCATCAGCGCCGTCGGCGCTCCGGTTTCCGGGGAGTGAATCGTCCCGGTGATGTAGTAGATCGGCGTGGCTTGCGCCACGATCTTGTCGGCCTCGGCGTCATTCAGCTGAATCGTGCGCGGGTCGGCCAGTTTTGCCAGCCGCGCGCGGTTTTCCTCCAAATGTTTCAGATTTTGTTCTGAGGACACGGCCACCGCGATCATCTCGCGTCCTTCTTCGGTCCTGCCGATGGAATACACCTTCACGCGCGGCGTGGCCTTCTCGAGCAGCCGCATGTATTTGTAGACGTCTTCCGCGTACGGCAAAATTCCAGGCGCGCCCGACACATCGCCCAGCACCACTTCCGGCGTCGGCACGTTCTTCGAAGCCGGTAAATAATCCACCAGTGGCGAAGTGAAATAGGGCGCCGTCGTATACTTCTTCATCTTCGCGGTATAGGCCTCATCCACAGGCTGCTGGGGATCGCGCGCCGGCGCCGTTTCCCCATCTCCCGCCCAAGCCACGCCGACCGTCGTGGCCAAAACGAGAACCGCAATAAATCCGCAGACCGCGCGCATCCTAACCCTGCCGCCGTGAATCATTTGTTTCTCCTAGTGATTTTTGCGCGCGAACGCGGGATTGTAGCAGGCTCAGGCGTGCGCGCGCACCCTTGCGCTATCTCAGAAGCCAACCGCCGATCAACCCGCTGATCGCAAAGCGCGCCAGCCATCCCAGTGAATGCGAGACGCCGAGAACCGGATTCATCTTGATCCACACAATGTTGCTGAAAATGACCGGCAGCGGCCCCGCGACCCAAACGAGCTCGGCCATGTGCAGCTCACTGCGCAGGGTCATCGCGTCGGTCCACCTGGCGAGCCAAATGAAAGCCGCGCAACTCACCACTCCCAGTAAGGAGGAGGCGACAATGCTACGGGTGTCACTCTGTCCGGGTTTGACGCGCCAGATTTCCGGCGTCTCGAGATATTTTCCGTGAAACAGCTTCCCCATGAAGAGCCAGTCTGTAAATGCCGTCGCCACACCGGACGCCCCAACGGCCAGAACGAATCGCACCATAGGTCACCCCCGGGGCGCATTCTAGCGCGGCACGCTATTCCGCGGGCACGAATGTTATGCACACCGGCGCGGGCACTTCTTCCACCTGCCCGGTCGGGGTCAACTCTCCGGTGGCGGCATCAATCTTAAAGACGACGATGTTGCCGGAATCTTCATTCGCCGCCAGCAGAAACTGGCCGGTCGGATCGATGGTGAAATTTCGGGGAATCTGGCCCTTGGTGGAAAAGATTCCGGCTGGCGTCAGCGTCCCTTTGCTCGCGTCGATCTTGTAGGCGGCAATGCTGTTGGCCGTTCCGCGATTCGATGCGTACACAAATTTGCCCGAAGGATGGACCACGATCTCCGCCGCTTCCCGGACGCCCGAATAATCCTTGGGCAGCGCGGGGACGGTTTGCAGCGCGGACAGTGATCCTTTTTGCGCCGAATACGCGAATGTCGTCACCGACGAACCCATTTCGGTAAGCAAGTACACAAACTTCCCGTTGGGATGAAACGCGAGATGCCGCGGCCCGGTCCCGGGTTTTACTTCCGCGTAAGGCGGACTGTTCGGCGTCAGCCCACCGCGAACATCATCGAATTTGTAGACCATCACATCGTCGAGCCCCAGGTCCGCCGCCAGCGCGAAACGATTGTCCGGCGAGACTCCGATCCAGTGCGCGTGCGGGCCTTCCTGGCGCTCTTTGTCAACACCCGATCCCGAATGCTGCACGAACCCCTTGACAAGACTCAGACTTCCATCGTCCTGGATCGCAAATGTGGCCACGCTGCCGCCGTCGTAGTTCGCCACCAGAACAAACTTTCCGGTCTTGTCCAGCGAGACGAAACACGGCCCGGCGCCATGGGTCGATACCTGATTCAACTGCTTCAGCGTGCCGCTCTTGCGATCGATCGCAAACGAACTCACGGCGCCACTTTTCATTCCGTTGAAGTCGCCAACCTCGTTGACGGCGTACAAATATTTTCCGTTCGGATGCACGGCGACAAAGGAGGGATCGGTAGACTCCGCCGCCAGTCCGATCGAGGTGAGCTGCCCGGTGTTCGAGTCAAACCGGTACGCGTAGATTCCCTTGCTGGTCTGCTTTGTGGTGTACGTGCCTACGTACACTAAATAAGACGAACTGTTTTTTTGCGTCCAAGCCGGCGGCGAAAAGAAAAATGCGGCGGTGGCGATAACAAGTGAAAGGCCAAATACACGTCGTCGAATTTTCATGACCCGAGGATTGTAACACTAAGCCTTTGCAGAACGGATTGAGCAAGACGAAACAAACTTATGGCCGGCGCCAGGGCGAAACTGCGCGGGAGCACTCGAAGAATCTGCGTGAGAACTGGGCGATAAAACCCTGGAGCGGCTAAAAGCCGGTGAGTTTGCCTTCGGTTATGGCACGGACCTTCGCGACCTCAGGCTAAACCGAAGCCGCGCCCTGAGACGAAAACCGCAGCCGCCTACTTCTTTTCCTCTTCGTTTTCTTCCTGGAGCACGGCGGCCGCGGCCACCGAGTCGTCGTCTTCTAGCCGGAGCAACCGCACGCCTTGCGTGGAGCGCCCCGCCTCGCGAATCTCGTTCGCATGCACTCGGATGACTTTGCCGTTGTGCGTGATGATCATCACGTCGGACTCTTCGGTGACCTGCAGCGTGGCCACGACGTAACCGTTGCGGTCGGTGGTCTTCATGTTGACGACGCCCTTGCCGCCGCGTGAGGTGATGCGATATTCCGCGAGCGGAGTGCGTTTGCCGTAGCCCTTTTCCGCCACGGTGAGCATCAACGTAGTCAGCGAATCCTTGATGTGCTCGTTCTCGAGCTCTTCCAGGTTTCGCGATTCCTGTTTGTGTTCCTTCACGATGATGTCGAAGTCCGGCTGCACCGCGTCCATGCTGACGACGTAGTCGTCCTTGTCGAGGTCCATGCCGTTCACGCCGCCGGCGTTGCGGCCCATGGGGCGCACTTCGGTCTCGCGGAACAAAATGGCCTGACCTTCGTGGCTGGCGAGGAAAATCATCTGCTTGCCGTCGGTGAGCTTCGCACCGATCAGTTCGTCCTTGCCGTCCAGATTGATGGCAATGATGCCCGTCGAGCGCGGATTCGAGAATTCCATCAGCGTCGATTTTTTCACCGTGCCGCTCTTGGTGGCCATGAAGACGAAGCGCCCTTCTTCTTCGAGGTTGCGCGAAGCGACCAGCGCGGTCAGCTTTTCGTCTTCCTGGAATTTCACCAAGCTCGAAATCGCCTTGCCCCGCGTGGCTGCCGCGGCTTCCGGCAATTCGTATACCTTGAGCCAGTACACGCGCCCCTTCGATGTGAAGAGCAAAATGTAGCTGTGCGCCGAGGCGATGAACATGTGCTCGACGAAATCTTCTTCCTTGGTGCGCGCGCCGATGCGCCCCTTGCCGCCCCGCGACTGGTGCCGGTAAGTTTCCGCCGCTGTTCGCTTGATGTAGCCGGCATGGCTCACCGTGATCAGCATCTCGGTATCGGCGATCAGATCCTCAAGTTTGATTTCGTCGACCTTGTCGACGATCTGCGTGCGGCGCTCGTCGCCGTACGCCTTCTGGACTTCCTTGAGCTCGCCGGTGATGACTTGCTTGAGTTTTCTCTCGCTCGAGAGAATTTCTTCCAGTTCGGCGATCAGTTCGCGGATGGACTTCAATTCCTTCAAGATTTCGTCGACCGAGAGCTGCGTGAGGCGGTGCAGCTGCAACTCCAGGATCGCGTCCACCTGCACCGGCGTGAGGCCGAGTACGCCGCCACGGGCTGCCACCGCCTCGCCTTCGAGCGGGCCGACTTTGTATTTGCGTCCGTCGAGCTTGACGCCGGCGACCTTACGCGGCTTTCCGTTCTCGGTGATCGTCACATCCTGCTCGGTGAAATAGGCGAGCAAATTTTCCTTGGCTTGCGAGCGGCCTGCGGAGCCGCGAATGATGCGGATGACGTCATCCAGATGGTCGAGGGCGATCTGGTAGCCAACCAAAATGTGTTCGCGCTCGCGAGCCTTGCGCAATTCGTACGCAGAACGCCGCCGGACGACTTCGACGCGATGATCGATGAACAGCTTGATCATGGGGATCAAGCCGAGTTCGCGCGGCTGCCCCGCAACGATCGAGAGCAGGATCATGCCGAAGGATTCCTGCATCTGCGTATGCTTGAAGAGATTGTTCAGAATCAGCTGTGACTCTTCGCCGCGCTTGATTTCGATGACAATGCGCATGCCCTCGCGCGAAGATTCGTCGCGAACGTCGGCGATGCCTTCGATCTTTTTCGCTTGCACGAGCTCGGCGATGCGCTCGATCAACCGAGCTTTGTTGACTTGATAGGGAATTTCGGTGATGACGATGTTCTCGCGGTCCTTGCCGACTTCTTCGATGGCGGCTTTGGCGCGCATCACGAAGCTGCCACGGCCGGTCCGGTACGCGGCCTCGATGCCTTCGCGGCCTGCGATGTACGCGCCGGTCGGGAAATCCGGGCCGGGCACCAGCTTCATTATTTCTTTCAGCGGCGTGTCCGGCTTTTCGATCAGTACGATCGCCGCGTCGATAATCTCGCGCAAGTTGTGCGGCGGGATATTGGTCGCCATGCCCACGGCGATGCCGCTTGCGCCGTTCACCAGCAGGTTGGGAATGCGCGAAGGCAGCACCACCGGCTCTTCACGGGTTTGGTCGAAGTTGGGGATGAAATCGACGGTTTCTTTTTCGAGGTCGGCGAGGATGTCTTCGCTGATTTTCGCGAGCCGGGCTTCGGTGTACCGCATCGCCGCTGGAGGATCGCCGTCCACCGAACCGAAATTCCCCTGGCCGTCGATCAAGGGATAGCGCATGTTGAAATCCTGCGCGAGGCGCACGAGCGCGGGATAAATCACCGCTTCGCCGTGCGGGTGGTAATTGCCGGAGGTGTCACCGCAAATCTTCGCGCACTTGCGATAACCGCGATTCGACGCGAGCCCGAGATCGTTCATGGCCACCAGGATGCGCCGCTGCACCGGTTTCAAGCCGTCGCGCACGTCGGGCAGCGCCCGCGCGATGATCACGCTCATCGCATAGTCGAGGTACGACTTGCGCATCTCCGCTTCGATATCGATCGGAAGGAGTATTGATGTGTTTTTCTCGTCCGCCATTTTTCCTCGTTACTGGTGATTGGTGAGTAGCAAAACCGCTTTCTATCAATCCCTATCGTGAAACTTGGCCGAGCACGTATGCTTTCACGGTATCGAACGCGTCCGCTGCGTTCGGGAATCGTTTCGCGGCGAAATATTCTTCCGTCTGCCGCAAAAAATCGTCTCGTTCTGTTTCCGTTGCAAAGTCAACGGCCACTCCGCCCACCGTATCCGGCGAGGCGGTCGGTGTGGCGCGAAAATCGGTGCAACTCAATCCGCGCAGCCCCGGCAATGTCGCCCATCCGAGTTGATACATCATCGATGACGATCAAATATCCAGGTTTTGGACATCGAGGGCGTTGTCTTCGATGAACTTGCGGCGCGCTTCGACGTTTTCGCCCATCAACGTGGTGAAAATATCCTCGGCGGCGACGGCGTCTTCCAGTTTTACCTGTAGCAGCGTGCGCGTGTTCGCGTTCATGGTGGTTTCCCACAGTTGCTCGGCGTTCATTTCGCCCAGGCCTTTGAACCGGGTGATGGTGAAATCTTTCTTGGCGTCTTCGACGACGTAGTTCAGAACGTCCTGCGCTTTTTCTTTCGTGATCTTCGTGCCGTTGTTGGTGATGACAAAGGGCGGCTTGTTGAATTCGTCGATCACTCTCGCCAGGCCGCGCAGCCGCTTGTACTCCGCGGTGGAAGCGAGCGCCCAATTGATTTTCTGCCCGTGCGGCGGACCAAACTGAATTTCGTACAAGCTGTGCTCCTCGTCGAACGCAACTTTCCCTTCCAGCTTGAGCTTGGCTTTGTCCACTTCCTTCAGAAGCTTCTCGAGCGCTTTCTTGTCCTCGAAATCGGTTTTCTTTTCAAGCCCGCTTTCGACCAGCAATTCCACCAAGCGGGGATCGCGCAACCGGCGGCTCAGCTTCGCGCCCGCCGCCTCAAATTCCTGCACGTTCAGCAGGAACTTCGTCAGGCTTGCGCCTTCGAGCGCCGCGCCTTCCTTGGGCTTCACGGTGTGATCTTCAGTGGCGCGCTTCATCAGCTCGTGCGCGAAATCGCTTTCGTCGCGGATGTAGCGCTCGCTTTTGCCGCGTTTCACGCGGTACAACGGCGGCTGCGCGATGTAGACGTGGCCGCGCTCGATCAATTCCTTCATGTGGCGGAAGAAAAAGGTGAGCAGCAGGGTGCGGATGTGGCTGCCGTCCACGTCGGCGTCGGTCATCAGAATTATTTTGTGATAGCGCAGCTTGCCGGCGTCAAAATCATCTTTGCCGATGCCGGTGCCGAGCGCGGTGATGATGGCGCGAATTTCTTCATGGCCAAGCATCTTGTCGTAACGCGCTTTTTCAACGTTGAGAATTTTGCCTTTGAGCGGCAGGATGGCCTGCGACTTTCGATCGCGGCCCATTTTTGCCGAGCCTCCGGCTGACTCGCCCTCGACGACGAACAATTCGCAGCGCGAAGGATCCCGTTCCTGGCAATCGGCCAATTTTCCGGGGAGGCCGCTGGAGTCCATCGCCGATTTGCGTCGCGTCAACTCGCGTGCTTTGCGGGCTGCTTCACGGGCGCGCGCGGCTTCAATGCACTTGCCGATGATGCGACGGGCTACCGTGGAATGCTTGTCGAACCATTCGCCGAGGCGTTCGTTGACAAGCTGCTCGACGTCGCCCTTGATGTCGCTGTTGAGCTTTCCCTTGGTCTGGCCTTCAAACTGAGGCTGCGGCAAACGCACGCTGACCACCGCGACCAGGCCTTCGCGCACGTCGTCGCCGGTGATCGTGACTTCATCTTTCTGCTCTTTCAGCATCCCCGCCGAAGACGCGAAATTGTTGATTGTGCGCGTCAGTGAAGAGCGAAAACCGGAAAGGTGTGTGCCGCCGTCGACGGTGTTGATGGTGTTCGCGAAGGCAAAAACGTTTTCGCCGTAGCTGTCGTTGTATTGCAGGGCGATTTCGATTTCGACGTTGCCGCGCTTGCCCTCGATGTAAATCGGCGAATCGTGCAGCGTGGACTTTCCGCGATTCAGGTGTTTTACGAATTCGGCGATACCGCCGGTGAAACGGAATTCCGCGGTTTTTTCCGTGCGCTCGTCGGTCAGCGTAATTTTCAGGCCTTTGTTCAAAAAGGCCAGTTCGCGCAGGCGCTGCGACAACGTATCGAAGCTGTAGACGCTCTTGTCGAAAATAGTCGGATCGGGATGAAAGGTGACTTTTGTTCCCGTCTTGCGGGTCTTACCGGTCTGCTTCAATTTCGAAGTGGGCTTGCCTTTTTCGTAGGTTTGTTCCCACACCGCGCCATCGCGCGAAATTTCCAACTCCAGCCAATCGGAGAGCGCGTTGACAACGGAAACACCAACGCCGTGCAAGCCGCCGGAAACTTTGTAGGTGTCGCTATCGAATTTTCCGCCGGCATGTAACACGGTGAGCACGACTTCGGCGGCGGGCCGCTTCTCGGTGGCGTGCATGTCCACGGGGATGCCGCGACCGTTGTCGACGACGGTCACCGAATCATCGACGTGAACGGTGACGTTGATTTCATCGGCGAACCCGGCCATGGCTTCGTCCACCGAGTTGTCCACCACTTCCCAAACCAGGTGGTGCAAACCCATCTCGCCGGTCGAGCCGATGTACATCGCGGGACGCAAGCGAACCGCTTCGAGTCCACCGAGCACGCGGATCGACTTGGCATCGTACTTGTGCCCGGCCGCAGCTTTAACCGCTTCGTTATCTTTTTCTCGAATTTCTTCTTGATCGCCCATTCCATCTCCCCATCTGCATTCCCGTGACGCGGCGTTAGCTCGCGAAAACGCGCGGCGCAAAACGAACCGCGAGACGCGCGGTAGCGCTGCCGCTAAAAACTGCGATTCAAAAACTCTGCGAAGCGAGGAAAGGCTGATGCGGACTTATCCGTACGTCGCCTTACCCTTTGGCCCCGATCGCGAGCGACCGGAACTCGTAGGGTCCCTGCTCCATCCCGTCCCGCGCAGCGAGACGTGGCGAAGACTTGTTACCCCGAGGGAAAATCCCCCGAGGTCCATTTCCAAGCGCGCGGTTCAAAGCCCCTGGCGCAGGGCAAGTTGCAGAACAGCATCACTTGGCGGACGTGCCCCGATCATCCTAGGGCGGGCCGATTGGAGGAACTAGACTGCCCGACCATTCTACCGGAATCCGTGTATGTTCTTCAAGCTAAAAGATGACCTGAACGAGGATTAACCATAGCTGAATCAATTAGTTACGGTCTAGTGCGGGTTCCTGGGCCCGGGGCCCCGCCGTGCCATCCGATGGCAGATTTTAGCTTCCCGAGCCAGGCCGGGGACTTTGTTTGCTGTTGGTCGAAACCGATGTCGAATTGCGCGTCGTCCTATGGCTAGTTTTTCGGGACCGGAATTTCAACCTGTGATTTGCACACCGTAGTTGTCTTTTCGGGAATCGCAGCAGGTTTGAAATCGCAAAGCGTGATTTCAACTTCGGTCAGATGCGCATGGGCATGATGATGTAGCGGTAGCGATAACTTTCGTCCGCGAGAGGGCGCATCTGGCCGGCGGATTGTTCGTCTTTCAGCTCGATGCTGACCGGGCCATCGGCAGCGGCCGCGAGAAAATCGAGCATGTAGCTGGAATTGAAACCGATGGAGATCGGCTCGCCTTTGTATTCCTTCTCGATGTTTTCTTTGGCTTCGCCGTACTCGGGGCTGGACGCCGAAATTTCGATGCCTTCTTTAGAGACCGCCAGCTTTACGGCGTGCGAGCGTTGATCGGCGAGTTGGGAGACGCGGCGCACGGCATCGCTCAACTCACTGCGCTCGAGCGTCACTGTCTTGTTGTTGTCGCGCGGCAGCACCGCTTCGTAATTCGGGAATTGGCCGGTGAGAATGCGCGAGATCAGAAGTCGGTGGCCAACCTGGAAAAACAGATGGCTTTCGTCTTTGGCGAAATCGATTTGGGCGTCGGGGCCCGCAGCACTGGCGAGTTTTTCTACTTCGTCCATGGCTTTTTTCGGGATCAACACTTTCATTTCGCCATTCAAGCCGGCGAGTTTCTGATCGGTTTCGGCCAGCGCCAGGCGGTGGCCATCCGTGGCGACCATGGCTAGCGTGTCGGGCTTCAAGATCAGCAGGCCGCCATTCAACGTGTAGCGCGACTCTTCCATGGAAATCGCGAATTTCGTCTTTCCGATCAGGCTTTCCATCACTGGTGCGGAGATTTTTACCATCGTGTGCGGCATGGCGGGCAACGCCGGGAAATTTTCCTTGGCCATTCCGACGAGCTTGTACTTTTTTCTGTCGCTGACGATCTCGACCCAGTGATTCTCCAGCAGTCTGAACTTGATTTCGCCTTCCGGAAGCAAGCGCACCAGCTCGAGAAGTTTCTTCGCGGGGACGGTGCCAGCGCCTTCCTTCTTTACTTTCGCTTCGCAAGAGGTGCGAATGCTCAACTCCAGATCGGTGGCCGTAATGGTGAGCGTGCTGCCCTTGGCCTCGACGAGCAAGTTCGACAGAATGGGGATCGTGGTTTTTCGTTCCACAACGCCCTGCGTAGTGCTGAGTTCGTTCAACAGCGCCGTCTTGGATACGCTGAATTCCATCGCTTGGTGATCCTCGCGTGCAGTTACAGGTGCGGTCATTTTTTGTGCGACCTGGACGGTCAGCCGCCTCCCTCACTGAATTTTACCGCTGCCGTACTGTACTCGCTTTTGCGCCAAGTATAAAGCCCAACGAAGCCCGTCAGGGGATTTGCACTGTGGAAATGCGGTGATTCGTGGGGTGGCGCGTGCAAGCGTCCCGAGCAGCCGACTTTTCCAAGAAGCCAACAAGTAAGAACTGTCATAACAAGATGTTTTTTGATTTGAAGAATCTATAAAGCTTGTTGTTGTGATGAGTGCTGTGGAAACGTGGAAAAGCGCAAAGCGTCGGCCAGAATGGCGGTAGAACAAGCATCGGCCCCAAGTGGCGAATTGTGAGAACAGAGGAAATCTCGGTGTGATGGATGCCGACAACACGTCGCAGCAGATTTTCGTGCACAAACGTTCACACGAAATCCGCACGTTACGCAAACGTTCTGCACAGGTCCTCTACAGGAGTTCCGAGGCGCGTCGGCGCCGTGCATTTGGCGCTCAAGAGATCGATCGCGCAAACGAGCGAACAGGCCGACACTGGGGAGCGTGTCCTGGATGAGCAAACCAAATTGTGGGTGTGGGGTCTATTCGCTATTGCAGAGCGTCCATCAATCGCGTGATGGTGCGGTTCAGATCTTTGTCTGACCGCCGCATCTCCTCGATCTTGTGGATCGAGTGCAGCACTGTGGTGTGGTGCTTGCCGCCGAACTGACGGCCGATTTCAGGAAGCGATGCGGTGGTGAGCTGTTTGACGATATACATCGCCACTTGCCGCGGGAAGGCGATGGCGCGCGTGTTGCTGCGGACCTTCAGGTCTTGCTCGCGCAAATTAAAGTGCTCGCTCACTCGCTTCTGGATCAAATCGATCGTAACGCGCTTTTCCTGCGAGGCAATAATATTCCGCAGCACCTGCTGTGCAGTACCCAGCGAAACCGTCGCGCCGGTCAACGAAGCATAGGCCATCAAGCGGGTCAGCGCGCCCTCGAGCTCGCGGACGTTGGACTTGATCGCTCGCGCGATGTATTCCGCAACGTCATCGGGCAGCGGGAAACGATCGTTTTCTGCTTTTTTCTGCAGAATCGCGATCTTGGTCTCCAAGTCCGGCGGCTGGATGTCTGCGATCAATCCCCACTCAAATCGTGAGCGCAATCGTTCTTCGATCGAGTTGATATCCTTCGGCAAGCAGTCGGAAGAGATCACGATCTGCTTCTGCTGTTCGTAAAGCGCGTTGAAGGTGTGGAAGAACTCTTCCTGCGTGCGCTCCTTGCCGGCGATGAACTGGATATCGTCGACAAGAAGTACGTCCACGGTGTGGAAGCGATCGCGGAAGCTGATCATGCGGTCGAAGCGCAGCGAATTGATGACTTCGATAGTGAATTTCTCGGCGCTGACATAGCTCAAGCGCATCGCGGGATTGCGCTTCTTGATGGTGTGACCGATGGCGTGCATCAAGTGCGTCTTGCCCATGCCCACACCGCCGTACAAAAACAGCGGGTTGTAGGCTTTGGAGGGCTGCTCGGCAACCGCGCGGGAAGCAGCGTGCGCAAACTCGTTGGACTTGCCGACCACGAAGGAATCAAAGGTGTAGCGTAAATTCAACTGGTGGTCACTGCTCTCGAAATCGAGTTTCGATTGCTTCACCGGAGCCACCACGACAGGCGCCGCGGCGACCGGCTCTTCCTCCGTGCAGACGTACTGCACGCGCGTATTGGGCACGCCGATTTCGTGGAAGACGGCCTTAACAATTTCGCCGTAGGTACGGGTAAGGACCTGGCGGAAAACAGCGCTGGGAATCTGGACGAACAAGGTCTCGCCCTCGGCGCGATTGAGCCGCGTGGGTTGAAACCAAGTGGTGAAGGTGTTGATGCTAACCCGGGACTTCACGCGCTCCAGGAATTTATCCCAGGAATTAACCGTTTCGCGTTCACGCCCAGTTTGAGTCGCTGTTGTCATCGCAAAGATAATACTCATCCTACGCTATTTCCACAGATGTGAAAAAGCTGTGGAAAGCAGGACCATCCGCATCTTTCTGTAGACTTCGGGGTTCAACCCTCGCTGGAATGTGCTGCCGTGCCCCTGTTGTCCCGGAGCGACCCGGCCATGCGTACAGGCAACTTCATGGTCGCTATTAGACAGCGCGGGATTGTCTCTGATTGGAACGTGGCAGGCAAGCGAAAAGTGCGCGAAGGCCTGAAGCGGCACGAAGAGGTGTTCACACCTCGTGCACAGTTTTTCCACAAGCATAAAAATACGCGCACACGACGTTCTCGCCATGATTCGAAAGGGAATTTTACGAATATTTTGCAAACAGAACATTCTTTGCGCGCTTATCGTAAAAAATAACCTGAGGAAAACTCACGCTACGGCGTAGTTTTTTTTTCGGGCCGGTCGAACTCATAGACGCCGATCGGGTCGCCGCCGATGATCATGCGATCAGGTTCGATCCATATCGTGTTCGCTTCGAGCCGCGCGCCTTCCGGCGTGTAAATTTGATAGCTGGCGCGCCGGTTTCCGTCCTTGTCGAAATGCAAAAGGTTGTCGCCCACCGCCATCCAGATTTCTCCGTTCGCCCGGTCAATGCCCACGCCGGTAAGCACACGCTTGAACGCGGGCGACTTCTGGCGCTTCTCCTGCCGGACAATTTCGCGGCGGATGGCTTGCGCGGCGGGCGCGGCCTCCACCGCCAGATACTGAACGTCCGGGCCCGCGCCGTAGCCGTTACGGTCGTACTGCCGCACGGTCGGCTCCGGCATATACGCAAAACCATAATACAGATGTCCCTGTGCGTCGGCGATCAGTTGTCCGGTGTTCAGGAAGCGATTCAGATCCTCGCGCGCGGAAATCTGTTCGGGATCGCCGAATTCCCGGACCTCCCGGCCATTCTTGTCGAAAACGACGATGAGGTGCGGCTCGTTTAGCGTGGTGACCGCGACTTCGCCTTCTCCCAAAGCCGCGACCGAAACCGGTGCCGGCACGGGAATCGAGCGCTGCAACGTTGCATCCGAGGACAGAACCTGGATGGCATTCACGCCACGGTCCGCCACGTAAATGCGGCCGTCCGGATCCACGTCGCAGTCTTCGCCAAAATGGATCACGGCATTGCTGGATTTGGCATCGGGCGCAGCAGCGGTCTCCGCGATCGCCAGCAAGCGGTTGCCTTGCTTGTCGAAAATGACCAAGCCCGGCGAAGGCGAAGCGAGCACGTAGGTTCGACCGTCTGCCCCGCGCTTGACAGCGCGCAGTCCTGGCCCGATGCCGGGGAAAAGGCGCTTCTTCGCAGTCAGCTCGCCTTCGCCTTGAGCAAACGCACTTCGCGCGGCGAGGCACAGCAACAGACACAAAAGCGCCGCAACTCGAGATGGCTGGACCTTGTTTTGTTGCATGAGTCCTCAGATTACTTCGGACGTGTCAGGGTTGCTCCGCGTTGCACCCCGCGAGCCGGGTCAGGACCCGGCCAGCGACCGACCCGCAATCGCCTAATCGCTGCGCAACCGCAGCCGCTCGATCGAGCACGCCCGCAAGCGCCCCGCGGAATTTCGCGACCCGCTGTCGTCGGTTTCGATCAGAACACAATTCATCTGTACGTCCCCCGACGCCACCTCGAACCGCGCGGGCAGACCATCGAGGAAGCGCTTGATGATTCCCTGCCGGTCCATGCCGATCACGCCATCGTGCGGACCAGTCATTCCGACGTCGGTGATGAACGCCGTGCCTTGCGGCAGCACCTGCTCATCCGCCGTAGTCACATGCGTGTGCGTGCCAACCACGGCGGTTACCCGGCCGTCGAGATACCAGCCCAGAGCAATCTTCTCGCTGGTGGTTTCCGCGTGCATGTCCACCAGCACAAACGCGACGTCGGCCGGAAGTTTGGCGAGTTCCGCATCAGCCTTGCGAAACGGATCGTCGATCGCCGGCAGAAATATGCGGCCCTGCAGGTTCAGGACGGCGTACTTCACCCCGTTCTTCGCGGTGCCGATGTACAACCCGCTCCCCGGGCTACCCTCCGGAAAATTTCCCGGACGCAGCAGCCGCGGCTGGTGCGGCATGTATTCCAGTACTTCCTTGCGATCCCAACTATGGTTCCCGCCGGTCAGGACATCGATGCCGTTCTGCAACAGATCGTCGGCGATTTTGGGAGTGATTCCGAAGCCGGAGGCGGAGTTCTCTCCGTTCGCGATCACCAGATCGATCTGGCGATGCGACACGATATCGGCCAGGCGGTCGCGAACGATCTGGCGGCCCGGTGAACCGACGATGTCTCCGATGAAAAGTATGCGCATAAGTGAAGCTGAATTTTTCCTTGTGCTCGCGCTTCGGGGCAACGTTGTACACGCGGCAAGACCGGGCAGCGCGCGTCCGCTGGGCCGCAACCACCTACGGGCCGGCAAGGGGAGTGCCAACGCCACCAAGGTACTCGACCGAGCGTCACGCCAGGAGCCCCGTCGTCAACCTGAATGCATGAACACAAAAATGGAACGGACTGCTTAGCCGTGGGAAACTAGGCCGTGAACCTCTGAATTAGGTGGGCGCCACGAGCCAACCGTTAGGCTTTCCTGCCCCGCTCGCTTCCCGGGCCATTCCTTGAATCTGGATCTGGCCGGGAAGCCAAGGGGACAGGCCGTGCACACAGGCTGTCTATCCGCAGCACCTCAGAGATTCGTCATTGGTTCAAACAGCTTTCGTTCCCTCACCTGCTTCGAAGTACCGCTCCGCCGAGTATTGTATCGCGCCCTCAAGAAGTGGCCAAATCGGACCCCGGCCGACACGTATCTGCCAGCCACGGAACCGATGCAACCGCCGCCGGATACCGTCGACAGGTAATCGATTTTGTCGAGGAGCTTTGCTTGCGCATGGCCTAGCGGAATGCCCAGATTAAACGTGGCGCTGCACACGCCGCCACCAGAGAACGCAAGGCCAACGCCGACGCACAAGCACCTGGGGGGGCGAAGTCTCCCGGCAGTTCGTTGCGGGAGTTATATAGTGCAGTATTTTTCAAGTCAACGCATCACAGCAGCCGTTACGTAACACGACGAAAATAACGCCGACACCCTTTGCTTTCACACCTTGGCACAACCGCAGACGAAAAAAGCCCCGCGAGCAAGATTGCGTCGCGGGGCCCCGGGGTTAAGTTTGCTGGATTGACGGCTCGATGGAGTTCGCCTAGAAGTGGAAGCCCAGCTCCACCGTTTCGCTGCGTGGCGATACGTAGTGCGTGCCGCTGAACGTGGACAGGAAATTGTACAGGGCGGTCTTGTCGGTTAGGTTGATAACCGTGAAGCGCAGGCTCCACTTGTACCGGTCACCGTGGAAGAGGTTGTCCTGGCCCACGGATGCGTCGAACAGGTTTCGCGGCGCAATGCGAGGTGGATTCTTGTCGTCATTCTCGGTCCCAGGCGCGGGAATGGAAACATACTTGGAACCGTAACTCGACGCGGGGCACAGATTCGCGCCGAACGACGAGCTGATGGGAGTTGTGGGCGTCGCCAACACGCCGCCGCAGAACAACCCTGCCTGGAACTGCTGATCGGGCGTTATTCCGGACACGTCGATGAGGTCATTGGGGCCACCACCGGCTGGGCCGTTTGCACACGACTCGCCGCCGAAACACGGCACGGGACCCGCGACAAGGCCGCTATCGTAGCGCCAGTTGAAGCCAAACCACGGCCCGGTCTTCCACGGTTGATACTGGATGTGCGAGGTCTGGTTGAAGTTTTCATCGTGGTCGATGCGAAACACCGACGCTCCCCCAGGCGTGGCGCCAATGCCGCTGACTTGCGGAGTAAAGAAACGCGCCGCCACGCTGGACATCACTACAAACGCCGTCAGGCCATGGAAATTCGGAACCGAGGCGCGGATGGCGTAGCCGGGAATCTTCGAACTATTCCACTCGATGGGATACGTGATCGGAGTGTTGCCCAGCACGCTGAAGTCAAACGCCTTGTGCGTGTACTTCCAGATGTATTCGCCATCGATGACCAGGTACTTTCCGAAGGCTTGCTCGATTCCGGCGTGGAACTCGTTGCGGTGTCCAGGGCTTAGCGGCGGCACTGACGACGAGACGCACTGACCGCCGGCCACGGACTCCTGAAGGTCGAAAATCACCGGGTTATTGCAGCCGGTGCTGGCGAGAATCAGGTTTTCGTTGAATGGAGTTTCCATCGTCCGGGCGTATGAAATGCGCAACACGGTGCTGGTGGGCTTGATGTTGTAAGCGATGCCCAAGCGCGGTTCCAGTTGCTTGGCACTGGCGATGCCGTTGTAAAAATCGGCGCGCGCACCGAGGTTAAAACTCCAGTTCCTTACCGAAATGGTGTCCTGGAGGTATAGCGCCGTTTCTTTAATGTCGGTATGACCATTAAAGAGGAACAAACCGCTGCTGGTTTGTCCCGCGGGGCAGCCGTCAGAGGCCGGCAGCGGCGCCGTACGGGTCAAGTCGTAACAGCCCAGCAGCGGCGTAAACGTGGGATTCACCGTTCCTCCTGGATTGCCGATGCCACCGCAAGCTGCCGGGTCGGTGAGGGACGGGTTCGTGTCCAGACTTCCATCGGCATTCAAACAAACCGCGTTCGCCGTCGGATCGACAAGACCGAATTGGTCTTTTTCATTCAGGAAGGTGTGCTCGGAGGTGACTCCGGCCTTTACATTGTGGATGCCTTTTACGTACGAGACACTGGCGCGAAGTCCGGCGTTCGTCAACGAACGGTTCTGATTGACAGTCTCCAGCTGCAGATCAGGGGACTCATCGGCGAAGGGATTTGCGCTTGGGTAGTAGTTGTATTGGTCATGCCGCACGAAGGCGCCTACGGTCAGGACGGTCTTAGAGTTGATCAAGCGAGTCCACGACGGCGCGATGTTGAAGGTCCCAATCTTTGAACGCTGATCCTGAGGTCCTACAGGCAGTCCGTTTGGTCCCAGGCCGCCGCAGGAAGCGGTTTGTCCCGGAGGGCAGGTTGGGTCTGCTGAGAGGAAAGTCCAACCGGTCGCATTTTGCGCGTCATAGGAATTCGGCGTCTGAAACCAGGAGCGGCTGTAGCCGATATTGAGGCTAATGGTGTCGGGTTCGGAAGGCTTATAGTCCACGCGGTCGAAGATGTTTTCTTCGTTTCCTTTGTCGTGCATGACGGTGAGTTCCGGTCCATCGAGAAACCGGCCGGTATTCAAGCCGTTGGCGGAAATGTAATTGCCCCATTTGTTGTTGCCGTAAGCCAGGTCGAACCCTGCGTTCGCCGTTCCAAAGGACCCATAAGAGCTGGTCACCTGGCCGTGGGGTTGGGTCACACCCAAGCCGGAGCGCGTGGTCACCACGATCACCAGGCTTGTCTTGCCTCCGAATTCCGCCGGTGGCGCGCCGGAAATGACTTCGAGGGACTGGATCGATTCCGACGGGATCTGGTTCGAGAACACCTTGCTTTGCTGATCGGTGATGGGCTGGCCGTCCACGGAAAACGAATTGGATGCATGGTCGCCAAGGCCATGGAAAAGCCCGTTCGAGTCGGCAGCCACCCCAGGCGTTGACAGCGTCACGAGCGAGCTAACCGAGGACGAGGCACTTTCCAGCGGTAGCTTGTCGAACAGGGTGCGGTCCACGTCGGTGTGGAAAGTGGACTCATTCTCCACGAGATCTCCGCCATTGGCTTCCACCGTTACGCTTTGTTCGGCTGCGCCGATCTTCAGACTAACTTGCACGGCAACGGGTACGGTCGCACGCACGTCCACGTCTTGTGTGTACGATGAAAATCCAGTTGCCGTGACCACCAGATGATACGGATTGAACGGCACGTTCGTGAAACGAAAGGACCCATCGCTTCCCGTGGTTGCGGTCCGCGTGTAGCCGCTAACGGGGTAAGAGATTTCGACCGTGGCGCCAGCCACCGTCGAGCCCGAAGGATCCTTCACCACGCCTTCGATGGAGCCGGAATTTCCGGACTGCGCGAACCCAGGCGCCCCCGCGAGCAGGAAAGCCAAGCCTAAGAGCAAAACCGTTCTCACAGCTTTAACCCAATGCAAATGAAAATAACTTCGAAAGTTCCTCAACATTTTCTCTCCCGTCCCATGGGGACTCTGTATCGCTTGGCGATGGTGTGGAGTTGTGGATAGGGGCCGCTCCCGAAAAATAGCGGCGGCGATGATTGCGGCTCGGCAATCAACGCGAAGTACGGAGAAGGCAGATCAGGGCGTGTTCGTTATACGGAAGGAGGCGCTCGAGAGGTGCGGTGCAGGGCGAAAGAATTCGATGGCGCCGCATGTTCTTGAACCGACGCGCTTCGTGTGACTTGCTGCGGCTCCGGAAGCAGATGGAGGCGTGCGACCGCTACGACGGGCGCATGCAGCGCTTGGCAAACCGCGCACGTCGCTTCGGGTCCGTTGGTATGCTCGTGCAGAAACGCCGCGCCCGTGGCGACGTACAACAGCACCAGGCAGCCAAGGATAGCCAAGGCTTGCTGTGCGAACCGTCGGTGGGATGCAGGTTTCAAACGCATACAAAAAACGGATACAGACACCACTATTCTAGCAGCTTAGACGACCGAGTACGCCGATTGGTTGCGCAACTAGTAAGGTATTTTTTGCTGCTTGCCGCTTGGCAAATCGATGCTTACCTGCGCGTTGCGACGGGGTTGGGCGCCGTCCTACTGGGGTTGGGGCGCGGCGCCGCTGGTGGGGCCCTGCTGCCCGATAATGGCTTCACCGTTCACGACCAGTTGCACGCGCCGGTTCTTCTGCCGCCCTTCCGCCGTGTCGTTGGACGCTACCGGGTCCGCCTTGCCAAAACCCTTTGCCGTAATCGAGGAACCCGCCACGCCTTGCGCGATCAGAAAGTCGCGCACGGAATCCGCACGCCGCTCGGAAAGTTGCTGGTTCATCTGATCGCCGCCCACGCTGTCCGTGTAGCCCTCGACCTGCAGACTCAAACCCGGATGCGCTAGCACGATCCCCGAAATTTTCGCCAGTTTTTCGCGCGCCGCGGCCCGCAACGTCGAGCTTCCAGTATCGAACAGCACGTCGGACATATTCACGATCAGACCGCGCGCTGTGTCTTGGGTCTGCAACACGGCATTCAACTGTGCCAACAACTGCGCGCGCATGGCGGCCTTATCCTGCTCTGCTTGCGCAGCGGCCTGACGTGCCTTCTCCGCTTCCGCTTCGGCCGCTTGCTGTTGCGCCAAAGCTGCGGCGCGTGCCGCTTCGGCCTGCTGTTGCTGTTGAGCTGCCTGCTGCGCAGCCTGATCGGCTTGCTGCTTCATGCGCTCCGCTTCCGCCTTCTCGGCTTCTGCTTGCTCGCGTGCCTGATCGGCTTCCTGACGGCGCAGCGCCTCTGCGGCGGCGTCCGCGCGCGCTTTCGCTTCTCGTTCCGCTGCCGCTTTGCGCTCCGCGTCCTGGGCCAGCTGTGCGTCCTGTTCCGCCTTCTTCTGCACCGCAATCACGCGCGCCTCTTCCGCCGTCTCCACCGCGTTGCGCGCGGCAGCAATCACCACCTTCTTGTCCCTTCTTGAGGCGTAGGCGTCGTCCGCTTGCTTCAATTGCTCTTGCGCCCTCGCCATCGTGGAGGTGGCATAGGTGTCCGCCAAAGCGTTCCGCGCGATGCGCACCGCATTGCGCGCTTCGAACAGTTCCAGCGGCGCTTTGCGGTCCACGCCGAAGATGGCGCTGTCGATCTTCGTGTTCGCCGACGCATAGCTTCCACGGCTGATCAGCGCATATCTCGCGTCCACTCGTTCGCTCGACAGCGACTCGGGCACCGCATTCTCCAGCACAACTTCATCACCGGGTTGCGTCACCGCGTAATACGGCTCGGCCGTCACGATCATCCCAAAGGTCTGCATGTCGACAACCGCCTTCAGATTTGCCGATCCGTTCTTCACCACCAGTTCACCCAGATTCACCGCGCGGCCTTGCGGCGAAACCGCCCACAAAACGTAAGTCAGGTATTCCAATCCGAATCGCGTCGAATCTTGCAGGCCCATGAATTTGGCATCGACCTCGATGCGATTCGATTTGCTCTCCACCCTGGCCGTACCCGACGCGGTACCCATCAAGTCCGTTCCGACGAAATCAATCTGCACCGATTTTCCAGCGCGCCGGTAGCTGAGCGCCTTCAAGCTGCGAGAAACAGTCGGCGCGGCGGCGGCCGTTGACTGGGCGCGCCCCGCTGGGGCCGGCATCCCCGTCACAGGAGCTACGGCGCTCCCCAGGTACACGAATCCGCTCACCGCAAGCCCGCCGACCGTAAGAAAAGCCTTTGCGATTTTCACGTCGCTTCCTCCGCGTAATCTCGTTTACTTCTGTTCCTTCGTTCTGGGGAATATCCACCGTATGCTACCGCAATCCGCTCACCTTGCCGGAGAGATTTCCGCTCCTTTCTCGATACGCGATACTGTAGCGAGACCTTAGGGTTGTCATCAAATGCGAAACGAACTCAAGCCCGAGCATAATCCCAACCGCAAAATTGTCGGATTCCACCAGGACGATCTCGGTGATTGGGTTGCCGACCTCGCATGTGGCCACGCGCAGCATTTGCGCCACAATCCGCCTTGGACCAGCCGCCCCTGGGTCGTCACACCCGAGGGTCGCGCCGCCCATCTCGGTGCTACGTTAAATTGCCCTGTTTGCACGAGCAAAGCGCCGTGACGCACCCCCCTGCGACGCGAGGCGGGACCTTCCATCGATGTCCAATCCGCTCCCTGCTCTCTTCCCCTTCCGCGTGGCTATAATGGGAGCCGCTTTTACCAAGAGAGGATGCTCATGAACTATCGCCGCTTCGGCCGGTCGGGATGGAAGGTCAGTGAAATTGGTTACGGCATGTGGGGAATTGCCGGGTGGACCGGCTCGCAAGACACGCAGTCGCTCGACTCGCTCCAGCGTGCCATCGACCTCGGCTGCAATTTTTTCGACACGGCGTGGGCGTACGGCGACGGCCACAGCGAGCAGTTGCTCGGCAAAATCCTGCGCGCAAATTCAGGGAAGACACTTTACACGGCTACGAAAATACCGCCGAAAAATCGCCGGTGGCCCAGCCGCCCGGAATTCACCCTGGATGACTGCTATCCGCCGGACTACATCGAGGAATACGTAAACAAAAGCCTCGCCAACATCGGCGTACCTACGCTCGACCTGATTCAGTTTCACACCTGGGAAGACGCCTGGCTCGAAGATAAACGCTTGCGCCCCGTGCTCGAAAAGCTTTTGACAGCCGGCAAAGTCCGGGCGCTCGGCATCAGCATCAATCGCTGGCAGCCCGCCAACGGCGTGAAAGCGGTGCGCGCGGGGCTATTCGACGCCGTGCAAGTCATCTACAACATTTTCGACCAGAATCCCGAGGACGAATTGTTCCCGGCGTGCCGCGAAAAAGACGTCGCTGTGATCGCGCGTGTCCCCTTTGACGAAGGCACGCTTACCGGCACGCTCACCCTCGACAGCAAATGGCCCGCAGGCGATTGGCGCAACACCTATTTCGTGGCCGAAAATCTCAAGAACAGCGTCGCCCATGCCGAGGCGCTCAAGCCGCTGCTCCGCGACGGTCTCACCATGCCCGAAATGGCTCTGCGTTTCATCCTCAACAACAAAGACGTCAGCACCATCATCCCCGGCATGCGCAAGGGCAATCACGTGGACGCCAATCTCGCCGCCAGCGACAAAGGTCCGCTACCCGCCCAGCTGCATTCCGAGCTGCGCAAACATCGCTGGGACCGCACGCCGACCAAATGGAGCCAGTAAGCAGGGACCGTGTCCCGTGAATGCTTGATTGGTTTCGATATCACCGGAGACGTGACCAGAAAGGGAAAATCCCGGCACCGAACACGGGGCACGAGTCACGAAACACGTTGTTCACGCCGTTTGCTTTAGCGCGCGCTCGACCAGTGTAAGGCAGCGCTCAGCCTGTTCGCGCAGCATGTCGTTGTGTTCGCCAAGGTCGCGCTGCGTGCTGTGCAATTCATCGGCTATCGCCAGCGCGGCGAGCACCGCAATCTTGTGCGTATCGACGGTGGCCGCCGCGTCGGCAATCGCGCGCATCTTGTCATCCACGAACGTCGCGAGTTTCTGCACGTATGCCGGATCCAGTTCGCCCTGAATCGTGTATGTCTGTCCAAAAATCTGCACCTTCACCGGTGAACTCATGGTGACTCCCGCGACCGCAGCCCCCGATTGTAGCGCAGTAGGGCCCTGCAGACGCTCTGTTCGAGAGAGGGCGGGGGTTTTGGTTCGGCTTCAAGCAGAGTTCTTACGACGTGCAAGTTCCGGGTGACTTTTAACTGGCCCGGAGCTGCGCCCCAAGTTGCTGTTCCAACGCAGCGACAATGCGCCCGGAGAAATCCGTAACTTGCGCGTCGGTCAAAGTCGCCTCGCGGCTCTGAAACAGGACCCGCACCAGCAGCGAATATTTTCCCGCCGGCACATTCTTTCCGCGGAACAAATCGGTCGCCTCGATCGAAGCGATTTCGCCAATCTCGAGCGACCCAATCGTCTTTTTGACGTCGGAAAAATGCGTCCCGTCCGCCAACAACAATGAAAAATCGCGCTCCACCATCGGGAACCGCGGCAGTGGTTCGTAGCGTCGCGAATCCTTAAGATCGCGAATCGCAGCGTATACGGGTTCCAGCCGCAATTCGCCGAGAAACACGTCTTGCCGCAGCTTGAGACGCTCGGCCACACGCCGCGCAAGTTGGCCGGCTTCCCCCAGCCCTTCACCGGCAAGCGCAACGTGCCCGCTGCGCGCAACGTGCGCCCAATCGCCCGCAACGTGATGCGCATCATTGCGGCTCACCGCGGCCGTCGCGCGAGCATTCCACTCGAAACCACCTGCCAATTCGCCGAGGGAATCGAGATCACCCTTCAAATCTGCGAACGAGTACGCGCGTGCCGTGTCGTACAAATCTTTTTCGCGCGCCTCGCCAGTCGCGCCAATCGTAAGCACGCGCGTCTCGACCGATGCATTTCCATCCAGAGTGTACTGGCTCCCAATCTCGAACAAACGCACGTTGCGTTGTCCGTGGTTCAGGTTCCATTCCAGCGCCGAAGCCATGGTCACCAAGCCCGTCGAGCGCAGCACGCCCGCTTCCTCCGACAGCGGATTGGCCATCCTCGCGGGCTGCACGCCAGCTGGACGGAACAATGCATCGCGCTCCTCATCCACGTGCGGGACCGTCAATATCTCGTGATAACCGAGCCCGATCAGGCGCTCGCGGACGCGCGTTTCCGGTTCGTAATTCGGCAAGCGCGCAGCACCTTGGCGCGAAACCGGAAAGCGCGGCGGAAACTTGTCCAGCCCGTAAATTCGCGCCACTTCTTCGATCAAATCGATTTCGCGTTCCACTTCCGCGCGCCAGGACGGCTGCGTGCATTCCCAAGCCGCCAGCAGCGATCCTTCCGCGCCGCGATTCTGATCCACGCGCACCGGGGAAAATCCCAGCGCGCCAAGGCTCGCTTCGATCTCTTTGTCCGGAACATCCGCTCCCATCACGCGGAGAATTTCCGCCCGCGTCAGCACAATCTTTTTCGGCGCGCGCTTGCCCGGATAAACATCGACGACTCCCGCGATCAACTCGCCACCGGCAAGCTGCAAGATCAGCTCCGCGCAGCGCCGCGAAGCCAGCTCCGCCATTTCGGGATCGGCGCCCCGGCCAAACCGTGTGGACGCTTCGGTGTGCAATTTCAAGACTCGCGTGGCGCGACGAATGGCGATCGGGTCGAACCAAGCACATTCGATCAACACATTTTTTGTCGAAAACGAAATTTCCGTCTCCGCGCCGCCCATGATTCCGCCGATGCCAACGGCCCGCGACCCATCGCCATCGGAAATCATGCAAATGCCCGGATCAAAGGTCCGCTCCATGCCATCGAGCGTGTGCATTTTTTCGCCCGGCTTGGCTTTGCGCACGACGATGCGGTGATCGCGCACCTTGTCGAAATCAAACGCGTGCAGCGGATGACCAAGCTCCAGCATCACGTAGTTCGTCACATCCACGGCGTTGCTGATGCTGGCGACGCCGCTCGCCTCCAGCCGTTCGCGCAGCCATGCCGGCGACGGCTGAATCTTCACGCCGCGAATTACGCGCGCCGTGAAGCGCCCGCAAAGTTCCGGCGCCTCGATCTCCACTCGTACCGCGTCGCCCGCCTTCGCCGATCCTCCCACAGGTTTGGGCAAAACCGCTTTCAGCGGCAGCTTGTAAACTGCGCTGACTTCGCGCGCGATTCCGTAGTGGCCGAGGCAATCCGGCCGATTCGACGAAACTTCGGCGTCGATCACCGCACCGTGCTCGCCTTTTTCCACGCCACCAATGTTCGTGCCGGAAAGCGCCAGCCGCGACGCCAACTCGTCCGGCGAAGCGGTCACGTCAACGAAATCCTTCAACCAGTCGTAGACAACCTTCATGCCCTAATCCTGCGTCGCCAAACGGCCGAAATAAACATGCGTCGAATATTCCATCCGCACCTGGCCGTTTTGCTGATTCGCGCGGAACAATTCCTCCAACTCCGCCATCATCGGCGCGTAGTTCGGCTGCCCTTCCTGTGGGGCGTAGGAACTGCTCCGTAGTCGGCCCGCGAGACCTTCCCAGTCGAGAATCTGCTGGTTCGGCACGTGGCGCTGCGAAACCGAGCCGCCGGCGAAAAAGTCCTGCATCGAGCCGCTCTCAGGGTACGATTCGCGCACCCGTTTGTAATCCGTGCCGTATTTCACCAGCAGCTCTTCGTACGCGTTCGCAAACTCCGAATCCATTTGCCGGTCGTTCCATATCATCACTACCCAACCTGCAGGCTTCAGGATGCGATGAAATTCACGCCGAGCCGCAACCGGCTCGAACCAGTGAAACGCCTGGCCCGCGGTGACAAAGTCGATCGTGCCACTTTCCAGCGTAGTGGCTTCGGCGGACGCGTCGATGCTGACAAAACAATCGTACGACGCCAGATATTCTTCGCCGGCTCGCCGCATCGCCTGGTTTGGCTCGATGCCGTAAACGCGATTCCCATTTTTCAGAAACAGTTCGCTGAGGAAACCTGTGCCCGAACCAACGTCGGCAATCGCATGGCCTGGCCGGAGACTGCATTCATCACGCAGCAACGCGAGCGCCGCCCTCGGATACCCCGGCCGGTAACGAATATAGTCGGCAACCCGGCTCGAGAAGCGTTGTTTGGCGTCGGTAAAGGTCATGGGAATTGCTGCAAGAACCGCACATCGTTTTGAAAAAACACCTGGATGTCGTCGATGCCGTATTTGAGCATGGCCAGCCGATCGATGCCGATGCCGAACGCGAAGCCACTAACTTTTCTCGGATCGTAGTTCACAAATCCATACACCGCCGGATCGACCATCCCCGCGCCAAAAAGCTCGATCCAGCCGGCTCCTTTGCACTTCGAGCAGGTTCCGCCACCTGCGGAAACGCCGCTGCCGCCGCAGAACACGCAGGTCACATCGAATTCGACCGAAGGCTCGGTGAACGGGAAATAGCTCGGCCGAAAACGCGTCTTCACGCCAGGGCCGAAAAATTCTTTGACAAAGTATTCAATCGTCCCGGTGAAGTCGCAAAAGGTGATGTCGGTATCGACTGCGAGGCCCTCCACTTGATGAAACGCGAAAGAGTGTGTGGCGTCGGGATTGTCCCGCCGATACACCTTGCCGGGCACGATCACGCGCACTGGCGGCCGCCGCTTTTCCATGGTGCGAATTTGCATCGGCGAAGTGTGGGTGCGCAGCAGCAGCGGCGTCGGCGCGCCCTTGGGCAACTGCAGATAAAACGTGTCCATGTCGTCGCGCACCGGATGAAATTCCGGAATATTCAGCGCCTCGAAATTGTAGTAAGGCGTCTCGATCTCCGGTCCTTCGACGACAGAAAATCCAATCGACACGAAAATGTCTTCGATCTGCTGGAAAACCTGGCGGATCAGGTGATGAGACCCGACCGGACAGGTCACGCCTGGCAGCGAAAGGTCGACGCGTTCGCGCGCCAGCGCCGCTTCATCCGCGCCAGCCTCAATCGCCACGCGCCGCGCCGCGATCTGCGCCTCAACGTGAGACCGCAGCTGGTTCAGTTCCTGGCCCACGACGCGCTTCAATTCGGGAGTCGCGGGCTTCAGCCAATTGTCGGTAATTTGCGTCAGAACGCCGGACTTCCGGCCGAGCCAGGCATCGCGAAATTGCTTCCAGCCCAATTCAGCGTGCACCCCAGCCGTCTCGGCGTCGAAGCGAGCGCGAACTTCGGCAAACAGCGAAGCAAGCTGATCAGGCTGCGCAACCCCAAGCGCAGCGAGCGTAAGCGCGGTCTTATGTTCAGGAGTGGTCATTCCCATCACTCGGCAATGCTCACAAACACAAGCTGTGGTAGCGGCCGCCGACCGTGGCGGCCGCATTTGTGCTTCGTTGACAACTCGAAGGCTTACAGGGCGAAGCTCGTCCGCACAAGATCTCGAACAGCCCCGCTCTGGTAAGTTGCCCTAAGCTGCGCTCTTCTTCTTTTTCTCTGGTGGCGGTGCGGCGGCCTTAGCCGTAGCCGCCAAGCTCGCAAAAGCAGCGGCGTCTTTCACCGCGATATCCGCGAGTACTTTGCGGTCCAGATCAACGCCGGCAGCCTTCAAGCCGTGAATCAGCTGGCCGTAGGTAATACCGTTGAGTCGCGCAGCCGCGCCAATTCTCTGGATCCAAAGCCGTCGATACTGGCGCTTCTTCACACGCCGATCGCGGAACGCATAGCGATCGGCGCGATTGGCGGCCTCTTGTGCGGATTGGTACAACTTGCTCTTTGTGAGGAAAAAGCCTTTTGTGCGCTTGAGGTACTTCTTACGCCGCGCACGGCGTTTTGTGCCGCGTTTTACGCGAGCCATGGGTTTCTCCTTTTTCTTGGGGGAGACAACACGGTGCGGGCGCGCGACAAAATACGAAAGTACACGCGTAACGCAACGGGTTTGTCTCCGGGTGGTGCCCAGCAGCAGGCCATCTCCGCGAAGGGAAAATGACGCCAGACCAAATCCCGCCTTGGACGGGCAGCTCTGGTTGCTACCGTGCCGCTTCAGACCGTTCGCGATGAAGCGAACCGATGGTGAGCGGCGAATCGGCCGGCAGGCACCCGTGTAGCGCTGCCTGGCGCGATGCGCAGGGCTTGCGCCCCGCGGTGGTACATCTCAACTTCGAATTGCTGAAGTTGAAAACCCTTAAAAACCAGACGCAAGCATGGTGCGCGGCCAATCGCCCCCGTAGGGGCGGGACTTGCTCCGCCGGGCCGTTGCGTCTTGGCGGAAAAACTTCGGTCCACGCCCGGGCCTTAAGCGTACGGCAGCATCTGCCGCACAGAAGCCAAGTCGGCCTTGTTCACCAACGTAAGCTTTTTCAACTTGCGCATCCGCCCAGGCCCCTTGGTCCCCAGCAAATGCCGTTTCCCGGAGTGCATGCGGATGATTTTACCGGTAGCGGTCACCTTAAAGCGCTTTGCCGCCCCGCGATGCGTCTTCAATTTCTTCTTCGGTTTCGATGCGTTTCTCGGCATGGATAAAACCCTTTCTAGTTCTTTGTAGCGACTGCTTGCGGAAACGGGCGCCTTTTCCCCGACCGCGAACGACGCATCCTTACGAAGCTTGTTGCGCCGGCTGGGCCACAGGCTTGGCCACCGCCACGCCCTTTTTCGGCGCCAGCAAGGCAACCAACACATTGCCTTCCATCCGCGGCATCGTCTCGATCTGGCCGTGCTCGCCAATCTCGCCAAGCAAGCGCGTCATCTTCGCACGCCCCACTTCCTGGTGCGCCATTTCGCGCCCACGATGGAAAATCATCGCGCGTACTTTGTGGCCTTCTCCGAGGAAGCGAATGATCTGATTCTTGCGAACCTGATAATCGTGTTCCGCGGTTGCCGGACGAAACTTTACTTCCTTGAGCTGCGAACCGCGGCTGCTCTTGCGCTGCTCGTGCGCTTTTTTATTCTGCTGGTAAAGGAATTTACCGTAATCAGTGATTTTACAAACTGGCGGATCGGCCGTGGGCGAAATTTCCACCAAATCCAGTCCGCGTTCGCGCGCCATCTTGATGGCTTCGTACGGCTGCATGACCCCAAGCTGACCGCCTTCTTCATCGATGACCCGGACTTCACGCGCCCGGATTCGCTCGTTTACTCGAGTGCGATCGGCCTGCCGGAAGTTACGTTCTGCGATATTTCCCCCTAACCAATTTAAGGCGCCTAATTACCCGCCTCGCCGGGCACGGGCCTGAATCAACTATCCGCGCGACCCGGACAAACCAAAGTCAGCGCGCCCATCCTCACAGGCTAAAATCATCGAGGGACGGGCTTTGAAGTATAGCACGTACGCACCTTGCCACGACAAGGGTTTGATGCGTCGGCCGAGAGATCGGTGTATCCGACCGGCCGGGTCAGAAAGTCACGTCGAGTTGGCCTTTGGGGCCGGTGATGACGGCGTGCAGGTGCGGGGTTTTGGCCTGCGTGATGGGCAAGTCAATTTGGAGTTGATCGATCTGCTTCAAAAGCACGCCGGGAAACGGCGTGGCGGCCTCGAACACCGTGAGACGGCAACCTTGGGGTGCGTCCGCCGAGGGGTGAAGCGAGTTGGCGCCCCACTCAATGAAAAAAGGCAGCAGACCTCCAGCGTCGTCTTTCAACGCGAGCGTTTTCCAGTGCAGGACGCGGCCGTCTGGGCGCTCGCGTGATCCCGGATTCGGGCCGTTGGCGGCGATGCCTTTTTCTCTGAGCCGCGCGGCTAACTCCTGGATGTCGCCGGGATGCGCCGCCCAGCCGACCAGGACGGGTTGTTCGAGAGATCTCAGATCACGCGCGTCGGCGCTGGCGGGTTGCTGCGGATCGGGCGCGATGATTTCGAGATAGCGGCTGCGACCGAGCGAAAGCAAAGCGTTGCGGGTGCCCGCCCCGGGATGCACGCCGCCAAATGCGGCGCGCACGCCCGTGCTTTGTTCGACAAAAGCGATTCCGGCGTCGAGATCAGCGCTGCCGAGAAGGATGTGGTCCAGCAATGTTGGCGTTCGCTCCTGCGCCGACCACGAGATGCGTGGCGCGGCGAGCGCGGCTGCGAGAAAGGAGCGGCGGGAAATGCCGCGCGTTTTCAATGAGCGTCGCTCGAGCTGGTTGCGCGTGAGTCAATTTCTTGCTGCAGCGTCGCCAAGAATTCAGCCAGCGGCTTGGGACCGAGGTCGCCCTTGGTGCGATGGCGAACCGAAACGGTGCCGGCTTCGGCTTCCTTCCCGCCCACCACGAGCATGTAGGGAATTTTCTGCATCTGCGCGTCGCGAATTTTCGCCGGCAGCTTTTCGTTGCGCTCGTCGAGATGCACGCGAGTGTTGTGGCGCTTCAGCGTCTCCGTGACGTGCTTGGCGTAGTCGATCACTTTTTCGCTGACCGGGCAGATCTCTACCTGCACCGGCGCCAGCCACAACGGGAAAGCACCGGCGTAGTGCTCAACGAGAATGCCGAAGAAACGCTCGACCGAGCCGAGCAGCGCGCGGTGCACCATAAGCGGTTGATGGCGCGAGCCGTCTTCGCCGACATATTGCAGCCCGAAGCGGCCGGGAAGATTGAAATCGAACTGCACGGTGGTGAGCTGCCACGAGCGGCCGATGGCGTCGATAAGCTTGACGTCGATTTTCGGGCCGTAAAAAGCAGCTTCACCGGCGATGCGCTTGAACGGAATCTTCATGCCCGTCATGGTATCGGCCAGCGCGGCGGTGGCGCGGTGCCAATCTTCCGGCTTGCCGGCATAATTTTCGGGATGCGTGGCGTCCCAGTCGGAAAGCTCGACCTCATATTGGTCGAACCCGAAGTTTTTCATCACCGCGAACGCAAAATCGACGCAAGCCTCTACTTCCTTTTCGATTTGAGAAGGCATGCAGAAAATATGAGCGTCGTCCTGGGTAAATCCACGCACGCGCATCAATCCGTGGAGCACACCGCTGCGTTCGTAGCGATACACCGTGCCCAACTCTGCGTAACGCACCGGAAGATCGCGGTAGCTGCGCAATTTCGATTTATAGATAAGGATGTGGCCCGGGCAATTCATGGGCTTCAGCTGGTAGTCGGCCTTTTCCACTTCCACGGGACCGAACATGTTGTCTTTGTAAAAGCCGGTGTGTCCGCTGGTATTCCACAGCTCGCGGAGCATAATGTGCGGCGTGAAAACCAGATCGTAGCCGCGCTTAACAAGTTCGGCACGCAGCCAGTCTTCAATAATGTTGCGGATCAGACCGCCCTTGGGATGCCAGAAGATCAGGCCTGGGCCGGCTTGGTCTTCGATGCTGAACAGATCCAACTCCGCGCCCAGCTTGCGATGATCGCGGCGCTTGGCTTCTTCCAGACGATGCAGATACGCGTCGAGTTCTTTTTGGGTGAAGAAACACGCAGCGTAGATGCGTTGCAGCTGCGGATTTCCTTCCTGCCCCTTCCAATACGCGCCGGCCACGCTCATCAACTTAAAAGCTTGAATACGCTTGGTCGAAGGAATATGTGGCCCGCGGCAGAAATCGATGAATTTCCCGGTGGTGTAGAAAGAAACCATGGGATCTTCGGCTTTTTCTTCCACCAGCTCGCACTTGAAGATCTGCTCGGTCTTCTTGTAAAGCTCGATCGCTTCGGGCTTGGGCAACAGCTTCCGCTCATTGGGAAGATCCTGCGCCGCAAGCTCGTGCATCTTGTTCTCGATTTTGGCCAGATCCTCGGGCGTGAACGGTTCCTCCCGCAGAAACTCGTAAAAAAATCCGGTCTCGATGGGAGGGCCGATGCCCAATTTCACGTTGGGATAAAGCTCCATCACCGCAGCGGCAAGCAAATGCGCCGCGGAGTGCCGAAAGACAAAAAGTGCATCGGGATCTTTTTCGGTGAGGATCTGCAGCTTAACGTTGTGATCGAGCGGCCGCCGCAAATCGATCAGTTCGCCGGCCCCATCGTTTGGTTCGGCCACCCGCGCCACCAGCGCAGCGTCGGCCAGGCGAGGCGAAATTTTCCGCGCGATATCCGCGGGGGTAGTCCCCTGCGGAACTTCCTGAATCTTGCCGTCCGGCAACGTAACTTGAATCGCATCCATGCTCTGATTTCACCCGAATCCGGATCTATAGAAGCTTATCGGCGCGACCCCACACGGTCAAGGCAGCGGGCCGCCTAAGTCCCGGCTGGTCAAATTCGAGTGACCAAGTCGAGTCCGGAAAGATGGGAGTCCGAGGTCACGAGCGTCGCGCCATTCCGCTTGGCGTCGGCCCTCGCCAGCTTGGTTTCCATACCGCCCGCGCCGCCAACCCTGACACGGCTGTGTGCACTCGCGACAATTCTTTCCGACCCCTGCTGCCCTAATTCAAATGGCGTTTCCTAGGAATCTGGTGTTGCCCGGTTTTCTTCGGAAATCGAAATCAGGGAACCAGCAAGGAGCGAAATTGCGGATCGTCGCGGAGTTTCGCGAAGGCGGGTTCTTGCAGCAGCCAGGCGGAAAAAGCGGCGGGATCCTTGGTTTTGCTTCTTGCCTGGCGGAGCGTTTCGAGGGTGCCTTTGCGGTCGTTCCCAAGAGCGCGCGCGGTGGCCAGGCTGTTCAGGGCCCACAGCGAGTCGGGATCGGCGTCGGTGGCCAGCTGGAAATAGTTCTTTGCCAAGGTGAAGTCTTTGGCTTCAAGCCTGTCGTCGCCGGCTTCCATGGCTTCGACGAAGACGCCGGCGATGGCGCGGCGTAGGACGCGAGCTTTTTCGGGATGCCTTTCGCGGTTGGCGGTTTGGCGAAGGTCGATGATTTTCTGCTCGGTGTCCTTGAGGCTGTCCGCAAGATTCGAGGAGAACTCATGAAGCTCGGCTAATCCGGCGGAAATGGCGTTGGTCGAATCGTCCTGATCCGCGAATTCTTGTTTTTCGCGTTTTCCGCCTTCCCGCACGGCTTTTTGATTTGCGAGGGAAGCCGCGGCTTGGCGGAACTGCGTGACATCAGCCAGTCGATCGAACGTGGAGGCGGACTGGCGGTATTCGCGCCACGCGGCATAGAGGTCGCCGGACTGTTCGAGCGCGTGAGCGCGCGAAACGGCTGCCGACTGCCGCTCGACAATGAAATCGTCGTCGCGCGGCTGCAGGGTTTGTTTCATGGCGATGAGGCGGAACCAGGCGAGGGCTTCCTCCATGACCGCGGCGGGAGCCCATTGGTGGGGTCCATCGAAATAGCGGATAAAGTGCGGAAAGCCGGCTGCCTCCAGCGCTTGGTCAAGGCGCGTAACCTCGGGATAGTTGAAATCAAGATTCCCCACGGCGGCGAACACGGCGAAAACAGCGTCGCGCGACGGAGACGTGTTGATGGCGAACCCGGCGCCGTTGAGCAGCACGCCGGCGGCGCATTTGCAGCGCTGGGCGATTTGCGAAGCCAGTCGCGCCCCTCCGGAAAAGCCCGCGAAATAAACGCGGTGTCCATCAATCGATAGGCGCATCCGCGTGTCATCGGACACCGCCTGGGCCGCCTCAATTTCCAGCTTCCAGGAACCGTTGCGAGAGTTGTTGGAGCCGGCGACGATGTAGCCGTTGCGTTCCGCGGCGTCCTTCATCAGCTCGACGGGCATGTTGCCGCGCGCGACAGGATCGAAAGCGTAGACAATGGGCCACTTCTTGTCGGTGGTGTAACCCGAGGGAAGGTAAAGGGCATAGGTTTGATCGGGACGGGATGTGCAGTGCTGGTCCGGGATGACGACACCAGTTTGCAGCGAAGGCGGAACCGGAGTTACACGCTGCTGGGCGGGCAAAGGAGAAGGAAGAGATAGCAGCACGACGCAGAGTGTGCCCAGCCTGATCACGGTTGCCAGTATAGACGTGCGATTTGCGTTTTTGTGGAGCGGGAAATTTCGTCGGATTTACGCGATAGCGTAAACTCTTCTGCTTGTCGAAGCAGACCGCTTCTGTCGAGGGCACGGATGAAATCACTGTTGGGGTGCGTTTTGTTTTTGCTGTGGGTACCGGGGCGGGCAGGCGCACAAGAGGCCAGACCGCTCCCTGAGGCGGATGCGCGGTACAAGGCGGACATCTTGCTGGTGGTGGCGCACCCGGACGATGAGGGCGCGGCGACGGCGTACCTGGCACGGGCGATCGATGAGGGGAGGCGCGTGGCGGTCGCCTACGGCACGCGGGGCAGCAGCGGCGGAAATGAAGTCGGCACGGAGCAGGCTTCGGCCTTGGGCGCGATTCGCGAGATCGAGGCGCGGCGGGCGCTGGCTACCCTCGGAATCACAAACGTATGGTTCCTGGGCGGCTCGGACACCGCTAGCCAGGATGTTTTGCAGTCGCTGGCAAACTGGCAGCACGGGACCGCGCTCGAGCAGTTGGTTCGGCTAGTGCGATTGACGCGGCCGGACGTGGTGCTGACATTTTTGCCGGGCACGTTTATCGGCGAGGACCACGGCGATCATCAAGCTTCGGGAGTTCTGGCGACGGAGGCATTCGATCTGGCCGGCGATCCGACCGTGTTTCCAAGCCAGGTCGCTGTGCCGCTGCGGCGACTGGAGCCTTATTTGGAAGGCCTGAGGCCCTGGCAGCCAAAGAAGATCTACTACTTTCCGGATGCCGACCGCGACGATATTTTTCGCGGCAAAGGCCCCGAATATTCCGTGAAGGAGATTTCGAAATCGTCGACAAAGGCCTACTGGCGAGCTTCACTGGATTCGTTTCGCTTGCACGAGACGCAGGCGAAAAGCTTCGTCGATCAGCTCAACAAGATGGACGACGCAGCGATCGAAAAGATGATGGCGGCCGACGGTTGGACGGACGTGCAGCGATTTGTGCTGGGGAAATCTCTGGTGGGCGGCAGCGTGACCGGACCGGTGTTTGAAAATATTACCGCGGACGCGATTCCCTTTCGCCGGGAGGCGTTTTCTTCGGAGTCGCCCGCAACGGCCCTCTCGGTGGAGTTAGCCGGGCCCTGGAAATTTTATGCCGAGTTTCGACGCGCGCACGAGCTCGAGCATTTGCCCCACCCGGAACCACCGGAGATCGCGTTGCAGGCGGGTGCTTCGCTGGTGATTCCGCTGTGGGTGCACAATCCGACGGATGCGAGTCACGAGGTTACCTTGTGGGCGGATTTGCCGGCCGGATGGACGGTCTCGAACGGGGCGGGGAAAGTCGTCGTCGCGGCAAAGCAGACGGCAGCGGCGCGAATCGAGATCAATTTGCCGGCGCTCGCCGATCCCAAGAAGTCGAAAGAGGATGCACGCGAGGTTACCGTGCGAGCGGAATCGAACCGAAGCAGCGTCGGCGTCGTAAAATTGCGCGTCGAGTTGCGAAAACGCGCTTTGCCTGAGTGACCAGAAAAACAGAAACCGCCGCAGTGGCACAGAGCAAACAGACGAGGAGAAAAACAGGCAGAGCGCAGGATGGACACAATATCTGGCGTGAACTCGGTGTTCTTGCCTTCGCGCCCTGTGTTGCTTGTTTTTTCTTTCTTTCCTTCTTTGCTTCCCTCTGTGTCTCTGTGGCCATCCCTTGCGTTCCTGTAAGACTTCAGGTTTTTTTGGGGCGGGCGGCTTCCATGGATTCCCAAGTGGAGTCGGGGAGCGTGAGGAGGTCGTTGAATTCACCAGCGCCGCGCAGCCATAGGGCGCCGTCGATCACCACACACTCGCCGTTGATGTATTCGGACATGTCGCTGAGCAGAAATGCGGCGAGGTTGGTTAGCTCTTCGTGGCGGCCGAAGCGCTTCATGGGATGCGATGCCTTGGCGTGCTCCTCGAACTGTTTCGAGGGCATCAGGCGGGACCACGCGCCTTCGGTCGGGAACGGGCCGGGGGCGATGGCGTTGAGGCGAATGTGATATTTCGCCCACTCGACCGCAAGCGAGGTGGTCATAGCCAACACGCCGGCTTTCGCGCAGGCCGACGGGACGACAAAACCAGAGCCGCAATTTGCGGCCGCGTACGTTGTGACGATGCTCAGGACGTTACCGCCCTTTTTCTCGGCTATCCACTTTTTTGCGAAGGCTTGCGTGCAGTGGAAGCTGCCGTTGAGAACGATGCTGACGACGGCGTTGAAGGCGTTAGGGCTCAGCATTTCGGTGCGGGCCATGAAATTTCCAGCGGCGTTATTGACCACGGTGTCGATGCGGCCGAACTGGTCGTAGGCTTTCTGGGCGGCCGCTTCGACGGCGGAATAATCGCGAACGTCGCTGCTGGCGTAAGCTGCTGAGCCGCCGGCTTTCGCGATTTCGTCGCAAACGCTGCGCAAGGGCTCTTCGCGGCGGCCGATGATGAAAATGTTTGCGCCTAGCTCGGCGAAGTGCAGGGCCATGGAGCGACCCAGGCCGGAACCTCCGCCACTTATGAAGATTGCGCGGCCTTTGAACATGTCGGATGAAAACATGGCGTCACCGCCTTGGCAGCAGAGTGCCGCGCTTTTTCCGCGGCGCGGAGATTCTAGTTCATTCGATTTTGTCGTGCTGCGATATTTGGCAGGGATGGCGCGGCTTGCGCTGCCGCGAAAAGATCCATGGAACGCTGGGGTTGAGATTCTTCGGGCATCTTCGAAAACGCCGCAGACGATTACGGCGCAGATTTCATTTGGGCGGGGATTGGGCGGCCCATGGCTTTGGCGTATTCGGCGGCGAATAGGGGGCTGGAGGGGAATTCCTGGCTTAGCTCGAGGAGCAACCTTTGCGCCAGAGCGTCCTGTTTTTCGCGGCGGGCCGATAGCGCTAGCAGGATTTTTGCGAAAGGTTGCAGGTAGCGGCCGCTGTTGGCTGTCTTGCCCAGCTGTTCCATGCCGAGTTTTTTGTCGCCGTGAATGCCCATGAACCAGAGGCCCATGCGGAAACCGGCGTTGAGCGAGCCAATGATGTAATTCGCAGCGCCCAGAGCCACGTAGGCATCCGTTGTGTCCGGTTGCTGCGCCAGCAATTCTTTGGCGTACTCGTTGGCTTCCTTCATGCGCTTCAGGGCGTCAATCTGTTTTTTCTCGAGGATGGCATCGGCATCCGATTCCATTCCGGAAGCTAGAGTCAGACCGAAAAGGGCTTCCGGGTCTCTCGGATTTTTCTTCATGAGCTGCCGGGACAGGCCGCGGGTTTTTTCCAGCGCTTCGCGAAAGCTCGCCATTCTGGCGGGATCGGGTTTGCCTTCGATCCCGTTCAGGAAGCGCTTCTGATCCAGAAAGAAATCGCTGGTCAGGACGCTTTGGCGGTAGAGCTCTTCAAATAGGTAGCTTGCGGCGACGGCGACCTGACCGAAGGGGTCTTCCTGGTGTGCCGATTCCCAATGCGCAAAAATAGCGCGCGCCTCGGAAAAATGCTGCGCGTACAGCTCGTGGAAGCCTCGAGCAAGTTCCGGATCGGTGACAAACGCCGGACCGGACGGGATATCACCAGCGGCGCGAGCCAAACATTTCGCGGGTGTCAGAAGCAGCAAGAACCAAAGGAGGCAGGTTATTCCGCGGCCAAATCCGCAGGCGAGGTGTTTCATCGGTTGAGATCCTTCGCTTCGCCTGCCTGCCCAGGCAGACGAAGGATGACACCAGACTACAAGAAGCTTGACCCCGGAGCGCAAAAACGGCGATCACTGGTTTCGATCCTTACACGGCGGGATCGCTCGCGGTTAAAACAAGCCAGGCAGGAATCTGGGTTTGCCTGCCATTGCTGCGCGATAGTCCGGGTTTGCGAAGAGCACGCGCTCTTCCATGGCCAGGCGTTGCGACAGGACCGCCATGTGCGCGAAAGCTCCCACGAGCGCGGTGATCCAAGCAGTGTGAATAAGCGGAAGAGCGACCATTTCCGCGAAGACCGCTGCGTAGTTTGGATGCCGGACAAAGCGAAAAGGACCAGTGGTGATCACACCAAGGCGCGTGGAATCCATGATTTGAACATTCCAGTGATCGCCCAGGGTGCGGATGACCCACCAGCGAACGGCGTTGGCGGCCAGGAAGATTGCGAACATCACCGCGGCAAGCGCGGGGATGAAAGGACGCTTGAGGAAGACGACTTCCACCGCGGCCCCGACCAATACGGCGGTATGCAAAAGCACCATCCAGCGGAATCTGGGTTCGTCGACCCTAGCCGCGCCGCGGGCCACGAGTTCCTGCTGGTGCCGGCGGGAAATGCGCAACTCCACCAGGCGGAGAGCTCCTACCAGCAAAAGCAGGATCAGAAACGCGATGACGCTCAGGTCCATTGCAGCAACAAGAATTCGGCGCTGAACCCCGGGCCGAACGCGGCGGCTAAGGCGTAGTCGCCAGGATTGAGCGGGCGCTTTTCCAGCCACTCCTGCAGGATGAACAGGATTGTGGCGCTGGAAAGGTTACCGACGTTGCCGAGGATGTCCCAGGAAGGCTGCGTCTGGCACTTGGTCAAGCCAAGCGCAATTTCAACGTTGCCCAGCAGGCGCGCGCCGCCGGGATGCAGGATCCAGCCCTTGATGTCTTTCTGGGACAATCCATGGCGTTCCAGGAAACCGTCCATGAGCCCCTTAATTTTGGCGCCGATCATTTCGGGGACATCTTTGGCAAGCAGGATGTGGAATCCGGTATCGCGGAGATCGAACCCCATGGCTCCGAGTGAATCGGGGAACGTGTACGTCTCCGAAACGAGGATTCGCGGCCCGCGGCCGCCGTTGCCGCTGACGAGCACGGCCGCCGCGCCGTCGCCGAACAGGATCGACGAGATCAGATTGGCTTGAGAAATATCCTTGCGCTGGAAAGTGAGCGAAGGGAGCTCGACGGCGATGATTAGGACATTCCCACCGGGATAGGCTTTCAGGAAATCGGCAGCGCGCCCCAGAGCCATAGCGCCAGCGGCGCAGCCCAGTTCGGTGAATGGCATGCGCCTGACATCCGAGCGAAAACCCATGAGATTGATGAGGTGCGCGTCGAGCGAGGGAATCATGAAGCCGGTGCAGGACACGGTGATGATGAGATCGACTTCGTCGGCGTTGACACCCGCACGCTCAAGGCACTTTTCGGCGGCTTCGCGCCCGAGTTTGATGGCATGCTCCATGTATTCCTGATTGGTCTTCTCGAGGGCGCGGGGCTCAATGGTGTACTCGATGGGGAAGATGGCGTGGCGCTTGTGGACTTGGGCGTTGTCGACGATGCTCATCATGGCTTCGAGCTTGCGCTCGGGGATATCGAAAACGCGGCCCATGTAGTACTTCACGTCGTCGCGTGTGATGGTGAACTCGGGTACAGCCGTTGCGGTGGCGATGATGGTCGAGTGGGAAGAATTACCGTTGCTAGACGGCGCGAGCGTAGATCCACGATCAGTGCTCAAAGGGGTCCCCTGTCTTCCCGGCGTAAACCTAGTCCTTGCAACCGACATGTGCAAGGGCCCTGAGAAGGCTGCGCAACTCCAGCCTGCCAGATTCCGGCCCTAGACTCTACATCATTCGAGGTAAAGCGCGGTAGATTTGACACGGTGGCCGGGCGCGATTTCGCAGACGCGGCTGGACACCCCCGATCAATAGTCAAGGGGATCAAGGGGGCGTTTTCTGCCCGCAAAATTGGGAAGCGGGGTTGATGTATGCTTTCGTGGTCATGAGCTCAGGCAACGTGTTCGGCAAACGATCGTTTATGGCGGTGCTGTTTATCGCGGCGACCTGGTGCGCGGCCGGCAGCGCGTCTCAAAATCGCGAGAAGCCGCCGCTTCTGGTGGTCGTCTCGATCGATGGATTGCGGCCGGATTACATTACGGCTGCGGATGAGCACGGCGCGAAGGTGCCGAACTTGCGGCGTTTCCTGAAAGAAGGCGCGTATGCAGAGGGCGTCGAGGGAGTCGTGCCGACGGTGACGTATCCGAGTCACACCACGCTGATGACCGGCGTGTGGCCGGCGAAGCACGGGATCTTCGCGAATACCACGTTCGATCCTCTGCAGAAAAACTTTCAGGGCTGGTATTGGTACGCCGAGGATATTCGTGTGCCGACGTTGTGGAACGCCGCGGCGAAGGCAGGGCGTACGACGGCCAGCGTGCAATGGCCAGTGACGGTGGGCGCGCACATCGACTGGGATATTCCGGAATACTGGCGCGCGAATACCGAGGATGACGCCAAGCTGTTGAGGGCGGTTTCGACGCCGGAACTGCTGGCGGAGGCGCAGAGTGAGATCGGCCCGTTCAGCGGGGGGGTGGATACCAGCGTGGAGGCCGACAAGAACCGTGGACGCTACGCTGCGTGGATTCTAGAAAAGAAGCATCCGAGTTTGCTGACGCTGCATTTGATTGCACTGGATCACATCGAGCACGAGACCGGACCCTTTAGCGCGGAGTCCATTGTCGTGCTGGAGGGGCTCGACACGGTGATCGGAAGCGTGCGCGAGGCGGCGGAGCGGCTGGCACCGGGGCACGCTTTCGTTGCCGTGGTCTCCGATCATGGGTTTGCGCGGACCGAGGCGCAGCTGGATTTGTTCCCGGCGTTTCGGGACGCGAAATTGTTCACCGTCGATGACAAGGGCAAAATCACGGATTGGAAGGCGATGCCTTGGGTGACCGGCGGATCTGCCGCTATTGTTTTGAAGGAGCCAGGCGATTCGGGGATTCGGGCGCAGGTGCATGAGCTGCTGACGAAGCTGGCGGAGGATCCGGCGAACGGGATTGACCGCGTGCTCGATGGCGAAGAACTGCATAAACGCGGAGGGTACCCGACGGCGGCGTTCTTCGTGAGCTTGAAGCCTGGGTGGAGGACTGGTTCGGCGTTGGATGGTCCGGTGTTGTCGAAAACCAAGCCGGGTGGTACCCACGGCGAGCTGCCGGATGTGCCGGACCTGCGGGCGGCGTTCTTTCTGGTAGGGCCTGGGGTGCCTGCGGGACGGGATCTCGGGTTGATCGATATGCGGGATATTGCGCCTACTTTGGCTCACGAAGCTGGCTTGGCGCTGCCTACGGCTGACGGCAGGAACCGACTTCCTTAGTTACTTTCGAGCCACCCCGTAGGTTGTTCGGTAAGTGTTCATGCAAACCGAAGTTCAATTCTTTGTCTTGATACACTTTTGCAAGTGTTCATGCTCCAACGGGTTGGGCGCGTTAGCAGTCCGGCGCATTCCAGCGTCTGAACGGTACCTGGTCTTTGGAAATTTGATGGAGCGGATGCTCTCGCAAGGAAGGCCAGAGACAGTTTTGAAAGACGAAAGTATCGTGATAGGAATCGTTTAGTTAATACAAAAGCGCGTGCATCTATTCGATGCGTCTGGTGCGGGCGTTGGTTGAATTCGTGGTTCCAGAAAAGGGGGGTGGGGTTTGCTGCGAAGAACCGGTGGTAGGTTTCGAGTGTCGGTATCGCTGGTTTTCGCGTGGTTTGCGTTCTGCGTGGCGCCCTTGTGTGGGCAGCAAGGAGGTGCGCTGGCGACTACGGAGGGGGACTACGTCGTGCACAACTTCCAGTTTCGCTCGGGGGAATCGCTGAGTGAGGTGCGGTTGCACTACACGACTTTGGGAAGGCCGGCTCGAGATGCGCAGGGGAGAACGACAAATGCGGTATTGATCTTGCACGGCACCGGCGGATCGGGGCGGCAATTCCTGGCGCCCTATTTTGCGGGGGAATTGTTCGGGGCGGGACAGCTTCTCGATCCAGCCCGCTACTACATTATTTTGGTGGACGGTATTGGCCACGGGAAATCCTCGAAGCCGAGCGATGGTCTTCACGCGCATTTTCCGCAATACGACTACGACGACATGGTGGAGTTGCACTACCGGCTGGTCAAACAGGGCCTGGGCGTCAATCACTTGCGCTTGATTTTCGGGACGTCGATGGGGTGTATGAATTCGTTCGTATGGGGCGAGACGTATCCGGACTTTATGGATGCGCTGATGCCCATGGCGTGCCTGCCGGTGCCGCTTGCCGGACGCAACCGGGTTTGGCGAAAGATGGTGATGGACGGAATTCGAACCGATCCGGAGTGGAAGGGCGGGGAGTATACGACCGAGCCGGCGCAGGGGGTGCGGATGTGGCTGGATTTCCTGGTCATTGCCGGGAGCGCGCCGCTGCCCATGCAGAACAGCTTGCCGACGCGGGACCAAGCCGACAAGTACGTCGACGATTATTTCAAAAGCCACATGGCCGAAGTGGATGCCAACGACGCGCTCTACCAGGTGAATGCGTCGCGAAACTATGACCCGTCCCGGCAGCTCGAGAACATCAAGGCACGGGTCGTGTGGATCAATTCGGCGGATGATTTCATCAATCCTCCGGAACTGGGGATTGCGGAGCGGGAGGTTAGGAGGTTGAAGAATGGGCGATTCGTATTGATTCCGGTGAGTGAGAATACGTTTGGGCACGGGACGCATACGCATGCGGCAATCTGGAAGGATCATCTGGGGGAATTGTTGAGGGAGTCGGAGAGGTAGAGGTGGAGAGGTCTTTTTGTGCACTCGGCGCTTGCGTTTGTTGGTGAAGTCTTACGTTGAGTGACAGGCGCGTTGTATACGTTCTATACAACGTCGGTCGACGCTCACTCCGTGCGCAAAGCGCGTAACGGGTCTACTTGGGCGGCGCGGCGGGCCGGGACGTAGCAGGCGGCGAAGGCGGCGGCGGCCAGGACCGCGGCGACCAGGCCAAACGTCGCTGGATCGGTTGGCGTCACGCCGAACAGAAAGCTTTTCAACGCGCGCGTGAGAGCAAGAGCGCCCGCCGCGCCCAGGGCTGCGCCCACCGCGACTAAGGTCATTCCCTGGCGGAGAATCATGAGCACGATTTCGGAAGGCCGAGCGCCGACGGCCATGCGCACGCCGATTTCGTGGACGCGATGGCTGACCGACAAGGCCATGACTCCGCAGATGCCGGCTGTCGCGATGGCCAGCGCTAACAGTGCGAACAAGCCGAGCAGGTTTGCGGTGAGGCGCGGGGCGACGATGGAGTCCGCGCGGACTTGCTCCAAGGATTGAATGCGGCCGGCGGGCTGATTCGAATCGACCTCGTACAAATGTTGGACGACGGCGCGCGCGATGTTCATGGGATCGCCTTGGGTCCTGGCGATCAGGCTGGGCGCCATCTGCGGATACTGGGCATACGGAACATAGATGAAGCCGGTGGGCGCCTGGGCCAGGCTGCGTTCTCGCACGTCTCCGGTAACACCGACGATTTGCGTCCACGTCTTCCCATCGTCGAATGAGATGCGCTGGTCGATCGGGTCCTGGCCGTGCCAATAACGTTGTACAAGGGTCTGGTTGACGATGGCGACGCGCGGTTTGTCAGGGCGGTCCCGTCCGTCGAAGGTTCGTCCGCTGAAAACGGGTATGCCCAGGGTGCGGAAATAGTGGGGGCTCACAGTGTTGAATTCCGCCGTCGGCTTGCCCTCGGAAGCGTCACCCTGCCGGCCTTCGATCACAAATTGATTGTTGGACGCGGGCGACTTGTCGAGAGGAAATTCGCCCGAAATCGCGGCGGACGTCACTTGCGGCATCGCCTGGATTTTCTCGAGGAGCGAATCGGCAAAGCCCAGCATCTTTCGGTTGGCTCCGTCCATGCTTTGGCCCATGTACCTCGTGAAGTCCAGGCTGAGTTGCATCGTCAAAACATTTTCGGGATGGAAGCCGGCGTCCACGCGCTGCAGGTTGATCAGGCTGCGGACGGTGAGCCCCGCGCCGATCAGCAGAAGAAAGGAGACGGCGACCTGCGCGACGATCAGCGCGCTGCGAGTTTTGCCACCAACCGCGCCGAGCGTGGCTTGCGTTCCGCCTTCCTTCAACGAGGTGATGAGATCCTGGCGGCGACTTAAAGCGGGCGCGGTCCCGGTGACAATGCTTACCAGGCCGGCGATGGCCAAGGTGAAAAACAGTACCTGCGCGTCGATGTGAACTTCATGCGCACGCGGCGTGAACCGCGCGACGTAGGCGGTCAGCAATTGCAGGCCGCTGGTCGCCAGGAACAAGCCGAGAAGGCCGCCACCAACGGCGAGGAGAAAACTTTCCGTCAGCAACTGGCGGAATAATCGCACCCAACCCGCGCCCATCGCAGCGCGCAAACCCATTTCGCGCTCGCGGCGGACCATGCGGGCCAGATTCAAATTGGCGACGTTGGCGCAGGCGATGAGGAGTACGAACCCCGCCGCGCATAACAGGAACAGCATGGTGGGCTTGGCGTCGCGAGTGAGTTCGGTTTTCAGCGGCGTCGCTTCCACTCTTGCGATCGTGTCCTTCGAATAGTCGTCCGGATATTCGTGTTGCATCGATGCCGCCACGGTTGATAGGTCCGCTTGCGCTTGCGCGGGTTTGATCCCAGGTTTCATGCGGCCGAACAAGCGCAGCATGCGACCCTGGCGGTTGGCGATCATCTCCGGGTCGGAACGGAAAGGGCAGGCCGACGAGGGCATGTAGACGTCATTTTCCTGCGGGTATTGCGGAAACGGCGGCAGGATGCCAATTACGGTGTGGGGCTTGTCGTTCATGCGGAATACTTTGCCGACGACGGACAGATCGCCGCCGAAACTGCGCTGCCAATATTCGTAGCTGAGCAATAGGACTGCGGGGGCGCCGGATTTTTCATCATTGGGATCGAACATGCGGCCGGCGAGAGGTTTAACGCCAAAGAGGTCGAAGAAATTCCAGGAGACCACGCCGGTTTCCACGCGCTCGGGTTCACTGCGGCCGAGGAGGATGAACTGCATGTTGTGGTATTCGACGACGCCGTCGAGGCTTTGATTCTGGCGGCGGTAGTCGTTGAGTTCGGGCACCGAAGAATGGCCGATCCCGGCGCCGCTCGCGGTACGCTGGTTCAGCATCAGCAAGCGTTCGCCGTGTTCGTAGGGAAGAGGTTTGAGGAGGACGGCGTTGACGACGCTAAAAATCGCGGTGTTTGCTCCGATGCCCAGGCCGAGGACGATGATTGCCGCAATGGTGAAGCCGAGATTTTTGCGCATCATGCGCAGTGCGAACCCTGAATCCTGGCGGAGCATCGCGAGGTGCTCTCGGGGCGCGGTGGTGAAGATTCCTTTCGCGGTTTCCCACCAGAGGCGCCAGATGCCTATTTTGTCGCCATGACGGGCGGCTTCGGCGCGCTGCTCGGCGAAAACTTGCTCCATTTCGGGGCCGTAGTCGCCGCGAAATTCGGCGGGCAGGAGTCGCAGGAGCATTCGTAAGTAACGGGTGGCGGTGTCGTTCATGATGACCTCTCGCGCCGGCACAGCTTGGGCGGCGCAGATACTTCAGGCGTTAAGCCAGCTGCGTTTTCTTCAGCAGGCGTCGAGAGCGCGCCAGTGCAACAACTTTCTCCAAGCGTTCCGCTTCCGCTGCGGCTACCTCGCGGCCCTTGGTGCTAAGGCGGTAGTAGCGGCGGCGCTCGTCGTCATGAATCGCGGCGGGCCGTTCACGGCGCTCAGCGATGAGCCCGTCATTGAGCAGGCGCTTGATGATTCCATACAGAGTGCCGGTGCTGAGCCGAACTTCGCCGCTGGTGCGGAGGGCGACTTCCTTGAGGATGGCATAGCCGTGGAGATCGTCGCCGGCAAGCGCCAGCAAAACGTGAAACATCGCGGGGGTGAGCGGTGCGCTTGGTTCGACAGGAGCGTTTTTCACGGGTCCTCAGTTCGCGTGCTGTCCTTATGTCGTTACACACTATAGCGTACCGCGACATAGTGTCAAGCCAAATCCAAAGAAGCGGCGCAGGGATCAGGATTTGTGCTTTTTGTCTTCTTGCGCCGCCCCTTCGTTTTCGCCGGGGCGACGCATCTGCCAGGGACACGGATGCGAGCTCGCACGCGTGGTTGGCGCAGGCCCTTCCTGCCGCAGGGTAAACAGTGCCTGAGTTATTTCGCGGTTTCGTGGCTGGCGCGAATTTCTTGCCAGCGGCGCGGCCGCCTGTTGGCTGGCAGGACTTTCTTGCGAAGGCGGATGGATTTTGGCGTGATCTCGACGAATTCGTCGTCGGCGATGAATTCGATGGCTTGCTCGAGGCTTAGTTCGCGGTGCGGAATCAGGCGGATGGCTTCGTCGGCGCTGGACGAGCGCATGTTGGTCTGCTTTTTTTCCTTGGTAACATTGACGTCCATGTCCTGCTCGCGGGAATTTTCGCCGACAATCATGCCTTCGTAGACTTCAATCGCCGGGCCGATGAAGAGTTCACCACGTTCCTGGATGTTCCACAGCGCGAAGGCGGTGGATGGTCCGGAGCGGTCGGCTACCAGTGCGCCCGTGGGTCGCAGTGCCATTTCGCCGGCGTAGTCGGTCCAGCCGTCGAAAATGGAATGGATTAACGCCGTGCCGCGAGTGTCGGTAAGCAACTGGCTGCGCAAGCCGATCAGCCCACGCGATGGGATTTTGAAGTCCATACGCACGCGGCCAGAGTTGTGATTGCTCATCTTCAGCATTTCGCCGCGGCGGGTGCCGGTGGTTTCCAGGATGATGCCGATGAAGGCTTCGGGAACGTCGATGACCAGACGCTCGAGCGGCTCGAGTTTTTTCCCGTTTTCGGTGCGCACCACGATTTCTGGCTTGCCAACCATTAATTCAAAACCTTCGCGGCGCATGGTTTCGATCAAGATGGCGAGTTGCAGTTCGCCGCGGCCGAGAACGCGGAACGATTCCGGTGTATCGGTGTCTTCGACGCGAATGGAAACATTGGTGAGCAATTCTTTTTGCAGGCGGTCGCGCAAATCGCGCGAGGTGAGGTAGTTGCCTTCCCTGCCGGAAAGCGGGCTGCTGTTTACCGTGAAAATCATGGCCAGCGTGGGCTCGTCGATCAGCAGCGGCTCGAGCGGCTTTGGATTGTCTAGCTCCACAATGCTCTCGCCGATCTGAATGCCTTCGACGCCGGCGATGGCGACGAGGTCGCCGGCGACGACGGTTTCGGCTTCATCGCGTTCGAGGCCGCGGAAGGTGTAAAGCTTGGTGATGCGCGTCGTGCTGAGCTTGCCGTCCAGCTTGCTGATGCCCACATCGGTGCCGCGGCGAATGGTGCCGTTGAAGACGCGGCCGATGGCGATGCGGCCCAGGAATTCGCTGTAATCCAGGTTCATCACTTGAATTTGCAGAACGCCATCGGGATCGCCAGGTGGTGGCGGAATGGACTTGACGATGGTCTCGAACAGCGGAAGGAGATCTTTGGAGTCATCGCCGATTTTGCGATGGGCCACGCCGTCGCGGGCGTTGGTGTAGATCACCGGGAAGTCGAGCTGGTCTTCGGTGGCGTCGAGATCGATAAATAAATCGTAGATTTCGTCGAGAACTTCGGCCGCGCGCGCATCGACGCGGTCGATCTTGTTCAGCACGATGACCGGAGGCAGCTTGGCCGCGAGCGCTTTCTGCAGCACGTAGCGGGTCTGCGGCAACGGGCCTTCGCTAGCGTCCACAAGTACCACGACGCCGTCCACCATGCGCAGCGCGCGTTCCACTTCGCCCCCGAAATCGCTGTGGCCGGGAGTGTCCACGATGTTGATTTTGGTGTCGTGGAAAAACAGAGCGGTGTTTTTTGCAAGAATGGTGATGCCGCGCTCGCGCTCCAGGTCGTTGGAGTCCATGACGCGTTCGACGAGTTCCTGGTTGGCGCGAAAAATTCCGCTTTGACGCAGCATGGCGTCGACGAGCGTAGTCTTGCCGTGGTCAACGTGGGCGATAATGGCGATGTTGCGAATATTTTGGCTCATGTGTGGCGTTGCCGTGAATTGCCGCTCCGCGCTGTACGCAGAGCAAAGACAAAAATAGCTGCTGAAACAACCAGCAGCCCGGGCGAATCTCCTTATTCTCAGGTGCGGTCCAGCAACGTACAGTTTATCAGACGCAGCGAATTGCGGATAGATTAGGTTGTATGCTATTTGCGCCAAGTCGAACATCCCGAGCGGTTGGTGAATGGAGAATGGTGAGCAGACATTTGCGGCTGTTTTTCCCGGTACTTGGGCTTGCGTTGTTCGCCAGCGCCGGCGTGCGCGGCCAATCTCAGTCAGTTTCGGGACCTGCAACCCTCGCTGCGGACACCCGGCCGGAAGTGCACGCATTGAAAATCACCATTCTCTCCACCATGCTCGCCGATGAAGGCATCGGCGAGTGGGGTTTTGCCGCACTGGTCGAGGAGGACGGCAGAAAAATCCTTTTCGATACGGGCGCGCGGCCGAACACCGTGCTGGAAAACGCGAAGGAATTGAAAGTCGATCTCAGTGACGTGCAAGATGTGATTCTCAGTCATTTTCACGATGACCATACGACCGGGTTGATGACGTTGCGCCGCGAATTTGCGAAGCGCAATCCCGCCGCGCTGTCTCGCGTGCACGTGGCGAGGGGCATATTTCTCGAACGCCGGGGCCGCGACACCAATCCGATGATCGCGATGAAGAAAGAATACGAGGCGACCGGGGGCAAATTCATCGAGCACGACAAACCCGGCGAAATTTTCCCCGGCGTTTGGCTTACTGGACCCGTGCCGCGCGTTTATCCCGAAAAAAACTATGGTGCCGGCGTCGAAGTTGCCGAAGGCGGCGTTTGGGCGGAAGACAATGTGCCCGACGATCAATCGCTGATCTTCAATACGTCGCGCGGACTGATCTTGCTGGCCGGGTGCGGGCACGCCGGGCTTATCAACACGCTGGAGTATGCGCGAAAGTTCATCCGCCCCGCACCTGTGGATGCGGCGATCGGCGGATTTCACCTCTACAACGCCACAGACGAACAGTTGAATTGGACCGCCGACAAGTTGAAGGAATATCAGATTGTGCAAATTCTCGGCGCGCACTGCACAGGGATAGAGAGTGTGTATCACCTGCGGCAACGACTCGGGCTGAGCCGGCACGACTGCGTTGTGGGCACTGTCGGCGCCACCTTCGATCTCACAGATGGAATCCACACGGGTCGTATCGCACAGTAAAGGTGGAAACTGCATGCGTGGCAAACGCTTCGCGTTAGGACTCCAATATTCGCTCGCCATCGTTACGATGGTTTTCATTCCGCTGGCGATACCTGCTCAACAGATGGTCAGTGACTACGCCGTCCTGTTCGACAAGATCGAAGTCATGATTCCGATGCGCGATGGCGTCAAGCTGCACACCGAAATCTACGCACCAAAAAATGCCGGCCAGCCGCTGCCCATGCTCTTTGAGCGCACGCCCTACGGAATTTCCAGCGCAAACGGCGGCTACAGCCGGATGTTGTCTCGCTACGACGCGATGATGCCCGACGGCTACATCTTCGTCTTCCAGGACATTCGCGGCCGCTATGCCTCGGAAGGAGCATTCATCATGCTGCGGCCCATCCATGACCCTGCCGATCCGAAAGGCGTGGACGAAAGCACCGACACGTACGACACCATCGATTGGCTGGTCAAGAATGTGCCGCATAACAATGGCCGCGTCGGCCTCGACGGCATTTCCTACGACGGTTTTCTGGTCACGATGGGCATGATCAACCCGCACCCCGCGTTGAAAGCCGTGTCCGAGCAAGCCTGCATGGGCGATGTGTTCCTCGGCGATGATTTCTTTCACAATGGCGCATTTCGCCTCAGCTATGCATTCGAGTACGCTCCCCTGCTCGAGACCTCCAACGAAAATTACAGTTTCCCGTTCGACCGCTTCGACACGTACGAGTTTTATCTCCGCCTGGGGATTCTTTCGAACGCAAACGCGAAATACTTCCACGGTTCGATTCCCACGTGGAACGATTTCGTCGCGCACCCCAACTATGACGATTTCTGGAAACACCATGCAATCGCCTACGGCTTGAAAGAGCCGACCGTTCCCAACCTCAACGTGGCAGGATGGTGGGACCAGGAAGATTTCTACGGTCCGACATCCACGTACGAACGCCTGGAAAAAATAGACAAGAAAAACCTGAACTACCTCGTTGCGGGGCCGTGGAATCACGGTGGCTGGGGGCACGGCAACGGATCGTCCCTCGGCGAGATTCCGTTTGGCAGCGATACCGGCGTCTACTTTCGCCAGAAAATCGAAGCCCCTTGGTTCGCGTTTTGGCTGCAAGATAAGGGAAAACTTCCGCTCAAAGAAGCGTTGCTGTTTCAAACCGGAAGCGACGTCTGGACCCAGTTCGATTCCTGGCCGCCGCGCGAAACGAAAACGCGCAATCTCTATTTTCGCGAAGACGGCAAACTTTCCTTTGACGCGCCACAAACGGCCGCTGAGGAAACCTTCGACGCTTACGACAGCGATCCTGCTCACCCCGTTCCCTATCGACATCGCCCCGTGGACATGACCTATCCCGAAGATCATCCCGGCAGCTGGTACACGTGGCTGGTGCAGGATCAGCGCTTCGTCGATCAACGCCCGGATGTCCTGACTTGGCAAACCGACGCGCTCACGGATGACGTCACTCTCGCCGGCCAGGTCACCGCCAAACTCTTTGCCTCCACCTCCGGCAGCGACAGCGATTGGATCGTGAAATTAATCGACGTCTATCCGGAAAAAGTTGCTCAGGACTGGAAGCTCTCCGGCTACGAACTGATGATCGCCGACGAAATCTTTCGCGGGCGCTTTCGGAACTCCTTCGAAAAGCCCGAGCCCCTCACGCCCAATGAAGTGACTCCGTTTACCATCGATCTGCACACCGCCGACCACGTCTTCAAGAAGGGTCATCGCATCATGGTGCAGGTGCAGAGCACCTGGTTCCCGCTCTACGATCGGAACCCGCAAAAGTTTGTGCCCAACATTTTCGAGGCAAAAGACGCCGACTATCAGAAGGCCACGCAGCGTATCTTTCGTTCGAAGCGCTATCCCTCCAATGTCGAGATCGCGGTGCTGCCCGCCGCGGGCGCCGCTCCTGCATCTCAATAACCTCGCCCAGCGCCGGCTGAGGCAGGTAGTTGTCTACAATTTGTAAAATCACCCGCCAAATTGGACTGGCATGCCGCTAACCGCACAAATTGGCTCTTCTGCAGCGTTCCACGCCCTTGTATCCTTCTGCAAGGAGTGATCGACGGAAACTTTTTCAAGAGATTTTCGTATTTCCCTAAAAACGCTTCTTCGCCTCGAGCGTCTATCAGCATAAAGGCGGGGTGCATGACCACTGGCGTGAGTTCCATGATCGGACATGACGCGGCCCAAAGTGCCGGCCGAATGCTACATCTACCTTCGCGGTATATTCGCTTCGGGCCCTTCCAAGTCGATCAGCAGCGACAGGAAGTCACCAAGAACGGTACCCGGCTCAAGCTGCAAGGCAAGGTCTACCAGGTACTGATCGCCTTGGTTGAAAAACAAGGCGAGGTGGTGACTCGGGAAGAACTTCGCGTGCGCTTATGGCCGGCGGAATCGCAGGTCAATTACGACGCCAACGTCAACACCACGGTGAACAAGCTTCGCCAGGCTCTGGGGGACTCCTCCGATCGCCCGCTCTACATTGAGACCGTTCCGCGCAGGGGCTACTGCCTGATCGTGGCAACGGAGTTTGCCGATGCTCCGATAGCTACGGCGGTCGTGCCGGCGAACAGTTCGAGTGAAAAAGTTCATCAGGTGGAAAAGGCCGCCGGCGCAGGCCGGTCGGATCTCTGGATTACCATAGGGGTAATTACGTTGATCGTCTCTGGAATGCTGCTTGGAGCGGCCATCACCCGGCTGTGGATTGGTCATTTCGCGCAAGGCCCGTTGACGCCCTGGCCGTGAGCGCCCCGCTATCGCGTTGCGGGCGTTAAACGCGAGAAGATCACCCCCGTCGTTCGCCCTGCATCCAATTCGAATTCCGAGGGCGCGCCGCCGCCGGTCCGCTTGAATTTCATCGTGACACGATCGCCGCCAATGGTGAACTGATCGGCGCCCGCCGGCCGCAGTTCATTCGGCGAAAAATTATTGGTCCGCGGAAATCCGGCGCGGTCCAGTACCGCGGCAAGTCTCAAGTTTCCGTCCATAATTCCCAGCCGGTACGTCACGCCTAGTTCCTCCCCCCAATAGTCGCCTGTGTATGCTTGCAGTTGTTCGGTCGTGAGCGACGTTGCATTGTTTTCCTTTTTCTTGGCATCGTTCGATTCTTTCTTCAGGTCTTTTGCCTTCATCAGGCTGCCGAGATACACATCCGCAACTTCATTCGCCCGCCGGGAAGGATTGGCATTCGCGAGATTGCAGAGGCAGGCCACGGAAAAATGTTGATCTGGGAATCGCAACAATTCCGCCCGGTACCCTCCCCATGAACCTCCATGCCGCACCGAGTGCAGGCCCCGGTAGTCGGCAACCCGTAGACCTTTTGCATAGTCCAAAGTTTTTCCGCTGTTTAGCTTTCCGGGCTCCTGGAGTTCAGCGAGGAATATTTTTCCGCCGATCGTGCCGGTGTAGAAGTTTTCATCCCACTTCAGCAGGTCTTCCACAGAGGTGTGTACCGCGCCGTCGCCGGTTTGCTCGAAATAAGAAACGTTCAACGTATACCCATCCTTCTTTTCGTTCGGGTCGTACGCCAACGCGCGTTCCGGAATCAGTGAAGTGTGATTGTCGCGATATTGCGTGTGCGCCATTCCCAAGGGATTGAAAATATTCTCCGCCGCGAATTCGCGTAGCGGTTTCCCGCTCACCCGCTTGACGATCACCGACAGCAGGAAAAATCCCGTGTTGCTGTACAACCACTCGCTGCCCGGAGCGAAATTCAGCGCCTTCTGCCGGGTAATCAGTGCCAGCGCGTCTTGGTCGGTCGTCACGCTGTCGGTATGAATTCCCGCTAGGTCCATCAATGTCAGGTAGTCGCGCAGCCCGCTGGTGTGGTTCAGCAAATGCAGGATGGTGATCTTGCTGCCGTAGTCGGGGAGTTCCGGCAAATATTTCCGCACATCGTCGTTAATCGAAAGCTTGCCTTGCTTCTCCAGCAGCAGAATGCTCGCCGCCGTGAACTGCTTCGACGTCGATCCGATGTCAAACACCGACCTGGATGTAATGGGCACATTTTCTTCGACGTTCGCCAGGCCGTAGCCCTTCGAATACGCCATCTGTCCGTCGCGGTACACGCCCAGCGCGCACCCCGGCGAACCGGGTGCGGTGAGATCCTCGAACACCTCGTCGACTGCTGCCTCCATTTTCTGTCCGCCCGGCCCCGCGTTCACGCTGCCGCTCGCGCTGAAAACCAGCAAACTGGCCATCGCCGTCCCGCACGCTCTGCGCCATGCCCTCATTGATCTCACTCCTTATTTGTGCGAGCGAAAGTCACGAGCGAAAGTCTATCTGCTCGCGCCCAGCGCTTCAATCGCCGTTGTAGTGGCCGGTCTTCAGCCCGGTCCATTCGCACTTCCTCGTCTTTCCGCTATCAACTTTTCTAATGTAAACTCCTGCGTTGAGGATGCTTACCGCAATCACTCGCGCCGTCAGTTCTACCATCGTGAATTGCGAGCTCACCTTCGTCAAACGCCAGCCGATCGATCTTTCCAAAGCCCGCCATCAGCACCGCGCTTACGAACAGCTGCTCGAAAAACTTGGCGCGCGCGTGCATTCGCTCCCCGCCGAGCCGGATCTTCCGGACTCTATGTTCGTCGAAGATCCCGCCATCGTGCTCGACGAGCTTGCTGTAATCCTTCCACTCGGCACGGAATCACGCCGCCCGGAAGCGGCGTCTCTCGCCCGAGCGCTCGCGCCATTCCGAAAGCTCGCGTACATCAGCGCACTCGGCATAATCGAAGGCGGCGACGTCCTGCGCATCGGCCGCACCCTCTACGTTGGCCTCACGAAACGTACGAATCCCGAAGGCATACGCCAACTCGCCGCAATCGTCGGTGCATACAATTACAAAGTGATCGCCGTGCCCGTCTCCGGCTGCCTGCACCTGAAATCGGCAGTCACCTATTTGGGACGAAACTATCTGCTCGCCAACATCGCCTGGTTCGACTCAACGCTTTTCGACCGCTTCGAATGGGTCGACGTGGCCCCCGAAGAACCCCACGCCGCCAACGCCCTCGCTCTCGGCGACACGGTAATCTTCCCCGCTTCCTTCCCGCAAACCCGTGCGCAAATCGAAGCTGCCGGCTTCGACGTAACTCCGCTGGACATCTCCGAGTTACAGAAAGCCGAGTCCGGCCTCACCTGCTCGAGTCTCCTGTTTGAAACCTAGCAACTCCTGTAACGCAGGGCAAAGTCCGGAGAGCCTGCGGCATTTCGCGTTCCTCTCATCGACATCGTCGCCTGCATCTCGCGCCGCGAAATCGTAAACAAAAACGGCCACTCCAACCCACGGAGTGGCCGCCCTTGTCTTTATCTTGCCTGGTTAGTTGGTCAGCTGCTCCACGCTATGCGCCACGAACACCGGCTGCCCGCTGATGGGATCCTTCAGCACCAGACCCACAACGCGCAAATTGATCGCCGCGCTGCCCGTCAAGCTGCTGAGGCCCGTCAACCCGCCCTTGAACACCGTAAGCGGTGTGCAATACACGGTCACCGGTCCATTGAACAACACGCCCGCCAGCCCATTGGAATTGAACTGGAACGTGCCTGCTCCTGTGTCCGTGCTGCCGATGACCCACGCTCCGTTGTGTCCTTCGTGCCGCAAAACAACACGCTTCACGGTGACAGCGCCGTTGGTGAACGGCCCGCCGATGCTCACGTGTTGCCCTGGTACGAGCAGGCTTGAGTTGAACAGGAAACTGGTGAACTTATTGTGCCACCAGTAGATGAAGTAGTTTTCGTTCCCAGACAGGTCAATCGTCGAAATCTGCTCTGACTGGAAACCTGTTCCCGCTGGCAGCACGTTTCGCACATACAGGTCGAAGTCGTTCGCTGCGCCCGTCGCCGGATCAACGTACGTAATCAACCCGCCTGCATAGAAGCTGTTCTGCGACAGAATCGCAACCGTGTCCGCCAAAATCGCCCCCGAGGTCGCGTCGATACTGCCCGAAATTTCCACGATCGACGTGCTCGTCAGGTTGGCAATGCTCTCGTTGGTTTCCCACTCGGTCTGGTCGTTCACATTCACCGTGAACTGGTGTCCGTGCGGTCCTTGAATCATGAACGAGTTGGTTCCCGTGTTGATCACGCCCGCCACGAAATCATCGATATAGGCGTCGGAGTCGCTCGGCGTAACCGCGTTCAGGTCCAGTGTGGGATTTACCACGCCGGTGAAGTTCCCGTTGGAATCGACTTGAATCGAATGCCGCAAGTCGAAGTCAAAAGACAAGCCAATGATATCGCCCGCGCTCACCGTCAACGGATTGCTGAGGCTGATATTCACGGAGGACTGCGTCAGCGTGACCGCTGGCGACGTCGTTGCATTGAGCGTCGTGACCGTCGGCCGCGTTGGAGGAGTCGTCTGCGGATTCGTCACGTTCAGATACACGATTTCCGGATTGGCCAGCGTCACATTCACGCTGGTGTACGTACCGGCGGGAATCGAGTTGATATCCAGCAGGGTATGCAATCCGTTCAACCGTGCGAAGTCGATGGTTTGCGTACCGTTCAGCACCGACACCGGCGGATTGGTTCCGTCCGATACCGTCATGCCGGTGATGTCCACTTGAAAGGACACCACGCTCGGCAACGGAGCGTCCGTACCGTTCACGAATACGCTTCCACTCTCCTGCTGCACGGAAGTAGACGTCGAGCTAGATGCTCCACCGCCGCAACCGGAGGCCACGGCCATCATTGCCAGCACCAAAATTCCACTCAGCCACTTCATAGGTTTCCTTCCTTTCTATCTCGATCGTTTTCGTTATCCGGGAATCGTTCTAGTTACCCCGTAGGGCGTAGCGCCCCAACAACCCTTGTCGACTTTAACCCGCGGTAGCGACAAAAGTCGCGCCGTTAAGTCGTTCAGTATCAGCAATTTAATATGTAGTACTAAAACTAGGTCAACGGGGAGAAGGGCTTCGCGATTGGGGCATGTAGCAGGATGCTAGCGGTCGTGGGTACGGGGTAAGTGATGTAGGAATGTCCTGCCACGGCCGGACCTAGGAATTCGTCGTTTCACTTCGGCCGTTAAGTGGCGAAATGAACCACATCAGAGCCTAAGGTATTTTAGAACCAACTACTTACGAAAAATTTGACGTGCAACTCGTTTAGAATCCGCACGTACAAGAATTAGCTGGGGGTGGAGGACAATATGGTTGACCATAATTCCAAAGCTGTTGATCCCAACGGCACGGCGCCAATCATTGCAAAATATTCACTTCCCTGACGCCCAGGCTCATGGTATCTTGCGTCTCGGTATGATTTCCTCCATCGCCGCTAAGCGAATTACCGCCTCGATGCCGTCGCCGTCGATTATTTCGACTACGACTACGTCGACGATTACCGCTACCGGCGAGTGGAGAGACTAGCAAGCGAAACAAAGTTTCCAACCCACCGCCGAAGCGAACTGGCGGTGGGTTTCTTCTTTTAAGCCCCTTCCAGACTCGCTCCAGCGGCAACACACAAGGGAGCGGCCATGAGTTCCGAACACGTTCAAGCAGAAGCAGCAGTCGCGGAGGGTGACTTATCCCCGCAATTAGGTCATGTAGTTGCGATCCCCAGGGGTCGCGAGTCGATCGTCGCGTTTAAGTTTGGCGGCACTTCGTTATCAGGTGCCAAGCGCATGCTGCATGCCGCCAGCTTGGTCCGGCCCGTTGCGCAAGCATCGCAGGTCGTCGTGGTTGTCTCCGCGATGAAGGGCGTCACCGACCGCCTTCTCGCCATCGCGCAGCTCCTTGCCGAACGCAAAAACCAGCACGCGCGCGCCGAGGCCGAAGCCGTCCTCCGGCTGCACCACGGCGTTGTCGACGAACTGGCGCTCGAAGCGGAAGAGCACGATCGCCTTTCTTACCAGCTTGACTCGCTCGGCCGCGATCTCCTTCACGAGGTCCCGGCACACGATTACGTCGCGGCTACGCCGGAACTTTTCGACCGGCTCGCGTCTTTTGGCGAACGCTTCAGCGCGCGCTTGTTAGCCGCTGCGCTGGAGAGTTCCGGCGTCACTGCCGTTCCGGTATCGTCTTCCGAGTTTGTTGTTACCTGCGACACGTTCCGCGACGCCAAGCCTCATCTGGAACAAACCAGGCGGCGTGGCCGCGACCTCCTGGTCCCACTGCTCGAAGACGGCGTCGTCCCAGTCGTTACCGGTTTCATCGGCGCAACTCCCGACGGCCGCATCACCACGCTCGGGCGCAACAGTTCCGATTTTTCCGGCGCAATCATCGCCCACGTCGTGGACGCGGACGAACTCGTGATCTGGACCGACGTGGACGGCATTTACACCGCCAATCCCAACGAATCGGTCCAAGCCAGGCTTCTCCACGATCTCAGCTACGACGAAGCGCACGCGCTGGCAGCCAGCGGAGCCAAGGTTTTGCACCCGCACGTGCTGCCGCTCGCAGCCGAAAACGAAATGACGGTGTGGGTGCGTAACACCTTCAAGCCGCAAGCTCGCGGCACTCGGATCGGCTTGTCCCGGTGCTCCAATTCTCTATCGCAACAGGTCAAGCAGGAAGGTGCGGCATGAGCGAGCAGGGGTCAAACAACGCGTCGATCGAAGTTTCCATCCACGCAAGCCCGCTACCGGCAAGCATGTCCCGAAAGTGGCGGGCCGGTGTGCTCGGCGCAACAGGCCTGGTCGGCCAGCGCATCGTCAAACTGCTCGCCGATCATCCGTGGTTTGAGCTGACCGAAGTTGCCGCGTCCGAGCGTTCGTCTGGCAAATCGTACGCCGAGGCCGCGCGGTGGCACCTCGACGCGCCGATTCCCGAAGCCGCTCGCGACTTGATCGTCAAAGGTCTGGATCCGTCGCTCGATTGCGACTTCGTGTTTTCCGCGTTGGATTCCTCGATCGCAGGACCCGCAGAAGAAGATTTCGCCCGCGCCGGCTACCCGGTGGTCAGCAATTCCAGAAACCACCGCATGGATCCCGACGTGCCTTTGCTAATTCCCGAAGTTAACGCCGCGCATCTCGAAGCAATTCCGTTGCAGCAAAAACTCAGGGGTTACGACACCGGATTTATCGTCACCAATCCGAATTGTTCCACCGCGGGGCTCGTCCTGGTCCTGAAGCCGCTAGCCGACGCCTTCGGCCTCGAGAAAATCTTCGTGGTCACGTTGCAAGCGGTCTCCGGCGCAGGCTATCCGGGCGTCGCTTCCATGGACATTCACGGCAACGTTGTTCCGTTCATCAGCGGCGAAGAGGAAAAAATGGAATCCGAGCCGCAAAAGCTGCTCGGAAAATGGGATGGCAGGCGTTTCGTCGATGCAGGTCTCGGCCTCAGCGCGCACTGCAATCGCGTGCCGGTCCTGGAAGGCCATCTCGAATGCATCAGCGTCAGCATGAAGAAGATTGCTTCGACCGAGGAGGTCCGCGAAGCGCTGCGCAATTTTGAAGTCAGCCCCGAGCTCGCGTCGCTGCCGTCGGCCCTGCGTCACCCCGTCCACGTACTCGATGACGAGAACCGTCCGCAACCGCGGCGCGACGCAAACGCAGGCCACGGCATGGCCGCGGTGGTAGGCCGCGTGCGCGAATGCCCGCTGCTCGACATCAAGCTGACACTGCTATCAAACAACCTGGTCCGCGGCGCCGCGGGCGCAGCGGTGCTCAACGCCGAACTGCTAGCCGCTCGTGGATTTTTCAAGGATCGCTCTCTGGCCGAAGGCGAATTGCTCGCGGAGCCGGTTTCGCAGTAAATCGCGCCGTAAATCACGTGTGCGATAGATTAAGCGACGATCGACACTTCGCATTCCCGCGCTGAGGCGTAGCGCTCCAGTAACGCGACCATCCGTTGCGTCCAGCGCTCCAGCGGACCGCTGCCGCCGAACGAAACGATAATCGCGGCGAAGCGTTTCGTTTCGGTGGTAACCATCGTCCGTTCCGAATCGCTTGTCGGGCTTCCGTGCGGTCCGAGCGCGTCGCAAAACACCGGCAAGCCTTCAAGGTTCAGATCGTATTTGCCGATGCCTTTGTAGGTTTCACCAGCGCGCCCGGCGCGAAACACGATGTCCCCGCTCACATGCGCCAGATCGTACAAACCGGCGGGCAACCGGCTTTCGACCGAAACTAGATTGATCACGTCCACGACCGCGCTGATCTGCGGCAACCCTTTTCCAGCGATCACGCGCCGTAACAGCGCCTCCGCCGACCCGCGATATCGCGCCGGATCCTTCCCGAGCGCCTTGTAGGCAGCGCGCGTCGCCGTAATACCCGGCGACTCCAAAATGCCGCGCGGTTCGGGCAGCTTCACTATTTCGGCCACGCAGGCCTGCATTTCCGCTAGCAGATCGGCCGGTGCGGCTTCCGCTTTCCCCTGCGCTGTAACACAACCCAGCGCCGTCCGAGGGCATTTCCGTTTCAACGCCTCATCAATGCTTACGTGCATCGACGATTCCCCAGCTTCGTCATCGACATCTTCTTGGTGATCTGCTCGGTCATGTTAAACTACCCCGTGCATTCGGCTCGTAGCTCAGTTGGTTAGAGCGCCACCTTGACACGGCGATTGGATAGTTTGATCCTTCAGCAGCTTTTTCAGCAAGATGGCCACGATTTCAGTGACGCTAGTTTTTATTTTCAATCGGTCTCACCTCATTTCGAGCATTTTTGATGGATAGTAGTCCCCAATCGGCCCCCGCATTGAAAGTGTTGTGACGCAGCCGTCGAGCATGCTTTCCTGATCAGAATCCCGAAAAGATTCGCCACCTGAATATTTGCTTCGATCTCGAGCCGGTTCTTATGGACATGCACAATGCCCCCGGGTACTTAGTGCCCCTCTCTACCTGAAACAATATTTTCATACTTCACATTCAAGGCCTTTTCAGCATTATGGCCCAAATTGAGGCTTGTGGGCCCATTTGCTGCCTGCTGCTGCGACATTTCCTATGGAATCATCTGTTTTGCGCTTAGGTGCTTTTAACCATTTCCATGCTTAGAACGCTCATTTCCTCGACGTTTCGAGTCGCATCTCGACGGCAAATTTTAGGCTTTGCGGCACCAAAACTTCATAGTATTATATACTATTTAGGTAATAACAGTAGAGTATGATATGTTGTATCAGGAGTGCGCGGGCGTGGCGATCGCCTCCGCTCCCGCCTACCCCTCGAAGGGTTCGGGAAGTCCACGCAGTGAGCCTGTAAAGGCCAGCAAATGGGGTCATGACGGGTGCGGCCCGACCCGTTCTAGTCGCCTGGTATCGGATCAAACGATTTAGGAGGAATACATGGCCGTCTGGTTTTATGGCCTGCTGCATGAATTGGGACATCTTGATTCGCATCAGAAAGAAAGCCTTAGCGAAGATCATATGTTTTCAGACGCTCGCGTGCTGGATGCAACGAGGACGGCAGTAATAAGGTTTTCAAGTTACGGAGATTCTCTAAAGCAAGAAGCCATCGAGAACTCTGCCACCTTCTTCGATTTGACGATCTTGCAACGAAAATCCGGCACTGGCGAACTTCCATCGTGGTTCCGTCAGCAATAACAGGACCTGGCTGGGTGCACGCGACTCTCCTTTAGCCGAGCTCATTGCCAACGGAGGGTTCCCTTTTCGAAGTCGAATTCGACTCGACTGGCGTTCAGAGCGGCGATTCCGAGAAAACCATCGATGCCATCGGGTTCATTCTCACGAAGTCCTCTCATTAGAAACACGTCCTTGGTTTCGGGAGCGCCACCAAGTTTCACGCCCAGCAAATGAACACGTGTCCCCCTCAATGGGCCAGTCCGAAAATCGACCGGTTGGCCTTCGGTTCGCATATTTGGCAAAAGTCGACGCAAACGGTCTTCATGGATCGCGATTCCTTCGAAGCCGGTGTCCACGACGAGCCGGATCGGCACTCCCTGAACGTCGATGGTAACGGAGAAACACCGAACGTGAGCCACCGGCTTTGCCTCAACGTCGGCGAAGGAAAACCAGATTGTCTTTCTGGGATAGTCGATCAGAAATTTCCCGCTGACGCTTAACAGATCGAGTCCCACAATGCCGTCGGCATCTTTGGCAAGCTCCGAATATTCTGAGAGTCGCATGACCTCAACTTCTGGGTTTGCGGCCCGAACCGGTCCGATCTCGAGGTGTCCGACGGTGGTTCTTTGGGTCTCCAACTTTCGGTTGAAACTGATGACGTGGTCCGCTTTCGGCTGTGAGGCGAAGTTTGCAGCAACGCGACGATCGATGACGCTGCGGGTCGTGCCCGTGTCCAAGATGAAATGAAGACCGGATTGCGAGCCGATTCGTCCTGGAATCACGACCAGGAAGCCGGATTGTAACTCGAATGGCACGGAGATGCCGTTTTCGTAGCCTGTGTAACTCGCTTTGCGACGGGCGTTGTGGTGGTCGGCTTGAGCTAAATTGCTTGCGGCGATCGCACAGAGACAGGTGGCAATGAACCAGCGATCCATTTGACCCCGCTTGGGCCGCAGTTGCGGCGCGGGCCAAAAATCGCGGCATATCAGCGAACGTTCAATTCACTGGGCCTATCCTGTGAGCATTGACTTCCTCTCTTGCTAATGATGTGATAACGCAACCGGTTAGCTGAACTTATCGCCTCAGTATGTAATCCGCCGGATTGACGCGGGGCCGGATGCAAGAAGCAACGCCAAACTCGACCATCCGGTTCGGGGTGTTCCGGCTCGACACCCGTACAAGAGAGCTCTACAAAAGTGGTAGAAGTGTCCGGTTGCAGGACCAACCGATACGCGTCCTGCTGACGCTGCTCGAACAACCCGGGGAATTGGTCAGCCGCGAAGAGCTTAGGCGGCGCATCTGGCCAAATGAGGATTTTGGGGACTTCGACCACGCGGTAAATATCGCTGTAGCCAAGATTCGCGCTGCGCTGTCGGATGACGCGGATTCCCCTCGGTTCGTCGAGACCCTTCCCCGGCGCGGATATCGGTTCATTTTTCCGGTTCAACCATCAGCCGAGCACGCTTTGCCCGGCTCGGGATCTCCGGTCGCGGCAATTTCGACGAGCGAAATCGCTGCGCACTCACCCACCGCCGCGGTCCGCGAAGCGGCGCCGCGGTTTCGCCGCGCTTCGGTACGGGTGATGTGGTTGTCGGCTCTTTTGGTGATCGTCGCTGCAGCCGGAATCTTGATCTCGAGATTTGGGTTCAGCAGACCGGCAAAACTAGCGGAGAAGGGCACGGTTGTGCTGGCGGAATTCGCCAACAGTACTGGCGAGCCGGTGTTCGATCGAACTCTGCAACGCGGGCTCGGCATCGCGTTGGAGCAATCGCCCTACCTCAAGATTCTCTCAGGCGATCAAATTGAGAAAACGATGGGTTTCATGAAGCGGGCTGCCAACACACCGTTGACCTATGAAATCGCCCGCGAGGTTTGCAGAAGAACATCGAGCGCGGCGGTGCTCGACGGTGCCATTGATCGGGTTGGGTCGCAGTATGTGCTCGCCGTGAAAGCTACCGACTGTCAGAGCGGACAACTTCTCGGCGAGACTGAATTCCGCGCGGCCGACAAAGACGGCGTGCTGGACGCCCTCGGCAAAGCGAGCTCTGAGATTCGGCACCAACTCGGCGAATCGATCGCCTCAGTCAAAAAATCCGACAAGCCCCTGATTGAAGCCAGCACCTCTTCAATCGATGCACTACAGGCAGACACGCTCTGGAATTACGAAGAGGATGACGATGCGGCGATGAGCCTGCTGCGAAGGGCCACCACTCTCGATCCGCACTTCGCACTGGCCTATCTGCAGATGGCCGACATGTACGCGGCTCGCGGCGAGGCAGATGGCGCTATATCAAATCTGAAGAAGGCTTTCGAATTTCGGACGCAGGCGTCGGATTGGGAACGACTAATGATCGAGTCTCGATACGAAGAAAACGTGACGGGAAATATCGAGAGAGCACACGAGTCTTACGAGATTCGTGCCCGACTCTACCCAAATGACAGCTCGGCGGTCGAAGGCGCAGGTGGCTTCTATGTGATGTCTGGACAGTTTGACCGAGGGTTAGAGGTCGAGCGCGAGGCAGCCAAGATCGCTCCCGACGAAGCGGACCTTGATTCAAGTGCCATGTATTTCGCGTTGTTCGCGAACCGTGTCCGAGAAGCACACGAGCTCAATGCGCGAGCGATCGCGAAAGGGCGGGATAACGCCGACGCCAAATACATACTTGCGTTCGTCGACGGCGACTCAAACGGAATGGAAAAGGCGGTGGCTGCGTCCAAGGGGCGCTCTTGCGAGGAGCCAACTGTTTCTTCCTACTCCGACACCGAAGCACGTTCAGGGCGCCTCAAGAGATCGCGCGAACTTGAGAAGAATGTGGTGGAACTCTGCTTACGGAAGAATCGACAGGAAGAAGGCGCGGAATATCAGATCAACGGCGCAATTCGAGAAGCGGAGTTCGGGATGAGCGCCGAGGCAAAAGCGTTGTCGAAGCGATCGTTGAGACTGGCACCCACTCGCGATGTGAAGATTCTGGCGGCGATTGTGTTGGCGCGGGCCGGGAACGCGGATAGAGCGGAGCAACTCGCGGAGGATGTGGGAAGGCTGAATCCAGAGAACACGCAGATCCAGCGCTATTGGCTGCCGACGGCGCGCGCTGCAATTCAGTTGGACCGGAAGAATCCGGAAAAGGCGATTGAAGCTTTACAACCGGCGTTGGATTTTGAGCTTGGTTTTATCTACCCAACGATGGAGCTGAATGCATTTTTGTATCCGGCCTATTTGCGCGGGGTGGCGTTCCTGAAATTGGGGCGCCCCAAGGAAGCGGCTTCAGAATTCCAGAAGTTTGAAGAGCACAGAACGCTGGTGCTGAACAATCCGCTGAGCGCACTCGCGAAACTCCAGATGGGCCGTGCATACGCAATGCAAGGCGACGCAACGAGATCGCGGGCTGCATATGAAGACTTCCTAAATCTGTGGAAGGATGCCGACCCGGATATCCCCATTTTTCAGCAGGCGAAAGCAGAATTCGCAAAGTTGCACTAGGGTGGGCTGGGCTGTGTTCGAGTGACCCCCAGGGAACCGTGTTAGATCTCACTTCGGAGAGCCCAGGATGCCCGGGCCCGGCACTCACCCCCGAGTACGGATGCATGGCGCGACAAGCGTTCTGTTTGCGCTGTTTGTACTTCTGTTGTTGGTAGCGCCGGCTACGAATGCCCAAACCACAGGTCGAATTTCCGGCACGATCAGAGACCAGACGGGCGGTTTTATTGCAGGTGCAGCACTCACGCTGACGAATCTCGCAACGAACTCCACCTCAACGACTTCGACTGGCTCCGACGGGGGCTACTTGTTCGCCGTTGTAGGGGCAGGTTCCTATCGGCTCGCCGTCGAACATCCCGGCTTCAAGACATCCATACAAAACCACGTGCAGCTCGAAGTGAATCAGAACGAACGCCTCGACGTTACGTTGGAGGTGGGGCGACCGACCGAAAGGATCGTTGTTGAAGCCGACGCGCCTCAGGTCGATACATCCGGCGCTGTGCTAGGCAAAGTCGAGAACACCCAGCGCATCCAAGACTTGCCGCTGGTCGACCGCGACACCCTGCAGTTGGGTTTGTTGCAAGCGGGTGTCTTCGCGCCCGATCCGGATGATGGCTCCGGTAATCCTTTCAGTGTAAGCGGCCAGCGCTCGGAATCCCTCACGTTTCTACTCGACGGCGCTGATAACACAGACTTCGTGGGCAATAACATCGTGGTCAGTCCGAACCCCGATGCTGTGCAAGAATTCAAAATTTTAACGAATAACTATGATGCGGAGTTTGGCCGCTCTTCCGGCGGAATTGTCGATCAGGTGATCAAGTCCGGGACGAACGAGATTCACGGGACCCTGTTCGAATTCCTGCGGAATGACATCTTCAACGCACGTGACTTCTTTCTGCCCGAGCGCGCTAATTTCAAGCGCAATGTATTTGGCGCTACGATCGGAGCGCCGATCCGCAGGGACAAAACATTCATTTTTGCGGACTATCAGGGCGCGCGTCGTCGCGAAGGCCAGGTTGTCCCGACCATCACGGTACCGAGCGCTGCCGAGCGCGGCGGCGATTTCAGCGAATTGTGCACTCCCGGCGGAGGTAAGACCGGTTTCGACGCCGCCGGCAATTGCGTCACCGGAGGAACGCAGCTCGTAAACCCTGTGACGGGCGCGAACTATCCGTTCAACCAACTGCCAGTCAACTCGATCGCCGCGAACTATCTCAACCGTTTCGTGCCGCTACCGAATGCGCCCGGCAATGGATTCATTACTTCACCGACGATGGCGATTGATGAGGATCAAGGCATTCTCCGCGTTGATCATCATCTTAGCGAACGGGATCTCCTGACCGGTACATACGTCATCGATGACCAGCGCCAAAGAGTTCCGTTTCCATTCGCGGCAGGAGGCAACAACGTAGGCAGAAATCAAACCCTTTCACTGGCCTGGACTCATAGCTTTGAACGCGGGTGGGTGAATCAATTCCGCGCGTCCGCCAATCGCACGGCCTACCGGTTCGCCATACCGGATGACACCACGAGTCCGTCTGCGCTCGGGTTTACCAATGTCAACCCCGACGATCCCGGCGGCGTCGCACCGCCAATCATGGCCGTGGACGGTTACTTTACAGCCGGGCCTTCCCCTCAGGGACCGACGAAAACTCACGACATGACGTACCAATATCAGGACCACATCACCATCCCGATTGGGAAGAATGAATGGAAGCTCGGGGCCGACTTCCGCTTTGTTCAAAACAATTTTGATTATGATTTTTACAACAACGGAAGTTTTACGTACGGCATGGATGCAGCCGGGCCGATCAACGGAACTTTCACAGGCAATGCGCTGGCGGATTTCATCGCGGGGTTTCCGGGAAACTACTTCCAATTTTCGACCTCCATCTACGGAATTCGCACACGATCACAGTACTACTACGCGGAAGACATCTTTAAGCTGACCAGCCGCTTTACTCTCAATCTCGGGCTTCGGTATGAGTACAACAGCCCGCAGTCGGACATTCACGACGAGATCATCGCTTTTTCCGGAGCTGGCGCTCAGTCAACCGTGTTCCCGGACGCCCCGCCCGGGATTCTGTATCCAGGCGATCCCGGAACACCCAACAAAGCACTCGTTTATCCCGACCGCAACAACTTCGCGCCGCGCATCGGTTTTGCGTGGGACATTTTCGGTCACGCCAAGCTCGTCATGCGCGGCGGCGCGGGAATCTTTTACGACATTGAAGACGGAGCATTGAACATCCAGTTCGGCGGGCAGCCGCCGTTTGGGGGCGTATCAAATATCAATTTCACGACGGCCGATATTGGGGCCGCGACGAATATTGTCGCGGACCCTTTTACGCCACTAGGCCTTATCAATCCGTTCCCATTCGCGAGCCAGGGCCGCATTGGTGAATTCTTCACACCCAAGGTGCCGTTTTCGTTCGTCACCGACCCGCACTTTCGCACTCCATATTCCGAGAATTTTAACTACGGCTTCCAGTACCAAGTGGGTCGCAACACCGCCATCGAAGCGGTCTATGTCGGAAGTCTAGGAAGAAAACTCATCACTGTGACGGACGTGAATCCGCCGCAGCCCGCAGTTGAGTCAGCTCAGCTCGCAAACGGATTTCTGAATGAAGACTGCGCACGCGCGTTCGCCGGATGCGTGAATCCAACGAGCGATCCCAACACTACGCTCCTCGACATCGGGTCGCTCCTCACCAGCAAGAGCATTGGGAACTCTGCCAGTCACGAACTGCAATTGACCGTCGATCGGCGTTACAGCTCGGGGCTCTCGTTCCGGGCGGCTTATACGCTTTCGAAGACAACGGATTTGACGTCAGGCTTCCATGCGCGGTCCTCGGGATATACCGATCCGTTTGATCCGAGGCTGGACCACGCACTGGCGGACTTCGATGCGACACATCGTTTCGTTTTCAGTGGGGGCTGGGAATTGCCCGTCGGCGAGCGTTTCAAGCGAAGATTCATTGTCCGGAAAGCTGCCGAGGGATGGCAGGCAAACGTTATCACTACATTTCAGACGGGCCAGCCTTTCACGATCTATTCGAACAACGACAACAGCCTGCAAGGGAATTTTTTGGATCGTCCCAACCTCATCGGAAAGATTACCAAGATCGACCCCAGGCGGGTTTCGACGTTTACGGCCGAGAACGCGAACTGTGCCGGTGAATCCGTGAATTCGAATGGCGACATTGTCGGCAATTTTTACTTCGACCCAACGGCGTTCGATTGCACTTTCAACTCGGATGGGCACTTAGCACCCGGATCGGTGGCTTCGTTTGGAGACCTGGGGCGCAATACACTACGCGGGCCAGGCATCAACAACTGGGATATCTCCTTTTTGAAACGGACCACGATTCACGAATCGATGTTGTTGGAATTTCGGGCCGAATTCTTTAATGCGTTTAATCACGCTCAGTTCCTAAATCCCGACAGGAACGGCTTCGACGCGACCTTCGGAGAAGTCTCGCAAACGCGGGGACCGCGCCTCATTCAATTCGCGCTGAAATTGCACTATTAAGCCTCACGCCAGAACCGGTTGCCTAGTGGCCCACGAACTTGGCCACCTTCTTCTCGGTGACCCGGACCATTGCATAGCCACAACCGAGAAATGTGCTATAGCGAGCGCGGCGGTTATTCGCGTTGACGCTGTCCTAACGCCTCGTCAAAACGAATACGCAGAGGTGACAATGGCGGCGAAGATGCCCTCCATGAAAGCGATTTATCAGCGTCTTCGCGAGGCCGGAGCATCCGCTCGCGCCGTTTCTCGACGATTTGCAATGGCTCGACGCGGCAGCGCTCGATTTGCTGGAGGATCTGTTGACTCGGTCGGATGTGTGGCACCTGCTGTTGATCGGCGCCTACCGGAACAATGAAGTGGATTATTCCCATCCTCTGACGCGCAGCTCGAAGCGACCCGCCGAGCCGGAGCGGTCGTGCACGATTCGCCGACCTCTCGGCCGGGTTGGTAGGATACAGTCAGCAACATTCCCGATCTAACTTGAGACGCGTTACCCCAGTCCGAAGTGCGACGGTTGCACAGACCGTTGTAGGCACGTTTGGCGACCCGAACCCGGCCATAACTCCCTATCGCTCGCCCGAAGTGCCTGGTTGCGGGGGCACGACGAAGCAGCTCTGAGGTCAAAACTTCTAGTTGGACAATCGTGAAGCAACCAGCGATGACCGAACGCCTGCCCGGGAGGCAGGCCAGCGATTCGCGCGAACGCCTAGCTATAGATTGCGCGAAGGAACGCGTTCATTTACCCGTTTCGAGCGTCCTCGGATGTTCCGGCTCCGTCTTGTTGGGCCAAGCGCAAAACTCTGGTTAGCACGCATGCTTCCACGGGAACGGCATGTACGCCCGGGAGGTTTTCCTTGGCGAGATCGCTAAGAATATGTCCCGGAGGCATCTCAAGAAAAAGACTGCAACCGAGTTCCTTGAGTACTGTTGTAGCGTCATGCCAGCGGACGCCGTACGCAATGTTATTCACCAGATCATGCGCAATCAGTTCTTTGGTACGCATGGCGCGCGCAGTCACATTTCCAACATAAACCAGTTGCGGCTTTCTTAGATACATCGACGATATCCGCCGCTCCAGAAGATCGGCGACGGGCTGAAGTAAAGGACAATGCGAAGGAACGGAAACATGCAGACGCACGGCCTTGCTGGCGCCTTGGCGACGAGCTTCGTCCAATACTTGATCCATTGCCACGTTCGAGCCGGCAATCACAATCTGGCGTGGCGCATTAATATTTCCGACGAAGACCGGGTTCTGGACAGAGGTGACAGCCTGCACGATTTTTGTGACCTGAGATTCATTCAGCCCCACGATGGCGGACAGACCGTAGCCATCCGGATAGAGTTTCATCATCTGCGCTGCGCGTAGCTTCACCAACTCGACCGCATCCTGCAATGACAGAACACCAGCAGTAACAGCAGCGGCAAATGCACCAACGGAAAGACCGGACGCAGCCGCAGGCTGAACGTCTTGCTCCATCAATGCACGCGCAGTAGCAACTCCTGCCGCCAGCAGTGAGAGCTGCACAGAGACATCAGACTTGAGGCCTTGTTCGCTGTCGAGGTTACATACGTCGGAATGGAGCGCTTCGCTGATTTCGTCGAGTGTGCGAACGACGGCGGGATGATCGAGAAGGTGGTGTAACATCCCGGGTGACTGCGAACCCTGTCCAGGAAAGACAAACGCCACGCTCATACGACGGTCACTTCACTGGTCGACCGCTCGTTCCATGGATCATCGCCGAACGTCGGGCCCTCTGGGTAACGCAAGAGTATCCGACCGGACGACGTGCGAACGTACTCTTCAAGGGAGAAGCCGCACTCGGGAGTTTCCACGCGAACGTCCGCCTTCGTTTGCAGCCCTGTCACGCGATCCCATAAAAACCGAGCCTGCTCCAAGGCGATCCGTTGCGTCGCGTGGATTGCGATGTCGAGATCACTCGCTGCCGTTGTGACTCTGCGCCCGCAGACCAGTTCAAATCCCACGCTCCCTGTCGGTCCCCACGATAAGGTGAAGCCCCGCCACCTTTCGATGACCACCTGCAAGACCTTCAGCGCAGGCGTTCGAGGAGTCCAACTTGAGGATCGAGCAAGGGCGAGCAGTTCTGCGGGCTGAACGTTTTTGCTGATCAGAATCTTGGGATAGAACCCTCCCCAGCGTTCGCTTCGGGCTGTTCCGCGTACTCCGACCGCGATCTGGCCAGCAGGGGCTTGAGCGCGGCGAACGACCGCCCACGGGCAGGTCATGAGCGACTCTGTTACCCAGGATGGCTGAGCGACGGAACCTGGCGTGAGGCAATCCGCATCGATTCGAAGCAGATCATGTACCTGCGGATCGCCGATTTCGGAAAGATTCATGCATCACTCGCTTCAAGCAAGATGCTGTACGATCACAATCCACACGGCCAGCGTGAGCACACTGAGTACGTACGATTCGATCAGGCCAGAGCTTGCGAGTTTCGGATTTATGTTATAGCCCTTGCCGAAGACGATGCCGAAAAATCCGCACGGTATAGCGCTGATCAATGTGACGTAGCGCGTCTGGTCCAAGGAAAGGTGAACCAGCATCGCAATCCCGAGGGCGAGTCCGGGCTGCAACAGATTCTTTAGAAAAACTGTAACCAGCGTGCCACCCCCAAATTCGAATTTCTGAGCCGAGACAACCAGACCTGTGAGTACGAGAGCGGACCCCGCCGACGCCGATCCTATGACTGCGAGAGATCGATCCGCATAAGAAGGCAGTTGCAATCCTGCACAAGAGAACACAACTCCGAGCAGCGGCGCCCAGACAATAGGCCTCTTCCCTGCATGGAGCAGAGAAAGAGAGACGTGCCCAAATGAAAATCGCTCGGCAGAAGGGTCCTGTTTCGCTTCGAGGATCGCCAGGGTGATCGCGGAAACGGTGATCGAACCAAGAGCAATGGACGTTGCTACCGTTACCAGGGATTTTGGCCCGAAGACGGAGGCGAGCAATGCCAATCCCACCGCAGCCGAGTTTGGAAAGCTGACCGTCAACGCCAGAATTGAGCTTTCTGAAGTGCCCAGCTTCTCTTGCGAACGAGCCCACACGAAGGTGAGTGCATAGAGAACGACGTAGACAATTGTAAGCACGAGGGCTGCTCCACCTTGTTCTCTTAGCTCCGCTCGCGGAGTCCGGGCGATCGTCAAAAACATCGAACAAGGGACGGCGAAGCTCATTACAAAGGTGATCATCGTCCGAACATTTTGATTGTCCATCCTCCGCCAAAGCCCGGCGAAATAGCCCAGAAGCAGCCCAGCAAAGATCGGTGCCAAAGCGTCGGCAAGGACCTTGATCATTGTGTTCGCCTCAAGCGTTCGCCCATTGATCTTCCATGTGGGCGCGAGCGAGTAATCCTGCCTTGCGCATTTCTCGCGCACCCCCAGAGTTGAGCCGATTGCTCAGGTCTCTTGCTCCAGCGCGCGCGTCTGCGATTGCGTCGATCAGTTCCTTCTGTACCTGACTCACGGTGGTTGGTGAGGGAGTGTCAGGATTTTCTATGTGCAGCAATGTATGCAACAAACCGAGCTTAGCGTAATCGTGAATGTCGTATGACAACGGCGCGATTTTCTTTCCAAGCGCCTCCAATTCCTCCACGGTTCGAAGCGTGATTCGTGCGGCTGCCTCCTTGTGCATGGCATGAATGACGACGTCGGCATCGTCGAAGGCAAGGATGCGGTTGGCCTGGTAACCATGTGTCAGAAAGCCGCCGGAGATAGCGTTTCCCATCACCAGTGCGATCACCGGATGCCCTTTCATCCGCGCGGACGCATAGGCGTCTGCAGCTGTCGCCGTGGCCAGGAAGATAGCGGCAGTCTCCTCGCGGCGCCCGTAAGCCTGACTCTTTACGTCCACAAGGGCGATGATCGGACGCTTCTTGCCGTTCTTGTCCTGCTCGATCACCTCACGTAAACGCGCCGCCAGCGCGTAAGACTCCTCAAGTCCGACTTCTCCGCGCCGCGCACAGGGAAAGCGAGCTTCCGGGTTCGGCACCACGCAAAGAAACCGCGCTGTGTCTTCGCCGAGCTTGGCATCAGCTGTGAGCACGGAGCCGGGATCTCCTGCCATCGGAGAATTTTTGCCAGTGAAAGCCTGGAACCACGACTTGCCCCGAAGTCCGACTTGCGTACTCATCGCGCGACTCCTTCCTTTTTCTCTTCATTCCAGCTTTCTCTGAGGCTGAGTGGATCGATCTGCTTGGACGTGTCCAGCGCCGCAATACGTGCACGATAGAGATCGACCTGCTGGCTGCGATGCACGAGCGGCAAGCCAGCCTCGACAAAGCGCCGGACGATTGCGGTGATTTCCTGCGCGTCGTCTGTCACAAGCTCGTCGGCGACTCCCATCCCAACACGCTGTTCACCACCGTTGATGGCCCAGATCAAAGCGCGGTCAGAGGAATCAAACTCCTCGATTCCAGACTCTTGCTCGATCACCTCAGGGCCGTTCAAACCAAGGCGGGCTTCCCGCGTCATCACGATATAGCTCGAAAGCCCTGCCGCTATGGCCATCCCTCCGAAGCAACCGACAGTGCCGGCAATCACGGTGATGACCGGGGCATGCTCACGCAGGGCAAGCATCGATGCCATCACTTCAGCGATCACCGCGAGCCCGAGGTTGGCTTCCTGCAGGCGCACTCCCCCGGTCTCTAGCAACAGCACCGCCGCTGTTTTCTTGCCATTCCGCGAATCACGGGACGCCAGGTCGAGCGCCGCCGTCATTTTTGCACCCGAGACTTCACCCATACTGCCTGCCTGGAACTTCCCTTCGAGCGCAATGACGACTGCCGGTTTACCGCCGATCGTTCCCTTGAGGACAACGCAGCCGTCGTCTGATTGTGGTGCGATGCCTTGTTCCGGCAGCCACGGAGACTGGATGCGCTCGAAAGGACCAACCAGCTCTCGCCATGAGCCTGCATCCATCAGACTTTGTGCCCTGGCCCTGGCGTTCAATTCGATGAAACTCTGCCGTCTAACAAATGCCGGAATGAAAGTTGCAGCACTCATGATTCGATCACCTCAGCCGCCTGTTCGAGCCGGAGCATCACGCTGCCGGGCGTCGCGCCGGCATCATTGATGTGAATGCGAACCGCGCCGTCATACTTCGAGAAAAACCGATCCAACACCGCCTTCCAACTGCTACCAAACCCGTTCACACTCGTTAAGACCGAGACATGTGCGATGCCGGTCTCAGCTGGTTCCATCAGTATCTCCATGTCTCCAGACCCGACCACCCCGACGTGTGCTTTTCTGGTGACGCGCCGCTTGGCCGAGGGATAATCGAACTCAAGTTTTTCCATTTTGGTCCTCCTATTTGCTCCGGCCGTTGCCTATTTCACTCTGCTGGTGTTCGACAGCGTCGAGAAAGATCGTTGCAGCCAACAGGTCGGCGCTTCCACCGGGGGAAATACCCCGCGCGATCAGCTCGCGATCAAGTTCGCGCACAAGCTTTCGTCCGCTAAAGCTCCCATATCCACCCGCCATCAGAACGGTTTGCGCACCCGATTTCACAAAACTCAAGCCCTCGCTCCCGCCTCGATACAGGACGCACGTGTCGTCGACCTGAGACATCAGGCTGAGCAGCGCATCAAGACGGCATATCTGTTCAGGGGATTTCTCTGCTCGTTGCCTGCGCAGCGTGGGAAGGCCAAACTGGATCACGTACGGAAAGCCATTCGACGCCTCCCCGCGTGCGCCGGCAACTCCGTATCGATCCCGCATAAGGTCACCATGCGTGATGAGCTGCGGTTGCGCTCGATCAGGAAGTCTTGCAATGGCGCCCGCAACAGTTGCGATTTCCTGTGCACTTTGACTCACCCTGCGCGCAGCTGCGCCGACCAGAAGCCCGAGAGTCCAGATCGCCCCCTTGTGGGTGTTGGCTCCGTGGGTCGCCTTGAACATCGCGCGTTCCGCGCCACGTCCAATTTCGGCAAGCTGCTCCCGTAAGCCGGTATCGACTTCCTTATCTACCGAGTTTGAACTCATTGCCGCGAAGAACGGCTCCAGAACGGTCGCCGAAAGCCTCATCAGGTCGAGCGACAGATCGTTGTGCGCTCCGGAGCCTCGCCGGTCAACGAGCCCGGGTTTCGGCGTAAGCTCTGCCTCAGCGATTAGGGATTGCGTGACGAGCGCGGCAAGACGATCGGAACGCGACAAATTCTCCGCACCGTCCTGCTTGTCACCCGCTATGAGAAGAGTTCCGCGCATTTACCAACTCCTGAACTTTGCGGGAACTTTGTAGAGACCACCGGACCACGCGACCAGATCTTCCATGCTGCGGGCGGCAAGGAGCGCGCGACTGGCCTGCAGACGTTGCACGCCGACATCTTCCGGATAAGCTACGATGCCTCTCTTGCGAAGCGCCGCGGTTTCCTCAGGCTTCGCGCGCAGCCCGATTGGACTGATGCCGGCCACCGCGGCAAGAGCCCGGCGCCGTTCTTCGAGTCCCTCTGTCTTGTAGAGATACGCGACGCCCTCCTCGGTCACTACATGACTCACGTCGTCGCCGTAAATCATGATCGGAGCGATAGGCATACCCGCCTTCTTACCGACTTCGACTGCGTCCAGGGTCTCGACAAACGCAGGCACTCCACCCTTTTCAAAGGTCTCCACAGTTTGAACGACTACTTTTCTTCCTCTCGCGGTCGGGCTCAAATCTGTTTTTAGATCGAGCCACGCGGGACTACTGTGGCGACGGCCGTGAGGATCATGTCCCATGTTGGGCGCGCCACCGAAGCCGCTAATTCGTCCGGCTGTAACCGTCGATGAATTTGCATCGCCATCCATTTGCAGAGTCGATCCGATGAACGCATCGACTGCGTACTGGCCTGCCAGTTGGCAAAGGACACGGTTCGAGCGGAGGCTGCCGTCGTGGCCGGTGAAGAAAACATCCGGGCGAGCGCGAGTATAATCTTCCATCCCCACTTCGCTGCCGAAGCAGTGGACGGTCTTTACCCAGCCGCTCTCGATCGCTGGAATCAATGTCGGGTGTGGGTTTAGTGCCCAATGCTCACAGATTTTCCCGCGCAGGCCGAGCGATTCACCATAGGTAGGCAGCAGAAGCTCGATTGCCGCGGTGTCGAAACCAATCCCGTGATTGAGCGCGTGGACTTGGTGTCGTTCGTAGATGCCACGAATGATCATCATCCCCATGAGGATCTGAAGATCGTTGATTTGTCGCGGATCGCGAGTGAACAGTGGCTCTATTGCAAACGGCCTGTCCGCCTCGACGACCACATCCACCCATGACGACGGAATATCTACTCGTGGAAGCTTTTCAACGATCCGGTTTGCCTGCACGATCACAATTGCGTCGTGGAACGCGGCAGCCTCAACGATCACGGGCGTGTCTTCCGTTCCGGAGCCGGTGTATAAGTTACCCTCACTGTCGGCCTGCTCTGCGCAGACCAACACGACGTTCGGCGCGAGGTCGACGAGCAGGCGGGCATAGAGTTCAACGTATGTGTGAATGGCTCCGATCTCCAGGACACCGTCCTCCAGTAATTGCGCCACCCGTAGGCTTTGGGGGCCTGCGAACGCGAAGTCGACTTTTTTTGCGATTCCCAACTCGAATAGAGTGAGGTGCTCCGGACGGCTGATGCTGGAAATGATTAAATGCAGGTCGTGCAACTTCTTAGGATCGACCTTGATTAAAGATCGCGAAAGGAAGTCGGCCTGCTTTTGGTTGTCTCCTTCGAGCACGACCCGATCACCCGGCGCAATCAGCGCTTCGAAAGATTCCACCAACTTTTCTCGCGGCAGCAAGGGACCGCTCATCCGGGAAGAGATCAGTTGCATCCGCCTTTTCTTCTCGTCGCGTCGGGTTGTCCACGATCGAGTTGTTTGTTGTTGATGTGTGGATACCATCGGGACCTCCGCTGGCTTAGGGATCATCGTTCTTCTCCAAGGAACACAGTGCCGTGCTCCGACCCTCAACTTGGATGAATAGCACATCGCTGTAGTTCCATAATTAGTTCAGAAACCAATCTGACGTTGTCCTGGCGGAGTTCGCGCTCGAATCGCAGCCAGCCGGGCCGATGGCGATGCCCAACTGGCCCAGTATCAGCAGTCGGTTCTCTTGGCGCTCGAGGACGTCGAGAACGCTCTGGTGAGCTATGCCAGGTCACAGGACCGTGACGTTCAACTCCAGCTCGCCGCCAAGGATAGTAAGCGTGCAGCCGATCTTGCCAGTGTTCGTTTTAAGAATGGAGCTACCGGCTTGCTGGACCTGCTGGACGCGCAGAGAGTACAACTGCAGGCCGAAGATGCCTATGCGGAAAGCCACTCCAACACCGCCCTCTCCGCCGTTCTACTGTACAAATCGCTCGCTGGCGGATGGCCGCAACATCTTCCTCTGGCTTGATGAACCGGAAGTAATGTCTCCCGGTTTCACAGACTGAGCTGACGTTTTCCCAAACCGCCGCCGAGATATGAATGCTTGTGGAGATGGTCTCGCACGACAGGCCCAGTCGAATCCTCATCGTTCGGCCGCGAACCGAATGCTGCGAGCCCTGTCCAAACCCTTAAACTTTCACAGCTGAGCTTGCCCCTTAGCTGTGTTGACCGTAAGTAGTTTATTTCTTTGTAGTTGGCGGGGGATTTGGTCCGTACTTGGGTCCATTTTCGAATTTCCTGTTGAAACCAAAGATTGGACTGGCCTTTCCGCCGCTATCCATGGCTCTCACGCTGACTCGCGGCCACAAATCACCGGGGCCTCTGACTCCCTTGGCTCCACCCAGCAAATCTAATTTAGTGCTCTGTTAATTACGTCTCAAACTCAATACAATTCGACTCAAAATCGAATCGATCTAATAGGACTCAATAGACAGCCAGCCATCCATGACATCCATATCTAAGACCGACTACGTTCTTTGGCGGGAGTGCGCCAAGAATGCATGGCTGAAGCTTCACAAGCCGGACGTGTACTACGCCACAGAATTGACGGAATTCGAGCAATTGATGATTGAGGCGGGAATCGAGGTTGAAGGCGTTGCGCGCAGACTCTTTGCAGACGGCGCGTTCGTGACGGGCTCGAAAGCTGAAGCACGGCAGAAGACGGCCAAACTTCTCGCCGCAAATACGCGGACGCTGTTCCAGCCCGTATTCGAGAAAGCACTTTTGGAAAACTTCCCATCGATCAAGTGAGAGGGTCGTCCAGGAGTGGATCTCAGGGCTCCATCGAAAGGGAGAGTTGAAGCCGAAATCGATTCACAATATGTGGAAGATTCTGAGACTCGTCCTCGGGAAACGCCACGTGAGTGGATGGTCGATCACGCTTCCGCCTCTAAATTCAAAAGGAGCAGCGTTGTTTCACGGTTGAGGAAGTGCAGAAGATCCTCGATGAAGCGGAAGGCCAGTATAAAGCTCTGTTCGCCGTGCATTACTTGTGCGCGATGCGATTCGGAGAGGTCGCTGGTCTCCATGTCGAGGATCTGGATTTCGACAATTCCGTAAATCCACATTCGAAGGAGCGTTTTCAAGAACATTGAAACCACTCCTAAGACTGCGGCGGGTTACAGGGATGTCGACGTTCATCCAGACGCGATGGCGATGCTGAAGAAGCATATTGGCAATCGCCTGAGCGGCCGGATTTTCTCCAGCCGGAGAGGCACTCCTCTGGTCGTGGGAAACGTCGACAGGTACGTGTTGAAGCCGATTCTCAAGAAACTGGGATTGCCTTATGGCACGTCGCATGCGTTTCGGCGTGGTGGCGTATCAAGGTTCCAGGAAGCCGGCGTGCATGGTGATTTAATCACGAAGTGGGTTGGTCACACTTCGCTGAAAATGACCAGCAAATACACGCACTTCAGCGCTAAGCATCGGAAAGATGTGATCAGCAAACTGGGTTCGATCGCAAGTTAGGGTCTCCGTTGGACCCATTTGGACCCAACGTTGAATGTCGCATCTCGCTGATGCATAATGGTTTGCAAGAAACGTAACGTAGGCTCGTAGCTCAGTTGGTTAGAGCGCCACCTTGACACGGTGGAGGTCTGGGGTTCGAGTCCCCACGAGCCTACCATTTATTTCAATCACTTGCGGATGAGCGACAACGGCAGGCACAGCGTTTGTGTCGTGGTTTGTGCCATAACTCCCCCCTGAACCCTCACGCGAAAGAGCATCAAGGGCCCTGCGTTTTGCATCCATGCGAACGTGCGAATAGTGCGCGAGCATCTTTGAGGAAACGCGCCTGGCAATCGCCATAACCGTTTGGTCGCTCGCCTGCGATTCGGCAAGCTCGGTGATGGCGTGGTGCCGCAGATCGTGGAATCGGAGTCCCGCGGTCGTGCTTTTGACGCCGCGAATATCGGCCTTGCACTTCTCGTTCTGGCACGCTTGGCCGGGATTCTGGAGCTGATTGCAAACCGGGCAGAAGATTGCCCTTGTCAGCCGACGCCAAGCCGTGCGCCAAGTTGTCTGTGGTCGAGTGGGATCAATTCTCCCGTTCTCGCACGCGGGAAATATGTAGTAATCCGCCTCGCAGCCGCCAAACGTCTGAGCACGGCGATACAGCTCTACGATAGCTCCTGCCGCGTTCGCCTTGAGAGGAATGATGCGCTCGCCCGGTCCGTTTTCGTCGTTACACGCACGACGGTAAGAGTGCGGTCAATTAGGTCAACGTCCCGCCATCGTAGTCCCTTAATCTCACAGCCGCGCATGGTGGTATTAAGCGCCAGAATTTGAGCGAGCCGAGCGTTCTGCCATTCGGGTTTACTCTCTGCAATCTTGAGGAGCAGCACCTTCTCTCCAGTAGATGCCGTAACACGGGATGCCTTGCAGGATCGCCGCAAGCGCATGGCCGCTTTCATGAACTAATGGATGACCCCACTGCTCTTCTAGAACTTTGTTCCAGTCCGTTTTGGTGCTGGCGTTTTCATCGTCAATCGAATTTTACTTCACTTCGCAAGTCGGAGAAACTGAGAGTGCAAGACAACTAGAACCGCCCTACTGCAACTTCGCATACTCCGCTTTGGCTTGCTTCAGGATCGGGATGTCTGGGTCGGCATCTTTCCAGAGGGTGAGGAAATCTTGATAAGCCGCCTTGGCTCTGGAGGTGTCGCCCTGCATGGCATAGGCCCTGCCCATTTGGAGATGCGCGAGTGCTCCGATCGGGCCGTTCACTATGACTCCACGATGGTTCAGAATTTTCTGGAACTCAACAGCGGCTTCGCTGCCCTGATGCGCGGTCAGATAGGCTTCGCCTCTCACAAGAACGGTGTACATGGCGGTGGTCCAGTAGTAAGCACTTGACATCGAAATTCCTAGATCATACCGGGCGGCGGTTTTGAGAGTCTCAATGGCCTGAGAAGCATTCCCCCGGTTAACGGCAAGCTTTGCGCGGAGTGTCGGCAGATAGTTGAACTGCACGCTGGTGTCTTCCGGAAATCTCTTGCCCAAATCGTCGGTCAGCACTTGTGCTCGTCCATCTTCCCGCGCATACGCGAAAGCGAGCGCAGCGCCGTACTCCCCATCGCGGCCTGCCGAGCTCCCCATTGCCGCAGCGGCAAGCTGTCGTGCTTCATCTGCGTTGCCTAACAAAGCTTCCCGCAGGCCAGACAGGGCAGAGTATGTTGCCGCAGTTTCTTTTTCCTCTGCTCGCTCGGCAGACTCCGTCGCCCGGCGGGAGAAATCCCGGGCCTTCGTCAGCCGCCCGGAATAGGCGGCTGTATCGGCTTCGTTCGCCAGCAGCAAGTCTTCCGCTCCCGGCTTGTCGGCAGCCCATGCCATCTGCTGCGCCATCCCTCCCGCATCGTTCTGTAGAAAGGCAAGCTGGTAAAGACATTCGCGCAAGCGAGCAGAATCGAGTTTCTTCGCCTGTGCCTCTTCGACTGCCGTTCGGGCTTCCGAAAATCGGTTCAACAGAAGGTAGAGCTCGGCGACGTGCGAATAACTAGCAGCCCTTTCTACGTCGAGGCGAAGGGCCGTAAGGATCTGGGGCAGAGCTTCATCATATTGCCCTAGAGTTCTGGAGATGAGTCCCAGAATGGTGTGCGGTGTGAAATCACGGGGATAAGCCTGCACCCAAAGTTCAGATGATTGCCTCGCCTTTTCGAGGTTGCCCGTAACAAAAACGTAGTAGTTCGATTCAATGTGAAGCCTCTCGCGCTCGCTCACTCGCTCGCGCAAGTCGTACGCCCTTCGCGTGTTTTCGGCTCCCAAGACGGATTCACCGGACCGGGAATAATTCACCCCGAGCTGCGTATAAGCCATAGCGAATTTCGAGTCGAGGCGGGTGGCTCGTTGAAAAGACGCGACTGCGGCAAGACGGTCACCACCCGCCATGTTTTTCCATCCCATGCTGTAGGCTTGAAGGGCATCCAGTGAGATCGTGCTGGCTTGTTCAAGCGGCGTATTAAACTTCTTCACAGTGCTCAGCGACTCGCCGAGCCTGTTCCTAATTTCCGAAGATGTCTCTCCCAGAGCATCAAGCACATGATTCTTGTCGCTCGCCCGGGCTTCCGTGCTCGCCAGCGATTCCCCGCCTCCGCAGTTGACTGCCTTGAGAGTCAGAAGGTATTGAGTGCCAATCTGCGCTATCGAACCGTTGAGGACGGCGGCGCTCCCCGTCCGCTGGCATATTTCCCGCGCAATTTCCACCGTGAGCTTCGCATCTGGCTTCTGTCCCATCATCTGTAGGGTCTGCTGGATTTGCTGGTCAGAGATAATGCTGAGGAAGGGTGATTGTTCCAGTTGTACGGACAGCCCCTGCCGTAGCGTGCCGTCAAATACCGTGTCGCCGGTCGTGTTCGTGAAGTCAGCGAGAACGATGGTGTCCTTGTCCGTGAGTTTCGGCGTGCGGTGGAAGTAGAAGTAACTGACACTGGCAAGCGCCGCAACTGCCAAGGCAACCGAGACGACCACTTTCCACCGGATTCCTCGCCGCTTCCCCACACCAACTACTGCGATCCTTGCTGCTGGCGCTCTTTCCGAATCTGCATCGCGCTTCAATCGTTGCAAATCGGTGCGAAGTTCCGTCCCACTCTGGTAGCGCAGCTTTCGATCTTTTTCCAACGCCTTGTTGATGATTTCTTCTAGCTTCGGTGGGAGTTCCGGTCTTACCCTTTCTACAGGAACAGGAGCTCGGTTCAGAATCGCCTCGTGTACGATGGCGGCTGTGTTGCCCGGGAACGCCATTCGCCCAGTTGCCATTTCATAGAGCACTGCCCCAAACGAGAACAAGTCCGTCCGTACGTCCAGTTCTTCCCCTCGGGCCTGCTCCGGCGACATGTACGCGATGGTTCCTACAGCCGCGCCGGGACTCGTGAGATGGTCAGGGTCAACCTCCGCAGTGGCAAGTGTTGGCTCGTTGCCAGTCGTGCTTTTGGGTGTACTGACCTTAGCCAAGCCGAAATCCAGAACCTTGGCATGACCGCGCTTGATCACGAAGATATTTGCGGGCTTGATGTCCCGATGCACGATACCAGCCGTGTGGGCAGCATCGAGTGCGTCGGCGACCTCGATGCCAAGTGACAGTACCTCCTCGATCTCCAGTGGCTTGCCACCGATGCGGTGTCTGAGCGTCATGCCTTCGAGATACTCCATCGCTATAAACGGTTGACCATCTTGCTGCCCGACTTCGTAGATAGTGCAGATGTTAGGATGGTTCAATGCAGACGCAGCACGAGCTTCGCGCCTGAAGCGTTCCAACGCCTGTGGGTCACTGGCTAGGTCTTCAGGCAGGAACTTGAGGGCGACGAAGCGACCAAGCTCGGCGTCCTCAGCCTTGTAGACGACACCCATCCCGCCGCCACCTAGTTTCTCAAGGATGCGGTAGTGAGAGACGGTTTGCCCGATGAGTGATTGCGATTCCGCCATCTGGCGGTCATCTTAGGTTGCTGGTCGAAGGCAAGTCAACGAAATGACTGGTGGAGTTGGCGAGGACTGATAACGTTGGCCTTAGCCAGCGATTTTTAATCAACCAACAGATCGCCAGTTTGATCGACGTTGTTGGGCACGATCTGCATCAAAGTGATCTCTAGAAAAAATCTTCTAGAGGCTAAGCGAAAATGTCTAGCGGTGACCCTGCAAAAAAACCGAGCGCGTTGATCACGTCCGTTCACTGATTTGTTACTTGACATGTGCCGATGACAGGCGCAGAGTCCTTCCAGTTTCCCTCTCGTTGTTTCTCTCGGTTCGTTTTCATGACTTGTCGGCAAATATTTTGGGGGACCTCGGACGATCATTTGCCGGTTGGCTCATTCTTTTGGTGTGTGCCCCCTGCGAATAGAAGGAGAACAATAATGAATGAACAAGACTCCATTTCCTTAGAGAAGCTACGGCAGAACTGGGTGAGCCGGCGCAATCTAATTCGTGGCGCGGCTGGCGCAGCCGCCCTGGGCGCAGGTCTTTTGCGTCCAAACTCCGCCAATGCTTGGCACGACGATGACGACAAGGGGTGCCGTGGCCCGATTATCAATCCAATTCCCGGGGGTGGCGCGCCATTTAAACCCTTCGGGATCATCGTCCACCATAATCCGCTGAACCCGGCTGTGGCGCTGGCGAATATTAGTGACCCGTCGCAAATCACAGACTTCGACGGCCTGGTGGGCCTAACGCACATCCAGGGCGGTGGGACAGGAACTGACACCACCACAGGCGTCACCACGCCGCTCGCGTACCGAGCCGATATGGGATTCGGCCAGGGTAAATTCATAGGTTCGGACGGCCAGCACCACAGAGGTACATTCGCTTTTGTTTGACTTGATCTCTACACCGGTCCGGCCGGATCGGCAAACCTACCGCAGCAAATTCACGACTTTAACGTGCACATTGACTCGAACGACGTGTTCTGGATGGTTCAAGTGGAACATGACTCCGTCGAGGTTGACTTCGACCAAGGGAAAGCACGCCTGCACGTGAAGGGGTTGGACGTCTTCGATGACCACGATCTTGCTAACTCGTTAACACAAGGTTTGGGGCTTCCCGGCGACATGGGCTTCCCGTATCCGGCGATTGCCCCGGTCGCTCCGGTCCGCGCGAAAGTCTCTTTCGACGTGGAATGGAGTGGTATCGTTTCGATGGCCCAGATTGAGAACACGATGCAGAATTTCAAGGGCTCGTTTCTCAGCATCGGAGCCACGATCAACTGGTCTGCCGAAGAGGAGGGCTTCCAGTTTCAGTCGGAAGCGCCTGACCCAAGCAGAAACCTGGTCTCCGTACTAGGACGCGAGAAAAACGGCGTCTTCTTCACCTAACTTGACGATCTGGAATTGTTTATCAATCGGGCGCTACCGACGAGTTTCCGCCGTCGTTCGTCGAGCGAGACGGAAAGCTATTGTTCCAGGAGGTCTGTGAGCGAAACTTGGAGGGGGTGGTGTGTAAGCGGAAGATGAGTGTTTATTCGGGGCACGGGTGGCTCAAGACTAAAAATCCGAATTATTCACAGAGCGAAGCGCGGCAGGAGATGTTCGAGGCGTTTCACGAACGACGGAAGAGTTGCATGGAGGTAGCGGTGGGACTCGAACCCACTAAGACCGGCTTTGCAGGCCAGCGCCTCGACGATGTAGGGAAATTTTCGGTTCAGAGATTTCTTTCGGCGGGAGAAAAGGGTTCCGCCGCCAGCGTTCTTCACGCCCAAGGCCTGGTATCCGTCGAGCTTAATCTCCCAGACCCACTGCGGTCCGTCGGGGAGCTTCGCCGTTGCCAAGCATTCCATCGGCTCGATGAAGGCTGCATTTGAGGCGGGTAAGGTTTTCGGAGCCTTGAGCATCTTTCGACTCATCTACACAGTGTAGAGCCGGTGCTCGTAGCTAAGACGAGACTCCTCAAACCCTGACGGAAATTTGTGACGTAGATTGTGTCGTAACCCCGGCAGGCTAGCCGTTGCAACTGTCTGCAAAGCGAGGAAACTCGATACCAATGAGCGGGGCGAAAATTGGCGTTAGTGGTTTGTGTTCCTGCAACTTACGCTCACTTCTTCTCATCCTCTCCCACTTCCCTTGTTGAATTGACACGGTGGAGGTCTGGGGTTCGAGTCCCCACGAGCCTACCATTTATTCCCGGGTCCGGCCCGGACACATGGGTGACACAACGTACCGAAGACATAGGTAACACTTTGGACCGAAGGGCTTTTCGAGCGGTTCGAGCACCCGAGTCTCCAGATCGAAGTATCCCCAAATCCTATTCCGTAAAGCTCACCAGCCAGATATCGTCGTGGACTGCTTTGATGCCGACCGCTCGGCCGGCAAAGACCTGGCTGAAATTAATTTTCTTGCGACCCAGACAGATGCGCCCGCATCGGATGACCACGATGGTTTTTCGTGGAGGGGAGTAGTCGATGTCCGGCAAGGCCGGTGGAGGGGCGCAGGGAAGGTTGGAAGACCTGCGGGGGACACTTCATGTGCAGAGCTTCGTGCGAGCGTTCGTTGTTGAAGACATCCATGAACTTGTCGAAGCGCTCATGCTGCTCCACACAAGTGGCTACAAGTATTCTCCCCAAACCCAAAGAATTTGACTGGCTCCCTTGAAGTCCGAATTTCAGGAGATTATTATTGGGCTGTCCTCGACACGGAAATCTGAAACAGAAAGGTAGATCGTCGATGGAATCAATTGCGCAATATAAACGCGACGAAACGTGGACACCGACCGAAAAGAAGTTGGCGAAGATCGCTTTTGACAACGCATTCGAGAGGCAGTGCACGGCGATCACTCAAGAAGCGAGACGAATGCTGGAAGCTACGACAGCTCCCTCTGAGATATTTCGAGTTCAAGAATATCTCACGGAGCAAAGAAGGATTGTGGATCGACTGTATGATTATCGGTATTCACGGCTCCTAGGGGTTTTCGGCAGACTGCTCTCCGACGGTTGGCTAAGGGAGGGCGACCTTCACGGTCTCCGATCACAGAAGATTGCCAAGATTAAACACGAAGCAAGTTTTTGGCTTGAGGGCAATCTTTAGCCACGCTCAGAATCATTTGCATTGTCCTGTAACCCAACTAATCGGGCTTGTGGAATGAAAGAAACAAGCCAGTGCGGTTGCAGTGCATCCGGAGTTCCCATACGTCGAAGGCTAGGTCGGTATTGGGTGGACATCGATGCTCGACGGCATCTGCTTTCCCTTGAATGCATTTGTGAAGCGAACTCGCACTACCCAAAAAATCAGCAAAACCAGTGGAAGTATGCTGAGAAATAAATACAGGCCGGTGCTAAATAGCGCCGAGGGAAGATGTTGCCCGAGCCCCACTGCCGAGAGCAATCTCAGTGGGCGATTCGAGGGTCCCATGAAAAATGATCCTGCTGCGATGAATAGCCCAAAGCACATCCGCCAGAGATGCCGGGCGATGCGCTTTACTCCAAAAACGCCGCCACGCAGGAGCACGCGAACATCGCCCGCGGCCGCTAGCAGACAGATTGAACCCATGAAAAAACTCATTCCAACGGGAACCCCGTTTTGTGAAGTCGCCCCGCTGCGAAGCACTTCAATACCATTCACCCAGGTGAAGATGCCGAGCGTTAGAGGAATCAGCAGCGCAACCCAGTCCATACGGCTCGTTTCACCCTCCCTGCGCCTTGCGGTCAGCCACCCTGTTCCAATCAGGTAGAAGGTTATGATTCCGCCGCCGATGTTGCTTGGTTGATCTTTCACAATTCCTAAGTACACCGCGCCGACAGCCATGATCAGCATCGACGCGACAAAGACCTTTCCGGCCTGGACATGGCGAGGGGAACCTTTGCGGAAGGACATTGCGGCAGTGCCGGAAAACAAGCCGACGGTTCCAGCACAAATATGAAGAACAAGCATGGGTGAATAGGGCACGGGGCACGTCTTTCTCTGAACTATGTACGCGGACCGGAGCCCAAGTGTTTCACGCCTTGCCTGTCAATACTGAACACTAAACCACCCGCCGGATCAGTGCTTTCCATTCTATTCGGTAAGCCAAAAGCGATCTGGACAACTATGCTGTCATGAAGTCAGGCGATACCACTGTGCAGTTCGGGACAGCAAGAAGGCGCAGCCTGAACCTGGTAAGCGCGTACTGGGCAAGTGGAGGTCTGGTCCGGTAACCCGACTCGATAAGGTGAACTTCCTTGACCACTTCGAAGGCATCACCGTCCATGTGATGCTCCCGCGTTGACTCGCGCGTAGGCACCACCTAACATGCTCAGAGAGTCCTAATCCCGCGCAATAGCACCCCGGAAGAGACCAATGATGGTTACCAGCGCGAAGCTCTCGTCCCGCTCGACCGGCTTTCGCGTCTTCTTCTCAAGGCAGCTACTGTTGGTTATGGTTTCGGCTGCATTGTTTGCGATTCTGTGGGTAGCGAATGTCCGCGGTCCGGGCATGGGCTTACTTCCAATACTTCTCTACGGTCTCTTCATCGGCAATTTGACGACGCCGATGATGAATCGTCTCTCACCATTGTCTGCACGTCTCCGCTTCCCCTGGAACTGGGTCGCGTACCTGCTATTTTTGTTTCTTACGGCGATTGTGATCGCGTCGTTGACGGTGGCGATCATAATGCCTGTGTATCGAATTCCCCTCAGCTCCTATTTTTCGCAACTGTGGACTGCCGGTAGGCTTGTCGTCGTTGTTGTTCTAATCGTCGGAAGCATCCGCCATTTGCATGAGGAATCGCAAGTACACCTGGAGGGCAAGAATCTTGAACTCCAACGCGCCATCGAAATGGGGAATACGCGGTCGAAACAGCAGGAGCAAGAGCTTGCCAAAGCCAGAGAGATTCAGGAAGGGCTCTTACCCAAGAAGGTCCCCCAGATAAAAGGACTCGACGTGACGGGAGCGTGGCAGCCGGCCAGCACCGTCGGCGGAGACTATTTTGATGTGCTGAAGTTCAGCGAGAAAAAGATCGGTGTCTGCATTGGTGATGTAGTTGGCAAGGGGATTAGCGCCGCGTTGTTGATGGCCAACCTGCAAGCCAGTTTTCGAGCCTTCGCTTCAGAAGAGGTCTCGCCTAGCACTCTCGTGAGGAAGTTGAACGAGGTAATCTCAAACAACATCGCTCCAGATAAATTCGTAACCTTCTGGTACTGCACGATCGATACGAACGAAAACAGACTGACCTACGCCAGCGCCGGTCATTGGCCGCCCATTCTCTTCCACAAATCAGGTGAGGGAATTCCCTTGAGGGGAGCAGCAGGAACCCCGCTGGGAATCCTCCCGGACTGGAATTACGAAGAGGAAGCTTTTCCGTTGTCCTCCGGAGACCGCCTGGTGCTTTATACCGACGGCCTAACCGAAGCAATGAATTCGGATCAACAGGAATTTGGAGAGCGAAGATTACTTGAGTTGTGCAGTAACAACATTGCGTTCAGCGCCGCCGAATTGCTGACTGCGATCCGCGAAGAGGCCGTCAGCTTCTGCAACGGAAATTTTCAGGATGACTTCACCCTCGTCGTTGTCGCAGTGAAATAAGAACGGTTGCCGGACCATCTGTTCCGCCAGATGATGCTGAATTGCTTCATGTTGGTTCTCCTTTTTAGAGGATGCTGCCGAAGGCTGGCAGTTCGCGCTAACCGTAGTCTTCGGTTCTAAGTCAAGATCGTGTAATACACGGAAGTTTTCCAGAATCGACGCGTTGCGGGAAATCTGTCCTGATCGTTAGGCACATGTCCAGTAAACGCCAGCGGAAACTGTACGAGTGGAATCCCGGCCAAAACGACTTCTCCGATTACAACTTACCAAGCAAGTGGAATTACTTCCGAGTTCTCCGTGATCCAAGCACAATCCCGGGAGAACGGCCTGGGTACGTCCGCATAGACTTTCACCTAACTTTTCAGCATACTCAGACGTCTATATATTACGAGGTCTCAGTATGCCCAAACCTGACTCTCTTCAGGGCTCGCTCGACCTGCTCGTGTTGAAGATTCTCTCGCGCCGGCCGCGCCTGCACGGCTACGCCATCATGTCCGCGATTCAGGACATGTCTGGCGAAGTGCTGCGCGTCGAGGAAGGTTCACTCTACCCAGCGCTTCACCGCATGGAGGAAGCTGGCTGGATTCGCGCCGAATGGATCACAAAAGATAGCGGGCGGCGGGCACGCATGTATCAGCTGACAACGGCGGGGAAGAAGCAACTTGGTGCCGAAGAATCGCGCTGGCAAGCCGTGGCTTCGGCCGTGAATCGTGTTCTAAGGATGGCCTGACATGTCGCTGTGGTCACGCATCATCAATGTAGTTCGCGGCGATCGTTTGAATCGCGAGATCGATGAAGAACTCGAATCGCACATCGAAGAAGCGATGGACCAGGGCCGCGACCCCGCCGAAGTTCGCAGAGCGTTCGGATCAGCGCTTCGGCACCGGGAAGCAAGCCGCGACGCAAAGCTCATCGTGTGGCTCGAATCTCTTCGCGCCGACACTATCTTCAGCTGGCGGCAGCTCAAGAAAAGCAAAATCACTTCCGCTGCGGCGATCCTATCGCTCGCGCTCGCCATCGGTGCATGCATATCCGCCTTCCGACTCGTCGATGCGTTGCTTCTCCGTCCTCTGCCAGTCGCTGGCGCTGATCGTTTGTACGTCGCCTCTCGCCAGGGACTGAGCTTCAGCGGCATCCCCGGAACATTCGACGGCACAGAGTACCCTCTCTTTCAGCTGATGCGCGCCACCGTGAAAGACCAGGCCGAGCTGATCGCTGTCTCCTGGGCCCAGCGCGTAGATCTGACCTACGCATCGGACCAGGAGACCGAAAAAGCGTATCTCCAATACGTTTCCGGTCATATGTTCGGCATGTTCGGTCTCCAGCCGGCGCTGGGCCGGCTGCTTACCGAGAACGACGATCTTAGACCCGGCGCCCATCCTTACGCCGTTCTCTCCCACGACTATTGGACGAGCCGTTTTGGACAGGATCCGAAAGTGATTGGGCGCACATTTCGCATGGGCACAGGCCTCTACGAAATCGTTGGCGTCGTAGAAGCACCCTTCACCGGCACCGAACCAGGTACCGTCACTGATATCTTCCTTCCCACCATGATGCACGAGGGAGTCACCCACGCAGATTGGAGCTGGGTCAGAACGCTGGTACAACTAGAGCCAGGTATCGCCGCCGAACCTGTTCGCGCGAAACTCCAAGCCAACTTTCGATCCTTTCAGGAGGAGCGGGCAAAAAGTTTTACCGGAATACCGAAACAGAAAATCCACAATTTCCTGAACCAGCGAATTGTGCTCGAGCCCGCCGCTTCGGGCGTATCGGATCTCCAGAAAGATAATCGACCTTCTCTTGCAGCACTCGCCATTTTGGTGGCGCTCGTAGTTCTCATCGCGTGTGCGAACGTTGCAAACCTGATGGCTGCGCAAGCTGCGGCACGCGCACGCGAAATGGCGCTGCGAATTTCCATCGGCGCGGGGCGATCGCGCCTCGTGCAACTAGTACTGATCGAAAGCGCATGGATCGCCTTGCTTGCCGCTGCGGTCGGCGGCTTGTTCGCGTGGTGGGCTGCTCCGTTTGTGGTTAGCAGAATCAACCCGCCTGATAACCCGGCGCGCGTTTCTCTTCCCGCAGACTGGCGTGTTCTTGGATTCGCTCTGGCGCTGACGCTCGCTGTGACATTTCTGTTCGGTTTGATCCCGGCACTGCGCGCTTCAACAGTCAAGCCAGCTGATGCGCTTAAGGGCGGAGAAGACCCCCGCTCGCTTGGCCGCTTTATGCATGCGCTGATCGCCGCGCAAGTTGCCTTTTGCTTTCTTGTGCTCTTCGTTGCGGGCTTGTTCATCACCTCCTTCGACCGTTTGTCCCATCAGTCCACGGGTTTTTCCGCAGAGCGGCTTCTTACGCTAGACACGATCACCAAGAGCCGGCAGGCAGCAGCTTTCTGGGATCAGGTTGCCGATCATTTGCGGACCGTGCCGGGTGTTGAGAAAGTTGCGTTGGCAGGTTGGCCTCTGCTCGATGGCAACGGCTGGAACGGTTTCGTTTCGGCCAACGGTGCACCGCCAAGCCCCGTTCTCGCCTACTTTCTCAATGTTTCTCCGGGTTGGGCGGACACCATGAAAATCCCCATCATTGACGGCAGAGATTTCCTCCCTGCCGAGACCTCTCCCGGCGCTGCGCTCGTCAATGAAGCCTTCGTCAGAACCTACTTCAACGGTGAAAATCCTTTGGGAAAGTCCTTCGAGAAAACGTCCGACAAGACCCGGTTTCAGATCGTGGGTGTGGTCGGCGACGCACGCTATCGCGACATGCGGGAACCTATCACGCCAACAGCCTATGTCCCGTTCCATGCCATTGACGCGAGCGAGTCGTTGATCGCCCAGAGCCAGGCGACGTTCATCGTCCGCACCGCCAGTCCCAATCCGCTCGCTCTCGCTTCGACTCTCCGGCAGGAGATCCCGCGAGCCCGCCCCGAATTCCGGGTAAGTCGGATCCGCACACAGCTTGAGATCAATCAATCGCATACCATCCGCGAGCGGCTGCTCGCAATGCTGGCTCTGTTCTTCGCGGTTGTCGCGCTCCTGCTTGCGGGTGTCGGGCTGTACGGTGTGCTCCACTACTCGGTAGTGCAACGGCGGCGCGAAATCGGTATTCGCATCGCCGTGGGTGCGCAAGGCCGTAGCATCGCGCGACTCGTAACCATCGATGTCTTCCCCATGGTCCTGATAGGAGGGGTTGCCGGCTTGGGAATCGGTATGGCGTCAGTGCGCTACATCGAAACGCTGTTCTACCAAGTGAAAGCCACAGACTTGGCGATGCTCGCGTTCCCGTCACTTACACTTCTGGCGGTCGCGCTGCTTGCGGCGCTGCCAGCGGTGATCCGCGCAGTTCGAACCGATCCTGTCGCGATGCTCCGCGCCGAATAGACACCCGGTTAACCGGCCCGGCATTTCGCGTTGAGCCATCCTTCTTAGAAGGACGATCTAAGACCGGATACTGACCATGCTGCAGCGTTCGTAATTTTAGGGCGTGGACTACGCCTTCAAGCGCAAACAGCGGGGCGGTTAGCCCCTGTTGCTTGAGGCTAGGGGTTTTTTGCCAACCATTAGGCACTGGAAATGAGTGGTAGCGCTATATTTGTTGAGTACGCCCAAGCCTCAAACGCTGGTTTTGGCCTGATGTTCCGAAGCGATGAGTCTTCCCGGAATTTCCTGTAGCATTTCCAGCGCCGCGTAGCGCTCGGCCGTGCCCGTGGCTTCCCACACCCGGCTGTCCACAATCAAACCGTTGCGATTCTCCACCAGCAGATTCCCGCTGTAA
>Ga0182018_10000107_pt1 | contig 101066 bp, 74 predicted proteins | sample 812P2MmetaG_FD_120490 | JGI IMG/M metagenome (GOLD analysis project Ga0182018, IMG submission 120490) | Permafrost microbial communities from Stordalen Mire, Sweden - 812P2M metaG | ecosystem: Environmental > Terrestrial > Soil > Wetlands > Permafrost | place: Sweden: Stordalen | collected...
CCTCAACCCCATCGAACATCTCTGGGCGGCCTTCAAGACCCGCCTGCGCAAAGACCTCGCCACCACCACCAACCCCTTCCTTTTCATCGCCAATATGTCCCAATGTTATTGTTAATTGCTATAATAAAAATTACCTGCGGAAGCTGAAAAAATTTCTGAACTCGGCCCCGAAAAATTATAAAATAAGTCCGTCTGTATTTTTGGCCGGGCTTTCGAGGGAAAAAATAAATCAAAATTGGCATGGCCTCCATCCAGCGAAGTCAGAAATCCGAGCGGTCTGCATGGAGGAAAATCAAGGCGAACCGCTGCCATTGTCCGCCCCTCTCGACCGGCTGGTTTGAAAGCTGAAGGCGATGGGCATCTACCGAGCGCCTTCGGTGTCAAAAACCCGCGACAACTACAAGGCGGGCGGCAAAGAATCAAATGCCGTCAGGCTGCGTCCTTCAAAATCGTCAGGAACTGCTTCATCGCCGGCGAGAGCACCTTGTTCTTTTTGTAAATTGCGGCGAGCGGACGGTAAAATTCGCCGTCGTCAATCGGCAGGGCGACCAGCGTCTGCTTGGAGATTTCCTGAATAACCGTGCCTTGCGGCACAATCGAGACGCCCGCGTCAATTTCCACGGCGCGTTTCACGGTTTCGACGTTGTCAAACTCCATGGCGTGCTTCACCTCCACGCCGTGCTCCTTCAAAATTTTGTCCAGCGCCTTGCGCGTCGGGATGTCCGGTTCAAAGCCGATGACTTTCTGCCCGGCGAGGCTTTTAAGTTTGACGCTTTTTTGTTTGGCGAACGGATGGTGCGGATGGCAGATGAGCACCAGCGGTTCCTTGCGCAACGGGACGATTTCCAGCTTGGAATCCTTCACCGGATAGGCGACGAGGCCGAGGTCCACGACGTTGCTGAACACGTCCTCGTAAACCTGGTTGGCGCGGCGGTATTCGACGTGGACGTTCACCGTCGGATAGCTCTTCATGAATTTCTTGATATACGGTGGCAAATCGTGCAGGCCGATGGAATAAATCGTCGCCACGCGAATCGTGCCGGAGATGATGTCCTTGAGTTCCTGCAATTTGCTGTGCAGCGACTCATAAGTCTGGATGACTTGCTTGCTGTAATCGTAGAGCACCTGCCCTTCGCGCGTGAGTCGGAACTTTTTTTTGCTGCGCTCGATGAGCAGGGATTTGAATATCCGTTCGAGCGAACTGATCTGCTGGCTTACGGCGGACTGGGTGACGCCGTTGATTTGGGCGGCTTTGGTGAAGCTTTCGGTTTCGGCTAGGTCGCAAAAAACCTTCAAACTCTCAATTTGCATAAGTTGACTTAAACAGGAGTTCAAGCATAAGTCAACAGCTTATCCGCCGGTGAGCGCGAACTTCACCTTGGCCAGCAGTTCCACCGTGGAGAAGGGTTTTTGCAAATACGCCGTGCCGGTCTGTTTGTCCGTGGGCATCAGATAGCCGCTCATGCATAGAATTTTCATTTGTGGCGCGAGCTGCCGGACGCGTTCGACGAGTTCGCGCCCGCCCATGCCCGGCATCACCAAATCTGTGATGATCAGGTCCACTTTGACGTCGTCGCGCGACAAAATCGCCAGCGCCTTCTGGCCCCCGTTCGCCGTCAAAACCTTGTAGCCAAATTCCGCCAAAATTGTTTCGCCCATCGTCAGGATCAGGCTTTCGTCATCTACGACCAGGATCGTGCCGGTGCCGTGCAACGCCTCCGCCGTGCTCATGCCTTCATGGATGAACGACTTCTCCGCCGGCAGATAAACCCGCGCCGACGTGCCCATGTTCGGCTGGCTTGAAACCGCCACGCCTCCGCCGTGGTTGGAGACGATGCCATATACCAGCGCCAGCCCCAGCCCGCGATGACTTTTTCCCTTCGTCGTGAAGAACGGATCAAAAATCCGCGGCAACACGCTCGCCTCGATGCCCTGGCCGTTGTCGGCGATTTCCACGCAAACGTAAATGCCCGCCGCCAGCCGCACGTTGCGGTCCTGCGTCGCCTCGGTCAATTCCACGTTGCGCGTCGTGATGGAAACCTGCCCGCGACCTTCCGTGCCGACCGCGTCCGCCGCGTTCTCCAGAATTTTTGTCAGCGCCTGCTGCACCTTCGCCTCGTCAAAGCGCGCCGAGAACAGGTTCTTTTCCAGCTGTGTGTTCCAGGTGATTTTTGTGCCGTGCGCGTTGCGGAAAAATTCCACGCACCGGCCTGCCACCGCGTTCAAATTGCCCGGCGGCACGCGCTGCGTCTCCTTTTCCTGGCGGCTGAAGGTCGCAAGCTCGTTGGCGATTTCCGCGCCGCGCGCCGCCGACTTTTCCACCTCCATCAGCGAATGACGCCACGGATGCCCCGCCTCGGCCTTGCCCAAAATCAACGACGTGTGCCCCAGCACGCTCGTCAGCGCGTTGTTGAAATCCAGCGAAACCGACCGCGCCAGTTGCAGCGCGCAGTCCAGTTTTTGCTTGAGGATTATGGCGCCCGCATCCGGTGCCGCCGCTTTTGCCGCCGCCGGCACAACGGGCGGTGTTGCCGCCGGAACTGCGGCTGGTGTCGCGGCTGGCGCGGGCGTTGCCGGTCGTTCAAAGGGTGGAAGCAATTGCAGCACATACCATTTGCTGCCGTTGTTGTTGAACGTGCAGACCGCCGTCGTGTATTTCAACGAACCGTTCGCCGTGCGGAAACGCAAATCCATCGTTGCCGACGGCGCCTGCTCCCACATCGCCAGAAAATCCTCCGGCGCAATGCCGTTTTCGCCCGACCAGATGGCCGAAAGTTTCGGCGCATCGCCGGACAATGTCGCGCCGAACACGCCCGCCGCCGCCGGGTTCGCGCGCAACACCACTCCGCCCGCGTTCAACAACAACGCCGGCCATACCGCGTTCTCCAGACCAAATACAACTTCAGGCTTCATTCAAACTTAAGAACATTGCAGCGTATGGGCATTTCGGCAAATCTCAAGGAACGAGGACGAATGCCTCCGGCAAAAGTTCCCGCACCGTGAACGCGCGGATTTTTTCCAAATCGTCGCTGTCCGCGACAAAAACTTTTGCGTCCGGCGCATGTTCGCGCAGCAACTGCCGGCATGCACCGCACGGCATCGGCCCGCCATCGCAACGCGCCACGACCGCGACCGCGACAAAATTTTTCTTTCCGCTCGTCAGCGCGTTGAACAGGGCCACGCGCTCCGCACAGCAAGTCAGTCCGTAGCTCGCGCTCTCCACGTTCGCGCCCCCGATGATTTCGCCCGACTTCGTGAGCAAAGCCGCGCCGACCTTGAATTTGGAATACGGCGACACCGAGCCTTCACGCGCCTGCGCTGCCGCGCGAACCAGCGCCAATTTATTGGGTTTGACCATACAGTTCCGAAAACGTTTTAAGCAGTTTTGCTGCCAAAATCTTTACTTTTTCAGCGGTTTCCAGCACTTCGGCGTGCGACAAATTTTCCCCGCTGATGCCCGCCGCCAGATTGGTGATGCACGAAATCCCCGCGACGTTCAATCCGCATTGCCGCGCCACAATCGCCTCCGGCACCGTGCTCATGCCCACCCCATCCGCGCCAAGTTTTCCATAGGCACGCACTTCGGCGGGCGTCTCATAACTCGGTCCGCTCACCGCCAGATAAACACCGCGCTGCAGTTTTAGTTTGGAAAATTTCCCGGCCTTGAACAAAAGCTCGCGTAATTTTTTGTCATAGGTTTCCGTCAAATCCACAAAACGCGGCAGATCCGGAATGTGAGGGCCGCGCAATGGATTGACTCCCATGCAATTGATATGGTCGGTGAGGACCATGAAATCGCCCGGGCGAAAATTTTTATTGATGCCGCCTGCTGCGTTCGTCAAAAGCAAATCCGTGATGCCGAAGGCCGCCAGCGTGCGCGTGGCGAACGTGACACGTTCCATGTCGTGGCCTTCATAAAAATGCGCGCGACCGCTCAAGACCAGCACCGGCGTCCGGCCGAGGTGGCCGAAATACAATTCGCCCGCGTGGCCGCTGACGGTCGGTTTGGGGAAGCCGGGGATTTTGGCGTAAGAAATTTTTTTGGCCACGCTCAGTTCCGTCAGCGCGTGATGAAAGCCGCTGCCGAGCACGATGGCGAGCGTCGGGCGCAGCGGCGAAATTTTTTTGAGCTGCGCGGCGGCGATTTGGAGTGAAGCTTTTTGTTTCATTTTTTGCGACGATTCAATTTTTCATAAAGCGCTATGAATGGAAAAAGGATTATCAAAGATAATCTCACCATCAAAATTCCAAGGAAATACATTCCCAGAAAAACCACTGGAATCATTACAGCCGCAATAGGAATAGAAACTAAAGACCAGTAAAACATAGCCGCATCGTGATAAACAATTGCACAAACCAGTCCTGTCGCTGGAAACGCGGCAAGCATTATCAGAAAAGCCCACAACAATTTTATTTTGCGCTCTTTCACAGTTTTATTTCCGTCCCAACTCGCAACAGTTAATCCTGACTTGAGCCTGCGGTCAAATCGGTTAAATTAATTGGCATGAAGAAATGGATTGTCACTGACGCTGAACATTTGGGCGGAAGCCCGCGTGTGCGTGGCACGCGCATTTCCGTGGCGCTCATCCTAGAGTCGCTCGCCGCCGGCCTGTCGCTCGCCGAAATCGTGGACGCTTATCCGAGCCTGTCCGAGGAATCTGTGCGCGGCGCGCTGGCGGAACTGGCGCATCAAAAAGAACTGCAACCGGCGTGAAAATCCTGCTGGACGAGAATCTGCCGCGAAAACTCGTCACCGCTTTGCGCGCGGAAGGCCACGAAGTCGAGTCGGTCATCACGTTGCGGATGCAGGGTTTGGACAACGGCAAGCTTTACCAATTCGCGATTCAGAATTTCGACATTTGCTTTACGCGCGATTTTGGGTTCATCAACAATGTTCGTCAAAGCAAGCCGCCGGAAAAATTCAAATTACTTCGAGTGACGCTGGAGCAAAAGCCGCAGGATGAATTCATAAAGGATTTTATCGCTGCATTTCGCGCAGCAGACTTGAACGGATTTCAGCACGGTGACGATTGGCCGTAATTTTAATTCAAGTTGTCCAACTTGATTTCTTTCACCGCTGCATTACTATACTTTCCCTTTGATTATGGAATTGAATAATGACGAAATCCGCCGTTACTCGCGGCACCTGATTCTGCCCGAAGTCGGTCTGGCAGGCCAAAAGAAAATCAAGGCCGCCAGCGTGCTGTGCATCGGCGCGGGCGGTCTCGGCTCGCCCATCGCCATGTATCTCGCCGCCGCCGGCATCGGCAAGATCGGCATCGTGGATTTCGACACGGTGGATTTTTCCAACCTGCAACGGCAGATCCTCCACACGGACGCGGACGTGGGCCGCTCGAAGGCCGAGTCGGCGAAGGAAACGATCCGCGGCATCAATCCGCATTGCGAAGTCGTCATCCACAACACGCGCATCTCGTCCGAAAACGCGCTCGACCTCATCCGGCCTTACGACATCGTCGTGGACGGCACGGATAATTTCCCGACGCGTTACCTCACGAACGACGCGTGCGTGATCTTGAAAAAGCCGAACGTCTATGGCTCGATTTTCCGTTTCGAGGGACAGGCGAGCGTGTTCGCACCGCATCTCGGCGGACCGTGCTATCGCTGTCTTTATCCCGAACCGCCGCCGCCCGGCATGGTGCCGAGTTGCGCGGAAGGCGGCGTGCTCGGTGTGCTGCCCGGCATCGTCGGCTGCATCCAGGCGACGGAAATTCTGAAGCTCGCACTGGGCAAAGGCACGCCGCTCATCGGCCGTCTGCTGTTGTTCAACGCGCTCGACATGAAGTTCCGCGAATTGAAATTGCGCCGTGATCCGGCGTGTCCTGTTTGCGGCGATCATCCGACGATCAAGGAATTGATTGATTACGAAATGTTCTGCGGCATCGTGCCGGAGCCGGAAAATACGGGTAATCCCGATGAAGTCACCGTGCAGGACATGAAGAAGGCGCTCGATAATCCTGCGCTCGGGATCAAGGTCATTGACGTGCGCGAGCCGGACGAATATGAGATCGCGAAAGTCGTCGGCGTGCCGTTGCTGCCGTTGAGCGAATTGCAACATCGTTTCACAGAGCTTGACCCGAACACACAGTATTATCTGCATTGCAAAGCGGGAGTGCGGTCGCTCAAGGCGCTGAATTTTCTGCGCCAGCAGGGTTTCAAATACGTCAAGAGCGTCAAAGGCGGCATCACCGCGTGGTCGGATGAAATTGACCGCAACGTGCCGCGTTATTGACCGCGCAGTTTTTGCAAGGCCGTCAGAGCCGCGTGGCTCTCGGCGGCCTTTTTGCTTTTGCCGCGGCCGCGCGCAAGTTCGACGCCTTCGTGCTGCACGACACATTCAAACACGCGGTCATGGTCCGGCCCGGTGGCTGAAACGGTTTGATATTCCGGCGCGCGCGGCGAACGCGACTGCAACAGCTCCTGCAACTCGCCCTTCGGATTTTCGATGCCGGACGATTCGGCCAGCGTGCTGAAATCAGTGCTGAATTCGCGCAAGATAAATTCGCGCGCGGCGTCAAAGCCGCCGTCCAAAAAAACCGCGCCCAGCAGCGACTCAAATACGTCCGCCAGCGCCGATGCGCGTTCGCGTCCGCCGTGCATTTCTTCGCCACGGCTCAAAATCAAATGCGCGCCGAGTTCGAGCACGCGGGCGTGTTCGGCCAGCGTTCGGCGGTTGACAAGTTTCGCGCGCGCCTTTGTCAACGGGCCTTCGTCGGACGCGGGAAATTTTTCGTAGAGTTTTTGCGTGAGGACGAGTTGCAACACCGCGTCACCGAGAAATTCCAGCCGCTGATTGTGTTCGTTCGCCGCGCCGCTTTCGTGCGTGACGGACGGGTGCGTGAGCGCGAGCCGCAAAAGCTTTTCGTCGCGGAACCGGTGGCCGAGGCGTTCTTGAAATGCGGCGAGTTCGGACACGGCGGTTTAATTTGCAGCCGTGGGTTCGACCGGTTGCGGCGCGGATTCATTTTCAGCGGCGGGAATTTGTTCCGCTGTCGTTGCCGGAGTTTCGGTCGTGGGTGCGGGCGGATTCAATCCCTGTTCGAGCAACGCGGCCACGTCGTGCTGCACCTGTTCAAGCTGATCCAGATGCAGGTCCGGGTCCGCAATCGTAAAAATATCACCCGTCTTCGGCTGCTCGTAAATGAACACGCGCTGGCCGTCGCGGACAATCTGTTCCTTCACCTTGAGGATGCGTTTGCGTTCGAGCATCACCGCGAGGATGAACGCCGCGGGCGCATGGCGCGGGTCGTTTTGCTCGATGAGCTTGCGCAGCAGCGTCTCGGCGGTTTCCTTCTGGATGGCGTCCACCGCCGGCGGCGGCACTTCAAAAATTCCCTGCCAGTGCGAAATGAAGCCTTTGCGCTCGCTCGCGCCGTTGCTGAACTGGTTTTGCCAGCAGGCTTCGCACACGTCCATGCGGCGCAGATTCTCGGCGCGCTCGTCAAACAGCAGCGTGTGATACGGCTGCCGGTCGGCAAAGGGCTGGCGGCACGCCTCGCACGCGTGGGCGCGGGACTGGATGTTCCACTCGTTCATGGGCGCGGAAATTTAACCACGAATGACACGAATGAACACGAAGAAAATCACCCGCGAATTTCGCCAATGAACGCGAATTTTCTGAAAACCAGTTCTGATTCGCGTCAATTCGCGTAATTCGCGGATTAAAATTCAACTTGCGAAATCAAAATCCGGGCAGCTCATGAAATAACGGCAGTGCGGCGGGATTATGTCTTTGACAAACTTTTCGGGTGGTAGGGACGCCGCGCTGCGGCGTCCCCGTCCGGCAGGACGGAACGAACGTGGTAAAAGCTCCGTTTTTCCGTCGCCTGACGCTGCGCTCGGCGACGGGGACAGCGCAACGCGCCATTCCTGCCTTGATAGCTTGTGAACGGCATAATCCCACAGCGCGGACAACGCAGCTTGCACTTCTCGTTGATCAGCTCATGCCCGCATTGCAGGCAAAACCGCCAATGCTCGCCGGAAATGTTTTTATCGGATGGCGCGGGGCAGGCGTTTGATTCGCAATTTGATAAATTTATGTCAATGTTCGATGGCATGACCTGTATTCATTCTATAATCCTGAATTTTGGGATCGAATTTCCACTCTATGTTACGCGGATAGTTACTTGCAGCTTCCAAGATTACAGCGATTAAATCTTTGATGGCCACTTTATAGAGAAAACGATTTCGTTCGTAATCAGAGCAAACAAAAATATGCGCAAAATTTACACTTTCATCACGAACGAGAAAAATGATGTAGCTGTGAACGATTTGATTGCAAAGAAATTTGAGTGAAATCATTTTTTTCTTTTCCCGCTCAAATTCATACAAATCTTCAAGGTCAAAACGATTAAGGATGGTTACTGGTTTGCTACCTTTTTTAGGATACGCAATGACGTTAATTGGCTTCATTGCCAAATTGTTCGAGATTTTTGAGCGCTCAATGAGAGACCTCACACAAAACATCGCCAACATAATTTCTCTTTCAAGCAAAACTGCCCGTTTTTCGGTCCAACGGTTGATGAGGCAACGTTTTTTAATTTCTTTGGCAGAAACAAACAGTTCGGCCTTCCAATATGAGGATTCAATCACAGGATATTTAGTTTTGATTATTGCGTCCGGCCAAATTTTTTCTCCAGTTCGCGGTAATTCATTTCAATCAGCGTCGGACGGCCATGCGGACAGGTGTAGGGCATCGCGCAGCGGCGCAAATCCTCGACGAGATTTTCCAGTTCCGCGCCGCCGAGCGGGTCGTTGGCCTTCACCGCGTGGCGGCAGACGGTCTTGGCCACGGTGTGTTCGCCAAGCCGCGCGAGGTTCACCTCGCGTCCGGCGGCGCGCAATTCGTCCACGAGTTCAAACACAAACCGGCGCGGGTCGGCGGCCTTCACGAACGGTGGCAGCGCATCGAGCAAAAATGTCCGCTCGCCAAATTCGCTCAACCCGACGCCGAGTTTGGTGAGAACGACAAGTTGTTCTCGCAAAAACTGCGCGTCGCGCGGCGGCAGTTCAATCGTTTCGGGCAGCAACAGTTTTTGCGACGGCGCGGAATTGTTTTGCTCGATGCGGTTCAACATCTGCTCAAACAAAATCCGTTCATGCGCCGCGTGCTGGTCGAGCAGCACAAGTCCGCGATCCGATTCCAGCAGCACATAAAGTTTCCCGATGACGCCGACGAGACGGAGCGGGACGTTCAATAACGGAGTTGCGCTGGAAGATGGGAGATGGGAGATGGGAGTTTGGGAAGCATCCGCAGATTTTGAAATTTCTGATTTTGGATTTGCGATTTGCGATTGTGGCGAAGTTGTGGGCGAAAAGCCTGTTTTCAAAGGCGTTTGTGCGGTGGTCGGAATTTGCGCCGGAGTTGCCGGCGATGATTCTAATTTTTTTGGAAAGTCTGGCAGCGCGGAAGTTTCAAGCGCGCTGGGCTGGTGGGGCGGGGCTGCCGACGAGCCGGGCAATTCGGGCGTTTGGCCGCCGAGCGGCTCGCGAGGACGCTCGCCCCACCGTTTAGATTCAGGGGACTCGGAATGAAACGCGAGCAGGGTTTCCTTGACCGCCTGCGCCACCAGTTTTCGGATTTCAAATTCGCGGTGGAATTTCACTTCGCGCTTGGCGGGATGGATGTTCACGTCCACGGCGGCGGGATCAATTTCAAGGAACAGGCAGCAGACCGGGTAGCGGCCTTTCATCAGCGACGTGTGATAGCCTTCGATGAGGGCGTAGTTGATGCCGCGATTTTCAACGGGCCGGCGATTGACGAAAACAAACTGGCCGTCGCGCGTCGCGCGCGAGACGCCGGGCGAACCGACCAAGCCCCAAACTCTGATTTCCGATTTCCGATTTCCGATTTCCGGTTTTTCAGGCAGGCCGGTCTCGAAAGAAATTTCTGTTTCCTCGTGTCGGAAATTTTCTTCAAGCGACGCGGAAAAGTTCACGGACAAAAGCTTTTCATCGCCAAGCAGCGCGCGGAGGCGTTCGCGCAAAGCTTCGATGCGGCTGGACGTGGCCGCGCCGGATTTGACAGCGGGCAGTTGCCAGACGTTGCGGCCATCCTTGACGAAGGTGAACGCGACTTCGGAAAAGGCCAGCGCGGCCAGCGTGAGGCAATGCTGGATGTGCGCCGCTTCGGTTTCCTCGGTGCGCAAAAATTTCCGACGTGCGGGCAGATTGTAAAAAAGCTGCCGCACCTCGACGCTCGTGCCGGGCGCGCTGCCGGCGGCTTTGACTTCGGCAATTGTGCCGCCGTTGATGATGATTTGCGTGCCTTCGGGCGAAGTATTTTCCCGTTCGCGCGTCGTGAGCGTGAAACGGCTGACGCTGGCAATGCTGGGCACAGCCTCGCCGCGAAAGCCCAGCGTGGCGATGGATGCGAGGTCTTCAGCCTTCTGAATTTTGCTGGTGGCGTGGCGTTCGAGGCAGAGCAGTGCGTCGTCGCGGCTCATGCCGAAACCGTCGTCGGTCACACGGATGAGACTGCGTCCGCCCGCCCCAATCTCGACGGTGATTTTTTGCGCACCGGCGTCGAGGGAATTTTCGACCAACTCCTTCACGACGCTGGCGGGGCGCTCAACCACTTCGCCGGCGGCAATCTGGTTGGCGACCTGTTCGGAAAGGAGCTTGATGCGATTCATGGTTTGTTGAATCGTTAAACGGTTGAATCGTTGAAACGGCGCATCATTCGCCAGTTTGTCCGGCGACGATTCACGATGCAACGGTTTAACGGTTTAACGAAGAAAATTATTTCGCCAGCGGCAAAGTGAAGCAAAAAATCGCGCCGCGCTTCGGCTCGTTCCGAACCCAGATGCGGCCACCGTGGTCTTCGACAATCTTTTTGCAGATGGAAAGGCCGAGGCCGGTGCCGTGCGTCTTGCCGAAGGTGGCGAAGGCTTGGAAAAGTTTGCCGGCGATTTCAGGCGCGATCCCGGGGCCGGTGTCCTCAATTTCGGTGACGATTTCCTTTTCGTCGGCATTGAAGCGCAGGAGAATTGTTCCACCATCGAGCATCACGTCGGTGGCGTTATGGACGAGGTTGTAGAAAACGCGGCTCAAGCGGCGCGGGTCGAACGTCACGGGGATGGCGGGTGGGACATTTTCCATTTCGAGGCGCACGGATTTGATTTCCGCCTCGGCGCGGAGGTCAGCGATCAGTTCGAGAACGAAGGCGCGGTAATCGCCCGGCTTGATTTCGTTTGTGGGGCGTTTGCCTTCAGTGAAAATCAGAATGTCACCGACCATGTCGCTGATGCGTTCCACCTGCTTGCGGATGCGCACCTGTGACTTGGCGCGAACCTCCGGGCTGATGCCCGGCATGTCAAACGTCTCGGCGGAAAGGCCGATGATGCTCAACGGATTTTTCAGGTCGTGGACGATGGAGCGCGCAAAACTGCCGATGGCGGCAAGGCGTTCAGCCTGGACGATTTCGCGGATGTGGAGCTGGTTGAGTTCGCGCAGGCGGTGGCTGATTTGCTGCAACAAGTTGAGCGCCAGCGCGGGCGAACGTTCGATGAGTGACAGCATCTCCGCGCGCGGAATGAAATAGACGGCGGTGTCTTTGACCGCAGTTGCCGTGGCCGAGCGCGGGCGATGTTCGATGACGGCCATTTCGCCGAAAATTTCACCGGGTCCAAGTTGGGAAAAAACGCGACGGACGCTGGATTCGGCGATACTGGAAATTTCCACCAGGCCGTCCTTGACAAAATAAACTCCATCGCCGGGAGCGCCCTCGCGGAAAATTTCCCGGGCGGCGGGGAACTGCCGTTCCTGTGAGATGAACCGCAGCGCCTGCAATTCGTTGCGGTTTAAATTACGGAACAGCGCGATGGATTCAAGGGCGACCACCCGCGCACTTTATTGGAAAAAGCGGGCGCGTCCAGCCCGGAAATGGCCGTAAAATGAGGGATTTGCCGTGATTCCACCGTGATTTCAATAAGTTTGTTGACAAACCGTTGCTAGATTGTAACATTGGCTTATTCGGGTAGCAGCACGTTTCTTCAGCGGGGTTCCCCACCCCCACCTCCTTGGCGTCTGCTGCCCGAATTTTTCGAACCATCAAATCCCGAACCAAAACTTGACGCTCTCAAGGGCGTTATTTATTCTGAATGTCCCCATCACGGGGGCGTAGCTCAATTGGTTAGAGCGCTGCCCTGTCACGGCAGAGGTTACGGGTTCGAGCCCCGCCGCTCCCGCCATTTTTATTTTCGTTGTAGAGGCGCAACATACTTGTCAAAAAAATCGAGGCGATTTGTCAAAAAGTCCGAAAATGGACGCCGAATTTGGCAACAGAAAAACGCGCCTCTTTGACAAGGGCGTTTCGTTATAAGTCTTTCTTTTTCTACTAACCCGCCAGAGGCGCGGTTGAGCCGCGCCGCCAGGAGGAAATCATTTCGTCACTCACGCGACATAAGCCCGCGCCGGTGTCGCGGGGCGCTGGCGAAAACGTCGCGCGCGGTTTGCGGGGCTTCCGCGACTTCGCCGCTGCCAGGGATTTCGCCAGTTCCATTTCCACCGGCAATACACATTCACGCATTGCGCGGCCCAGATCGGCTGCGCTGGCGTCTTTTCGGGCGTCCTGCTTCGCCAGCCAGCGGGCGCGATTGGCAAGCGCTGTAATCGCCGATAAATGCTGCTTGGACAAATCGGCGTAAGCCGCGAGCGCCCGGTGCGAGCGGGCATCACCTTCAGGAAAAACAGCGCCGGCGACGGCAACCAAATCCGGCATGGATAATTGTTCGGGCAGTTTTTCGACATGGCCGATCCGTCCGATGAATTGGTCGCTGGTCCAGCCGGTGGATTTCTCAACGCGCGCCTGCGCCTTGTAAAATTGTGGCGTCGTCACCAGCACAACCGGCACGCCGCAATTCACCAGCGCCGTCATTATCCAGTTGATCCTCACGGGCAGGCTGCTGCTGCGAAGGTAGGAATCAAAACAATAGTGCGCTTCGTCCAAAACCACGGTCAAATCGCCGGCCTGTAATGTCTCCTCCACGCGCGCGCGAATTTCCTGCGCCTTCATCTTCAATGAAGAGGCGACGCCAAGTGATTTGGCAATTGCCCGGAAGAAAGAAAAATCGTCGTTGCTGGCCGGCGTTTCCACATAGCGAACCATTCCGGCGCTACGCTCGCAAAAAGTTCTTGCAGAGAAACTCTTTCCTATTCGGGGCAGCCCGTCCACCAGGACCAGGCAGCGCGTCGCGCGGGCGTATTCGATGGCCTCTGCCACTCGCCGGCCAATTTCAGTTGTCACGCCGCCGGAATGTTTTTTTATCCATCGCTCGCGGTAGATTGACGCCAGGCGCAAATCAGGATCGTTTTTGGGCTGAAGTTCAACGCTCAAGCAGCCCGCGAAAAGTTCCTGCTCAAGGTCAATTGCTGGATTCTCTTTCAAATGTTCCGAAGGATAAATTTCCCCGATGTGTGCCGCGATTCCGCCCGGCTGCCAGGACAGCCATTGCAGAAACCAGACCACGGCGCGGCCTTCTGCGTCTTCAATCTGTTCGCACCGTTTCGCCACCAGGTTGGCCAGCAGACCCTTATTGAAACTTGACGACCAGCGCTCCTGGCGAAGCGGTGATCCGGGTCTGGCTGTGCGTGTGCTGCTCATGGCGTGGTGACAAAATCGGTTACAATCTTCGCCTGCTCTCCGCGCGACGGGCGCGGCTGCATGGCGGCCACGTCGTCATCATCGCTTGGACGCGGGAAATTGGGCGGTATCGGCTTTTCCCGCTCGAATATGCCGCGCTGATACGACTCCATTTCCAAGTCGTAACATTCCCATTCTTTGGCGTCCCTCTGCCGCTCATTCCGTTGCACACTCGCCTCTAAACTTTCCGTCTTTTTGCGCTGGTTGAGCGTGACGGCCTCCTCCCGCGCCTCGACCATGCGTTGTGATTTGTCGAGCGCGATGGGATCGGCCAACTGGATCGTGTTCGATTCGATCGGCGTGGTGGGCGCGCCGCTCACGCCGCTCGTGCCCTGGAAATAACTGTTGCGCTCGATCTTCGGATAAAGCTCCTGCGGCGCAAGGCTGTGGCTGCCGACCGGCAGCGGATTGACCGCGTAACTTCCCCCCGCTTCCCATTCGATCACGAGCCGGCCGATCCCGCCGCGCTGCTGCGTGACGGTGCATTGGTTGACGACGTAGCCCGCGTAAGCGCCGGCGCCGAATGTCCCGCGCGCGACCGCATTGGCGAGGCAGAGCGAATAAGTCCCCCAAAAGTTCGACGTGAACCGGATGCGGTCGGACGCCACCAGTCCGCCGGTGTCCGGCGCGGCGACGAGCGCGTTCGTGGGGCCTTTCCAGATCGTCAGGGACATAGATCAGGGTGCCGGCGACGCATTGGGCGGAGAATTGTTCCGGTGTATCTCATAACTTTTCCCCCCTGCTGGCCGTCAATTTGAGGTAACGCTTCATCAAGCCCGGCGAAGTTCTCTGGCCAATCACACAAAGGCGTAAATGCTCGCGCGACACACCTAGCGCAGCCGCATCCTCTACGATGCCGCGAATCCTTGGCGCTCGCCGCGCCCTAAATTGTTTCGTGATTTTGCTCACTTGATGATACGGTTGCAAAATTACAACCATTGCGCAAGCATTTTTTTTGATTCAAGATTTCCCCAATGAATCCGGGCAATTCAAACGTTGAATCAAAATTTTCAAACCCGCATTGGGGTATTGGACAGTTCCTTGCTTATCTGCGTAAATTGCATGGTGCGAAAAGCCAGTCAGATTTTGCGGCGCGTCTGGGAATCAGCCGGTTTTACCTCTCCAACATCGAGTCGGGACGCACGCCATTAAAGCTAAAAACGGCATTGGCTGCATGTCGGTTGATTGATATTCACCCGGACTTTCTGACCTCTCGCGGCAAGCACAATCGTGCCCCTTTTCCGACGTTTGAAGATGACGATAAAAAAAGGGCGGATGCACTGCTTGCTGCCAATGGTAACGCCAACTTTTTAGATATTTGGCCCGCGATCAGTGCCTACCTTTTTCCCGGCGCGGAAAACGACAGCAATTATGACTTGACTAATCCGGCAATCTCTGCGAAGCTTGCCGGCGTGAAAAATCAATGGACGGAATTAAAGCGACGGATACAGAAAGCGGCCTGCAATCCGGGAACCAAAACCACGCTGGCAAATTTTCTCCGCGTGGACTTGACCCAATTATCAAAGTGGCTGACTGATTCAAAATCCGCACGCGAACCCGGCGCTGATTACACGCTGAAAATGCTTCACTGGGTCGAGCAAATTGAGCGTCAAAAATAAAAAGCCCGACAGTGTTAAGACCACTGACGGGCGGAGACCCGAAACATGAAGTCCTATTATGAAAACCACGAATCGAATCCGCCAGAACGGTTCCACAAAAACCGTCAAACCTCAAGCCCAAAATCCACCGGCAAAATCCGTCACCGTCGTTTTCCTCAACGACGATGACGACTACAGGGAATTATTCCACGTGGATTTACCGGAACTTATTTGGGCTGCCATCATGTGCGCCTGCAAAAAGACGGGGATAAAGCACAGTCAGTTTTTTGAACAGGCCATTCGTGAAAAGATGTCCTGTCCTGATAATATGACCAGGCTGCGCAAGCTTGATAATGTTGCGCATGAAGTCAGCGCGCTTTTCACTCTGATCAATGACCACAGAAACGCTGCCCACGATAAAACCGTTCACGACGATCCTTAGTCCCTCGCCTTTAATTTTGGACTTTATCAATTGTGCCGTTCAACAGATGAACGACTCAAAGTCGCTGTAGGGTATATGTTTCCTGCCAACCAGACGTGAACGTCGAATGATCAAATGAAACGCGAACGGTTAAATCAAAGATTCAGCGGCGGTGCCGACAGCGGCCTCGTTATTCCCGCCGATGGAAGTGAACCGCGCCGGCTCGATGGCAAACCGTTGACCGATTACGACCGGCAACTCCTCGCAGGCCGCGATCCGATTGCAGAACAGATTCAGGAATTGGAAAATAAAAAGGGAGCTTGAATTTTTCTTCGCGTCTGTCCGCGCCGCCTTGGGCAACCTGGGCGGCGTTTTTGCTGCCGCGCTGCCATCGCTGGCCCGTCGCGTTGCTCGCGCGGATGTCCCGCGCCAGGCTAAAACTGCCCCCTTCCGGTCAATAAAAACCTCTTATCCAACTTCATCGAACCAGCCAAAATTCCCAAAGTGTTCAAATTTAGCCATTTCAGACCCTTGAAATTGCTGTTTTTGTGCATTTTGGTGTCGGTTATTTGTCAAATCCTTTGTTTTCAATGGTTTTGTGAGTTTTCCACTTTTGGTTGTTTTGACAAATCGGCCCGTCAAAATTCAAGGCTGGACCACCTTCTAACCCCCTATAATCATTGCATTTCATAGCATCTGTAGCCAATTAATTCCATTTCACGTCTTTTGACAAAATAGCCGCTCGTCGTCAGCAGCATCCGCAGGTTGAGTTGGTTCGGTGTTCCAATTACTTCCGCTGGCCGCGCAACCAGAGCGAAACTTCGTCGTGATTCATTACGTCGTAGGCAATCAGGTTTTTCCCATCGTAAATAAACACCACGCGCCACTGTGATTGGACACGGATTTCGTAGGAACGCCGGGCCAGTTTGCGAAGTCCCAACCCGCGATGTTTATGCGGATCGCCAAAAGCAACTCCCACATGGGCAATCGCCCTGGCTGCTTTTCCCCGCACATCCGGCGGCAGCTTGTCCGCCGTTTTTTTGATCCGCTCCGACAGCAGGACGCGAATCATAATTTGCCGGTGAAGGTTTCCAGCCTGCCCGCTTTGCGCGACGAGGCGATTTCAGCCAGGGCGGAATCTTCCGCCGCCGTCGCTTGGGCCAGCGTCACCCCGTATTCATCGAGCGCCGGAAAATCGCTGGGCCGGAACGGCAGGCCGCGCAATTTTACCATTTGCGCAAAAAACATGGACACTGCCGCCGTCGGCGTAATGCCGATTTCCCGGCACACTTCATCCGCTTCTTCCGCCAGTTTGCTGTCAATCCGAAGTCTGATTTGCTCAGTCATGCCTCAAATGTGCCACATCATTAAATGCCGTCAAGTCTCACGTGATTTACTGGATTAGCACCGTATAGAAGCGGGCATTACCCGTGATCGGGTCGCTGATGGATTTGGCCATGTTGTTGCCGGCAAAGCTGCCCAGTGGAGTCCAAACGGCGTCCAGCAAATTATTTTTATACTGCACTTTATAGTTAAACCCTGATTGCGTCGGGAACGAAATGATGATGTTGGTGCCGGTTTGAGTTGCATTGATGGCAAAGACCGGAACCAGCATGAGGAAGTTGGCATTGCAATCCGAGGTGGCGTTGCCGGGCCGGCCGAGTTGCAGAGTATTCGTGGAGCCGCTGAAAGACACCGTCACGAGATTGCCGGCGGCATTTTTTAATGGAATGTAATTATAGCTTTCCCAGGCTGTGTTTGCGACGGAAAACGTGCCAAGCAAATTCGTGGTTTGGCTGGTGGTTCCCCAGCCGACAGTCACTTGCGAAAGCGTGCAGGTGGTTGCGCCGCCTCCCGATGCCAGCCGCGCATATATGTCATAGCTCCCCGCCGGATAATGCCGGGTGTAATTTGCCCACGATCCGGGGCTGAAATATCCGATGCTATAATCCGAATAGCCTGTCCCGCTGTATTGCGGCCTGACCACGTCTCCGTTGATTTCCGTATCCATGCCATTGGGGCGATAGAGATCCGTTCCGGCAAAATTCACCTGGCGGGTGTCTGCGTTCACGGATGCGCTCAAACCGGCATAAGCATTGGTTTGGGGATTATCAATGAAATGTCCGCCGCCGTAATCGAAATCCTCCGCTTCCCAGGTATAAATTGCGGCGTTGAAAGTGTCGAATGACCTGGTCGTCGTGGTGATATTTCCGTTGGCATCTGTTACGGTGACAACCGCGGTGTAGACCGTGTTTGGCTGCAACGGACAGCTGACATTCCAGTCGTTGGTTGTGCCATTGAACACAAGATTGGTCACGGCCACGCCATTCAAGGTGATTACAACATTGTTTGTGGAAACGCCGAAGCCCGAGGCAACATTGAAGGCAAATGTGTTGGTGGATTGGAACAGGGTTGCGCCACTCGGATAAACTGTGCTGATGATGGGAATTCCCGGACCCGTGTAGCTGAACGAGGCGTGGAACGTCTTTCCAAGCGAGCCATTGACATTGACCGAGAAGACGATTTGCGGCGAGAGTTGTTGCACCGTCACTCCGGCGTCGGCGGACAGCACACCCAAAGCCGAACGATTGAGCGTCACAGTTATGGAACCCGTGTTGGTTTGCGTGGGGTCGGAAATCCCAACCGAAATGTTTGTCGTGGTTTCCCATGTGATGACGGAAGACTTGTTGTTCACAGAGATCAAGTCGGCGGAATTGCTGCCATTTGTCCAAAAATTTGCCGCGACAACGCTTAGGGTCGGCTTTTTCACGGCTTGGACGAACGGCGTGTTGGTCAGGATGACGATGTCCGGGTTGAGCGCATAGTTGCTGACGCTGGTCGCCGACATGTTCGGCAGGATGACATAAGCATAACCCGCGTTGGTCGGCTGCAATCCATGATTGAACCAAAGCTTGAGATAATTATCCGTGTAAGTCGTCGAGGAATCGCCGGAATTGATTTGCGACCATGAACCGCTGTTCGCGGTGAACGTCGCCTGCAAATTACCCGAGCCGGCTGGAAAATAATACCCGCCAGTCCCGCTCAAGGCGCACCAGGACGGCGTGGCGCTGGGCAGGTTTGAACTCCAGCCGGCCATCGGCGTAATGGCGGTTCCGTTCAACGTGAAACTGCTGGTGATCGGATTTCCCAAGCGGCGATTTTCTGCAACCGTGTGAACTCCCGCCGGTCCGCCACAAGTAATTCCCGCGCCGAGGCACACAATTTCATCATCGAACATGAACCAGGATTTTTTGGCATACAAAGTCGTATTCCATGCGTGCAGCGACATTCCAGCGACTCCATAAGTGTTTGCCACTTGCGTTCCCCCGGTCCAATTCTGGTCCGATGTGTTCGCTTGGCCGGCGGAAATGGAAAGAGCGTTCGTTTCCACCGTCGTGCCCGGCAAATGATATGGGTCAACTGTCGGCCAGAAATCGCTGTCAAATTGATTTTCCGTGCTGCCGATGTAGAGATAAGTCATGCCGTCTCCCTGGTGCCAGCCGTGCAAATTGCCAGTGTTGATGGATTCGTAGTTGGCGATGCGGGTCGAATACATGCTGATGCCGAAGCCAAATCCATTGCGCAACGCCAAAACGCGATCCATGGATGGAAAGTGATATTGTCCGAATGGCGCATGCGGCGAGCTTGCCCAATTGGTCAGCGCCGTGGCAATCGCGGTGGGCGCGAACTGCGCGATCTGCTGGATTGCGGAAATAGTGCTGGAGCCGTCCTCGGATTCTGTTTCGTATGACCATGAAACGATGCGCCCGCGCACCATGTCCATCATTGCGCCACCATAGACCAAAGGCTCGAAAGAATTGATGCACCAGTTGTAGACATTGGTCAGGCCGGAGTCCGTGATCTGCCATGCCGACCCGTTGAACAGATCCACGATGGTGGGTATGTCACCGAGCAAAACCAGTCCGTAATGGCCGTTATAGGCGATACCTCCAATATTATTACCATTTGAATGAAAGACGAAAGAACCGTCAGTGTAAAATCCGTCGCCGCTGGTCACATAAAGAAACACCGGGCTTAGATTGTTCGTCGCCGTGGTCAACAGGCTGCTGCTCTTGCCCAGGATTGCACGGATGCCCACGACCAGCACCTTGTCCGCAGTGTTGGCGCCGGTCATCCATCCAAAAGTTGCACCATTCGTGGGATAGTCAACGGGACCATAATAATCCACCGCTGCGCAGTAATTGGAAATCTGCGTGCCCGTCAGGGCGGGATACAACAACACCTCCGTGTTGTTCAGCGCCTGCGGGCCGCTGTCTTCCCAATGGAACCAGTTGTCATATTCCTTCGCGCTCGTGGTATACACATTTGCATTCATCCAATCCAAGCCGCTGGCCACGGCGCTCGCCAGGCTGGCGTTGCCTTGCAGCGAACTGCCGGGTGCCGCCCAGGCCAGCGCCATGGCCTGCAATCGCTGGAATGTGGAAACGATATTCGCAGAGTCTGAACCGAAGGATAAATCACTCCACAGATTGGTGCGCGTTGGACTGGTATTCATGCTGCTCCAGTCACTGTTGGCCGTGTTCGTAATGCTGGAAAGGCTGCCGCCATTGCTGATCAAATTAGTCTGCCAATACAGGCGCAGCGCATCGAACTGGTCGGCCCGCGAACTCATCGCCGCTGTCACAATAAACAACAGCGCCACAGTCCAGGTGCGCATTGTCTTCCACAAACCAGATGACGCGCTGATTATGAGCAAAGGCAATAGACGCGGATTATGCACGGTAAAAAATATCCCATAATTGGATTGGTTCGAGTCTCGCACAGGACTACTTGACAGTCATCCCCCTCCAAAGAGGGGGTGGTTGACCTCGTTGGGATTTGTTCTTATACACCAATACATGTTTCAACGTGAAATTTCATTTTGTCCATCGCGCCAATATTTGCCCCGCGGTGCCATTGTAATCTTGGCAACGGGCATGGTTTTGGCAGCGTTGGGCGCGGACAGCGCAACTGGAACCGCAAATTTCCAAAGCCGGGCTGACGCGCTCCTGGCGCAGATGACGCTGGACGAAAAAATCGGCCAGATGGTGCAGGTGGATTCGGGGGCGCTGACGGACAAGGGCGACGTGCAAAAATATTTTCTGGGTTCCGTCTTGAGCGGCGGGAGTTCCGATCCCGCCGGCGGAAATTCCGCGCAGTCGTGGCTTGATTCGGTCACTCAATTTCAAAACCAGGCGCTGCAGACGCGGCTGAAAATCCCGTTGATTTACGGCATTGACGCGGTTCACGGGCACAACAACATTGATGGCGCGGTGATTTTTCCGCACCACATCGGCATGGGCGCGACGCGTGATCCGAAGCTCATCGAGAAGGCCGAATCCGTCACCGCCGAAGAAGTTGCCGGCACCGGCATCCGCTGGGCCTTCGCGCCCTGCGTTGCCGTCGTGCAGGATGAGCGCTGGGGACGCACTTACGAAAGCTATGGCGAATCACCCAGGCTTGTTTCTGAACTTGGCGCGGCGTCCGTCCGCGGATTTCAAGGCGAAAAACTTTCCGTCAGTCCGACTTCCATCCTCGCTTGTGCGAAACATTTCATCGGCGACGGCGGCACGCAGGGCGGCAAGGATCAAGGCAACACGGTTTGTGACGAGGCGACGCTGCGGAAACTTTATCTGCCGCCGTATCGCGCCGCAATCAAGGCCGGCGTCGGTTCCATCATGGTGTCTTACAGCAGTTGGAACGGGCAAAAAATGCACGGCAACAAATATCTGCTCACCGATGTGCTGAAAGGCGAACTTGGTTTCAAGGGTTTTCTGGTTTCCGATTGGGCGGCGATTGACCAGCTTTCGCCCGACTACAAAAATGATGTTGAACAATCCATCAACGCCGGGCTGGACATGATCATGATTCCCAACGGCCCGGACAAACCGAACAATTACGCCGAGTTCATCCAAGACTTGAAGGCGCTGGTCGCCGAAGGAAAAGTTTTGCCGTCGCGCATTGACGACGCCGTGCGCCGGATTTTGCGGATCAAATTCCAGCTTGGACTTTTTGAAAGCACGGCGACCGATCCGGCATTGACCGCCGCCATTGGTTCGCCGGAACACCGGCAGGTTGCGCGCGAGTGTGTGCGGGAATCGCTCGTGCTGCTCAAGAATGAAAACCATGTTTTGCCATTGTCCAAACAAATCAAGCATCTCGCGGTGATCGGCAAGGGGGCGGACGATTTGGGAATGCAGTGCGGCGGCTGGACGATTGACTGGCAGGGGCGCATCGGTGAAGTCACACACGGCGGCACGACAATTCTTGCGGCGATCCGCCAGACCGTTTCCCCGGAGACGAAAGTCACCTTTTCATCCGACGGCAGCTATATTCAGGGCGCTGACGCCGTCATTGCCGTGATTGGTGAAAAACCGTATGCGGAAATGAAAGGTGACCGGCAGGATTTAACCCAGCCTGCGGAAGACTTGGCGCTTGTGGCCAGGGCGAAATCTGCGGGTGTGCCGGTGGCGACGATTCTGCTTTCGGGACGGCCCTTGATTTTGAATTCGGCCCTGGCTGACAGCAACGCGTTTGTCGCCGCGTGGCTGCCCGGCACGGAAGGGCTGGGCGTGGCGGACGTTCTGTTTGGTGATTGCAAATTCACCGGCAAACTTCCGCGCACCTGGCCGCGCAGCAACGACCACATCGCCACCGGCGACAGGTCGGAAAAGCCGCTGTTCCCGTTCGGCTTTGGATTGACAGACTGACGCCGAATTTCATTTTTAATCTAATTTAATCTAATCATGCATCGGAGAAATTTTCTTAAGACAACTTTGGGTGGTGCCGTGGCGCTGGCTGCCGCCAAAATGCCTGATTTTGCCTTCGCCCAGAACCTTCCCAATTTGCGTCCGTCTGAAAAAACGGACGGACAAAACGAGCCGGCTTTTTCCAAACTGCGCGGCGTGAATCTGGGCGCGTGGCTGGTGCTGGAAAAATGGATGGTGCCCGACATTTATCGCGGCACGGATGCGCCCGACGAATACAGCCTTTGTCTTGCCTTGGGCGACCAGGCCAAAAGCCGGCTGGACCGTCATCGTGAAACTTTTATCACCGCCGAGGATTTTCGCTGGATCCGGGATTGCGGCCTCAATGCCGTCCGCCTGCCGGTGGGCTATTGGGCGCTGGAAGCGCCGAAACCGTTTGTCGAATCCGCCGGCTTCATGGATTTCGCGCTGGACCAGTGCCAGAAAAATGGTTTGAGGCTGCTGCTGGATTTGCATGGCGCACCCGGCAGCCAGAACGGCTGGGATCACAGCGGGCGGAGCGGGCCGATCAACTGGCCGAAGGATCCGCAAAACATTCAGGAGACGTTGCGTGTCCTCGAAAGTTTCGCGCAAAAATACGGAAAACATCCGGCGCTGTTCGGAATCGAATTGCTGAACGAGCCGCGCGACGAGGTGCCGCTGGAAATTCTCCAGCAATTTTATCAGGACGCTTACGCGCGTCTGCGCAAACACCTTGATCCGGACGTCGCCATCGTCTTTCATGATTCATTCCGCCCGCTGGCCTGGAAAAAGTTCATGCAGGCGCCGGCGTTTGCCAACGTGGTTTTGGACACGCATCTCTATCAATGTTTTAACGATAAGGACAAGTTGCGCACCGCACAGGAGCAACTCGAGTTTTCCATCAACCGCAAGGAGGCGCTCGACGAGATGCAACGCGAGGAACTGCCCACGATTGTCGGCGAATGGTCGCTGTCATTGCCAGGCGAGGCGATGCTTGGGCTGTCACCGCTCCAAATTGAATCGGTCAAACGCGCCTACGCCGACACGCAGCTTTTGAATTACGAGGGAACCCGCGGCTGGTTTTTCTGGAGTTACAAGCTCCAGCATGATTCCGAATGGAACTTCCGTTATTGCGTGGAACGCGGCTGGCTGCCCGAAAATTTTGCGGCATGAAATTCCGGCTGCGACTGCCGCGAATTTTTGTATCCGTCTGAGCGAGCGAGATCAACCTCCGGTTTCCTAAACCTATGCAGGCACTTTTTTTGAGAATTTGCTATCATTCGTTTTCGCATATTCACATTGATTTTATTGAAGACTTTTCGTTTTTAGCCGCAGTTTCAAGGACACGACCTTTTGCAATTTTTAGCTAAAAAATGCCTTAAAAACTCAATATGGTATCAAATGCGGTATCAGATTTCAGGCTCGGAATTTCACAGAAAATAAAGGGGAAAACGTTGCTCCCGCTTAAATGCACACCAATTCCAATTGTTGAACCACTTCAGGTTTACACCGGACATTTTTTATTTTCGTTTTTGAAAACCAAATAATTCCCGTCAAAAACTTGCGTCCAGTCGGATTGCAGCGAAAGAGCAATCGGTTTGATTTCTCCCAGCCGCTTCTTTCTTGAAAATTCGTGATCAAGAAAAATTTTGTGTCCGCCAGTTTTGATATGAAAAAGACGCAGTGCTTGTAGTTGGCCAATTTTTCTACACCAAGCGTAATGGGGGTTTTTCATCAACAAAACATCGAGACGCGGCGCGAGTTCGGACTGAACTTCGCCTTCGGCGTATAACGTATAACATTTCTTCATCCCGCTTTCATCCGGTGCGAGCAATGCAAAGCGTGGCGTCAACGACAAATCCGCCATCGTTTCTTGAATGGATTGTGCGACAAAAGTTTCGGACAACTTCTCGCCGAAATGGTCTGAAACAATTCCTTTCCTGCCAAGAAATCGCAACGAGGGTGTTTGGCGGACAAAGCCTGTCACTTGAACTTCGTCCTGCAAACGGTAACGCCAAAAACCACCGCCGGTGGTCACGACAATTTCATACGTTTCATTTTGCCCCAATTCGTGGGCAAGATGAATTTTCCCTTGCTTGTCAATAAATTCAAAAAAATGCGAACAAACGGCCAGCGTCTGCGATTTGGGAAATGGAATTGTCACAAACGCTTCAGTCGCAATCAGCCCTTTGCGTTGAATGAGTGTGTTTGGGAAACGGCGTTGCAGGTCTGCAATTGCAAGTTCGGCGCTTCCATCACCCCAACAACTGATGATTTTCAAAAACGGCCAAATGGTTTCAGGTTTTGTCAGGTCGGCGTTTTTTAACTGTCTTGCACGTTTTGGCTTTGGACGTGATTTTAATGTGCGGAGAATCGCAGGCGGCAGTGTATCAGAATACCGGCAGTCGCCTGATTCAATATCATAGAGCAAATTCTCCCAGCAATGGAATGGTGAAATTGGCGTCCTTACCTGGTTGGACCAGCCAATGCCGTAGACAACAACTGTGCTGCGTAAGAGTGTGGAATTTTTTCCTGTTCGAGCAACAACTTCTTCGCGCAGACCCGTTGATAAACGTTCTGTTCCTCGATGGTTAAATGCGAAGTGCTTTCATAGCCGAATGTTTGTCCCGCAAATGACCGTAGGTTTTTGAATTTTCGGTTTTCATGGAAACAGTATCACATTGCGGTAGCAGATGGTGTGTAATGGAATCATTACAATTTCATAAAACACCGATGTTCATTTGCTTTTCTGCATACAGTCATGCAGAAGCCTAGTCTGTTTCCTAATCTGGTTTTCTTCCTTGATTTTCGGCTCATTTATTTTCCCGATGGTGGAATAGTTGTCCCGCTTTGCATCTGCTTCAACTCGGCATTCAGTCCCGCCACAATGCCCTGCCACCCCGCCGCCCGCGCCAGTTCCAGCGCCTTCCGATAATGAATGATTGCTTCGGCCACGTTCCCTTTTTGAAGCAACGCGTTGCCGAGGTTGATGTGGGCTTCCGCAAGGTCGGGCTTGATTTGCAGCGCGTGTTGGTAATGAGCAATCGCTTCGGCCACATCGCCTTTTTTGAGCAGCGCGTTGCCGAGGTTGTAGCAGGCTTCCGCAAGGTCGGGCTTGATTTGCAGCGCCTTTTGGAATTGAACAATCGCTTGATCCACATTTCCCTTTTGTAACAGAGCATTGCCGAGATTGTTGTGGGCATTAGCGTTATCAGGATCTATTTCCAGCGCCTTTTGGAATTGGGTGGCGGCTTCATCCACACTTCCTTTTTGGAGCAGAGCGTTGCCGAGATTGTTGTGGGCGTCTGCGTAGCCGGGTTTGATCTGTAGCGCCTTTTGGAATTGAACAATCGCTTGATCCACATTTCCTTTTTGGAGCAGAGCGTTGCCGAGATTGTTGTGGGCATCTGCGTAGCCGGGTTTGATTTGCAGGGCTTGTTCGTAATGAGCGATCGCTCCATTCACATCGCCTTTTTTGAACAGCGCGTTGCCGAGGCTGTTGTGGCCAACGAAATTGTCAGGCGCGCAGGCAAGGACGTGAGTCCACAGCGATTCGCTGTTTTGCCAATAAGAAGTTTGCGCGCGCGCGCAGAAAAACAAGGCAACCAGAATGATTGTGGAGCAGCCGCCCAGCATTGCTCGGCAGTAACGCCAGCCAGCACACAGATCAGCCGCCATCCACGTCAGCAGCAGATACAAACCGATTTGCGGCAGATAGGTATAACGATCCGCCTGCGCCTGTATTCCCACCTGAACAAGCCCGATCACCGGCGCCAGCATGATGAGATACCACAGCCAGCCGGCTAAAAGACAAGGATGCTTCCGCCTCCAAAGGAAAACTCCCAGCGAGATGCCGGCCAACAACATGGCTGCCAGGACAATTTCCCAAAGCGGCAAACCATTGTCCGGATAAGGATAGAAGACCGACAGATTGACGGGATAAAACATCCGTCCCAGATAGGCAACGTAGGAAAACAAGGCGTTGCCTATTCGCAAAGCGAGAGACAACGACTGCATTTCCCTCTTCTGCGCAAAAAGCGTGACCATGCACACCGCGACGCACAGTCCAAACAAGGGCAGTTTTTCGACAATCAACCGCCATGGAACCAAGCGACCACCCGGTTGGTTGAATCGTTTCAACGGCCAGAAGTCCAGAAGCAACAGCACAAACGGCAGCGTCACCAGCATCGGCTTGCACATCAGGCCCAGTGCAAACAGGAGCACCACAAGCCCGTAGCGGGCCGACGCCCATGGGCGGCGCGCATATCGAACATACGCCCCGATCGTCAGCGCGAAAAACAACCCGCTCAACACGTCCTTGCGCTCGGAGACCCAGGCCACCGATTCCACCCGCAACGGATGAATCGCAAACACCGCCGCCACAAACGCACTGCGCCACAAAAACCCGGTCATCCCCCGCAGCACCAGAAAAAGCACGATGACCGTCGTCGTGTGGAGCAGGACATTGGTGAGATGATGTCCGCCGGGATTCAATCCATAGAACTGGCAGTCCAGCATATGGGAGATCGTCGTCAGTGGATCCCAGTTGTCAAAACTGCCATGAATGAATGCTTGCGCAATTCCATTCAGGGTGAGACCACCGCACACCACAGGATTCTCATACACATAATCGCCGTCGTCGTAATTGACGAATTCGTAGTGAACCGTCCGCCAGAAAACGGCAAACGTGATCGCCGCCAGAAAAATACAGACGGCCCAAACCGTCCAGCGGTCGTTCAACACAGCCGCACCCGTAGTTGCGACAACGGCTTTTTCCGGCACGGCTTTCTTCTTCGAGTTTCGGCTCATTTGCTTTCCTGATGGAAGGGAAGACCTGCGTTGTAGAGTTTCAATTCGTCGTTGAGTTGTTCCACCAGATTTGATTGCCCCGCCGCCTGCGCCAAATACATCGCCTTTTGCGCGCTCCGTTTTGCATCATCAAACCGGCCAGCCTCGGCGCAGGCGGCGGCGAGCGTGTGCAGAATGATCGGATTCTCTCCGCCGGCAAGCTGATTCGCCCGTTGAGCCAGTTCCACGGCCTGGTTGCCGTTGCGCAGCGACGCCTGTGAAGCAGTCGCCAATATCCATGACAGATTGTTTTGGGCCTTCAAATCATCGGGGTTGATTTGCAGCGCCTCCTGAAATTGCAGGATAGCTTCATCCACTTTTCCCTTTTGGAGCAGGGCGCCGCCAAGGTCGTTGTGAACCCGCGCGTAGCCGCGATCGATTTGCAGCACCTTTTGAAATTGGGCAATCGCTTCATCTACGTCGCCCTTTTGGAACAGCACGCTCCCCAAATTGTAGAGGGCGTCCGTGTCATCGGGATTGATTTGCAGCACCTTTTGGAATTGGGTGATCGCTTCGTCTGCTCTGCCCTTTTGTGAAAGGGCGATGCCAAAATTATAACAGGCGTCCGCGTAGTCAGGTTTGGTTTGCAACACCTTTTGGAATTGGGTGATCGCTTCGTCTGCCCTGCCCTTTTGTAAAAGGACGATGCCAAGATTATAGCAAGCTTCCGCGTAGTCAGGTTTGATTTGCAGCGCCTTTTGAAATTCGGTGATGGCCTCGTCCGCATTGTTCTTTCTAATCAGAGCGCAGCCGAGATTGTAATGAGCCTCCGCGTTATTGGGATTGATTTGCAACGCCTTTTGTAAATGCGCGATGGCTTCGTCCACATCGCCTTCTTGGAGCAAAACACCACCAAGGTTGTTATGGGCTTCCGCGTAGTCAGGCTTGATTTGAAGAGCCTGTTGATAATGAGCGATCGCTTCATCTACTTTTCCCTTTCGGAACAGCGCGATGCCAAGATTGTAGTGGGCTACCGCGTAGCCGGGATTGATTTGCAGCGCTTGTTGGTAATGAGCGATCGCCTCGTCCTCTCTTCCCATTTCAAACAGTGCCTGGCCGAGGCCGTGATGGCCAACAAAATTGTCCGACGTGCAGGCGAGGGTGTGGGCCCACAGCGTTTCACCGTTCCGCCAATAAGCGGTCTGTGTGTGCGCGCGGAAAATCAAGGCAGCGAGGATGATCATGGTACAGATGCCCATTATCGCCCGCCGATGCCGCCAGCCAGCGCAAAGATCGGCGGCCGCCCACGTCAGCAACAGATACAAACCGATTTGCGGAAGATAGGTGTGATGATCCGCCTGTGCCTGTAATCCAACCTGGATAAGCCCGATCATCGGCACGAACATTCCCAAATACCACAGCCAGCCGACTAAAAGACAGGCGTATTTTCGCCGCCAAAAGAAAACCCCAAGTGAGATGGCCGCCAGCAACAAGAATGCCAGGATAATTTCCAATAGCGGCAAACCGTTGACTGGATAGGGATAGAGGACAGCCAGTTTGGCGGGATAAAACATCCGCTCCACATGGACGGCATAGGAAACAAGCGCGTTCTCAATTCGCAAGTGAAGGGGAAATTTTTCAACCGACTGGATGCCTCCTCGTTCGGCAAGAACTGTCAGTATGCACGACGCAAAAGAAAACATCAACATGGGAATTTTTTCGGCAATCAGACGCAAAGGAACCGAAAAGTTTTCCAGCCGCCAAACAATCCCGGCTCCGGTATGAGCAGGTGCTGACAGGAGAAAACGATTCAACGGCCAGTAGTCCAGCAACAGCAATACAAACGGCAGCGTTACAACTGTCGGCTTGGACATCAAACACAGTGCAAAGAGCAGCAATACAAGTCCGTAGCGGACGGTCGACCATGGGCGTCGCGCATAGCGCACATAAGCGCCGATGGTCAGCATGAAAAACACGCCGCCCAACACATCCTTGCGTTCCGCCACCCACGCCACCGATTCCACACGCAACGGATGAACCGCAAACACCGCCGCCACAAACGCGCTGCGCCAAAGCGCGCCGGTCATCTGCCGTAGAACCAGAAAGAGCAGAATTGCCGTCACTGTGTGCAGCAGGATGTTGGTGAGATGATGCCCGCCAGCATTCAGTCCGTAGAACTGGCTGTCCAGCATATGTGAAATTGTTGTCAGCGGAACCCAGTTGTCCGTATGACCGCAACTGAATGCCGACGCAATTCCCTTGAGCGTCAAGCCTTGGGCCACTTCTGGATTGTCATAAACATATATGTCGTCGTCGAAGTTGACAAACCCATATCCCAGCGTCTGGCCGAAGACCGCCCATACAATCGCCGCCAGAAAAATGCAGATGCCCGGAACCGTCCAACGGTCATTCAAACCAGCCGCGCCCGAAGGTGCGGCAGCAGCCTTTTCCGGCACGGCTTGCTTGTTCGATTTTCGGCTCATTTATTTTCCAGATGGAATGGTTGTCCCGCTTTGCAACTGCTTCAACTCGGCGTTCAACCGCTCCAAAATATCCTGCCGTCCCGCCGCACGCGCCAGTTCCACCGCCCTTTTAAAATGAACAATTGCCTCGTCTTTTTTTCCTTTTTGGAGCAATACTTCGCCGAGGTTGTTGTGGGCATCTGCATAATCGGGCTTGATTTCAAGCGCCCTTTGGTAACAGGTAATTGCCTCGTCCACGCCTCCCTTTTGGAGCAGCGCGTTGCCAAGATTAAAGCAGGCTTTCGCATAGTCGGGCTTGATTTGAAGCGCTTGTTGGTAATGAGCAATCGCTTCGTCCACTCTTCCCTTTTGGAGCAGCGCGTTGCCGAGGTTGTTGTGGGCTTCCGCGTAGCCGGGTTTGATTTGCAGCGCCTTTTGAAAATGGATAATCGCTTCATCCGCATTTCCTTTTTGAAGCAGCGCGTTGCCAAGGTTGTAGCTGGCTTCCGCATCATCAGGATTGATTTGCAGCGCCTTTTGAAATTGGGCGACGGCTTCGTCCATTCTTCCCTTTTGGAGCAGCGCGTTGCCGAGGTTGTTGTGAACTTCCGCATCATCAGGATTGATTTGCAGCGCCTTTTGGAATTGGGCGACGGCTTCGTCCGTTTTTCCTTTTTTGAGCAGGGCGTTGCCGAGGTTGTTGTGGGCTTCCGCGTCGTCGGGCTTGATTTGAAGCGCTTGTTGGTAATGAGTAATCGCTTCGTCCATTTTTCCCTTTTGAAGCAGGGCGTTGCCGAGGTTGTTGTGGGCCTCCGCGTCGTCGGGCTTGATTTGCAAAGCTTGTTGGTAGTTAGCTATTGCTTCGTCCACATCACCCTTTTGGAGCAGCACGTTGCCGATGTTATAGTAAGCGTCCGCATAGTCTGGTTTGATTTGCAGAGCCTTTTGGAAATGCGCGAGCGCTTCGTCCACATCGCCCTTTTGGAGCAACGCGTTGCCGAGGTTGTTGTGGGCTCCCGCGTAGTCGGGATTGATTTGCAGAGCCTTCTGGAATTGGGTGATGGCTTCGTCCACATCGCCCTTTTGGAACAGTGCGAAGCCGAGGTCGTTGTGAGCCGGCCAGGAATTGGGATTTCCGGCGAGCGCAGCCCGCCAGAGCGTCTGGGAATCGCGATAAATGTCCGCCTGTCTCCACGTCAAAGCGCCCAGGAGCAGCAGCAAGGCTCCGCAGAAAAATATTTTTAGATTTCCAAAACGATCCAAGGCCATCGTCAATCCAGCCGACGCCAGCGCGATCGGCGCGATGATGGAAAAATATTGCCAATGATCCGACACCAGCGAAAAGCGGAAGAAATAAATGTTCAGAAATCCCAGCACCGGCAGAAACATCATCACGGCATAGCCCAGACCGATCAAAATCGCTTTTCCCCAGGTTCTCCGAAATTGCCAGCAAAGGAAAAACACCGCGACCAGCAGCAACCCCGGCACATACGACAGCCAATCCGCCGCGTCAATGTGCCAGCGCGGGTAAATCGGCAGCAGATTTACTGGCAGAATGGTTTTGTAGAAATAAAACCAGACCGCCCAGCCCGCGCCCGCGAGCCGCGACAAGAAGCCGTCCGTCCTCACAACGTCGTGCCCGATGGCGATATGGTTTTGAAACCAGATGGAAACCAGCCCCAGCAAAAATGCCGCCGCAAAAAATGGAACCGTACGCCAAATGTCCTTCCGTTCAATCCGGTTGCGACGCCACCACGCGATGCCCAGCAGCACGAATGGCAGCGGCGCGGCTTCGATTTTGCTCAACAGCGAAAAAAGAAACGCGCCAAGGGCCAGCCAGTAAAATCGTCTCCTTGTTGTGTCTTCAAATTTCAAATACGACAGCAGCGACAGCGTGAAGAAAAACAATGACAGCGTGTTTTTCAATTCCGCAATCCACGCGACCGATTCCACGTTGACCGGATGCAGCGCGAAAATTGCCGCCGCCAGTTTTGCGCCGGGAATTCCCAGACGCGCCAGCAACCGCCACAGCAAAATTGCGTTGGCTGCGTGCAGAAGCACATTGACGACGTGATAGCCAACGGCATTCATTCCCCACAGCCGCCACTCCAGCCAGAAGGCCGACGACATCACCGGAAAATAATCGGGTGTTTTCGTCGTGAACCAAAAACGATACCAGCCGTGCGGGTCTTTGATGAGCGGATTACCCGTGAGCAAAAGGGCGTCGTCCCAGACAAACCCGGCCTGCCACACAGGCAAATAGGCTGTCAACGTGGACGCAACCAGAAACAATACGAAAAGCCAGCCGCGGTTGCCGGAGGACGGGGCGGGCGGGCTGAAACGCGCGACGACGACTTTTTCCGGCCCGGCTTGCTTGTTCGATTTTCGGATCATTTATTTTCCCGATGGAATGCTTGTCCCGCCTTGCAACTGCTTCAACTCGGCGTTCAACCGCTCCACAATATCCTGCCGTCCCGCCGCTCGCGCCAGTTCCAGCGCCTTTTGAAAATGAATGATCGCTTCGGCCACGTTCCCTTTTTGAAGCAGCGCGTAGCCGAGATTGTAGCGGGCTTCAACAATGTCGGGTTTGATTTGCAGCGCCTGTTGGTAATGAACAATCGCTTCGTCCACATTTCCTTTTTGGAACAGAGCGGTGCCAAGATTGTTGTGGGCGTCCGCGTCACCCGGATTGATTTGCAGCGCCTTTTGGAATTGGGTAATCGCTTCATCCACACTTCCTTTTTGGAGCAGCGCGTTGCCGAGGTTGTTGCGGGCTTCCGCATAGTCGGGTTTGATTTGCAGCGCCTTTTGGAATTGGACAATCGCTTCATCCGCATTTCCTTTTTGGAGCAGTGCGTTGCCGAGGTTGTTGCGGGCTTCCGCGTAGTCGGGTTTGATTTGCAGTGCCTGTTGGTAATGAACAATCGCTTCGTCCACTTTTCCCTTTTGAAACAGAGCGAGGCCAAGATTGTAGCGGGCTTTCGCGTTATCGGGATTGATTTGCAGCGCCCTTTGGAATTGGGTGATGGCTTCATCCACATTTCCGTTTTGGAGCAGGGCGTTGCCGAGATTGTTGTGAGCCATGGCGTTGTCAGACGTGCAGGCGAGCGTGTGAGTCCACAACGATTCGCTATTCCGCCAATAAGAAGCCTGCGTGCGCGCGCAGAAAATCAAAACAACGAGAATGATTATGGCACAGCCGCCCAGCATCGCCCGCCGATGACGCCAGCCAGCGCAAAAATCAGCGGCCGCCCAAGTCAAGGCGACAGACAACCCAATCATTGGCAAATAGGTGAAACGATCCGCATGTGCAAAACCGCCTACTTGCATAATCCCAATCATCGGCACCAAAATCCCCAGATACCATAGCCAGCCCACCAGCAAATAAGGGCGTTTCCGCCAAGCGGCAAAGGCGACCGCCGAAATCGCAACCAGCAAAACAAGCGCAAGAATGGTTTTCAATCCAGACAAATCCCTCGCCGGGAATGGATAAAAGGGTGCCAGGTCCGCAGGGCAAACCATCTGCCTCAAGTAGGTCACATAGGACATTATGGAATTGCTGATCCGTGCAAGGAGCGGCACATCACCAGGCGATGCCATTGCTTTTCCTTCCGCTATGGGTGCCATCACACACGCGGCGGCACTTAACAAGAAGAGCGGAACCTTTTCTACAATCAGACGGGCGAAAACCGAAAAGCCGCCCCAATGAATCGCCAATTTGCCGCCGGCAACCGTCCCGCCTCCGAACCGGTGCAACGGCCAATAGTCCAGAAGCAAAAGGACAAATGGCAGTGTCACAATGTTTGGCTTGCACAACAAACCGAGGGCAAAAAGAACTACCACCACAAGGTGGCGGACCGTCGAACGCGTGCCCTGGACATAGCGCACATAGGCCCCGATCGTCAGCACGAAAAACAACCCGCTTAACACGTCCTTGCGCTCGGAGACCCAGGCCACCGATTCCACCCGCAGCGGATGAATCCCAAACACCGCCGCCACAAACGCACTGCGCCAGGTGAAGCCCGTCATCCGCCGCAAAATCAGAAACAACAGCATTGCCGACAGGGTGTGGAGCAAGACGTTCACAAGATGATATCCACCGGGCTGCAGCCCGTTCAATTGATAATTTACCATGAGGGAGATCATGGTCAGCGGGTGGTAGAAATTGCACTCCACATGAGCGAACACCGCCGCAATTCCATTCAGGGTGAGACCACCGCACACCACAGGATTCTCATATACGTAATCGCCGTCGTCGTAATTGACAAACTCGCTGTGAACCGTCTGTCCGAAAACGGCAAACGTGATCGCGGCCAGAAAAATGCAGATGCCCGGAACCGTCCAACGGTCATTCAAACCAGCCGCGCCCGAAGGTGCGGCAGCAGCCTTTTCCGGCCCGGCTTTCTTCTTCGATTTTCGGCTCATTTATTTTCCCGATGGAATGGTTGTCCCGTTTTGCAACTGCTTCAACTCGGCGTTGAGCCGCTCCACGATGTCCCGCCGCCCCGCCGCCCGCGCCAGTTCCACCGCCTGCTGGTGATGAACAATCGCTTCACCCCCAGCGGTCATCCAAACCAAACGGACGGCATTCAGATTCCGGCGGGCGGGAGTCTGCGGCTCCCGGCATTTCGCCGGCCGGCGATACGATCCTGCCCGAGCGCACAACGAAAGTTTTTTTCCTTGATTTGCGATTCATGGGGGTTGAAAACATGATCAAGAAACCCGCGCAAGAAACTGCACATGGCCCATACGATACGAATTTTTCACACTGCGGGTTTTTTATATGCGGATCAGCCCTCGTTGAATTGCCACCGTCACCGCCTCCGTCCGGTCGGCCACGTGCAGCTTGGTCAGAATATTTTTCAAATATCCCTTGGTCGTGTGCTGTGAGATGTTCATGACATCCGCGATTTGTTTGTTGGCCAGCCCCTTGGCCAGTTCGTGCAGCACTTCCAGTTCACGCGGTGTCAGCGGTTCAAACCCCTTGCGTTTGGCGAGGCGGTCCGCCACTTCTGCGGGAATCCAGTTTTCGCCCGCCGCCACGGCGCGCAGGGCCGGAACGAGCTGTTCGCCCGTGGAACTTTTCAGAACATATCCCTGCGCCCCGGCGGCGAGCGCTTTGTGGATGTCTTCATCACCGTCAAATGCCGTCAGCATCAGGATGCGGGCCGAGCCGTGCTGGTTCCGAATTTCCATCGCCGCCTGAACACCGCTTTTGAGCGGCATCCGCGAATCCAACAGAACCAGATCCGGCTTATGTTTGTTGAACAGTTCGATGGCCTGTGTTCCGTTGGCCGCTTCCGCCACAGCTTCCATGTCCGGCTCGTTGTTGATGATCGCAATCACCCCCATGCGGACGACGTAGTGATCATCAGCGACGAGGATTCGGATTTTAGACTCTTTCTTCATGATCTTCGACCGATGGTTGCACAGGATGACTGCCGTTTGGCGAATTGACGGGAATTTCCACCCGGATGGATGTTCCCATGCCCGGCGAACTGGTGACCAGAACCTGGCCGCCCAGCCGTTCCGTCCTTTCTCTGATGCCCAGCAATCCAAAATGTCCGTCCTTTGGGCCGGCACAGGCTTCCGGGTTGAAGCCTTTCCCATCGTCCCCGATCTTCAAGACAACTTTCTGCGGGGTGAAGTGCAATTCAATTTTTATCAGAGCCGCGCCGGAATGTTTGACAACATTGGTGACGGCTTCCTGGCCGATTCGCAGCAGGTTTTCCTCGACGATTTCGGACAAGGGACTGGCCTCGCCAACCTTTTCAACTTCGATGCGAATGCCCGTGTCGCCGGTGATTTGCCGGCCGCTGGTGATCAGCGCATTGGTCAGGTTGAACTGCTCCTCGGCCCGGCTGCGCAAACCCCAGACCGAATGGCGCAGGTCCACCTGGCTTTGACGCATCAAGCCCCGCGCCAGTTTCAAGTGGTGGGACGCGCTGCCGGGATTTTTTTCAAACTGATTTGCCACCACGTCCAGTTGCAAGGCGATTCCGGTCATGGTCTGCTCCAGGGTGTCGTGCAATTCCTGCGCCAGGCGCGTTCGTTCCGTCAGGCCGGCGCGGAATTGAAGCTCGGTTTCCTTGCGCGCGGTCATTTCGACTTTCAACTGCACCGTCCGCTCCTTGACCCGTTCTTCAAGCTGGTCGTGGGCTTGTTGCAATTCATGCTGGGCGGTTTCCTTTTCGCGCACGAGCGATTTCAACATGGAATTTTTCTTCAGGACCATCACCGACCAACTGATGGCAGCGAGCAAAATGACAAACACAATTGCCAGGCTCACGAGCAAATGTTGCGGCGTCAGCCAGCCTGGCTTTTCAATGACACGGACATCGTGCGAAGTCGGAAGCAGGACGCGGAACGATTTGATTTTCCCGTCATCGCTGCTTTCAAGCAGGCAAATGCCGCGAACCTCAACCAGGCTGCCGATCGGTATCGCAGTCAGAAAGCTGTTCTGGTCGGATGTGTCTTTCTCGGCGACGAAAAGGAAATTGGTGTTTTGGAGCACCAGCGTGGTCTGGATGTCCGGCCCGTTCGCGTTTTGTCCGATTCCCTTCACCAAACGGTCAATCAGCCGGCCACGAAGCGCGACAAAATCCGCGTGGTGCAGTCCTTTCTGCAAATCGGCCACGATGGCATTCGTCGGCTCCAAATTCACCCGGGGGGCGGCCGTCTTGCGAAAAACCGCATCCTCCAAAACCGGCAGGAAATTTTCGACGGCGGGAAACCCCACGGCTTCGACCACGTCACCCGGAGAAACGGATTCGGCCAGCTTGCTTTTGACCTGCAATCCGCCGGTTGCGTCTCGCAGGAACAAGTCTTCACCTTTCCTTTGATAAGTGACAATGCCATTGACATGAACCTGATTTCCGGGCGAGCTGTCCTTGCGATATTGGGCAATGCTTTTAAGCGGAACCAATGGTTCGTCGAAAAGATTGGCGGGCGCGGGCTCCTTGACAATAAAATCAGACAGTTGCGGGATAAACAGCGCAACGGTTAAAAACTGTCTCAAGGGAGCGTTGAAAGCGGCAGCGGCGGTGCCTCTCAACAACACTTGCGCACCCACCAGTGATTGCGGATCCAAATCCGGTGCAATGGGGAAAAAGGCGCGGAAACGGTATCCGCCGGAGACCAGTTCGATTCCAATCGTGTTCCCGCTCAATTGCGCGGTTCGCACAATGCCCGAAATTTCAACGCGCTGGCTGTCTTCAGTTCCCGACATTAACCGTTCGATGGTGACCGGCCTGGCTTCCGGCAGCGGTGCCGTGCCCAGCTTTTTCCAATGCGGTTGGCTGATAACTGGGGCGTATCCGCCCGGACGACTTTCGCCGGACACTTCCACCACGTCGCCGGGGACAGGTTGCTGGCGGCTGACACTATTGACAAAGACGCCACCACTGGAATCCTGCACGAAGAATTTTCCATTCCAGTTGGTTTCGGCGGCGGTGACAACGCCTTTCACAGAAATCGGGATGCCCGACAACGCCTCATCGGCCGGAAGCGCCAATACATCGGAGGCATTTGTCAGCGTGTCAACCGCATGCGCAACCACCGGCAAATTTCCGCAAAGGAATAACAGAAAAACGGCAAACGACCGCGAAACGGAAGGCTTCTTACTTTGACGCATCATTTTGATCTTCATGGCTGGTGATTGGGGGCATTCATGCAAATACTAACCGATTTTGCCGTCTCCACCTACCCCTCCAAAGAGGGGTGGTTGATGTCAAGCAAAGCATGTATATTTTCGGAAATCAACACATTCAAAGTTAAACTTATGAAGCGGAAATTCTGTCTTGACCAACCCATTCAGAACAACCTTTTTGACATGGACGATTTGTTATTCGTGATGGAGTAAGACCTTTTGCTTTCATTAATCAAAACCCAACAATATGAAATCAGAGACCGCTTTCAGGCCGGCTATACCAAATTCTATGAAAACAACCCACCAACCACCCATGACAAACGCACGACCCATCACCAGCAATTGCAGCAAAAGGCATTTCCAAATTCCATTGGCACTGGCTTTGGCGGCCATGTTTGCCCTCACCCAACTGGCCGGCGCCTCGTCTTATACGTGGAACGCCTTGGCTGGCACGAGCGTCAATACAAACTGGAGCACGCCGGGCAACTGGTCGCCCACCACCACTGGGCCAAACGGCCCGTTGGCGGCTGACACCGTGGTTTTTGGCAATAGTGACACCGTCAGCAGTCCAAGCACCATTAACAATTACATAGATCCGGGTTTCGCCGGCTCGGTTGCAAACATCAGCTTTGTCAATTCTTCTCTTACCGCGACATATCATGTCACCGAAATTCCAGCCGGTGCGACGCTGCGAGTGACTACCAACTTTGTTGTAGGTATGAATCAAGTCAGTGCCGACAACCTCACCGAGGCTTTCTTCGTTGGCGGTGGCACGCTTTTCATTACCGCGACAAATTTACAAGTGAACAATGCTGACGACAGCGCCAGGAATGGCACCACGGCATATCTGAATCTTTCCGGCTTGACCAATTTCATCTACTTCAAAACCAACGGGACGGTCAGGGTCGAGGATCTTTTGCCAGGGTCGGGTGACACTGGTCTGGGTGGGAATTTGATATTGGCCGCTGTGAGCAATGAAATTACCGCCGCGAATATTAATCTCGGCACGAGCACGTCTGCGCAATCCGGTGCTCCCGGCTCGCTCACGCTGGGCTCGGGTACCAATATATTCAACACTTCAAATTTGCAGATAGCCTCCCAAAAGTCTGTTTTCACGGTGTCAGGTTCAGGCTCGGGTGGTGGCTTCAGAGTCCGCGGCTTAAGTGGAGCGGACTCGGATAATTCCGTCAACATCAGCATCGGGAACAAGAATGCCGGCGGTGGCAGCGCCACCATTACGGGCAGCTTGTTGCTCAACGGCGTCTATGTGAACATCAAGGCGAATACGCTGATCGTCGGGGAAAATTCCGGAGGCACGCCGAACTCCAGCGGTGATGGCGGCGTTGGCATTTTGCAGTTCGACACCGGCAACATTTCTGCAAACAGCGTCATCATGGCTGACAATACTTCAGCCAACTTTAGCACCACCAAACCGGCCTCCTGCGTCGGCACTCTTGATGTCGGAGCCAATGCCACGCTCACCATCGGCGCAAGCAGTCTTTTTTATCTGGCAAGCGCGGCCAACACGGGTCCGTCCGTGGGCAACATGATTATTTCAAATGGCCTGGTAAATTGCCTCGGGCCTATTGTCCTGGGAGCCCCTACCTATAGCAACCTTTTCGGCAATATTACTTTTCAGTCCGGCGGTGAATTGAGCATGGGGCCGAACAGCTACGTTGGCGTGGTTACCAATCCAATCAGCAGCCTCACTCTGGCTACTAATTCTTACTTTCAAGTCAGCATCCCGTCGGTCAGCTATACCAATATCTGTGTGATGACGAATAATTGGCCCACCCCTGACACCGGCATGACGTTTTCAATCGCCGCCATGCCTGCCAGCATTAATCCCACCCCGGTATTCGGTCTTCTTAATTGCACGAACATGACCGGCACCTTCAACAATCCCATTCTTAGCCTGCCGCCCGGAGTTCAGGGATACCTGTCATTTGTGGCGAATGCCGGCGGTGGTGGCACCATATATCTGAACATAACCGGCGGGGCTGGTCCGGGAGTAGGCGGTGTGAATTATTTGCTCAATTCCAGTTTTGAACAGTATGCAACCAACTGGACAACCGCTGGCGGCGCATCCGTAGTCACCACCAATGGTTCTAATGCTTACCCGAATACTGGCGGATGCACCGCGAATACCGAGTTGATTCAGGCCTACATCGGCACGAATTCGGCCAAATTGACCGGTAGCTTTGTCTCCGGAGGCAGCACCAATTCCTGGAGTCAGAGCGTGGCTGTGAGTGCCGGTTCCACGTTTACGGCGGGCGGCTTTACCTACATATCGCACAACGATATAATGTCGGGTCAGGACAGCTTTTATTACGAGGTTGATTTCTTGAACTCCACTGGAGCTCTGGTCGGCGCAGTTGAATCCACCATCGTCACCAATGAAACCTGCGGCGGTCCGAACGTCATCCCTCTGGACACATGGTCGCTCGTGGCCGCAACCAATATAATGCAAGTGACTGGAGGTGTTAACACCGGTGTCGTGCTATCCAACGTCCCGACGATTTTCCGAGTGCCACCGCAAGCCGTCACCGCCAAATTCAGTGCCATATTCATCCAGCGCAACGCCTCTGACACCGGCTCCGCCTATTTTGATGATGTCAATTTGGGCTGGCTCTCCGGCCCTGTGCAACCAACCATCTCGACCTTAACGCCCAATTTGACCACGCTTTGCACCAATACGGCTTTGACGTGCACAGCATCTTCAACTGAAACCACAATCAGCAGCGTTCAGGTGACGGCCACAACAACCACCTTGGGCGGGACGGTAACGAATACGACGACTTATACAAACGGTTCGTCCGGCCTGACGGTCACCAACATCGGAACCTCATCGGCCGGCATCAGCCTTGCGCTGGCAACGAACACAATCTATCTATCCGTCGTTGTCCAGGCGACCGATGCCGATGGGCTGACTGTATCTTCAGGAACCGTAAATTTCGATACGCTGGCGCCGAATTTGGTAATTGAGGCCTCGGACTTCAACTACACCAGCGGTGGCAATAGCGGCCTGTTCATTGACACTCCTGCCAATGGAGGATTGGCTCTCTACACAAATCTGGTCGGCATGCAGGGTATTGACGAAAATAAAATTGCCCGAACTAATACGCAAAGTTATTACCGTCCTAGTGACGCTACTATCATCCAGGCCGCCAGCCCAACTCCTCCATCCGGGACAGAACAAAAATTCATCACGTCTGCGGCTAACGGCGATACCCGCGACATAGAAGTCGCAATCGCTTACGACACATCTGGAGATTGGCAAAACTATTCCCGAACGTTTGGCACCAATGGAACATATTCCGCCCAGCCTGGAACCTATAACGTATGGTGCTATCTGGCGACCTCAGGCTCCGGTCTCCAGGTCGCGTTCTCCCAGGTGACCAATAGTCCAGCCGCGACAGGCCAGATGACAAACTTCATCGGCAATTTCGGCAGTTCGACGTTCTCGGATAATGGCTATGCTAACTTCGTCTATGCACCATTACTGGATAAGTTTGGTAATCGGGTGGCATTGACGGTGACGAACGGCGTGCAGACGTTCAGAGCCCAAATTGAGGGGAATGACACCCCCAATGTGGGTTTCTACATGTTTGTGCCCGTGGCGCCAATCTATACGCCAGTGCTGCTGAATGTTTATCCGAATGGGCCGAATGAACTCACCACCAACTTCACATTCACGGTTGGTCCCGCACAAGGCGCCGCAATTTCCACCAATGGGATTGGTTTGGTCCTGAACGGGGTTGCTGTCAGCTCGGGATTGAGTATCACATCGGCGGGAAATGGGGCATGGACGGTCAATTATGCAATCCAGTCAAATGAGATGTATACCGCCGTCATCAATGTCACCAATACCCTCGGGCTTACATTTACCTATTCAGAAAGTTTCGACACTGTTAATATAACAGGCAACTATCATTGGATGGCGGTTGACTATGACTTCAGCACGAACAACGGCACCGGCAGCGGCGGCTCCGTCGGCAACGGTTGGACTGGCGGCCTGTTCATTAACAATCCCGTGCCGACGGGTGACACAAACGCTCCAGCTGGTTCAGGCTGGCAATTGCAAACGAACAGTTACTTTGGCTATCCGACCGGCTTTTATCCGGGAAATCCGGGTGATCCCGCCGATGATGGCGCCGTAGCCCAACAGAGCATTGACATAAACTGGCCCACCAATGGCACCCAAGATACCGGAGGGATAGTATCTAATTCCATCTATCGTGGCGGGCCTTATACGACCGAGGCTCAGACTGCCAGTGATGGTGTGGGCACCCAGATAGCAGGGGATTCCTTCCTGCTTCCGGAGTTTGGTTCGGCACGAACAAATACATTCTCCGGCGGCGGCGGCGGGAACCCCAATCCGAATCCCGACCCGTATATCTGCGAATTTAACATCGGATATTTCTATGCCACCAACTGGCTGAACTATACGCGCACCTATCCGACCGGCAACTTCAATGTCTGGGGACGACTGGCGGCTGGCGCTGGCAATGCATTCAGCGGATGCACGCTCAGCGTGGTCACCAACGGCGTGGGCACGTCGAACCAGATGACCAGCGTTCTGGGCACGTTCTCCGATCCGAGTCCGGCGGGTTACCAGGTTTATCATTGGATTACGCTTGTGGACACCAACGGCAACAATGTTGTCGTTCAGCTTGGCGGCCAGGCCACGTTGAGACTGACCGCCCCCACTAACTCAAGCTCAAGCGGTGGCTCCCTCAATCCGTTGTTCTTCATGCTTGTGCCGGCGACGGCCCCGGCCTCGCCATTTGCGATATCTGCCTCGCTCAACGGGGGCAATATCCAGATTTCCATCCCCACCCAGCTTGGGCATAATTATACGCTCTGGTATGCGGGCAGCCTTCAGGCTGCCAGTTGGACGCAGGTGGGGAGTGCCATTACCGGCGACGGAACCGTTCACGTTGTCAATCAACCCGTGGCCGGCAACCAGGGCTTTTACCAGGTTAAGGCGCAGTAAAAGACCGGAGACAGGATCATTTGACCAACGCAAGCAAGCTCATAAAATGAAAACAAAAAGAGTGGGTCAACGCTTAAGCTGCACTTCCAGCCAACGGAGCCGGAGTCAGTCCAGGCGGGCAGATTGGGGGCTTGAAAACAGCCTTTCTCCCGCCGGGTTCACCCTCATTGAGCTGCTGGTTGTCATCGCGATCATCGCCATCCTCGCCGCCATGTTGCTGCCTGCCCTGGCCAAGGCAAAGCAGAAGGCGCAGGGAATCCAGTGCATGAGCAACATGAAGCAATTATGCCTGAGCTGGAAGATGTATTCCGGGGACAACCAAGACCACCTGGTGCCAAATGGCGATGAGGCTGATCAACCCGCCGGTCTGACAGACCCAACGGGACAAAATGGTGGAGTTAATGCCCAATGGTGTCCGGGCCGGCAGGATGAGGTAACAGTGTCATCTCCAGTGTCAATGGGAGCACAGTTAAGTCAGGGGAACGTTACGGGAGCAAATAATGTGGGCTGGGAGTGGATTCGATTGGGCCTGATTTACCCTTATCTTAATACCGTTTTAGTATACCACTGCCCGGCGGACAACACCGCGCTAAGTGTAAATTCCTTCGGTGCCATCACTTCCTATCCCCGTGTCCGCAGCATGTCAATGAACGCGTGGCTGAATCCAATCAAGGTTTGGACTGGGGACCCCAATGCCGCAAATAATCTTATCATCTACCGCAAGGATTCAGATACGATTCATCCCGGTCCCGCCAACACTTGGGTTTTTATAGATGAGAATCCTGCGGGCATCAACGACGGTTCTTTTTTATGTGATCCTGAGCAGGTCAACGGCAATTATGAATGGATTGATTACCCGGCCTACTATCATAACAACGCCGGGGGAATCGCTTATGGGGATGGACATGCGGAGATTCACAGGTGGCATGACCCTAATGTTTTGACAACTGTCGCCCAGAGCGCCCCTGGGATTAATGTTCCTACGACCGAGTCGCCACCATCCGCAGATTTGAGCTTCTTGGAAACGGCCAGCAGCGTGATCCAGTAGCGTCTGTTTGAAAACCAAAAATTGTCGTCCACAGGCGTTCATGCTTGGCGTAGCGCCCAAAGCCGTCGCAATTGTGCGGGCACAGAACCATTTGAGAGCGCATCACAGCGGCAGGAGGCAGTGGCACTCATAATGAAACCATGCCTGTCAGACATGGCAAAGCTTCCAGCATTTTAAATCTATAAATTGCATAAATTCAACAACAGCCACACGATGGGAATATTTTCCGGGATTATGTCTTTGACAAATTTTCCGGGTGGTAGGGATGCCGCGCTGCGGCATCCCCGTCCGGCAGGACGGAACGAACGTGGTAAACGCTCCGTTTTTCCGTCGCCTGACGCTGCGCTCGGCGACGGGAACAGCGCAGCGCGCCATCCCTACCTTGATGGTTTGTGAACGGCATAATCCCAATATTTTCGGTAAATTTTAGGCGGGCAATGCATGTGACTGTATTGTGCATCTTATACTTTTGTCTTTCCAGCATTGAGGCCCAAAGTCGCGCGCCTAAATTCAAAGTAATCGCCTTTTACACGGGCAAGAATGATCTGGCACACATTAGTTTTGTGCGCGAGGCCAACCAATGGTTCTCTAAAATGGCGGCAAAATATGACTTCACTTATGATTCTACCACCAATTGGAGCCACCTGAACACCGAATACCTTTCTCATTATCAAGTGGTGCTTTTTTTGGACACCCGGCCGGAAGATCCTGCCCAAAGACTGGCGTTTCAAAAATATATGGAAAATGGCGGCGCCTGGATGGGGTTCCATTTTGCGGGATTTGCCCTGACGCCTTCGTCATATCCACAGAATTGGGACTGGTATCACAATCAGTTTTTAGGGTCGGGCGAATACGTCAGCAATACCTGGCGGCCCACACCGGCAATTTTGCGTGTCGAGGACCAAAACCATCCGGCTACCAGGCATCTGCCAAAAACGTTCAAGTCGGCGCCCAATGAATGGTATCGCTGGTCGAATGACTTGCGGACGAATGCGGACATAAAAATACTTTTGTCCATTGATCGGGCCAGCTTTCCGCTGGGAACCGGACCAAAACCTTACGAGATCTGGCACGGCGGCTATTACCCGGCGGTCTGGACGAATACAAAATACAAAATGATGTATGTCAACATGGGCCATAATGACATGGACTACGAACATAAATTTGATAATACCAACAGGACATTGTCACATACATTTGAAAATGAAATTCAGGATGAACTGATCATTGACGGCCTGCTATGGCTGGGCGACGGTAAAAAAACGTAATTTGGAAAAGTTCTGAAATTGAAATTCGACCGGTTTTTGATGATCTCCAAAGCAAATGGTTCGCAAACCACTCTTAAAAAGCGGGTGAGCTTTGTGCCAGGCAGCGACAAAGCTTTCAAAGACGTGCTTTCAAGGATCGGGATTATGTCTTGGACAAACTTTTCGGGTGGTAGGGATGCCGCGCTGCGGCGTCCCCGTCCGGCAGGACGGAACGAACGTGGTAAACGCTCCGTTTTTCCGTCGCCTGACGCTGCACTCGGCGACGGGGACAGCGCAGCGCGCCATCCCTACCTTGATGGTTTGTGAACGGCATAATCCCATCAAGGATTTCCCGCCGCCGGGCAAAAACGCAAATGCAGCCGGTAACTTTGCGGCGGCACCGAAAACTTTTCCAAAACCCCCGGCCCGCAACTGCTGTTGCCCAGGCCGCATTGTTTTGCGTCGAGTGACAAAATAATTTCCGGGCGCGGGCTCAATTCGTAATTGTGGCGGACGGATGCCAGATCGCCGGCCGTGAAATGCAGCGTGGAAAATGAAAATGGATTCTCCCCGGCGGCAACTTTCAATCCGTTTCCATTTTCATCCGTCAACGTCAGCCAGCGCACGTCCTCCTTGCTGCCATTTTCCTGCGGGCGGACATAGTCAACATATTGCGCGTCCACCGTGCTGCTCCAGACGCCCATGTCCGCGCTGTCTTTCCGGTCGGGATAATTTTCCCATGGCCCGCGCCCGAACCAGCGGACGTTTTCAAAATCCTTTGCCAGTTGCATGACGACGCCGACGCGCGGCAGCAACGGCAGCGTGCCGAAGGGTGCCAATTGATTTTCCATCTCCACCGCACCGTCACCGTGAATCGTCCAGATCGTTTTCAATTTGTAACCGCCGCCGGCCGCGCGGCTCGTGCTGACGGTTTTGATTTTTACCTCGTCGGATTTTGTTCCGCTGACTTCAAATGATTCCACACGCCGAACCAGACTGGTCAGCCCGGCCTCGCGCCAGTCGCGCGCCAGCCATTTTCCGAAACCTTTGTCATTGTCCGTCGGGGCGCGGAATAGTTGCAAAACCGGCCCGGCCGGACCGCTGGTTGCTGGCGGCAACATTTCGCGCCCGCCGAAATTCAGCGAAGTCAACGTTCCCGCCGAACGGCTGAACGCAGCGGAAAAATTTGTTCCTTTAATTTTTACCGCGTCGCCGTTTTGAATCAATTCCAGTTTGGGGAGCGCGCCCGCCCCGGGCGCAACCGGCGGCGCCCTCGTCGCTGGCTTCACGTTCAACTGCATCTGTTGCCACGCAATCTCGCAGCCAGACCCGGCCCAAAGCGATTCCGTCCGCGTGTGAAAACTAACGCGCAGCCAGAATTCCGCGCCAGGCTTTGCATTGCGGATTTTTTCAACCGGAATTTTTACTTCACACGATTTTCCCGGCGCGCAATCAATTGGATCTAAAACGCCGGATTGAATTAATTCGCCGTCACTGCCTGTGGCTGACCAGCGCACTTCGTAATTGCTCAAGTTCAAAAAGGAATTTCGGTTCGTAATTTTCACTTCAACTTTTCCCGGTTTCAAATTCACCGGCTCAATGGCCACCGGCTGATAAACCTTCTTTACCTCCCAGTATTTCGGAAAAATTTCGCGGTCGGCGCCCACAAGCCCCTTGATGCAAAAGCCGCCGTGATTCGGCGCGTCACCAAAATCGCCGCCGAACGCGGTGAAGATTTTTCCGTCCGCAGTTTTCTGGTGCAAACCCTGGTCGCACCATTCCCAGATGAAACCGCCGAGCATTCGCGGGTTGGAATAAATTTCGTTCCAATAATCCTGCAAATTGCCGACGGCATTGCCCATCGCGTGCGCGTATTCGGTTGCGAGCACGGGACGGCTGTCATTCGTGCGCTGCGCGATTTCCAAAAGTTTATTCCAGCGCAAATTCCACGGATCGTCCGGTTTCGCGTAAGTTTCCGTCATCAGGCGCGGATAAAAGCGGCCGATGATGTCCACCGCCGGCGGATCGTTCGTCTCACCCTGCGCGCCTTCGTAATGCACCGGGCGCGTCGGATCAAATTCATGCAGCCAGCCGGAAACCGCCGCGAAGTTCGGGCCGTAGCCGGATTCATTGCCCATGGACCAGATGATGACGCTCGGATGATTTTTATCGCGTTCGGCCAGGCGCTGCGCGCGATCCAAAAACGCGCCCGTCCAAGCTGGATCGTTCGCCAGCGAACCGCGCGTGCCGTGCGTGCAGATGTTCGCCTCGTCCAAAACGTAAATGCCGTAGCGGTCGCACAAATCATACCAGCGCGGGTCGTCGGGATAATGGCAGGTGCGCACGGCGTTGATGTTGGCCTGCTTCATCAACGTGATGTCCTGCACCATGCGTCCGGTCGAAAGTGCGTGGCCGGTGTCGGGGTCAATCTCGTGCCGGTTCACGCCGCGCAACCGGATTGGCCGGCCGTTGATTAAAAATTGTCCGTCACGAATTTCAATTTTCCGAAAACCAATCTGGCAACTGTCCGCTTCAATCACATTTCCTTTATCGTCGTTCAACGTCAGGACAAGCGTGTAAAGATTCGGCGTTTCCGCCGTCCACTTGGCGGGATTGTTCACTTTGGCTTCGAGCCACGCGAATTTTGGTTCGCCGCGCTGCGGCATCCGGTCGTCGAGAATGTTTGCGTTGAAATCAGGATTCAAAATCCCCGCCGCGTCATGGCTCAGTTCATTTGCCAAAACTGGATTTTTGTTCGCGTCAAAAAGCTGCGCGCGAATTGTCCAGTTCGAGAGCGAAAGATTTTTTGCCGCGAGTTCCGGTTTGATTTGCAGCGTCGCGTCACGATAATCGGAATCCAAATCCGTCCGCACCGTGAAATCGCGGATGCGCGCGGCGGCGGTCGAGTAAATATAAACGCCGCGAAAAATCCCGCTCATGCGCCACATGTCCTGATCTTCGAGATAACTGCCGTCCGACCAGCGGAAAACCTGCGCGGCAATTTGATTCGCACCGCGCTTCACGAAATCCGTGAGGTCAAATTCCGCCGGGGTGCGGCTGTCCTTGCTGAAGCCGACGCGCGCGCCGTTGACCCAGAGATAAAACGCGCTGTCCACGCCATCGAAATGGATGAATACGCGGCGGCCATCCCAATTTTTCGGCAGCTCAAAAGTCTTGCGATATGAACCGACCGGGTCGCGCTGCGCGAACGCCGTCCAATTTGCCGGCGGTTCGCCCGTCACGCGCGGCGGGTCAATCTTGAACGGATAGCCGGAACCGAGATAAATCGGCGCGCCGAAGCCCTTCATTTCCCAGTTCGACGGAACTCCAATGTTTGTCCATGCCGAATCGTCAAAATTTGTTTCAAAAAATCTGGCCGGACGCAGTTCTGGTTTTGGAACCCAGTTAAATTTCCATTCGCCGTTCAGTGAAAAATAAAATGGCGAGTTCGTGAAATCCCCGTTCAGCGCCTCTGAAACCGTCGCAAACGGCACAAGCGCCGCGCGCGGCGGTTCGGTGTTGATGTGCAGGACTTGTTCGTTCTCCCAGTCGGGCGTGCCGGCGAAAACCACCGCCGCGAAAAAATTCAGCGCGGCCAGCGCAACCGCCCGATGACATTTTTGGAGCATGGCGAATGCGAAACATTTAAGCGTTTTGCCGCCAACAAGCAACCGTGCGGCCGCGGCTGGCGTTTTTCAAAAGTATTTCGGCAGATTTTACATGACTCACCCGCGCCGGTTCCGGCAACATTTTGCCGAACCTGAATGAACCTGTCCGCCGCCAGAATGTTGACCGTGGCATCCGTCGTCACGCTGGCGATTTCATGCGCGCATTTGCCGGCAGGGAAAAATGTTTCCGCCGGTTCGTCGCGCTGGACGAACAGCCTTGGAATGGTTTTTGTTCCCGTGCCGAGAACAAAAGTTCAATTTTCCATTTACGAAGCACGCGTGAAAGATTTTGCCGCGTTCGCCGCGACGAATCCCAAACTGGACGGCACAAATTGGAATCATGCGTTTTATCACGATGTTACGCCGGTTTCCAACGGCCCGGAATTTCCGGTGGTGAACGTGAGCTGGAACGACGCCCGGGCATTTTGCGCGTGGTTGACGGAAACCGAGCGCAAGAAGGGAAAAATTTCCGCGAAGCAATCCTATCGTCTGCCGACGGATGAAGAATGGAGTTGTGCCGTCGGCATTGGCGGACGCGAGACAGGCACAACGCCGAGGGAAAAAAGCGCGAAGCTGGAAAATATTTTTCCGTGGGGCGCGCAATTTCCGCCGCCGCCGGGCGCGGGCAATTTCGCCGACCAGGCCGCGTTGAATTATTTCACCAACTGGCCGCACATCGAAAATTACAACGACGGTTTTGTGACGACTTCGCCGGTCGGCAGCTTCACGCCAAATAAATCCGGCATTTACGATCTTGCCGGCAACGCGCTCGAGTGGTGCGGCGATTTTTACGACGCATCGCACCGGCAAAAAGTTTTGCGCGGCGGTGCGTGGAATAATTGCGGGCCGAAAAGCCTGCTGTCGTCGTATCGCGAGCACGTTGCGCCCGGGCGCTTCAGCGTCGTGACCGGATTTCGTTGCGTGCTGGTGACAAATCAATAATCGTCTTCAAATGGAGCGCCTCCTTGCCACTTACTTCATTGAGACGCCGCTGGCCGTGGAAAAAGCGGCGGCGGTGCTCGCCGGTGAACAGTCGTCGGGAACGTTTGTCGCCGTGCCGGGTGAAACCGGGGAATTGAAACGGCGTTTCGCCGCGCGCGTGGATAAAATCACGCCGCTCGAAACCGTCAATGAACCGGGCCTGCCCGGCTGCCGCAGCGCGAACGGAAGATTCCAGCGCGCGGAAATTGCCGTGTCGTGGCCGGTGGAAAATTTCGGACTCAATTTGCCGGCGCTGGTTTCGACGGTTCAGGGAAATCTGTATGAGCTCTCGCAATTCTCCGGCTTGAAGTTGATGGATTTGGAACTGCCGCCGTCTTTTGCCAAATATTTTCGCGGGCCGAAATTTGGAATTGCGGGAACACGAAAATTAACGGATGTGCAAAATCGCCCGCTCACCGGCACGATCATCAAGCCGAGCATCGGCCTGTCGCCGCGGCAAACGGCGGGGCTGGTGAAAATTTTGGCCGGGGCGGGGATTGATTTCATCAAGGACGACGAGTTGATGGCCAATCCGCCACACTCGCCGTTTGATGCGCGCGTGGACGCCGTGATGCGCGTCATCAACGCCCACGCCGACCGCACCGGCAAAAAGGTGATGTATGCCTTCAACGCCAGCGACGAACTCGATACGATGCAGCGGCATTACGAAAAAATTGTTTCCTCCGGGGGAACGTGCGCCATGATTTCGCTGAACAGTGTCGGTCTTGCGGGCGCGAAAAAGATTTGCGACCTCGGCGCGCTGGCGATTCACGGACATCGCAACGGCTGGGGAATGTTGAACCGCCATCCGCTGCTCGGCATCGAATTTCCCGCGTATCAAAAACTCTGGCGGCTCGCGGGCGTGGATCAAATCCATGTTAACGGCATCGCGAACAAATTCTGGGAGAGCGATGATTCCGTCGTGCGCTCGATTGAATCGTGTTTGAAGCCCTTGCCCGGTGGAATGTCGGTGTTGCCCGTCGTTTCCTCCGGTCAATGGGGCGGACAAGCGCCGGAAACTTTTCGCCGCACGAAGACCGTTGATTTGCTCTACATGGCTGGCGGCGGCATCATGGCGCATCCGAACGGCCCGGCGGCCGGCGTGCGCTCGCTGCAAAAATGGTGGGAAGCGGCGGTCGCAGGGCTGACGATGGAACAGGCGGCGGCGAAGCATCCTGAACTGAAAATCTCACTGGAGAAATTTGGAAAGAAAGGCGGATGAGCAAACTGCTGCTAACTTTCTACGGCGACGATTTCACCGGCTCGACCGATGCGCTGGAGCAACTCGTGAATTTTGGCATCCGCGCAATGCTGTTCATCGAACCGCCAACACCGGCGCAATTGAAACGGCTTCCCAATCTGCAAGCCGTCGGTGTCGCAGGCATGACACGTTCGATGACGCCGGGCGCAATGGAAAGTGAATTGCGTCCCGCTTTCAAAAAACTGAAAGCCCTCGGTGCACGGCATGTTCACTATAAAGTATGCTCCACATTCGATTCCTCGCCAAAAATTGGCAGCATTGGCTGCGTGATTGATGTCGCGGCGGGAATTTTCCGCGCGCCATTCATGCCGCTGCTCATCGCCGCGCCCGCGCTCGGCCGCTACACGATTTTCGGAAATCATTTCGCGCGTTTTGGCATTGGAAGCGATGGCGGGATTCACCGGCTCGACCGGCATCCGTCCATCAGCAAGCATCCGGTCACGCCGATGAACGAGGCGGACCTGCGGCTGCATCTGGCAAAGCAGACGAAAAAGAAAATCGCGCTGTTTGATATTTTGAACGTCGCGCTGCCGGAAAAGGAAGCGCGCGCCGCGCTCAAACAAATTCTGGCCGGCAGGCCCGATGTGATTCTGTTCGACGTGCTTTACGCAGCACAGTTGCCGCGCATCGGCGGATTGATTGACAAATACGCGGGCGCGAAACGCCCGCTGTTTTCCGTCGGCTCGTCGGGAATCGAAATGGCTCTCGGCGCGCATTGGCAAAAGGCAGGGATGCCGCGCTGCGGCGTCCGGTCGGCGCAGCGCGCCGACCCTGCCACGCAGTTGCTCGTTGGTTCGGGCAGTTGTTCGCCGGTGACGGAAAAACAAATCGCCTGGGCTTTGCAAAATGGCTTTGCCGAAGTTGCGCTTGATGCGGCGGCTCTGCCGGTCGGGAAAAAATCTGGAATTGAAATTCGGCGCGTGACTGAAGCAACAGTGAGACTGTTGAAATCTGGCCGCAGCGTGATTGCTCATACGACTCGGAGCGGTTCAGACAAACGCATCGCGGCGAAGCTGAAAAGCAACACCGCAAAGATTCTTGGCACGGCGTTGGGAAAAGTTCTGCGCGGCGTGCTGGAGCAATCGAAAGTCCAGCGTCTCTGCATCGCGGGCGGTGACACGTCGAGTTTTGCGGCGCGGGCGCTGGGCATTGAGGCGCTGCAGATGATTGCGCCGCTGACACCAGGCGCGCCGTTGTGCCGGGCGTTTGCGCCGGGTTCGCCCGCCGACGGTTTGGAAGTGGTGTTCAAGGGCGGACAGGTCGGCGCGGAAAATTATTTCGGCATCGTGAAAAGCGGAAAGATTTGGTTATGAAACAAAAAACTCTCGGTCTTGTCCACACGTCGGCGACACTCGTGCCGGTGTTCGCGCAGTTGTGCAAAGAAAAACTGCCCGGCGTGAATGTGTTCAACATCGCCGATGACAGCCTCGTGAAGGGCATCATCGCCGCCGGCAGTCTGACGCCGACGATTGCGCGTCGCGTTGCCAGCTATCTTGAATCCGCCGAACTTGCGGGCGCGGATTACATCATGGTCACTTGCTCGTCCATCGGGCCGGCGGTGGAGGCGGGCGCGAAATTGATCGGCGTGCCGGTGCTGCGCGTGGATCAGCCGATGGCGGACAAGGCGGTTGCCACCGGCAGAAAAATCGGCGTCATCGCCACGCTGCGCACGACGCTGGAGCCGACGGCGGATTTGATCCAGCGCCGCGCTGACAAGGCCAGAAAGAAAATCGAACTTGCGTCGAAGCTTTGCGAGGGTGCGTTTGAGGCGTTGATGAGCGGTAATGCGGCGACGCACGATGCAAAGGTCGCGTCGGCGCTGAAGGAATTATCGCAGCAGGTGGACGTGATTGTTCTCGCGCAGGCTTCGATGGCGCGCGTTGTCGAAACGCTTGCACCGGAAGACAAGCGCGTGCCGATTCTGGCGAGTCCGGGCATCGCCGTGGATTATCTGGCGACAATTCTGAAATGAGTTTTTGGCAACCAATCTTGGTTGTTTTGACCGTCGCTTTGGCGATTTCTCTCCGTTTTTCGAAAAAATTTCGCGGCTACCAGTTCACGGCGTGGATTGTCGCGGTCGTGACGGCGGCGATGATTTATCCGGCGCAGTTTCTCCACGTCGGCGATTTCGACATGCGGAACAAATGGGTCATGCTCATCGCGATTCAACTTGTGATGTTCGGCATGGGCACGCAGATGAGCCTGCGCGACTTCGCGGGCGTGGCCAGGTCGCCGCGCGGCGTGTTCGTCGGGATTTTTTGCCATTTCACGGTGATGCCGCTGGTGGGATTTTCACTCGTGAAAATGTTCAGCTTTCCGCCGGAGATCGCGGCGGGCGTCATCCTCATCGGCTCGTGTTCGAGCGGGCTGGCGTCGAACGTCATGGCGTTCATGGCGAAATCCAATCTCGCGCTCTCGGTCACGGTGACGGCGGTGACGACGATGATCGCGCCCATCATGACGCCGCTCTGGATGAAACTGCTCGCCGGCACGATGGTCGAAGTGAGCTTTTTCAAGATGATGGTGGAGATCATTAAAATCGTCCTTGTGCCGATTGGCGCGGCGCTGCTGCATGATTATCTGAAACACGCCACGACGCGCGGACGGAAAATTGTTTATGCTATCGCCACATTCGCCGCCGCGTGGATGCTGTTTTTGATTTTCGGCGGCTGGGAATTTTTGCAGGCGCATTTCGCGGACGACGCGCTCACGGCGATTGCGCTGGGCGGATTTCTGTTGAGCGCGTTCGTCATCGGCACGGCGTATCACGCGCTGGCGAAACGGCTGGCATGGTTGGACGGCGTCATGCCGACGATGGCCATCGTCGGCATCCTCTACGTCACGGCCATGACCACGGCATCAGGACGCGACAACCTGCTCAACGTAGGCGCGCTGCTGTTCCTCGCCTCCATGTTGCACAATCTGGCGGGCTATTTCTTCGGTTACTTTTTGAGTCGCGGCGCCGGGCTGGACAAAAACTCCGCGCGCAGCATCGCGTTCGAGGTCGGCCTGCAAAACGGCGGCATGGCGTCCGGTTTGGCCAGCGCGATGGGCAAGCTCGGCACGGTCGGGCTGGCGGCGGCGTGTTTCATTCCGTGGATGAACTTCAGCGGCTCGGTGCTGGCGAATTACTGGCGCAAACGGCCGGTGCAAGTTGAACCGGGTAAAACTGTTTAACAGGAGCGAACGGAGGGAACGGAGAAATAAAGTCCCGTCAGGCGTTTTCAACAAGCCTGGTCAGTTTAACATTCAACGCTTTTGCTAATCGGGCGAGTTTATCGAGCGATATGTTTTCACGTCCGCGCTCAATTTCTGAAAGATATGGCCAGCTCATATCCGCCTTTTCAGCCAATTTTTCCAAGGTCAGTCCCGCGTCAGTTCGGCAGGTGCGGATATTATTTCCCACAATCTCCCGATGTTTGACGGCATAAGCCATCACAACAGCAGACCCGAATTCAGACGCCTCGAACATTCGACATATCGAATGTTTTGGCTTGATCATTATTTGTGGATCGGGATCGATCTGCAGGAATGTCTGAAAAGACCCGGCGGAAGCGTTCTTCACCGAAAGCCGCCAGTAGCAAGCGGTCTGATCAGAGATCTGATCCAAAATCCGTCCGCTACAGAATCCGTCGCAAGATTCCCACTCCGTCACTCCACAAGCCCGAAGCGAACGGCAGGCTTAACGACGAACAAATTTCCATTCCATTTGTCCCAGCGCACGGGGTTAATCGTGAGGCGCAACCGTTCCTGAAATGGGTCGGCGGCACGGCGCAACTCCTCGCGCAGTTCGACGAATTTTCCCCCACGGAAATCACCCGCTACTTCGAGCCGTTCGTGGGCGGCGGTGCGGTGTTCTTTCGCCTCAAGCACCGTTTTCCCCGGATGCGCGCCTTCCTGCGCGACATCAACCCCGAACTCATCAACACCTATCTTGCCGTCCGCGACTTCCCGCACGAACTCATGCGCCGGTTGGACGAACACGCCGCTGAATTCAAAGCCAAAGGCGACGACTATTTTTACTTCGTCCGCGCCCAGCACCACCTGACCGGCGACGACAAGAAAATCGTGGAACGCGCCGCCCGCATGATTTTCCTCAACAAGACCTGCTTCAATGGCCTCTGGCGCGTCAACGCCCGCGACGAATTCAACGTTCCCGTTGGCTCAAACAAAACCCCCGGCCTCTACGACGAGGAAAACCTCCTCGCCGCCAGCCGCGCGCTGGAGGGCGTGCATCTGGCCGTGCAGGATTTCCGCGAAACCCTCAACCAAACTCGGCGCGGCTACTTTGCCTACGTGGACCCGCCGTATTATCCCGTCTCCGCCACCGCCGGCTTCACCTCCTACGCCAAGGAAGATTTTGGCGAGGGAGAACAGCGCGAACTCCACGCCGTCTTTGCCGAAGCCGCCCGGCGCGGCGCGTGCCTGATGCTTTCCAACTCCGACACGCCCTTCATCCGCAAACTCTACTGCGACTTTCAAATCCACACCGTGCAAGCCCGCCGCGCCATCAACTGCGACGGCTCAAAACGCGGCTACGTCAACGAGGTCGTCGTGACAAATCTAGCCAACGAATAAAAATTATGCCCGGACGCGCAAAAGCTGTTTCAAATGGTGACGACTTGGTAAAGGCAGTCTCACAGCTCGCACAAGAACTCGGACTCGAAGCAAAAGAACAAGTTCGCGTCGCCCGCAGAATTTGGGGAGCGGTTCGGAAAATTGATGTTGTGCTTACGCATCCACAAACCCGAAAGACGCTCGGCATCGAATGCAAGTTCCAAGCTGTCACTGGCACGGCTGAAGAAAAAATCCCGTCGGTCATCGAGGACATCGGCGCGTGGCCGATTCCCGGCATTGTCGTTTTTGCAGGCGAAGGCTTCACCGAGAACATGAAAATGTTTTTGGTTTCCACCGGCAAAGCTGTGGAGTTTCCAGAATTGAAACCGTGGCTGTGTTTGTTCTTCGGCTTGCCGCTCTCGGAATAAAACGATGGCAACTTGCGACCACAACAGCACGATTCCAGACGATGTGCTTGCACGCATCCCCGGCTCGCAAGCTGGCTCTGGTCGTCATCGTTGTGTCATCTGCGCTTACGCTCGAGGAGTAGCCGCCGCACGCCGCGCAGCAACTGTCCAGGAGCTTGGTGAAACTGAATCGTGCAACCACGGCAGCGAAGCTCCTTCAGAAATTCTTCGCGCACTGCAAGAGTCGCAAGCCGGAGGCGGACGCCATAAATGCTGCACCTGTGCTTTTCAGTTTGGTTTTCAAAGTTTGACCGCTGACATCGAAGCCCAAACGCGGGCAGACGTTGAAACGGAAGACGCAACTCATGGTGTTGAAAGCACGGGCGGTCACGCCGAAGGTCGCGAAATTTTTAGGCAAAGTCGAACTTACGAACGCAATCCGCGCAATCGCGCTGCCGCGATCCGCGCGCACGGGACGACGTGCGTGGCGTGCGGCTTCAACTTCGACACGTTCTACGGCGTGGCCTACGCCCGTTCCTACATTGAGGTGCATCACCTGAACCTGCTGGCCGGCGGCGGCGAGCGCGTGATTGACCCCATAGCCGACCTCTGCCCGCTCTGCGCCAACTGCCACAGCATGGTGCATCGCCGCCCCGGAAATGTTTTATCCATCGAGGATTTACAGCGGCTCATCGAACAAGCCCGCGCACATCGCGCTAGGTTACCCTGATTTTCTCCGTTCCCTCCGTTTGCTCCTGTTAAAAATTATTCTCGTCGCGCGCCCATCTTGTCCGCCGCGACTGCCGCGAGGATCACAAAGCCTTTCACCACCTGCTGCCAGAAGGGCGAGACGTCAAGGAGGAACAGGCCGTTGTTCAGCACGCCGATGATGAGGCAGCCGAGCACTGTGCCGAGGATCGAGCCGCGTCCGCCGGAGAGCGACGTGCCGCCGATGACGACCGCCGCGATGGAATCGAGTTCGTAGCCGAGGCCGGCCTTGGGATCGGCGGCGTCGAGCCGCGCGGTGACAATAAGCCCGGCGACCGCCGCGAGCGCGCCGCCCAGCGCATAGACCCAGACCTTGATGCGCTTCACGTTCACGCCGGAAAACGCGGACGCCTTTTCGCTGCCGCCCACGGCGTAGATGTAGCGGCCGAGCGTAGTGCGTTTTGAAATGAAATAAAAAATCACGACGAGCGCGGCGGAAATCCACACGGCCATCGGCACGCCGAGCCAGAAGCCCGCGCCGATGAAACCGAATTTTGGGCCAAGGTCGGTGATGGGAAAACCGCCGGTCCAGAGCATCGTAAGTCCGCGCGCGATGCTCAACATGCCGAGCGTGGCGACGAACGGTGGCAGTTTGAACCGCGTGATGGCGATGCCGTTGAAAAATCCCAACGCGAGGCCAACTAAAATTCCCGCGACAATTGCGCCAAACGGCGTGAATTGCAGCACGACGCCGAACACCTTCAATACGAGTCCGTTTTTCAACAGTCCCGCCGCGACCGCGCCGGCGAACGCGAGGATCGCGCCGACGGACAGATCAATGCCGCCGGTGAGGATGATGAGCGTCATACCGATTGACAGGCAGAGGTTGACGGAGATTTGCAGCAGGATGTTCCGCTGGTTCGCGAACGTGAGAAACTTGTCCGAGAGCAACGTGAGCGCGATCACCATCACCGCGAGCGCGATGAGCGGCTGTAGCTTCTTGAACAGTTCTTTGGCGTTCGCGTTCATTCGGTCGTCGCCTGAATCGGAATGACTTTCAACGGTTTCAAATCGGTGGATTCATCATCCACTTCCGCGCAGCCGGCGAAAGAAATTTTCGCGCCGACTTTCGCCTGCTCGCGCAGCTTCGGCAGCACGCGGGTCTCGACGATGTGATTGAGCGCGGACGAAATATCGTTGAAGTCCTGCGAATTCGCATAGTCGCTCGCGTTCAGCAAACCCGTGCTGTCGCGCACCGCGTCACCGAAAACCAGTCCGGTTTGGAGCGAAATTTCGGCGTTGGTGGAATGGTCGGCCACCGCGAGCGAAATCCCATCATCCGAAACGGCGACGACGCGTCCGCTGCCGGAAACGAAATAATAATAACTCTCGCTCAGGCCGACGCTGCGGGAGAATTTCTTTTTCGCCGCCGCCGAATCGCCCTGGATTAACGGCAGCAGCGTTTCGGCTTTCACGGTTTTGTCCAGCGAGGCAGTCAGATGGTTTGTCCAAAAATTTTCCGCGAACTGCGCGGCATTGAACGTCGCCGCCACTTTTTCCGCCGTCGCCGTTCTCAGCGGCACGACGTGAAATAACGGAAACAGCCAGCCGATGCCGGCAATTGCCACGATTGCGATGAGCCAGCGGACGGCGCACATGGTGAATTATTTCTTCCCGTAGTCACCGTATTTGCCGACATTTTCCTGCGTGACGAGTTCGACCGGCACGGGAACTTTCTGCGGGAAATCGCGTTTGCCCTTGATGTATTCGTCGGCGTATTCCGCGGCCGTGCGCGCCATCACTTTTGGAAATTGCATTCCCGTCGCGATGATTTTGCCCTCGGCGATTGACTTCACCACGTCGTCCGCGCCGTCGAAGCCGAAGACTTTCACCCGGTCGGCCTTGCCCGCCGTGACGAGCGCCTGATATGCGCCCATCGCCATCGCGTCGTTGCCGCAGAAGACGGCCCTGATGTCCGGATGCGCCTGCAAAATGGATTCCATCACCTCAAGCCCCTTCGCGCGGTCGAACTCGCCGCTCTGCTGCGCGACCATTTTCAAACCGGGATAACGGTCCACGACGCTGTGGAAACCTTTCGAGCGGTTCCAGGTGTTGTTGTCGCCGACGATGCCGAGCAGCTCGGCGTATTCGCCCTCCTTGCCGACCGTCTTCACAAAATACTGGCCAAGCTTCACGCAGCCGGAGTAACTGTCCGAAAGCATCTGCGACGTCGCGGCGTTGGTGGAATTGATTTCGCGGTCGATGCAAAAAACCGGAATGCCCGCCGCTTTTGCTTTTTCAACATTGGCAATCGAACCGTTCGCGTCCGTCGGGTTGAACAAAATCGCCCTGTAGCCGCTGGCGATGATGTTTTCAAAATTCGCCGCTTCCTTGGCGGTGTCATTTTGCGAATCGAAAATCGTCGCGTCGTAGCCGAGTTCAATCGCGCGCGCCTTGGCCGTTTCGCCGAGCACGACGAACCAGGGATTGTTCAGCGTCGAGACGACGACGGCGATTTTTTCCTTCGGCGCAGATTGTGCGGACGAAGTTTGCGTGAACAGAATTGCCACCATCGCGACTAAAGCGGCCAGCGCCAGTTTGAGCCAGTTGGTTTTCATAGTTATTGTTTCGAGTATTTCGTTTGGTTCGCGGTTCAAATTTACAACACCCGTTTCACGGCTTGTCTCCAGCCGTCGTAATTTTTCTTCACTTCGGCGGCTTTCATTTGCGGACGAAAATATTTTTGCTCTCGGGGCAGCTTTGCCAATTGATCAAGCGATTTGTAAATTCCCAGGCCGAGCAAACCCTGCATCGCCGCGCCCCACGCGGACGATTCCGGCACGTCGGAAACTTTCAATTCCACGCCCGTGATGTCCGCGGTGAATTGCATGATGAATTTGTTCCGCGTCGGCCCGCCGTCGGCGTGGAGGCTGCGCAATTTGATTTCGGAATCCGCGCGCATCATGTCCAGCACGTCGCGGATCTGGTAGGCGATGGCCTCCTGCGCGGCGCGGACGATGTGTTCTTTTTTGGTGAAGCCCGTCATGCCGACAATCGCCGCCCGCGCCTCCGGCGACCACCACGGCGCGCTCAATCCCGCGAACGCCGGCACGAGATACACGCCTCCGTTTTCCTTGATGCCCGTTGCCATTTTTTCAACTTCGCCGGCGTTTTGAATCAGGCCAAGCTGGTTCTTCACCCACTCGATCGTGGCGGCGGAGAAATTGATGATGCCCTCGAACGCGTAAACCGGCTGGCCGCGCCAGACCCACGCGAGCGCCGTGACCGCGCCGCGTTTCGAGATGCGCGGCTGGGCGCCGATGTTCAGCAGTATGCTCGTTCCCGTGCCGAAGGTTGCCTTCACCGTTCCCGGCGAAAAACATTTTTGCGCAAACAGCGACGCCTGCGAATCACCCATCACGCCTACGATGGGAACCGGTTGGGGCAAAATTCCATTCGCATCCGTCCCGCCAAATTGCGCCGCGCTTTCGCGGACTTCCGGCAGCGCCCGCAGCGGCACGTTGAACAATTTGCAGAGCGTCACGTCCCAGCGCAATTTGCCGATGTCGAACAACATCGTGCGGCTGGCGTTCGTGAAGTCGGTCGCAAAAACTTTTCCGCGCGTGAGCCGGTGGATTAAAAACGCATCAATCGTGCCGATGACGGCGTCGCTATTTTTCAACTTCGCGGCGATGTCCGGCTTGGCGGCGATGAGCCGCTTGAGTTTGGACGCGGAAAAATAGGTGTCCACCATCAGGCCGGTTTTGCGGCGGATCATCGGGCCGTGCCCGCGCTGCTGAAGTTTCTGGCAGATGGCCGCGCCGCGCCGGCATTGCCAGACGATGGCGTTGTGCAACGGCCGGCCCGACTTGCGGTCAAACACAACCGCAGTTTCACGCTGGTTTGCGAGGCTCAAGCCCGCGAGTTGCGAAATTTTTTTGCGATTTCGCCCGGTGATTTCACGGATGACGGCGAGGACATTTTTCCAGATTTCTTCCGCGTCGTGTTCCACCCAGCCGGGTTGCGGATAAATCTGGCGATGCGCGAGCGAGGCCTTATCTAAAGCTTTTCCTGTCGCGTCGAAGAGAACCGCCTTCGTCGCGGACGTGCTTTGATCAATGGCTAGAATGAGTGGCATGATGGTAGTCAATTCATCCGCCTTTGAGTTTTTTAAGCGTAAACTTTTGAATGTATTCTTCCGCTGTCGTCGCTTTCAAGCCTTCCAGCATAAAGTATTTAACCTCGTCTCTATGCTCTGGTGAAATCCCGTTTGGTTTGGAAAGAATTTCCCGCCATAATTTCTGCGCCGTTTCTCTGGCAACGATCGTTTCTTTCCGATCAGTGTCTTTAAGCTTGGCCAACTCGGCGATAGTAAATGCAAACCAAAACTTGGAATAGTCGTCTCCGTAGTCGCTAAATTTCAACAAGACCTGTAATGACTCATGGGCATTCGCCTGTCTTAAGCTTGTCAGTGCAACCAAATCACTTGAGCTAAGTTTTGAAATCCAATGTGCAATGTATTCATCGCGCCATTCCTTTTCTTTTTCACTCGAAACACCAAACCGTTTGTAATCCTCCAGCGCTCCATCGTGAGCCAGAAAAAAGTAATTGCACGCATACTGCCAGAAAAGCTTCTTTGCTGGTTCGTGGTCAATCATGTCATTTTCCTATAAGATTAACCGCTTTTTCCACCAGTCCTTCCATTGAAATTCCGTAGTGCCGGAAAATGTCCGCCTGCGCGCCGGGAACAGTTTCCTCGTCGGGGATGCCAATGATTTTGAAGGGAACATTGATTCCCGCCTGCATCAAAACCGAGGCGCAGGCTTCGCCGAGGCCGCCGTGAACCATGTGTTCCTCCACCGTGACGACGGCGCGGCACTCGCGGCCCGCTTTCAAAATCGCTTCGGTGTCGAGCGGCTTGATGGTGTGCATCGAAATGACACGGCAGTTCAGACCGCGTTCGGCCAGTTGGCCGGCGGCGAGCAGCGCGTGAACGGCCGTTTCGCCCGTGGCGATAAAGGCAACGTCATTTCCATCGCGCAATTGAATCGCTTTGCCGGCTTCAAATGTTGTGTCCGGCATGTGCAAGTTATACATCGCCGCCTTGCCGAAGCGGACGAACACGGGCTTGGTCGCTTTTGCCGCCGCGAGGATGGCCTGACGCGCCTCAAAATTGTCCGCCGGGACGATGATCGTGAGATTGTTAATCGCGCGCAGCACGGCAAGATCGTGCAGCGAATGATGCGTCGTGCCGAGCGCCCCGTAGCTCACGCCGGAACTGATGCCGATGAGCACTGCCGGCACGCCCGAGTAACAAACATCGTTCTTGATCTGTTCCAGCGACCGCGCCGTGAGAAAGCACGATGGCGAAATGCCGAACGATTTTTTGCCGCACGCCGCCAAACCTGCGGTGATGCCGACCAAATTTTGTTCCGCGATGCCGACTTCGACGAGCTGCTTCGGCAACGCCCTGCCGAATGGCGCCAGTTTTCCCGAGCCGCGTGAGTCGCTCGTGACGGCGACGATGTTGGGATTTGCTTTCGCCAGTTCTTCGAGCGTGGCGGCAAATTCGTCCAGATTGGCGCGGCCCAGTTTGAGGCCGAGTTTTTCCGCCATCGCTTTCGCAGCGGGCGTGAACATGGAAGGAGCAGGCGCGCTCATTTGGCCTCCTTCAATTTCGCTTCCGCCGTGTCGAGTTCGCTCAACGCCTGTTTCAATTCCTCGTTGCCCGGCACGCCGTGATGCCACCTGGCCACGTTTTCCATGAAGCTCACACCTTTGCCCTTGGTCGTGTTCGCAATGACGCAGGTGGGCTTGCCGGTTTCGGCGGGCCTGCTGAACGCGTCGGTGAGCGCGGCGTAGTCGTGGCCGTCCACCACTTTCACGGTCCAGCCGAACGCGCGCCATTTCTCGTCGAGCGGCTCATTGCTCATCACGTCGCGGGTATGGCCGGAAATTTGCAGCGTGTTGTGGTCAATGATCGCGGTGAGGTTGTCGAGCTTGTAGTGCGCGGCGGCCATCGCGGCCTCCCAGTTCGAGCCTTCGGCCAGTTCGCCATCGCCAAGCAAGGTAAAAACTCGATACGAAGCGGAATCCATTTTTCCCGCGAGCGCCATGCCGATGCAGATCGGCAAACCATGGCCGAGCGCGCCGGTGTTCATCTCGATGCCGGGAATGTGCCGCGTCGGATGGCCGACGAAATGGGATTGGTAGTGGCAAATCGTTTTCAAATCCGATTCGGGAAAAAATCCACGGTCGGCGAGCACGGCGTAAAGCGCCTCGACCGAATGGCCCTTGCTCTGAACGTAACGGTCGCGTTGCGGGCTGGAAAAAGTTTCCGGCGACACGTTGAGGATGCGGTTGTAAAGCACGTTCAAGATGTCGAGGCACGACAGGCTGCCGCCGGTGTGGCCTGCGCCCGCTTCGTAAATCGCTTTGAGCGTTTGCTTGCGCAGATGGATGGATTTCAGCGCAAGATCGCGGTCGGCTAAAATAGCATTCGCCATATCAATCCTGCGGCGCGTTGTGCTGATGCACTTCCCAGCCGAAATAATTTCCGAACGCCTCGGACAGAATGCCGGCGGACTTCGATTGCGTCATCACGACGTGATGCTCGAAGCCTTGCTGGCAGACGTGACGCATGAGTTTTTGCAGGCGCGGAATTTTGGCGACCGCGCGGTTGCCAAACGTGTCGAGTGGATCGTTCGTAAGTTCGCCTTCACCGACGTAGGCGCGGATTTTACCGTCAGCATCAGCAGTTGTGATGCGGCCGAACGTCAACGGTCCGGCCGGCGTGCGGCCATCAAGCGCGCCGTAAGTGTTTTTCTCGCCGACAATCGTGCCAAGAATCGGCGCGGTGGAAATTTTTATGTCGGGCAAAAAGGATTTCGCCCAGTTGCCGCAATGGAAGAGGACGCACTTTTCGTCATCGTCAGCGTAATTGTTGTTCCAGTCCACCAGCGCGGCCGGCGTGCCGCCGGCAAGCTGCATCGCATACATCGTGAGCACGCCGGTGACGTCCACCTCGCACGCGCTCGGCAGAAATTTCTCGCTCATCATGCTCATCAACGTGCAGACGTTGCAGCCGTAATTTTCCTGCACCGAAGTCCAGCACTGAATCGCGGTGGCGTCCAGATGGTTCGCGTCCATCCATCCGGTGAGCACCACGCCCATCTTCGCCATCTGCAATAATTTTTCCGACGGCACGCCCGGTGCGGGCGCGTAACCGGTGATTTCGGCGAGCTTGGCTTTTACGGCGGCGGCGCTGGCGTCGAGTTTGGTGGCTTTGCCGAGAATTTCCGAAAGGTCAACCGTCGTGACACTGATGCCGTGACGTTCCAAAATTTTTTCCGAATAACGAACGGTGTTGAACGCGCCGGGCCGCGCGCCGACCGCGCCGAGGCGGACGCCGCGCAAGCCGTTGACCACGCGGCAGACGCCGAGAAAATTTTGCAAGTCCGTCGCGAAACCAGCAGAAGTCGGATGCGAAACGTGCTTGGACGTTTGCGAAAATTTGGTGCCGGCCTGCACCAGATTGTTGCAGACGGAAATTTTTCCGCAGAACGCGTCGCGCCGGCGCGCGGGCGACAGTTTTTTCAAATCGTCGGGATAACCTTGGATCAAAACCGGCACATTGAGCTTGGACATCTTCAAAGTGTCGGCCACACCCTTTTCGTCGCCAAAGTTCGGCAGGACGACGAGCACGCCGTCAATCTCATCGGCGTGTTTGCGGAACAGTTCGGCGCATTTGCGCGCATCGGCGTGCGTCTCGACGCCGCCGAGTTTGGAATCGCTTTCACAAAGCTGGATCGCCTTGATGCCGAACCTGGCAAAAAGCTGCGCAATGTCCGCGCGGGCCTCGGCGACCAGTTGGTCGGGAAAAAAATCGCGGTTGCCGTAGATGACGCCGAGACACGGCGTCGGGTTTCTGACACTTTTCATAATCAGGGATTTTGCTGGGACTAGAGAACAGCTTTGCGGGCGGCAGAAGCAAGCGGATTTTTTGACGGACGAACTCTTTGGCATTATTCTCAAATAGTTTGGCGTTTTCAATATGACTCAACCGTGTTAAATGGGGTAATAATAATCGTCCCAAACAATCGAATGCACTTGAACCCGGCCACGGCTCAACGGTTCCGGCTCATCGTCTGCGCGACGCTGGTGGCGGGCGTGTGTGCCTTTGTGCCGGCGACGCCTGCGGTTGGCAACGAAATGATTTTGGTTCGCGCCGCTGGATTTGAGTTGGGCGCGGAAAAATCCATTCTTGATGAAACTAATCGTCTCCAACTGGCATTGGATGAATCAAACCAAGTCGCGCTGCCATTCAATCAATCAGCCATCAAGCAAAGCACCGCGCCGGCGCAATTTGGGCCGGATCCGAAACAGCCTTATTTCACAGTGCGTTTTGCGATGCCGGTTCCGCCGGAAAATATGACGAACAATTTTGCCGCGCTGACCGGAACGGATCCGCAAGTGTTCACGCACAACCACTCGCCCGGTTTTGAAATTTTGCCCAACGGCGACGCGCTCGCGGTTTATTTCAGCACGCCGCCGGGCAAGGCGGAGGCGGACGTCTCCACTTCGTTTATTCAAGCGCGGCTGCGCTATGGCGCGGAGGAGTGGGATTTGCCGGAACTTTTTTTCAAGACGGAAAATTACAACGACCAGTCGGGCCTGCTCTGGAATGACGGCGGCAAAATCCGCTTCTTCGGTGGCGGACGTGAATTGTCCGATTTCGCGCCGTTCAAAATGGCGACCTCGACCGACAACGGCGCGACGTGGACGTTGTCGCTGCCGCAACTCGACCAGCCGGCGGAAAATTTCACCGCGCAGCCGATCACGAGCGCATTTCGCGACGGGCCGGTGCCTCTTCTTTCGGCGCTAAATCCAATTTATTTCGCAATGGACGGCGACAAGGCTCAAAGTTTTTTGTGGCGCAGCGCGGATGACGGTATTCACTGGCAGCAAATGAGCGGGCGCACCGGCGGACGCCATTCGGTGGTTGTTCCGCTGGATGACAAAGGCGATTTGCTTTCAATCGGCGGAAAAAACGCGAGCGTCAACGGGTGGTCGCCGGAAAATCTTTCAACAAATTTCGGCGCAAGCTGGAGCAAAAGCGTGGAGTCGCCATTTCCGCCGCTTGGCAGCGCGCAACGGCCATCCTTGATCAAACTTGCCGACGGGAATTTATTTTTTGTCAGCGACGCATATTTGCACAAAACGCAGCGGCCGCCGCCGGACGGCTGGAAATTCGGCAACGGCTGCTTCGTCGCGCTTTCGACGAACAGCGGAATTTCGTGGCGCATCAAAACTTTGCCGGTGCAGCTGCCGAATCACGAGCGCGGCACGAACGGCACGCTCGGCTACGTCACCGCGCGGCAGGCGCCAAACGGCGTCATCCACGTTTTGACGACCGAGACGCAGCCGTGTTTGCACTACGAATTGAACGAAGCATGGATTTTTTCCGATGTCGGTGACATCGCGCCGGAGAATTCAGGCGGTGAAATTAAAAAATTTTCAGAAAATTATCCGAACGGAAAAGTGCGTTCCCAATGGAGCGCGCGGATTTGTCCGAATGGCCGTTATCTGCTCGACGGTAATGAGGCGGATTTTTACGAAACCGGCGCGAAACAACACGAAGTTACTTACGCCAGCGGATGCAAAACCGGCGAGGAGGTTTTCTGGTCGCCGGACGGCAAAAAACTTTGGATGTGGCGGCACGATTTGAAGAACCACACGGCCACTTGGGTTCAATTCTGGCCCAATGGCCGCGAAAAAATCCAATCCACTTGGAACACGAAACCACAGGCGCGTGATTTGAACCGCAGCTTTTTTGGTCTGGTGGCGAACGGACCAAGTTTCCAGTGGAATGAAAATGGCGAGCGGACACACGCCTGCAATTTCGCGGACGGAATTTTTGCGGGCGCTTATTTTTTACCGAAGGACGGCGGCCGATAATTCATGAACACGCTGCGAACATTGGATCTCGTCGTCATCGCGATTTATTTCGTCGCGGTGGCGTTCATCGGTCTGCGGTTTGCGCGGCGACAGACGACGACGGAAGCTTATTTCGTCGCGCGCCGCTCGATTCCCGCGTGGGCGATGGGCCTGTCCGTTTTTGCGACGATCATCAGCAGCATCACGTTCATCGCGTATCCTGGCGCGGCCTTCAAGGGCAACTGGAACCAGCTCGTGCCGGGGTTCATGGCCGTGGGAATTTTGCTGCTCGCCGGGACAACCTTGGTGGCGTTTTTCCGCCACGCCGTCGGCATGAGCGCGTATGAATATTTTGAAAAGCGCTTCGGCTACGGCGCGCGGGCCTACAGCGCGCTGGCGTTCGCGGCGGGACATTTTTCCAAAATGGGTTTCGTGCTGTTCACCATCACGACCGCGATCTGCGGCATGACCGGCTGGGACAAATATAATGTCATCGTCGGCGTCGGATTGATGACGATTGTTTACACGGTGCTTGGTGGACTCGAAGCCGTCATCTGGACGGAAGTGCTGCAAGGCATCGTGAAAATCGCCGGCGTCTGCGTGGTGATCGGCGTGTTGATTTCCATCATGCCCGGCGGCGCGGGCGCGGCGTTTCATCTGGCTTCGGAGAAAAATAAATTCAACCTTGGCAGTTTTGATTTTGACCTGACGGCGAACGGGAATTTCTGGGTGATGCTGGTCTACGGCGCGTTTTTTTATCTGCAAAAATACGCCGCCGACCAGACGCTCGTGCAGCGTTATCTCGTCGCCAAAGATGACCGCGCCGCGCTCAAGGGCGTGGCGCTCGGCGCGCTGCTCTGCGTGCCGGCGTGGACGGCCTTTATGCTCGTTGGCACGCTGTTGTGGGCGTATTATCAATTATCCGGCGACATTTTTCCGGCGCAAATACTCGACGCCAACGGCCAGGTCATCGCCGACCGCGTGTTTCCGTTCTTCCTGACGACAAAAATTCCCGCCGGCCTCGCCGGCATTTTTATGGCCGCGCTGTTTTCTGCGGCGATGTCCACGATGTCATCCGATTTGAACTGTCTCTCCGCCGTCGGCGTGGAAGATTATTTTCGCAAGCTGCGGCCAAACTCGACCGACCAACAGCGTTTGTTCATCGGCAAAATCATCGTTGCCGTCAGCGGCGCTTTGGCCGTGGGCGTCGGCGCGTTCATCGCGAGCAAAGGTGACAACGCGTTGACACTCTATTACGCGGCCACGGCGGTTGTCGCCGCCGGGTTGGCGGGAATGTTTCTGCTCGCGTTCTTCAGCCGCCGCGCGAACCGGCAGGGACTTTGGATCGGCCTCGTCACCGCGCTGGTTTTCACCGCGTGGGCGACGCTGACCGGTGGAAAATATAAAATGCTGGACCTCGGCTGGAACTACACCTGGCCCGACGTGATGATCGGCGTCATCGCACACGTTCTTGTCCTTGTCGTCGGCTGGTTCGCGAGCCTGCTGTTCCCGGCGGAGACAAATTTAAAAATGGAATGGACGTTTTGGGGCTGGCTCGATAAACGGAAAACTTTGGTCAGGGGAAAACCATTTTCACCAATGGCTGCGGGGGTGAATCCATGAACATCGTCACCCTGCTCCAGCCGCCGCACATCGTTTTTGGCAATGGCTGCGCGCCGCAGTGTGCCGGATATCTCGCGCAACGCGGCGTGAAGCGCGGGTTGCTCGTGTCCAGCACGCCTGTCCTGCCAACGCTCGGCGATGTGAAGGCCGCGCTGCAAAAAAACGGGATTGAAATTGTCCAAGCTCTGCCGGTGGATGCCGAACCCACGCGAGTGCTGTTTGAAGTTGTTTTGCAATTCGCACGCGCGGAAAAAATTGACGGCGTGCTCGGCATCGGCGGCGGCAGCGCGATTGACGTGGCCAAACTCGCCGCCGCGCTCGCGCACGGAAAGCAAACTGCGCCGGAAGTTTTCGGCACCAATCTTTTGTCCGGACGCAAACTGCCGCTGGTCTGTTTGCCGACAACCGCCGGCACCGGCGCGGAAGTTTCGCCGAACGCCATTTTGCTGGATGAAGCCGACGAATTAAAAAAGGGCGTCGTCAGTCCGTACCTCGTTCCGGACGCCGCGTTCATTGATCCGTTGCTGACGATTTCCGTTCCGCCCGCCGTCACGGCCGCGACCGGTCTCGATGCGCTCACGCATTGCATCGAAGCTTACGCCAATAAATTTGCGCATCCGATCGTGGACACATACGCGCTGCAGGGCATCAGGCTGATTTCGCAAAATCTGGTCCGCGCCGTCCGCAACGGCAACGACATCGAAGCCCGCGCCGCGCTTGCACTCGGCAGTCTTTACGGCGGGCTTTGTCTGGGTCCGGTCAACACGGCGGCGGTTCACGCGCTGGCCTATCCGCTCGGGGGACGTTTTCACATCGCGCACGGCGTCTCGAACGCGCTGCTGCTGCCGCATGTTTTGCGTTTCAACTTTTCCGCCGCGCCGGAGCGTTACGCGGAAATTTCCACGGCCCTTGGGCTGGCGCGCAACGGCTCGGCGCTGACGACGGCGGAACATGGCGTGGATTTTCTGTCGCAGTTGTCCCGCGACTGCGGCGTGCCGCAAAAACTATCTGAATTGAATATTTCGCGCGACGCGATTCCGTCGCTGGCCAAAGCGGCGATGCAGGTGCAGCGCCTGTTGAAAAATAATCTACGTCCGCTCACCGAGGCGGATGCCGCGCAGATTTACGAGACGGCCTACTAAAAATGAGAAAAGGACTGAAATATCGTGGGGCGGTGGTGCCGCTGGTGACGCCGTTCACCGCGCAGGGAACCTTGGACGCGGCCGCATTGGACCGTCTGGTGGACTGGCAGATCGCGGGCGGCGTGGCGGGCATTTTTGTGCTGGGCACCACGGGCGAAGGCGCGCATGTGCCGCGTGAATTCCGCCGGCAACTGGTCGCGCAAACGGTCGCGCGCGTAAAAAAACGTGTTTTGGTTTACGCCGGTCTGGGCGACATCCGCGCGGCGGATTTGACCGGGGCGAATGAATTTTTTCAAGCCGGCGCGGACGCGGTCGTGGTGCATCCGCCGATTTCCGAAAAAGTGCCGGCGGAAAAACTTTTGGGCTGGTATCAATCGCTGCTCGAGCAGACCCAAGGCCCGCTGGTGCTTTACAACATGCCGTCCACCACGGGCGTTTCCATTCCGCTCGACGCCGTGGAAAAGCTGCTCGGCCATCCCCGGCTCGCCGGCATCAAGGATTCGGAAAACAATCCGAAACGGCATGAGGAACTGCTGGAACGCTTGGGCGGCAAAAAAGATTTTTCCGTTTTCATCGGCGTCGGTGCGCTGATGGAAAAAGGCCTGAAACTGGGCGCGGACGGAATTGTGCCGAGCGTCGGCAACCTGATTCCCGAGGTCTGCCAGCAACTGTGCGTCGCTGCGGAAAAGGCCGACTGGTGCATGGCGGGAAATCTTTCCGCGCGGATGAATGCGGTCGCGTTGCTTTATCAAAAGGGACGCAACTTGAACGAGTCGCTCGCGGCACTCAAGGCGGCGATGCACTGTCGCGGCCTGTGCGCGCCCCAGGTGTTGCCGCCGTTGCGCCGCGTTTCGGAGGCCGAGTTGGAAAAAATCCGGCACCAGATGGGCGAACTGCATTTGTTGAACGGAAAATGAAAGCCGCGCCGCCAGTTCTCGGTTTGACGATGGGCGATCCCGCCGGCATCGGCCCGGAAATCTGCCTGCGCGCCCTGCGCGAACCGGCGGTTAAAAAAATTTGCACGCCCGTGCTTTTTGGCGATGTCGGTGTTCTGAAAAATGCGGCAAAGAAAGATTTCGCGGCCAATGGTTGCCGCATTCTTTCGCTGGCCGGTTGGAAAAATCCTGGCGCAGTCGCGGAGCCGTTGATTGTTGACTGTGGCGCGATTGATGCAAAAAAAATCCGGCCGGGAAAAATTTCCGCCGCGTGCGGCCGCGCCGGATATGTTTACATCGAGCAAGCGATTCAGGCGGCACTGGCGGGGAAAATTGACGGCGTCGTCACCGCGCCGATTCACAAGGAGGCCTTGAATTTGACGGGGGTGAAATTCCCCGGTCACACGGAAATTTTTACCGCGCTCACGAACGCAAAACGCAGTTGCATGATGCTGTATTCCGGCAAGCTCACGGTGAGCATGGTCACGACGCACATCGGCTATCAGGAAGTTCCGGGAAAGCTTTCGGTCGGTCGCGTGCTAAACGTCATTGAACTCACGGCGGAAGCGATGCGGCAAATTTTGCGGCGCGAGCCGCGTATCGGTGTCTGCGGCTTGAATCCGCACGCGGGCGAGCACGGTTTGTTTGGCAATCATGAAGAGGAAAAGTTTGTCGAACCCGCGGTGAAGCTGGCACGGGAAAAGAAATTAAATGTCACCGGCCCGCTTGTGCCGGATGCCGTCTTTACGACCGCGCAGAAAAAAAATTACGACGCCATCGTCACGCTGTATCACGATCAGGGTCACATTCCGTTCAAGATGCTGGCGTTCGACACCGGCGTGAACATCACGCTGGGTCTGCCGATCATCCGCACGTCGGTGGATCACGGCACGGCGTTCGACATCGCATGGCAGGGCAAAGCCGATCCGACGAGTTTGTTTTCCGCAATTCGCGTCGCCGCAGAACTGGTCGTGGCGCGTAAATCGCAAATCAAAAATCGCAAATTAAAAATATGATTGGAGTCATCGCAGACGATTTGACCGGCGCCGCCGAACTGGGCGCGATCGGTTTGCGCCACGGTTTGCGCGCCGAGATCGTCCGCAGCGGCAAACCCAGCGGCAAGGCCGGTCTGGTCTGCGTGGATACGGATTCGCGTTCGTGTTCCCCTGACGAAGCGGGAAAGCGCGCGGCGGCGGCGGCGGAACTGTTGCGCACGGCGGGCGCGCAGTGGATATACAAAAAAGTGGATTCCGTCTTGCGCGGGCAGGTGACGGCCGAGGTGGAGGCGGTGATGAAGCAGCTTCAACTGAACCGCGCGCTGCTGTTGCCGGCAAATCCGTCGCTGGGGCGCGTCATCCGTGATGGCCAGTATTTCGTGCGCGGCAGGCTGATTCACAAGACGGAATTTGCGCACGATCCGGAATATCCGCGGCGTGTGCCGCAGGTGTTGCGGCTGTTGAAACTGCCGGAAACCTTCGCAATCCGCATGTCGAATGGCGACCGTTCGCTAACTGCCGGCACCATCGTCGTGGGCGAGGCGGTGACGTCGGAAGAGGTGCGGGAATGGGCGACGCGCCGTGAAGCGGGCCTGTTGTCGGCGGGCGGCTCGGAATTTTTCGGCGCGCTGCTGGCGGCAGAAAATTTTCCGGCAGCGGACGCAACCATTTCGCCGAAATCGGCGCCGGGACGGGAATTGTTCGTTTGCGGCACGTCCACCGAGTCGGTCCGCAAGTTCGTGGCGGCGGCGCGGCGGCGCAAGCAGCCGGTGTTTTCGCTGCCGTTGGAATTGACGTGGGGCGCGGAATTTTCCACCGCCGCCCAGGAAGCCATCACGCAGCGGGTGGAAACGGCGTTTGCGGCACATTCGCGGGTCATTCTAAACGTCGGGTTGCCGCCGGTGCGCGGCCTAGCGGTGGCCCGGCGGCTTTCGGATTACGTCGTGCAGATTGCCGAACGCGTGCTGCGGCGGATGCAAATTTCCAAGGTGTTCGCCGAAGGCGGCGCAACTTCGGCGGAACTGGTGCGGCGCATGGGCTGGGCGCGGCTGGCGGTGTTGCGCGAACTCGCGCCCGGCGTGGCGATGCTGGCGGTCTCGGACGGCCCGGCCATTTTGCTGACGATCAAACCCGGAACTTATGCCTGGCCTGCAAAGTGGACATGACAGGGCGCAGTCTGATACAACGGGGCTGATGCCGAAACCCCCCGGTTCGTCAGAAAAACTCATTTTTGTTGACCCGTCGCCGATTGCGCGCCGGCTGCTGTGGCATCTTTTTTCCATCGGCTCCCGCCGCGTGGTGCAACCCGACCGTCACGAGCGTTTTGAAAAACCGGGCGCGCATTTGTTCTGGGCGCAGTCCGGCGAGGGTGAACTGGAATACAAATCCAGCCGCTTCGAGTTGAAGCGGGGCAAAAAAGTCTGGCTGGTGGACATGGGCAAACCGCGGACTTACACGCCCGCGCCCGCCCGGCATCTCACCATCACCGGTTTCCGGTTTGGCGGGCCGGGCTTGGAATTCTGGCATGAGGAATTTCGTGACGAGGAAAATGCCGAGTTCACGCTCGATGATTTCCGGTTCGTCACGCAGACGCAAAGCGAACTGCTCCGCCTCGTCCGCCGCCGGCCTATCGGCTGGGAATGGCAGGTGCATATCGGCATCACCGAATTGCTGGGCCGGCTGCTCATGTCGCGGGACCTGCTCGTCTCGCCCAACGCCGAGCTGCCCGCGCCGGTTGCACGCGTGCTTAACGCCATTTCCGCCAACCCGCTTCGCGACTGGAAGGCGAGGGAACTCGCCGCCATCGGCAAGGTCAGCTATTCCGGCCTGCGCGCGCTGTTCAACCAGGCCGGCCAGGGCACGGTTCACGAACATATCCAGCGCGTGAGGCTGGACCAGGCGCGGCTGTTCTTGGCCGACAAGCGGCTTTCGATCAAGGACGTCGCCGCCCAGTTGAGCTTCTCCAGCGAATTTTATTTCAGCCATTTTTTCCGGCATCACACCGGCATGACGCCGACGGAATTCCGCCAGCACTTGAAAGGATGAAATGAAAAAAGCACCAGGCACCAGGCACCAGGCACCAGAGAAGCGCCAAACTTTAAATTCCCAAAAGTCGTGCGCGCCAATTTTGAAGTTTGGTTCTTGGAGCTTCTCTGGATGTTGGATGTTGGATGTTGGATATTTTGTCTTCGTCGCCGCCATTCTTTTTGCGACCACGTCGTCCGTTTCCGCGCAGGAAACGGAAGTCCAGTTTCTCTCCGGCCACGGCAAGGACGATGCGGTGCCGTGGAAATTTTTATGCACCACCGGCGCGCACTCCGGCTTTTGGACCAACCTGCCCGTGCCGTCGTGCTGGGAACTGCACGGCTTCGGCACGATCAATTATCATCGTGACGCGACGAATCCACCGCCGGAGACCGGGCTTTACGAACACGATTTTTTCGTGCCGGAAAACTGGTCGGGCAAACGGATTTTTCTCGTGTTCGACGGCGCGATGACGGACACCGCCGCCAAACTCAACGGCCAGCCTGCTGGACCGATTCATCAGGGCGCGTATTACCGTTTCAAATACGAAGTCACGCCGTTGGTTAAGTTTGGCGAGACGAACAAGCTTGAAGTCAGCGTCGCCAAGCATTCGGCAAATGAATCCGTCAACCGCGCCGAGCGCACCGGTGATTACTGGATGTATGGCGGCATTTTTCGTCCGGTCTCGCTCGAAGCCGTGCCGCAAGAATTCATCGAACACATCGCGATTGATGCGAAGGCGGACGGGAATTTTTCCGCAGAGGTTTTTCTCAATGGCGTGACGAACGCCGATGAAGTTGAGGCACAAATCCAGACGCTCGCCGGGGAAATGGTTGGCGCAAAATTCACCGGAAAAATTGACAGCGGAACCGTTTTGCTGAAGACGCAAATCAATTCACCAAAACTTTGGACCGCCGAAACGCCTAATCTTTACCGCGCGATTTTTCGGCTGAAACAAAACGGCCAAGTCATCCACGAAATTTCCCAGCGCTTCGGCTTCCGCACGTTTGAAGTCCGCGACGGTGACGGGCTTTACCTCAACGGCCAGCGCGTGATTCTCAAAGGCTGCGACCGCCACTCGTTCTGGCCGGATTCCGGGCGCTGCTTGAGCGAGGCCGTGCATCGCCTCGACATCGAAACGATGAAGGACATGAACATGAATGCCGTCCGCATGTCGCATTACCCGCCGGACGCGGAGTTTCTGGATTTGTGCGACGAACTGGGCCTTTACGTTTTGGATGAACTCGGCGGCTGGCACCGGTATTACGACACGCCGACCGGCACGAAGCTCGTCAGCGAAATGGTCACGCGCGACGTGAACCATCCCTCGATTTTGTTCTGGGATAACGGCAACGAAGGCGGCTTCAACACCAATCTCGACAAACTGTTCGGCGAATTCGATCCACAGCAACGCCGCGTGCTGCATCCGTGGGCGCCGTTCAACGGCGTGAACACCGCGCATTATTTGCCTTACGATTTCGCCAGGCTCGCCTGCGACGGGTGGCCGGTCACGTTCCACAGAAACCAGTATTTCGCCGACACAAACTCCGCGCAAAAATGGATTTACATGCCGACGGAATTTATCCACGGCCTTTACGACGGCGGCGCGGGCGCGGGTTTGCAGGAGGTCTGGGATTTGATGTCGCACAGCAAATACATTGGCGGCGGCTTCATCTGGGCATTTTTGGACGAAGGCATCAAACGCGCCGACAACGGCCAGATTGACGTGAGCGGCAACGAGGCGCCGGACGGCATCGTCGGTCCGTATCGCGAGCGCGAGGGAAGTTTTTACGCGATCAAAAAAATCTGGTCGCCCATTCAAGTCACGCGCGAAACAAACGCAGTATTGTTCGTGGAAAATCATTTCAACTTCACGGACGCGGGCGATTGTAAATTCACCTGGCAACTCCGCCGGTTTCCGCAACCGACGGAAACAAATTCAGGCTTTGTCGTCGTTCGCGAAGGCATTCTCAAATCACCCGCGATTCCGCCCGGCGGCAGTGGAGAACTGAAATTTGGTTTGCCGGCGCCTCACGCGGCTTGCGATGCGCTCGCGTTGCGCGTGGACGATCCGCATGGCCGTGAATTGTGGACCTGGGTCTGGCCGCTCAAATCAAGCGACAATTTGAGCTTGATGCACGAACCCGCCGCGCATCACGCCGTCGCAACGGAAACCAACGGCGCAATCGAAGTCCAGGCCGGCGGGTTGAGCGCCACGTTCAGCAGACAGACCGGGCTGCTCACCGGCATCCGGCGCGGCGGACAGATTTTTTCGCTGGCCAACGGCCCGCGCTTCACGGCGGGTAATGGTGCGTTGCAAAAAATCGAGTTCGCCGAGGACGGCCCGGATTGCGTGGTGTCGGCGAAGTTTGACGGCGGTTTGAAATCCATTGACTGGCGCGTGAACGGCAACGGCTGGATTGATTGTGACTACACTTACGCCGCCGAGGGCGCGAATGATTTCTTTGGCGTCATTTTCGATTATCCGGAAAGTCTCGTGAAGCACAAGCGCTGGCTCGGCGACGGGCCGTATCGCGTCTGGAAAAACCGGACGCTCGGCGTGACGCTTGGCGTCTGGGAAAACGATTACAACAACACCATCACCGGCTGGCGCGACTGGATTTATCCCGAATTCAAGGGCTGCTTTGCTGGTGTCCGCTGGCTGCAATTGGACACGACCGAAGGACAAATCACAATTGTGCCGGAAAACATTCCGTTCGTGCAGGTGCTCACGCCGGAATTTCCGCCGGCGAACCTGGCCGGGCACACGATTGCGCCGCTGCCGCAGTGCGGCCTGGGGTTTCTGGACGCAATTCCGCCGATGGGCAGCAAGTTTCAGGCGGCGGAAGCCGTCAGCCCGTCGGGCGAGCGCGCCGTCGCGCACGGCGAATATCACGGCACGGTGAGTTTTTATTTTGGCGGGCTGCCGTGAGCGTTTTCTCACGAAGCGGCTTGCGAAACTGCCTTGAACCCTCTTAATTGGGGAACCCCTTTTATGAATCGCAAATTGTCTTTCGTCGTCCTGGTCGGCGCGCTCCTTGCCAGCGCTGTCCCCGCCTTCGCAACCGTCAAGCTCGCCAGCCCGTTCACCAGTCACATGGTTTTGCAACGCGAAAAGCCCGTGCCGGTCTGGGGCACGGCGGAGGCCGGCGAACAGGTGACCGTTGAATTTGCCGGGCAGAAAAAGACAGCCACCGCCGATGCTGGCGGCCATTGGCGCATTGAACTTAAACCGCTCAAGGCTTCGGACGAAGGCCGCGCATTTGTCGTGCGCGGTTCAAAAACCGCGCAACCGGTCCGGCTCGACGACGTGCTCGTCGGCGAAGTCTGGCTGGCGTCCGGCCAGTCCAATATGGATTTCAGCGTGGCGAAGACGGAGAAATTTTATTTCGCCGGCGTCACGAACGAGGCGGCGGAAGTCGCGGCGGCGAATTATCCCAACATCAGGATGTTTCGCGGTGAATGGACGCGTACTTACGAACCGCAAACGGAGGTCGCGGGCGAATGGAAGGTCTGCACGCCGGAAAATGTCCGGGAATTTTCCGCCATCGGCTATTTTTTCGCGCGCGATTTGCAGAGGGAATTGAACGTGCCGGTCGGCATCGTCACGCTCACTTACGGCGCGAGCACGGCGCAGGCGTGGATCCGGCGCGAAGCCATCGCCGCCGACCCGCGCCTGAAACCCGCGCTCGACGAGTTCGACGCGAAGGTGAAAAGTTACGTGCCGCTGTCCGGCCCGGAGCTGACGAACTGGCAGGCCGCCGTGGCCGAGGCCAAAGCGGCGGGCAGGCGTCCGCCGCGCAATCCGCGTCCCGACCCGGTGCTGGACCAGCACAATCCCACCGTTTTGTTCAACGGCATGATCGCGCCGTTCGTGCCGTTCGCCATCCGGGGTTTTCTTTGGTATCAGGGTGAGTCCATCACCGGCGCGCGCGAATTGTTTCCCGTCTGGAACGAGACGCTCATCCGCGACTGGCGGAAACTCTGGGGCGGGGAACTGCCGTTTTATTTCTGCCAGCTCGCGGCGCTGCAGAACAACAGCAACAACCCGGAGGTGCGCGAGTTGCAGGCCGGGGCGCTCAAGCTGCCGGAGACCGGCATGGCGGTGACGATTGACATCGGCGACCCGAAAAACGTGCATCCGAAAGACAAGCAGGACGTCGGCGACCGCCTCACGCGCATCGCGCTGGCGAATGTTTATGGCCGCAAGCTTGAGTTCTCCGGGCCGTGCTGCGAATCATCCGTCGTCAGGGGCGGCGAAATTCAATTGAAATTTTCCCACGCCGGCGGGCTAGTTGCGCGCGGCGGAATATTGAAGACGTTTGAGATCGCGGGCGCGGACAAAAAATTCGTGCCTGCCGAGGCCAGAATTGACGGCAGCACGGTGATCGTCAGCAGTCCCGAAGTGCCGTCGCCGGTGGCGGTCCGCTACGCCTGGGCGAACTATCCCGACGGCTGCAATCTTTACAACGCCGCCGGCCTGCCCGCCGGGCCGTTCCGAACGGCGGACATTCAGGCGCGGTGAATTTTTATTTCGGGAATTTAACCGTGAAAAATGCGGACTGACGCGAAGGGAAAAATTGGCGAAACGGCGATGAAAATTTTGCAGCCTATCTCCATGTTAGCATATTTCTCATATCAATGACGCCTCCGATGTGTCTCGAAGGCGCCTCCTGAAACTAAAATGGGACGATTTCCTGACGGCTCAGAAAGCGTCGGGTAATGGTTGCCCCAGAAAGCAGCGCCCTCGTCAATCTGAAGGTCCGTGGCGTCGGGAGGCAACAAGCCCCGCTCGATACATAGCTGAAGAATCCCACGGCGCTTTGCGTTCTGGAGGATGTGCTCGGCCCTGATTGTATATCCATCGAAGCGGCGTGTAACATCGCGCTTGGCGGTGAAGAACCCGCGCCATAACTGTGCGATAGACTCAAGCCAAGTGTCGTCAAATTTGCTGCGCCTTCGTCTTGGAATCTCGCGCTCCAACCTGTTTATGAGTTTGGTGAATGTCATTCTTTCGCTCGGTCAATGTAAATCAGCATATAGTCAAGCTCTCCACGGTATTTGTGACCACCTGGGTCAGCGAGGTAGCTGATAACAGTGTTCAACTGTTCAGCCCCTTTCGTAGGAGTGACTGCTGGACCCTCATAAGAATAAGAAGAGTCCTTTTTGACTGGTTGATGCCACACTGCTTTAGGCGTTTGACTATTGCCATTCGCAACCCTTCGTGGCCTCTACCCATTACCTGCATATTGATAATTATTCTCCATTTCATAATGTTACTCTGATCACGATGACACCTAACATCTAGGTCGGCTAAATTAGTTTGTGGCCTATCTGGTTCATGGCTAAAACTGTATTCTGAACGTAAGTTTCAGTCCACCATAAATTTGCTTGAAATGAGCATTGAACGCCGGAAAAGGGGGCAACAAAGGCTGCAAACGTTTTCATTTGGCTGGCGGCGTTGTCGGCCAAAAATTCAGCCGCTAATCTGCGGATTGAAAATTGTAGTCGCCGGATTCGATTTCAAAAACCGCGCGACCATTTTCCATCCGCAAAAAGTTCACGCCCTGGCTGTGTGCCGCCGGCTGGCCGCTTTCCAAAACTTCGTCCGCGGAATTCGCGGGAATAAAAACCGTCGCCGTCGTGTTCGCCGGAATCGTCACCTTCAAGATGAATTTGTCGCCGTCGCGTTTCCAGTCGCTGACGATTTTACCACGGACGGAATTGAAACTCGCGCGCGTCCACGTCACGTCGCCGACGGGCTGCGGGTTGATGACGATTTTTTTGAAGCCGGCGCTGCCGGGCGCGTTTTGAATTCCGGCGAGGTCGTGATAAAACCATTCCTGAATCTGGCCGAGCATGAAATGGTCCTGCGAACTGCCGCGCCGCGCGTCCCACGCCTCGGTCAGGCTCGTCGCGCCCTTTTTCAATTGCAGGCCGTAGCCGGGGTTTTCGGACTGGTTGTTCATGTCAAAAATCACGTCGGAACGCCCGCCGTCGGCCAGCGCGCGGAGCAGATAACGGTAGCCGACGTCGCCCGCCGTGAGCGAATTGGTGTGTGCCCGCACGTCACGGACAATCGCGTCCAGCACGGCGGCGCGGTTCGCCGGTTCACAGAGGTTCATCACCAGCGGAATGGCATTGGCCGTTTGCGAGCCGGTGGAATAACTGCCGTTCGCCGGGTTGAAAAATTTTTCGTTGAACGCGTCGCGGATTTGCGCGGCTTGATCGGAAAATTGTTTCGCCTCGTCCGCCTTGCCGAGCAGGGAGGCGGTCTGGGCGAGAATCCAGGTGTCGTAAAAATAAAACGCCGTGGCCGTCAGCGAAATCGGCGTCAGTTGCGCGAGGCCCGGCGTTTTCGGGCCGCGGTCATACCAGTCGCCCAGCCCGTGGTTCAGGATGTTGTTGGTGTCGGCACCGCTGGCGAGGTGGGCGGCATAGCGTTTCATCAGGTCGTAATGTTTTTGCAGCAGCGGCAGGTCGCCGTCGAATTCATATTGCTGCCATGGCACGAGGATGCAGGCGCTTCCCCATTCCGGCGAATCGCGAAAGCCTTCCTTGAAGACGGTGTATTCCGGCGCAATGTCCGGCACCAGGCCGTTGGTGAGCTGGGAGTCGGCGATGTCGTTCATCTGCTTGGCGAACAGTTGCGCGAGGTCGAATTCGTAGCGCAACGACGGGCCGTTCAAGTGGTCTTCCTCCAGCCAGCCGAGGCGTTCGCGATGCGGGCAGTCGGTCATCAAGCTGGCCATGTTGTTCATCTGCGCCCAGCGCACGAGCGTGCGGATGCGGTTGAACAAATCATTGGAGCATTCAAATTCGCCGGCCGGTTCGGAGGAGGAATGGACGACGATGCCTGCAAGCGATTTTATTTTCGGCAATTCACCATTGGTTGTGGCCGGGGTGAAATGCGCCTGCACATAACGGCAGCCGACGTAGAAAAATTTCGGCGACCACGATTCCACGCCGCCGGTCGCCTTTGTGAATTCGCACCACACCGCGCCACGCCGGCCCGCGCCCATCGAGCCTTGGCTGATCGAGCCGTCATTGTTGGTCAGTTCCGCCGGAAAGAGCCGCACTTTGCCGCCCGCCGGGCCGGCCACGCGGATTTGCAGAACGTGCGCGGCGTTCTGGCCGAGGTCAAAAACAATGTCGCCGTTGGTGAGCGCGCGGGTCGCCACCGGCGGATGGACTTGAAATGCGCGGATGGGCGGCGCGGCGCAGGAAAACCCTTTCAGTTCGCCGCCGGGCCCGTTGACGATTTGCGCCGGCGACCAGCCTGAATCGTCGAAATTTATTTTGTCCCACCCTTTTTGCACGAGACGCGCGTCAAAATCCTCGCCGCCGTAAATCGAGGAGAACGTGATCGGGCTGGGCGCGACCCGCCAGCTTTCGTCCGTGCCGATGGTTTGCACCCAGCCGCCTTCGTATTCGAGCCGGATTTGCGCGATGGCTTTTTGCGGCCCGAACGAGCCTTTGAATTTAGTAAAGCGGTTCGTCACGCCGAAAACGTTATACATTCCGTTGCCGAGACAGATTCCGACGGCGTTTTTCCCCTCCTTCAATTCCGCCGTGATGTCGCGCGTGTCGTAAAGGCACGTCCTGTCGTATTTCGTCCAGCCGGGCGAGAGAAAATCATCACCGACTTTTTTTCCATTGAGCATCAATTCATATTGACCGAGGCCGCAGACGTTCACGAGCGCGCGCTTGAGCTGGAATCTTGATTTCACGATGAATTCGCGGCGCAAAAGCAGCGACGGAAAATTCGTGGCCGCCGCGCCAATCCACTTCGCCTGCCATTCCGCGCCGTCGAGAACGCCCATCGTCCATTTCGCCGTCTTGCTCCATTTGGAAACTTGTCCGCTTTCATCCCACACGCGCACTTTCCAGAAAATCTGCTCCGATGATCTCAAGTTTTCGCCGGGAAAGGGAATTTGAATCGTCTCGTCGGATTCCACCTTGCCGCTGTCCCAGCCATCGCTTGATTGCGGCTCTTTTCCCGAAGTGGAAGCCATGATTTGATAAGCCGTCTGCCGCTGGCCGCGCCCGCCGCCTGCCAATTTCCACGACAGCCGCGGATTTGGCGAGTCAACGCCGAGCGGGTTGACGGCGGAGTCGCAACGCAGATCCACGGGCGTCAGCGCGGCGTGAGCGGTGGACGCCAGCACCAGCGTGGCGAGAAGGAAAATGACGGCGGATTTTTTCATGGAAGATTTCAGTGAACCACGAAATGCACGAAATGACACGAAAGAAGCAAGTCCAATTTTCGCGTGGCCGGCGCATTTCGCGGATTCAATTTTTGTTTGTCAGGGGAAGCAAATCCTGAAACGCGGGTTCAAGCCCGGCCGCGTTTTTGATTTTTTCGGAAACCTGCGGGCCGTTGTTCGTCCATGCGTTTCCCGGCCCGTTGGCGTTCTTCAGGAATTTTTCCGCCGGACACCAGTTGTCGCGCACGGTGATGAACGACGAGCCTTCGTCCAGATAAAGATAAAACCAATGATTCGGATCGGGAACGTATGGCCCCGGCTGGATGTCAGAAATGGAGTTTTCCGCGACCACCGTGCCGGGCTGCGCGGACAGGGTGTATATGCCGCCCAGGTCGCCGAGCCGCCGGCCGACGTGATGAACGCGATTTGCAAAAATAAAATTGCCGCTCATGCAGTTCGTCGTTTTCGTCCAGCCCCAGCCGGTGCTGATGCCGGTGTAAGGCAGGTCGAAAACTTCATTGTGCGCGACGGAAACGTTTCGCGCGTAGCCGACGCCGATGCCGACGCAGCCCCAGTCTTCATCGCCGCAACCGGTCACGATATTGTTGGAAATTTTTTCATGCGAACAGGTTTCGCGTTCGTCGGACGGATTGCAAGGAACGTGCGTTTCAACATTCGTGTCGGAAAATTTTCCGAGCTGGATTCCATTGCCGCCGATGTCGCGGAAGGTGCAGCCCTGGACCAGATCATCGTGCGTGCCGTTTTCAAAATCCAAACCGGCGGATGCCGTGTGTTCAAACGTGCAACACTCGAATGAAATATGGTCCGCCCCGCTGACGGCCACCGCCGCCGGCGGACGGCCAATCCACGCCAGGTTGTCGAGACCGCGATGATACGGCGTGCCTTTGGGCGAAAGTTTGCGGGCGTCGAGCAGGAACATTCCGGCCTGCAGCGGAACGTGGCCCTGTGCCGAAGGCCGCAGCCAGGTTGTGTTTGCAAAAGTGATGCCTTTGAATTGAATGTTGGAAACCGGCTTGTCCGGCGAGCCTTCGATTTGCACGAGCGTTTCCAAAACCGGGACGACAACTTTTGCGCGCGCCAAATCTTCGCCGTTGCGCGGCCAGTAATAGATCTTTCCGGCGGCCAAATCCTCGAACCACTCGCCGGGCGAATCGAGAAACTCAACCGCATTCGCCAGAAAGAACGGCGCGTGATAATTCGTGGTCACCATCACCGGCGGCCACGGATGCTGGAATTCAATTCTGCTTTCCGGCTGCTTGAACGTGACGAATGCGTTTGTGCCTTTGATGCGGATGGATTTCACACGCAGCACGGCGATTTCCCAAACCTGGTCAACGACCATTTCCAACCGTGCCGGCCTTTTGATTCCGGCAAGGAGGGTTGCTGGAACCGTTGCAACCTGGTTCGTTTTGTCCCATGCGACGAGCCGCGCGAGATTATCACCGTTCGGCTCGCGGGCGCGGATGGCTTTTTGATCGTCCACCCACAACTGGCGGAATTCCAAAAACTGCCCGGCGATTTTCGGCGCGTCGGCGACCCAGACTTTTCCGCGCGCGATTTCCGGCAGGCCGGAAATCCTGCCCGCCGCCCGGTGCCAGCCGGTGATTTGCGCGCCGCCGCTCAAAACCGGATGTTCGCCCGGTGCGGCCTCGATGACGGTCGGGCTGCCTTCCGTGCCCGAATCTTCGGGACGCAAAAGCAGAGGTTCGCCCGGCTGGTAAATTCCGCCGCGCAAAATAATCCGCACCGGTTCGTTCGTGGAAATTTTTCCGAACCGCCGCGATTCGCTCACGTGGCGCAGCGCTGCGGCCGCGGGGTCCGGCATTTTTTTTTGTGCGCCGACGTTGCGGTCGGCTCCATCCGGCGACACCCACAATTCCGCCGCGCCCGCGGGCGTGATCGGCCGCAGCAGCAACAGGCACGACAGCAGAAACGTGCTGCAAACAGGCGGTTTTGACGGAAATTGTTTCACCGGGCCGGACATGGGAATCATTGTGCCGGAGCGCGCGCGGTTGTAAATGCCCGTTCGCACATTGGCAATTTTAGCAAATGTTTTGTTTGTTTTTGCATTACCAAAAGTTGCCCCGTTGTGGTATTCATGTAATGTTTCCAATTAGAAAATTATGCGCGTATCCAAGAATGAATTGTCACGCCGTGTTCCTTGCCGGAATTTCGGCGCGAAAGCGGTAAAAGATAAAACGGTTTTTCAAAGCGGTTTTACCCTCATCGAACTGCTGGTGGTGATTGCCATCATTGCCATTCTGGCGGCGATGCTGTTGCCGGCGCTGTCCTCCGCCAAACGCAAGGCGCAAGGCATTCAATGCTTGAGTAATACCAAACAATTGACGTTGGGCTGGATTATGTATGGTGGCGACAATCAGGACCAACTGATGAATAACGGAGCGGCTGGAATTCCGTGGGTTGTTCAAACATACTTGGACTGGGGCACGACGTCCATCAACACAAATTCTGCGGCTTTGATTGACCCTACACAGTCACTGATGGCGAATTATATCAAATCAGCCGGTGTCTATAAATGCCCGGGCGACACCACGGATGGACCCATCGGGCCTCGTGTTCGAAGCGTTTCAATGAATGGCGCCCTGGGTGGTGGTTCAGGTCCGACAGTTGAGGGAAGTTTCCCCACTTATCTTAACCCGACGTATTTCGGCTCCGGATCCGGTGTGGGTGTGGGGCACGCCGCCCAGAAAATGAGCGATTTGAACAAACCCGGGCCGGTGAATACGTTTGTGATTCTGGACGAACAAGGCGACAGCATCAATGATGGAACTTTTATGCTCAACCCTGGTTATTCTCCAGCCGCGGAATCTTGGCGGGATTTGCCAGCCAGCTATCATAATGGAGCGGGCAGTTTTTCCTTTGCCGACGGCCACTCTGAAATTCATAAATGGCTGCAGATAAATGGCCCTACTGTTTTCCCGGTTTTGCGGAAAAACTACACCACCTCGGCCCAGGCGCCGTGGGGAAGCAGTCCTCCGATGCCGATGCGGAATTCCAGGGATTACGAGTGGATGGAAAGCAAAATGCCGTATCAATGAAGCAACTAGGGTGACGAATGCCGTCGCGAACGTTTAAGTTTAATTCAGCCGACCGTTAGAAATGATTCAGCCTAATTAGCCGACAAGAAAAACCGGAAGAATTTGCGCCAGCACTCTCCCCAATATAAATCCAAACCAAATAGAAACCATGAAACCACCACACACAACCAAGACGGGTAATCTGACAGAACTGTCCTACATTCCACCATTAAAGCCCGGGTTCCCCGTGGTAAAAAGAATGATGGTGATCCTATGGCTGGCCGCCATGTCGCTTTGCTTTCTGGCGGGTTTGTCCGTGGAGGCGCAGGCCATCCGGTTTCAATTCCCGCAGGTCCGAGTCACGGTGCCGGTTGGTTCAAGCAACTCAACGCTTGTCGCCGGTTTCCCCACGACAAACAACACCGTCCTTCTGCTCAACGGGGCAAGCAACGCGTTTTTTAACGTTTCAGGCCTGCCGTCTGGCGCGACTGCGGTGTTGACGGATACAAACGGGAATGTTTTATCATCCATTTCGAACAGCACTGCGGTGTGGCTGACGCTGAATACCACGAATGTTCCTGAAGGTGTTTACAATTTCACGCTCAACGCCGGCGGGTTTGACACAAATAATCTGCCGATAACGAATAGCATGCCATTTGTCCTTCAGTCGGCTTACGTTTGGTATGGCAATGGCCTGGGTGCTTTGTCGTTTGGCGTGAGCAACAACTGGGCGAATGCCTCAAGCTGGGTGGGCGGGGCGGTGCCGGCGGCGACTGACGACGTGGTGATTTCCGATTCGGGCGCGCAGACCAACGTCTCTGCTTTCAACGCTGCTACCTTCAACAATATTGGCGTTCAAGCAAATGCGACGGTTGCTTCAATCAGGTTTTCCCAAAACACCTTCTACACTCTCGTAACAACCAGTAATATAGTATACGTTACTAACACTGACCATTTGACATTTACCAACATCATCCCTACAGCCACAAATGTATATATACCCACCACCAATTCACTTTATCACCAAATCAAGATCAACCCCGGGGTAATCCTGTCCGTCACCGGCACCAACGGGTTTGGTGTTCTGCGCGATTACGTCACTGACGGGAATTTTGGACCCTCTCCTGAAAACCCAATGGGGGTGAGCATCATTGGAACCAATGCAACCTTGGTTGTCAGCAACGCGAGCGCCAATTTCGCTGTTCTTGACGGGAACGGGTTGCAGCCGACTCTTAGTTTTACAAACTTGGGAACTTTTATAGGTTATGTCAGCCGCATGGGTGTTGCTGACTATCAACTCTATCCCAACTACCGGGCCATTAACAATGCATATAACGGCGGCAGGGACACAAATAGTTACGCTGGGCTTCCCCGGAAGTTTTACGCCAATTTTTATCTGGCGCGGTCGAACTACATAACGGCTACTTACGCGGATTCCAATAACTACACCAATGAGTTCACGAGGAGTTATGCGATTTGTTTGCAAAACAATGAGCAGTCCGGAAACGGCAGTTCGGTGAACACGTTTTTCCTGATGGGAATTACCAATGTGTTCCATGCCGACAGCGTGTGCTTCATGGGTTCCAGCAGCGCGACTGGAAACGGTGGTGGCGACAGGTTCAATGTGTTCGAAAGGCAGGGAACCAATACGTCGGCGGTCTTTCGGAGCACCAATGGGACGGGCAGAATGTCCATGTTCTGCGTGTCAGATGACGGAGGAACGAACGAAGCCAGCAGTAATATCAAGGCGATCATTGATTTTTCCGGGAGTTCTGGTGGCAACAGTCCTGGCAACGGCTACATAGACCTCTTGGTGGACAGGCTTTATGTCGCCCGGGACCGGACAATGATCGCGTCGAACCAGACGCCGAATGTCCAGGGAACTTTGATCTTTGGCAATGGCAATGCGGATATAAACAAGGCATATCTTGGATGTCAGGAGCATAGCAACAAGGTGGATTGGACCACCCTATTCGGCGCTCAACCTTACCTTAACTACTGTCAGGGAAGCTTGGTGGTGACCAACGGTGGATATATTCCCAGCACGGTTCATATCAATGGAGCTTTGACGCTGGGTTATACGGCAGACAACAATCCCGTGGGATCCGCCCAGCAATATAATACTTACGGCCAGCTTACGATTTACAGCAACTGCACGGTGATGGTGAGCAACATTATCTGCGATGGCGGCTTGAATTACTATGACAGCCATGGGCGTCAGAACAACATAACGATCAATCGCGGCGGCAATCTGGTCATTACCAATACCATTGGCTATCCCAATCCGGGCGCCAATAATTTCACGGCGGCGGATCCGCGCGGCATGTATTTGGATTCGCTTTCCATAACCGGGGGCAAACTGACGTTGTATGCCGACCCGACCCAGATCAAGGTTTTTGTGCGGAACCTGACAACCCCCGGCATCGTTCCAAGCGTGATCAAGGTGCTGGCGCTGAACAATGTGAGTTCCTTCCCGGTGCAGATTCCGGTGATTTCCTATCAAGGTTCGGCGTCGCCATTCATCAATGCCGATGTGTCGTCCCTGGGGACGAATTATTTTGGCTATGTCCTGAACAACATTCCCAACAACTCGGTGGATGTGTATATCACCACAAACTCGCCCAACAACCTGATTTGGACGGGAAGCGTCAATAACAATTGGGACGCCTCCACCGCCAACTTTGTGCTCGCGGGGACCAGCACGCCGACGAATTTCAACCTCGGCGACGTGGTCACCTTTAACGACAGTTCCACCGTGACCAATGTGAACATAGTCAACTCGGTGGTTCCCAGCCAGACCGGCGTGGGCATGACCATTTCCAATTCGGCGGACCAATACAGCTTCTCCAGTGGAACGGTGGCCGGCACCGCCCTCGTGGCCAAACTGGGAACGAACTTGGTTACATTCAACGCCACGGAACAGGGACCGATCAACATAACGGCGGGCACCTTCACCGGCAGCGGACAGATCGGCACTGCGGTGGTTTATTCGAATGTGGTGTTGAACTACAGCGGAAACATCAATGGCGGCTTGACGTCCACCGGGACGGTATTGTTCACCGCTGGAACCCTCAACGGACCTGTTGTCTTGGGAGGTGGCTACATGGTGAATTCTGGAACCATCAATACTCTGGGCAACAATGTGATAACGATGGTGCCAGGAACTGCAATAACAAATATATCTGGTGCCAACATTAATGTTGGCAGCGGACCAGCCAATCAGGCTACATATGCCTGGGACGTTCCGACTGGATGCACTCTTGCAAATTTTGGCACAATAACACTTTACACGCCAAAACTGACGGTCGAAGGTCTGCTTTTCGGCACCGGAACCATTCAAAATCCAGGTGGCGGGTTTGATTCAATTGCCAATACCGCCGACCCCCGTCTGGTTATCGGCCCGCTGGGTGTTCTTTCCCCCGGCCTTACGCCTATAAACTCGATAGTAAACCCGTCGAGCGGTATGGATTTATATTGCCGGCTTGACTTTAATAACGATCCCAGTGCCGGTCAGGGGATAGCGGGTGTTGGAACCGTGCGGATCGAAGTGGATTTCAGCAATCCGTATGTCAACGACACTATAAACTGCGACCGTTGGAATAATGACACCGGATTCCTGCTGATGACCAACATCAATCCCGGCGCCGGCTCCTTTACGGGGGGCCAGACCTTCCAGATATTCGCCAACAGCAGCGGTGCTTCCTATAACTATCAGGATACCCTTGGCTTTTGCCCGACCATCATCCCCTATACGCCCGGACACGGCCTGGTATGGGGAGTGAGCAACTTCAATTATTACGGCAGTGTCAGCGTCACCAATTGTCCGATGGTTTGGGATGGTGCGTCCAGCAGTAACTGGAGCACCAATACCACAGACACAAGCTGGAAAACTGGTCAGTTTTTCTCCGACAATCAGGGCGCCGTCTTTGATGACAGCGCCAGTGGCACTACCACGGTGAACCTGACCGGCAGTGTGGCACCGGAAAGCTATCCCAGCACAACGATCACCAATATTGTTCCAAATGTAAGCACCAACATCGTCATCATCACGAACCAGCCGGCGATTTACCCGGGCATTGTGGTGAGCAATGCGCTTTTGAATTATGTCATCACCGGCTCCGGCCATATCCGGGGCATGACCGGCCTTTACAAAACCGGGCCGGGCACGTTGACGCTGATGACCTCAAATGATTGGGTCGGAAATGTCATTGTGGACAACGGCACTCTGGCGATCACCAATGCCGGTGGCAATCCGAATATCGTTTCGCTCGGCATCCAAGGATCAGGCCAGAACGAAAACGACGTGATTCTCGACGGGGGAACGTTGAATTATGTGGGAACGACCAATGTAAATTTAAGCAACGGAAAAAACTCTTATACAGTCTTCAACCCGAACGGAGGAACCATCGGCGTTGCCTCCAGTTCCAATATACTGACCTTGAACCACAGTTCAACCGGCTTGGGTTCATTGACGAAAACCGGGCCCGGTGCCCTTTCAATGAGTCAAACGATTAACAATTATTACGGCGGCACGATTGTCAACGCGGGAACGTTGCAGTTGACCGCGGCGGCAGTTGGATATGGTGGGGTCACCCTCAATAACATCGCCGCTTTGCAGTTCACCAACAACTTTACCCTGACCAACACAATGAACGTGTCGGGTCCGGCGACGTCCATTCAGATACTTGGCACCAGCACCAATATCCTTAGTGGTTCGTGGTTCGGCAGTGGATCGGTCACATTTAGTAACGTGAACAACCTGTTCATGTTTAATGGAGACTTGTCCGGTTTCAGCGGAACGCTTTCATTGGGCACAAGTTCCGGGCAGTTTCAGTTCAATGTGGCTACGAACAAAAATCCCTGCACCGGCAGCGCGGCAGCCTCATTTAACCTGGGAACCGGCAGCGCCACGCTTGACAACTTCAACGGTAGCAACTTGGTGTATAACTTGGGCGCTCTTAGCGGCGGACCAAACACCGTTCTCACTGGTCGCAGCACCAACTCTGCTTCGCCTCCGGGGACGACCTATAGCATCGGGGCCAATGGCAGCAGCACGACTTTCTCTGGAACCATTACCAACGGTTTGGACACGGTTTCGATTGTCAAGGTCGGCGGCGGCGGGTTGTTGCTCAATGGCATCAGCACCTACACCGGTTCCACCACCGTCAGCAATGGTGTGCTGGGCGGCACCGGCAGCATCGCCAGCCCGCTGACCGTGACCTCCGGCGGCACATTGTCGCCCGGTCTGCCGCTGGGCACGTTCACTGTCAGCAACAGCGTTGCTTTGGGCGGCACGACGTTCATGGAGCTTAACCAGTCCAGTCCGGCAACCAACAGTGAGCTTGCCGTCACCGGCACGCTCGCTGGCGGCGGTGCGCTGATTGTCACCAATGTCGGGCCGACTCTCATCAATGGCAGCACGTTCCAGTTGTTCAGCAAGCTGGTTCCTGTTGCCAGCTTCAGTTCAATCACATTGCCCACGGGCGGCGGCAGTTATCAGTGGACCACAAATCTGGGGGTGAATGGCTCCATCACACTCGTCAGCGGCGGCGCCAACGGGGTGAACACCAATTCAACCAACATTGTCTACGGTGTCACCAACAACACACTGACCTTGAGCTGGCCGGCGGATCATACCGGCTGGCGTTTGCAGGTGCAGACCAACTCTTTGAGCGTGGGCATCAGCACCAACTGGGCGACGGTGCCGGGTTCAACCACCACGAACAGCGTGCCTGTGCCGATTGTTACAACCAACGGCAGCGTGTTCTACCGGTTGATTTATCCGTAAACACCGCCGTGAACAATCAGAGCCGGGGTTGAGTTCAAACTTGGCCCCGGCTTGTTTTTTTTCCGGGAATAAAAATGTTTTTGCATAACCAATTTAAACGCGGGGCGTCTAAAGAAACCGTAATGAAGCTGGCCGCGAAAATGTTTTGCGCGCTGCTGGCGCTCGCTGCCGTGGGCCGGGCCGGTGAATTGCAGGCGGACTTGAAACCCGCCCGGCAACCACAATAACATTCACACGTTGCACTGGGAAAAGGCGCACGGCTTGAATCTGAACGATCCAGCCGATGCGAACAAAGATTTGAACGGCGATGGCTATACGGATCTGGAAAAATATCTAAACTCGCTCGCGGGCGGGTATTCCATGGCGGCAAAATATTTTATGAAAACTCAAAGAATCCTGGCGGTGGTCATTTTGTTGGCCGGTTTCTGCACAAACCAATCCGTCTTTGCGCGCGAAAAATGGCCGGTGATGCCCGAGGCGGAAAAGCAGCAGCAGGAGGAATGGCAGCAACACGAGCAGGCCGTGTTGACCAGCATCCAGCCGGCGTTGGCAGAGTGGGCGCAAAAGGGCAAGCCCTTCATTCCTTGGGCGGCAAAGCCCGATGACCTGCCCCAGGCCGGGGTGCCGGCGTTCCCCGGCGCGGAAGGCGGCGGCAAATTCAGTTTCGGCGGGCGCGGGGGAAAGGTTTATGTCGTCACCAGCCTGGACGACAGCGGGCCCGGATCGCTGCGTGAAGGGTGCGAGGCGGCGGGGCCGCGCATCATCGTCTTCAATGTCGCCGGCATCATCCATCTCAAGATGCCCATTTTCATCGAAGCCCCCTATATTACCATCGCCGGTCAGACCGCGCCCGGCGACGGCATCTGCATCGCCGGCCAGAGCGTCATGGACAATACGCACGACGTTGTCATCCGCTACGTCCGGTTCCGGCGCGGCAACACCGACATCTTTGACCGGCAAAGCGGCCTCGCCGGCAGCCCGGTGGGCAATATCATTATTGACCATTGCTCGGCCAGTTGGGGCAATGACCAGACCCTGGATACTTATCGTCATATGTATCAGCCGACGAACGGCGGCCCCACCCTCAAGCTCCCCTGCGTCAATGACACCATCCAGTGGTGCATCATCACCGAGGGGCTTAATCTGAACAATCACGCCTTCGGCGGCGACTGGGGCGGGCGGAACACGGGCTTTCATCATAATCTTTTTTCCTCCAACACCGGCCGCAATCCGAGCATCGCGATGAGTTATGACTTTAATTTCGTCAACAACGTGCTGTTCAACTGGCGGCACCGCTCGCTGGATGGCGGCGATTCCAACAGTCTGTTCAACATCATCAACAACTACTACAAACCCGGCCCCGCGACGCTGGACAATCCGGTGCGCTACCGGATTGTGGAACCGGCTGCCAGTTGGACCAAAGCCGAGCAGATCAGCCGTTGGGGCAGGGCTTTTGTGGCCGGCAACATCGTGGCGGGTTTTCCCAAAGTGACAGCGGACAACTGGGACGGTGGCGTGCAGTTCAACAAGTCTCCCGATCCCGATGCCAGCGGGGACATCGCCAAGGGCCTGATAGACGATCCCGTCCAGATTAAGCAGATTATCTCGCAAGTTCGCGTGGACAAACCGTTCCCGATGCCGCCGATGACGATTCAAACGGCGGAGGAGGCTTACGAATCCGTTTTGGCGAATGCTGGCGCAACCCTGCCCAAACGCGATTCCGTGGACGAGCGCGCCGTCCGTCAGACGAAAACCGGCGTCACTTGGGGAATGGGCGAGATGATTCCGGTGAAGCCAATCAAGGGACTTCCCAAGAATGACATGGGCGTGGCCGGCAACGGCATCATCACCGACATCTCGCAGGTCGGCGGCTATCCTGAATACAAAGGCGAGCCGTTCAAGGATGTCGGTGCGGACGGAATTCCGTTGTCCTGGAAAGTGAAATTTAATCTGGATGCCAACGACGTCGCGCTCGCGCAAAAAGATTTGCAAGGTGACGGCTACACGGTCATGGATAAATACCTCGCCGGACTGGACCCGACCAAAAAAATTGACTGGAGCAATCCGCAGAGCAATTTGAATACCCTGCGGTGAACGGCGCGGCCAAAAATGTTTCCGGTTATGCGTGGGCCGTGGTGGCATTGCTCTGGCCGGTGGTGCTGCTGAATTATCTCGACCGGCAGATGGTTTCGACCATCCGCGCCTCGATCCGCGCGGACATTCCGGGCATCGCCAACGACCAGGATTTCGGCACGCTGATGGCCGTCTTCATGTGGGTCTATGCGTTCTTGAGTCCGGTCGGCGGCTTCATCGCGGACAAGTTTAACCGCCGCTGGACTGTCATCGGCAGCCTGTTCGTCTGGTCGGCCGTGACGTGGCTTACCGGCCACGCCCAAACGTATTCGCAAATGCTCACGCTCCGCGCGCTCATGGGCGTCAGCGAGGCATTCTATTTTCCGGCGGCACTCGCGCTCATCGCGGATTTCCACACCGGCGGCACTCGCGCCAAGGCGGTCGGCCTGCACCAAACCGGACTTTACGCCGGCCTCGCGCTCGGCGGCATCGGCGGCTACATCGCGGATCACAGTTCGTGGCGGAATTGTTTCACCTGGTTCGGCGCCGCCGGCGTTGTTTACGCCGTGGTGCTGCTGATGACGTTGAAAGACGCGCCGTCCGAAAATTCGCCGGGAGAAAAAAAAACTGTTTCCGTGCGCGAAACAATTCTCGCGCTCTGGTCGCAACCGGCGTTCTGGATTCTTGTCGTCTATTTCACTTTGCCCAGCATCGCCGGCTGGGTCACTAAAAACTGGCTGCCCACGTTTCTTGCGGATACGTTCAACCTCAAGCAAGGCCCGGCCGGGCTCTCCGCGACGTGTTATATCCAGTTCGCGTCGCTCGGCGGTGTTTTTCTCGGTGGCGTGGTCGCGGACTGGTGGATGCGCAAAACCAATCGCGGCCGGATTTTCACCAGCGCGCTTGGCGTGTTGCTGCTCGCACCGGCATTGCTCGGCCTCGGTTACACGTCGAGTCTGGGTGTGGCCATCGCCGCGATGATTTTGTTCGGCCTCGGCTGGGGATTTTTCGACTGCAACAACATGCCGATCCTCTGCCAGATCGCGCGGCCCGAACATCGCGCCACCGGCTACGGTTTCATGAACCTCGCCGCCATCGGCACCGGCGGCGGCGCGACGGTCTTGCTCGGCTGGATGCGCGACCACGGCGTCAAATTTTCCGTCGCCTTCGCGGTGTCGGCGGCGGTGGCATTGCTGGCCGCCACCCTGATTTTATTGGTCAAACCGCGCGTTGATATTTTTGAAAATGCTTGAAATGAAATTGCCGCTCACAGGAATCATTCCGCCGATGGTCACGCCGTTGCGTGACCGCGACGAACTCGATGTCGCCGGGCTGGAAAAATTGATTGAACACATTTTGTCCGGCGGCGTCAGCGGACTTTTCATCCTCGGCACCACCGGCGAAGGCCCAAGCTTGAGTTACCGGCTGCGCCGCGAATTGATCGGGCGCGTTTGCAAGCAGGTCAAAGACCGCGTGCCGGTTTTGGTCGGCATCACCGACACCGCCTTTGTCGAATCCGTCAATCTTGCCCGTCACTCCGCCGAGGTGGGTGCAAGTGCACTCGTTGTCGCGCCGCCGTATTACTTGCCCGAAGCGCAGCCGGAGTTGCAGGAATATCTCGACCATCTCGTCACCGAGTTGCCGCTGCCGCTGTTCATTTACAACATGCCCGCGCTGACAAAAGTTCACTTCGAGTTGGACACCGTCCGCCGAGCGCTCGACGAGCCGCGCATCATCGGCCTCAAGGACAGCTCCGGTGATCTGGCCTATTTCAAAGACGCGGCGGAACTCATCCGGCAGCGTCCCGACTGGTCGCTGCTCATCGGCCCGGAGGAAAAACTGCTTGATTCGCTCCAGCTCGGCGGCTTCGGTGGCGTGAGTGGCGGCGCGAATCTGTTTCCAAAGCTTTACGTCAAACTTGTCGAGGCGCATCGCGCCGGCAATCTCGCCTGCGCGCAGGAACTGCAAAAGCAAATCCAGCGCGTCAGCGATTCGTTTTATCGCATCGGTAAATACTCGTCCTCGATCATCAAAGGCATTAAATGCGCGCTGGCCTGCCAGGGTGTTTGCGATGATTTTATGGCCGAACCGTTCCACCGTTTTCGCGCCGAGGAACGCGAACAGGTCAAAACCCGATTGAGGGAAGTTGAAGACGAATTGTCCAAATTGAATCTATGAACACGAAATGAATCTGGCTTCAATCATGCGAAGGAATATCCCGGGACGCCGGGCGCGTTTCCCCTTCTCCGCCCACCGGGTGGGGCGAGAGGGCCGGGGTGAGGTGGGTTCGTCGTTCGCGCTTCAACTCCGTTTCCTCTGTTTCCTCCTGTTCATTTTTTGCCCCCTGAAAATTGTTGCCGCAGAAAACATCTCTGTATTGAAGGCCGAATCGTTTGCACATTACGTTGAGTATTTCAACTCGATGGAGGATGAAAACGTCACCAATGACATTTCAAACGCGGATTCTTGGGACTGGTTGCAAAAGGAAATTCCATTGTTCGAGTGTCCTGACCGCGAAGTGGAGGAAATGTATTATTTCCGCTGGTGGTCGTTCCGCAAACATCTGGAACAAACGACGAATGGTTTTGTTTTCACGGAGTTTCTCACCCGCCCGACGCCCGTCAGCAGCGCGCTCGGCCACCAAATCGCCGAAGGCCGCTGGCTGCATGACCAAAATTATTTGGATGAATACGTCCGCTCTTGGCTGCGCGATGCAAACAGCCGCCAGCAATTGCACAAATACAGTCAGTGGCTGGAGGCGGCGTTGTGGCAACGCTATCTTGTCACCGGCGACAAAAAATTTACCGTTTCACTGCTCGACGATTTGGTCGCCGACTATCGCCAGTGGGAAAATGAAAAGCAGCTGACAAACGGAATGTTCTGGCAATACGACGTCCGCGACGCGATGGAAGAGTCCATTTCCGGCTCGCGCACAGCAAAAAATATTCGCCCGACGATCAACAGCTATATGTTTGGTGACGCGCAGGCGATTGCGGACATTGCGCGGCTGGCGGGAAACAAAAAAATTCAAACCGAATTCACGATCAAAGCGGCGAAGTTGAAAAAACTGGTCGAAAGCAATTTGTGGAACGACGGCGCAAATTTTTTTGAAGCGGTGCATACGAATGGCAATTTCGCCGATGTGCGCGAGGAAATCGGTTTCATCCCTTGGATGTTTGAACTGCCGGCCCACAACGCAAATTTTGATTCCGCGTGGACGCAATTGACCGACCCGCGGGGTTTTTCCGCATCGTTTGGCATCACGACCGCCGAGCGGCGCAGCCCGTTTTTCCGCACGCACGGCTACGGCCATTGCGAATGGGACGGTGCGGTCTGGCCGTTCGCCACGTCCCAAACGCTGGATGCGCTTGCGAATGTTTTGCGCGACTACAGCCAAAATATCGTGACCAAAAGCGATTACTTCGACGCATTTTTAACTTATGTTCACAGCCAGCACTCCGACGGCAAACCCTACATCGGCGAGTATCTCGACGAAACCACCGGCCAGTGGATCAACGGCAAGGACGGCCGCAGCCGCTATTACAATCACTCAACTTTTGCGGATTTGATTATCGCCGGCGTCATCGGCCTGGTTCCGCGCACTGATGAATTCGTTGAAATCAATCCGCTGCTGCCGGACGGAACCTGGGATTGGTTTTGCCTCGACGGCGTCAGGTATCACGGTCATACGCTCACAATTATTTGGGACAAGGACGGAACGCGTTACAGACGCGGCCAGGGTTTGATCGTGCTGGCCGGCGGAAAAGAAATTGCGCGCGGCAAAAAACTCGCGAAGCTGACGGGGAAACTGCCATGAGAAATCTGCTCGCCATCATTTTTCTCGGAACAGCGCTCGCGCTTGACGCCGCGCCGAAAAAATTAGCGCCCATCATTTCCACCGGCGCGGACGGTCTTTTGGTTTACGACGCGGATGAACACGGCAACCGCGTTCCTGATTTTTCCACCTGCGGCTATGCGGGCGGCGACCGGCAAATTCCCGATGCGCCGGTTCGCGTGGTCGTTTCGCCGGTCTCCGGCGACGAAACCGCTCGCATTCAAAAAGCGATTGACTATGTCGCTGCGCTGTCGCCGGACTCCAATGGCGTTCGCGGCGCGGTTTTGCTGCTGAAAGGCCGCCACGAAGTTTTTGGCGGACTGCAAATCCCCGGTTCCGGCGTGGTGTTGCGCGGCCAGGGCGCGGATGAAAACGGAACAACGCTGGTCGCCGCCGGCATTGATCGCCGCACATTGATCCACATCGCCGGGCGCAATGATTTTTCCAGCAGCTCCAATTCCAACTGGCAAATCGTGGATGACTATGTTCCCGCCGGCGCAACGAGTTTTCATGTGAAGGACGCCGGTGGTTTGAAGGTCGGCGATGCGATTGACATAATTCGTCCCAGCACGAAGGCGTGGATTGACGCGCTCGGCATGACGGAATTCGGCGGCGGCCTGAATGATTGGCGGCTCGTCTGGAAGCCCGGCAGCCGCGATTTGACTTGGGATCGTGTCATCCAAAAAATTGATGGCAACCTTGTGACGATTGACGCGCCGGTCACGACGGCGATGGAAACCAATTTCGGCGGCGGACGAATTGAGGCGTATTCGTGGCCGGGACGGATTGAAAATGTCGGCGTGGAAAATCTGCGGCTCGAATCCGCCTTCGACGCGCAAAATCCGAAGGATGAAAATCATTCGTGGTTTGCCATCACGATGGAAAATGCCGCCGATGCCTGGGTGCGTCAGGTGACGTTTGAACACTTCGCCGGCTCGGCGGTGGCGGTTTACGAAAGTTGCCGGCGCATCACGGTGGCCGATTGCCGTTCGCTCGCGCCGGTTTCGGAGGACGGCGGCTGGCGGCGGAACACTTTTTTCACGATGGGGCAGCAGACGTTGTTCCTCCGCTGTTTTGCGGAACAGGGCCGCCATGATTTTTCCGCCGGCCACTGCGCCGCCGGTCCGAACGCCTTTGTGCAATGCGAAGCGAGTCTGCCGTCCGCCGACAGCGGCGCGATTGAAAGCTGGTCAAGCGGCACGCTCTTCGACAACGTGCGGATTGACGGCAACGGTTTGAGCCTGGTCAATCGCGGTTCGGATGGCGAAGGCGCGGGCTGGTCGGCGGCGAACTCCGTTTTGTGGAATTGCATTTCCGCGAAAACTTCCTGCGAGAATCCGCCGGGCGCGCAAAATTGGGCGTTCGGCTCGTGGGGCGAATTCGAAGGCAACGGCATCTGGCGCGATTCCAATGGTTCGGCAAAGCCGGACAGCCTTTTCGGCGCGCAGCTCGCCGGCCGGTTGGGAAATGCGGCTGCGGATCAGCTTTTGGCGGGCGCAAAATTTTCAACTGATTCACAAAACGCAAAATCGGTTGATGAAGTTCCTGATGCGCCAGTTGCGTTTCAAAATCCAAAAATGAAAATTTCCATCACGAACGGCTGGCTCGTTTGCGAAGGCAAATTGCTCGTCGGCGGAACACAGCCGGTGAATTGGTGGAAGGGCAATCTGCTGCCGGGCGACGCCAAAAATTACGGCGTGAATTTGACGCGCTTTGCGCCCGGCCGGATTGGCGCGGGTTTGACGGATGATTTGAACGAAATCGCCGGTGAGATGGTTTCGGAAAACCGCGTCGCGCTCGATCATCACTACGGGCTTTGGTATGACCGCCGCCGCGAAGACCACGAGCGCGCGCGGCGCATGACCGGCGACGTGTGGCCGCCGTTCTACGAGCAGCCGTTCGCGCGCAGCGGCCAGGGAACCGCCTGGGACGGCTTGAGCAAATACGATCTGACAAAATTTAATTTGTGGTATTGGTCGCGGCTGAAAAGTTTTGCGGACCTTTGCGACGCGCGCGGCCTCGTGTTGTTCAACGAAAATTATTTCCAGCACAACATCCTCGAGGACGGCGCGCATTGGGTGGACTGTCCGTGGCGTTTCGTGAACAACGTCAACGGCACCGGTTTTCAAGAACCGCCGTTTGAAGTTGAGAAGCGGATTCTGATGGCCCCGCAATTTTACGACGTGACGAATCCGGTCCGCCGCAAGCTGCACGAAAATTTCATCCGGCAAAACCTGGATAATTTCACCAACGACGCGAACGTCATCCAGTTCACCAGCGCCGAGTTTACCGGGCCACTCGCATTTGAGCAGTTCTGGCTGGACACGGTTGGCGATTGGGAAAGTGAAACCAAAAACCATCCGCTGGTCGCACTCGCGGCGACCAAGGACGTGCAGGATGCCATTCTCGCCGATGACCGGCGCCGCGCGGTTGTGGACGTGGTTTGTTTCCGTTACTGGTGGCAGACGGACAACGGGTTGTTTGCGCCAAAGGGCGGGCAGAATCTTTCGCCCCGGCAATTTGAACGCCAATGGAAAGGCGGTTCGCCAGACGACGAAGACCTCGCGGCGATGGCGGCGGAATACCGGCGGAAATTTTCCGGCAAGGCGGTCATCGCGTCCGGCGAGGACGTGGACATGGGCCGCGGCGGTTGGGCATTTGTTTGCGCCGGCGGCTCGATGCCCAACCTGCCACGCGCGACGGATGCGAATTTGCTCGCGGCGATTCCGCAAATGCAGCCCTGGCCGGAGGCGTCCACGGCCGGCCGCCGGGTTTTGCGCGAGCCGGGAAAACAGATTTTGATTTATTCCGGTGAAGACGCGCCGCACGAATTCGATTTGTCCGCCGAGTCTGGGACGTTCCGCGTCAATTCAGTCATGCCACGCACCGGTGAAGTCACGCCGGGCCGGACGGTGGTGCAGGCCGGCGGCCCGGTTCAATTGCCGGGTGCCACCGTTGTCTGGCTGGTCAAGGAGTGAACGATGAAACGGAATTTTTTAGTTCTGTTTTTTGTCTGCGCCGCGATGTTGACGGTTCGCGCGGCAGACAACGTCGAACAGTGGGGCGTATTTGAAATCACGCTCAAAGGGCCGGTGAATGGGAATCCGTTTCTCGACGTGAATTTTTCCGCGCGGTTCACACAAGGCGGTGCGACGGTGGAGGCAAACGGCTTTTATGACGGCGACGGGATTTATCGCGTGCGTTTCATGCCGGAAAAACAAGGCGAATGGCACTACGTCACGGAAAGCTCCAGCGCGGAACTGGACGGCAGGACCGGCGAATTCACCGTGGTGAAACCGGCGCCGGAAAACCATGGCCCGGTTCGCGTCGCCAACACGTATCATTTTGCCTACGCGGACGGCACGCCTTATAAGGAACTCGGCACGACGTGCTACGTCTGGCATTTGCAGGATGAGGCGTTGCAGGAACAGACGCTGAAAACGCTCGCGGCGTCGCCGTTCAACAAAATCCGTTTCTGCGTTTTTCCCAAGCGCTATCAGTGGAACACCAACGAACCGGTCATGTATCCGTTCGCCGGCAATCCCGGCACGACCAACTGGGATTTCACACAGCCCAACCCCAAATATTTTCAGCATCTCGAACAACGCGTGGCCGATTTGCAGAAGCTCGGCATCGAGGCGGACGTGATTTTGTTTCACCCGTATGACGAGGGGCATTGGGGCTTTGACCGCATGCCGGCGGACGCGGACGACCGTTATCTGCATTACGTCGTTGCGCGGCTCGCACCGTATCGCAACGTCTGGTGGTCGCTCGCGAACGAATGGGATTTCATGAAGGAGAAAAAGGAGTCGGACTTCGTGCGCTTTGGCGAAATCGTCTCGCACGACGACCCGTATCATCACCTGCTTTCGATCCACAACGGCTCGAAAATTTTCAACCACACGCTGCCTTGGATCACCCACGCGAGCATCCAGAACGGCTCGGCGGTCGAGGAGCCGGGCCGCGCGGAACTGTATCGCGATGTGTATCGCAAGCCGGTGGTTTATGACGAGGTGAAATACGAGGGCGACATCGAAAGCCGCTGGGGGCGGCTTTCGGCGGAGGAAATGGTCTTCCGTTTTTGGAACGCCACCGTCGCCGGCACCTACTGCGGCCATGGCGAAACCTACCAGAGCGACGACCAGGTTCTCTGGTGGTCGAAGGGCGGCGTGCTCAAGGGCCAAAGTCCGGCACGCCTCGCGTTTCTCAAAAAGGTTTTGGACGATTCACCCGCCGAAGGCATCGAGCCGGTGGATCGCTGGCAGCATCCCGAAATCGGCGGCCAGCCGGGAAAATACTATTTGATTTACCTCGGCAAACAGACGCCAACGAACTGGGAATTTCAAATTCCCAAGCCGCCGCTGGGCAAACTCCAGTCCGCCGACGGCCTGAAATTCACCGTCGAAGTCCTCGACACTTGGAACGTGACCGTGACACCCGTGCCCGGCGTGTTCACGCTCAAGAAAAAGGACAATTACTCTTACGCCGACAAGGATGGCCGCAGCGTCCCGCTGCCCGGCAAACCTTACATCGCAATTCGCATCCAGCGGGTGAAGGAATGACCCGCAAATCATTTGGAATCATGCCGTTGACGGATGATTGATCGGGTGGGGACGCCGCGCTGCGGCACCCCGTCCGGCAGGACGGAACAACCAGGGATGGGCATTGTCTGCAAACTCGAATAGATGCCCATAAAGTAGCAAAACCCATTGTAAATTCAATGCGGGATTAAACAGGTGATTGAGCACGTCAAGCGCGTGGCGAAGAAAACGCCAAAATGAAATAACGGAAACATCCGAAAATTATGACGAACAAGCCTAAATTGGGTGATTATCCCTTCACGTCATGTAATCGCCGCACTATTATGGCCTTCCGTCAGTCAACCTTTCCTCGCTTGGCCGCGTCAATAAAGTTGTTCGTTACCGTTGAGCGAAATTTCTTGCGATACGCGATGCCGACTCCCAGCGGTGGTGGTGCGGGTTGCAACGGGCGAACTTTCAATCGCGAACTTGCGAGACCATTGGGTAATTGCGCAATCACAGCGACGCCTCTGCCCGATTCTACCGCCGCGATAAGGCTGGTGATGCTGTCGTGTTCCTCGACTATCTGGGGCGAGCGGGTCAGTGGCGCGAACAAATCGGCAATCCATGCCTGATGCTCTGGATATAGCATTTCATATTGACATTGGGACATAGTGTGATAGGCTTTTGGGCATGAAAGCTTATGCACTGGATTTACGGGAACGGGTGGTGAAATTCATCAAGTCGGGC
>Ga0182018_10000108_pt1 | contig 100633 bp, 81 predicted proteins | sample 812P2MmetaG_FD_120490 | JGI IMG/M metagenome (GOLD analysis project Ga0182018, IMG submission 120490) | Permafrost microbial communities from Stordalen Mire, Sweden - 812P2M metaG | ecosystem: Environmental > Terrestrial > Soil > Wetlands > Permafrost | place: Sweden: Stordalen | collected...
GAGCTGATCCCTCAGTACATGTGGAACGCGGTGTACCTGAACACCGGCACCGACCGGTTCCAGGAGATAGCGCACCTGATCGGCGTCGACGCCACGGGCTGGACCTGGGCGGCGCGCATGGCCGACCTCGACTGCTCCGGCCGCGAGGATCTCTTCTTCACAGCCGGGATGATCCGCAATTTCACGAACCCGGACCTGGTCGACAAGCAGAACGTCGCCCCGAACCTGAACGCGCGCGCGCAGGTGTGGAAGAACTCGCCCGTGCGCAAGGAGCACACGCGCGCCTACCGCAACCTGGGCAACCTGAAGTTCGAGGACGTGAGCGCCGAGTGGGGCCTCGACCAGATGGGCGTGTCCTTCGGCTGCGCCATCGTCGACCTCGACGGCCGCGGGGCCCTCGACATCGTCTACAACAACTTCGACGGGCCGCCGACGATCATCCGCAACAACACGACGTCCGGCCACCGGGTCATGATCAAGCTCGCGGGCCGGGCGCCCAACCTCGACGCCATCGGCGCCGAGCTGCTGATCGAGACGGCCTCCGGGAAACAGGTGCGCCAGATCTACACGGAGCGCGGGGTGGTGGCGAGCGAGCCTGCCACCGTCCACTTCGGGCTGGGGAACGACACGGCCATCAACAAGCTCACGATCCACTGGCCGAACGGGCAGGTGCAGGTGCTGGAGGATCTGCCGGTCGACAAGCTGCTGACCATCAAGCAGCCGCCCCTGGCGCCGGGCCAGATCGCCAGGCGGCCACCGGCCCAGTTCCACCGGCCGCCCAACCCGTCGGCCCTGTTTGCCGAGAATGCGCACGCGCGCGGCCTGGACTTCACGGACGCCGCCCAGCCGGTCGACGAGTTCAGCCGCCAGCGTCTCCTGCCGCGCCGCATCGGGCAGAGCGGACCGGCCATCGCGGTCGCCGACGTGAACGGGGACGGCTTCGCCGATGTCTTTGTCAGCGGCACCGGCGGGCAGTCCGGCGTGCTCTACCTCGGGCAGGCCGACGGCACGTTCAAGCCGGCGCCGGAGCAGCCGTGGGCCGGCGCGAAGGACTCCGACGACACCGCAGCCATCTTCTTCGATGCGACCGGCAGCGGCCATCCCGACCTCTTCATCGCCTGCGGGGGCGCCCGGCACGACCGGGGCGACGCGGCGCTGAACAACCGCCTCTATCTCAACGACGGGCACGGCCGCTTCACCCTGGCGCCCGCGGGCACGCTTCCCGCCGACGGCGAATCCAGCTACGTCGCCGCCGCGGCCGACTTCGACGGCAGTGGCAAGGCGGGCCTCTTCGTCGGCGGCCGGCTGGTTCCCGGCCACTGGCCGGCCACCCCCAGGAGCTTCCTGTACCGCAACGTCGGCGGCAAGTTCGTCGATGTCACCGACGAGCTGGCCCCCGGGCTCCGGAACATCGGGATGGTCACGGCGGCGGTCTGGGCTGACATCGATCGCGACGGCAGGCCGGATCTTGTCCTTGCGACCGAGTGGGGGCCGATCGTGTATTTCCACAACAACGGCCACGGGTTCGACAACTGGACGGAGAAGGCGGGCCTGGCCCAGCGCACGGGCTGGTGGAGCGCCCTCGCCGTGGCGGACCTGGCCGGCGACGGGCGGCTTGACCTGATCGTGGGCAACGTGGGCCTCAACACCAAGTATCATGCCAGCGCGGCCGAGCCCACGGTACTCTACGCGGGCGATCTGGACGGAAGCGGCGGCGATCAGCTGGTCGAGGCCCAGTACGAGAACGGTAAGCTCTATCCGGTGCGCGGCCGCAGCAAGCTGGCCTATTCCTTCCCGTGGATCCGCAAGAAGTTCCCGTCCTACGAGGCATTCTCGCAGGCCACGATCGAGGAGATCTTTCCCGCCGAGCACCTGGCCGCGGCGAGGCGCCTCGCCGCCACCGAACTCGCCAGCGGGGTCTATTTCCAGAAGCCGGATGGAACATTCGAATTCAAGCCGCTGCCCACGCTCGCCCAAATTTCGCCGATCAACGGTATCGTCGCGCGCGACCTGGACGGCGACGGCATCACCGACGTCTACTGCGTCGGCAACAACTACGGCCCGGAGCCGTCCACGGGCCGCTTTGACGGCGGCGTGGGCCTCCTCCTGAAAGGCGACGGGCACGGAGGCCTGACGCCTGTGCCGGCATGGAAAAGCGGTCTGCTCGCGGTGGGAGACACCCGCTCGGCCGTCGCGCTGTCCCTTCCCGGGCAAAAGGGAGTCCCGTCCATCGCGGTTTCCCAGTGCAACGGCCCCGTCCTTCTCTTCACACCTAACCCAAACCCGAACACCCGCCCCATAGCCCAGCGCTGACCGGCGCACCCCAGGAAAAGCACCGTTTTTTACATTCACTCTATAACCATGCAAACACCACAAGCCACCGCACTCGTCCTCCTGCTCATCGCCGCCGCCGCCCCGGCCGGCGCGCAGTACGTCTCGCCGTCTCCCGCGGCCCCCGTGCCGGGAATGATCGACGACTATATCAAGACAGACCCCGCGTTCGCCGGCTGGGACTTCATCGTCAATGAGCGCCTGCGGTACGAGGACAAGACCGATGCGGGGACAACCCACGCCGGCTCGAATTTCGACTTCTTCTCGAACCCCCCGACCACGAACAGCAACGAGTACTGGCTGACGCGCCTCATGCCCCGGGTCGGCTACACGGGCGACCTGATCGCCTTTGTCGTCGAGGCGAGGTCGAGCTATTCGATCGACGACGACCGCTACACCTCGACATCGCCCGGCAAGAACCTGGCCGAGGACGACGGACCCTTCCAGCTGCAGATGGCCTACGTCCTGATCGGCAACCTGAAGGAGTTCCCGATCACGGCCAAGGTGGGCCGGCAGGAGCTGACCTATGGCGACCAGCGGCTCGTGGGCAACGCATTCTGGCTCAATATACCGCACACCTTTGACGCGGTGAAGCTGAGGTACCAGAACTCGTTCTTCGGAGTCGACGTGTTCGCGGCCAACCTGGTGTACGTCGAGGAGGACCACTTCGAGGAGGGCAATTCCCAGGACACTTTGTCAGGCGCCTATTTCGACTTCCCGGGATTCTCGAAGGACAATGTGACGGAGCTTTATCTCTTCGCCCGCAATGTCGCCCGCGGGATCGTGACCGACAACTGGTCGCTTGTCCCCGCCCCCTTCCGGTTCACCGCCCCCCAGGACATCTACACGCTTGGGTACCACATGAAGTCCAAGCCCGGCGCATTCGGCCCGTGGGACTACGGAATCGAGACGATGTGGCAATTCGGGGACCGGACCGCCGTGTTTCCGGCGACCACCGTCGCGGCCGCCAAGGTGGCCCCGCGGCTAGAGCAGAACGCCTGGGCCTTTGTCGTCCAGGGCGGCTACACCTGGAAGGACGACCCCTGGACGCCCCGCCTCGCGCTGATCGTGAGCGCGGCCTCCGGAGACCAGAATTCCAAGGACCAGGACAGCCAGACTTTCCAGAACCTGCTGCCCTCGAACCACGGGCTCTACGGCATCATGGATCTCTCGAGCCTGCAGAACATCGTGGACTACCGCATGTCGCTGACGGCGAAGCCGAGCACCGCCACAAGCCTGGCGCTGGACGTCCACCAGCAGTACCTCGAGACGACGAACGACTACTGGTACAATGTCGCCGGAGTGCCGCGCAATACCGCGGGCGCGACCCCGGGGAGCGGCAAGGGTTTCGGCATAAACCCCAACTACAGCTCGGACCTGGGCCAGGAAGTCGATGCCATCGGCGGATGGACCGTGCACCGCGGGCTGCTGCTTGAGCTGGGCGTCGGCCATTTCTTCCGGGGGCAGTACGTGAAGGAGTCGCTCCGCGTGGTGGGGTCGAGGGACGCCGACTACGCCTACATCCAGGCAACATTGAACCTTTGACCCGCCGGAGCCTCGGTCGCATTGCGATACCCAGCTTTCCCTGCGGAGAGGCTAGTGGGGTGCTCCCGCGCTGATGACCTCGCTTAGGGTTATGCGAAATATGAGCGGCGAGCCGCGATCGACGCCGGGCGGCCAATTGCCGTCGCCGAACGACAGCGCCGGCGGCAGGACAAAAACGGCCTCGCTGCCGACGGTCATCATCTGGAACCCCTCGATGAATCCTGGCAGCGTATCCTTCAGCTTAACCCGCGCCCGCTCGCTTGACAGCTGGGGCAACGGTGTCGCTCCATCCGCCGCCGTGGCCGCGCAGCTGACAACGACCGTGTCGTCGGGGCCGGGCCTGATCCCCTTCGAGCCGAACCTGATGGCGTAGCAAAGGCCGCTGTCGGTCTGCTCCAGGTGAAGGCGCTTGCACGCCTCCTTCAGGTATTGCTTGAGGTGCTCGGGCTGGGCGAACGCCCTCTGCCTCTCGCGCGCATCGATCTCCTGAAGACGCAGGGCGATGTCGTTTGTCATCTTCTGGGCTTCCGCGTCCAGGGGGTAGGGCTTCCCAAGGATGCCGGCGCGCACGCCGTCGAGAAAGGCCGCGATCTGGGCGTCGTCCCACCCAAGCTCTGAGAGGTGGCTGCTTTGGGCGAAAGAGGAGCCGATGGCCGCATATGACGAGAGCGGATAGGCGGCGGGAGGCGCTGCAGGCGGTGCTGAGGCTGGCGCAGGCTCTGGTCCGGACGCCGCGACGGCGGCCGCCGACAGGGCCACGGCGACCCAGAGAACGGCGTGCCGCGGCAGGCGAGTCATGGCAGCATGGCGGGGATCCGCCTGGGAGCGGAGAATGGCAACGCTACGCCATTCCCGGCCATTTGAATGATTTCAGTCGGACCATTTTCGCGGCGGCCTCGCCTTCGCGAACATGGTAGAGGCGGTTGATTTCAAGGCCGGTCAAGACCTGCGTCGCACCGGTGACCGGCCAGAAAATCTCGGCGCGCTTGACCGTCCGCGCCTGGCCCAGGCCGATTTCCTGGCGCATCGGCGAGGCTCCAAAGCTGCCGCCGCTTCCCACGGTGCGGCAAATGGCACGCTCCCCCTCTTCGGTCTGCACGACGACCTTGATCCGCGCGCCGATGGCGGCGCGGTTGGATTTCACGCCCTCGAGCTTGAGTTTCAGCCAGTTGTTCCCGTGGCCAGGATTGGCGAAAAGCTGGTGGTGGTAGTCGTCGCCTTCGACCGCGCCGCCAACGACGGAATAGATGTCCTGGTTGCCGTCATTGTTGATGTCTCCAAAGGCGATCCCATGGCCCTTTTGCAGCTGGCCGAAGCCGCCTGAGCTTGTCACGTCCTGAAAGCGCTTGCCGCCGTCGTTGCGAAACATCCGGTTTGGGATGAGCATGGTCAAGTCGGGGCCGCCCGTTCCCACGTAGAAATCGAGCCAGCCGTCGTTGTCCAGGTCCCCGAAGTTGCTGCCCATCGTGAGCAGAACCTTGTGCAGCCCGCACTCCTTGCTGACATCCGTGAAGGTCCCGTCCCGGTTGTTGCGGTAAAGCCGCGCGCACTGGCCCGCGTTTGGTCGGCCGAGGTAGTCCGCCGCAATGTCACCCACGTCCTGGACGGTGTATCCGGATACAAAAATGTCCGGCCACCCGTCGTTGTCGTAGTCGAAGAACCAGCATGGGAAGCTCCTCGACGGCTTCGTGATGCCTGCATCCTCCGCAACCTCGGTGAAGCGCCAGCGGGCGCGCGGCGAGCCGTCGACGCCGGCGGGGCCGTCATTGCGAAAAAGCATGGGCGACCCGTCGAGGCGCGAGACGAACAGGTCCGGACGCCCGTCGTTGTTGAAATCGGCACTCGCGACGCCCTTCACGAACCCGACGACGTCGAGGCCGTGTTCCGCGGCGCATTCCGTGAACGTGCCGTCGCCGTTGTTGCGGAAGAGCTCGCACGGATGCGCATCGCCGTCCCGCGACTCGTTGCCGATGAAGAGGTCCAGCCAGCCGTCCCCGTTGTAATCGAACCAGACGGCCGTCTGTGTGGGATGAAACCTGAGCAGACCCGCCTCCACGGTCACGTCGGTGAATGTGCCGTCGCCATTGTTGCGCAACAGCGAGCACGGGTAGCGGCCCTCGGTGCCCAGCCAGGCGCCGCGCAGCACCAGCACGTCCATCAGCCCGTCATTGTTGTAGTCGCATGAGATGAGGTTGAGCCCGCCCACCTCGCCGACGAGGCCTGCCTCCTCGGTCCGCTCGGTGAATGTGCCGTCCCCGTTGTTATGGAACATCCGCAGCTGCTTGTTCAGGCCCCAGGACGACACCATCAGGTCGAGGAACCCGTCATTGTCGAAATCCTCGAGCACGACGCCTCCGGCGAGCCCGTCTATTTCGAGGCCCACGTTGGAGGCGATCTCGGGGAAATGCCCGATGTCATGGTCCGACGCAAAGAGCCCCGGCTCGAGCAGCCACTCGGGGGGCACCTTGCCGGGGTATTCGCCGAGGGTCATGTAGGCGATGTTCAGCAGCCAGCGCGCTCGCAGGTCCGAGGGGAACCTTCCGAGCAGTTCCGACAGGACGGCGATGGCGCTGCGCGACCCGCGCTGCTTCGAGTGGAATCCCATCCCATGGATCGGAAACATGCATGAATCGGCGTTGTGATTGGCGCAGCAGTTCTCCAGCTCGCCGATCCGCAGGTGGCACGTGGCCTTGTCGGTCAGCAGCTCCGGCAGGATGCTGTCCGCGAGCGGGATGTTGTTTTCGCGCATCAGGCCCTCGAAGGACTCGTATTCCTTGAGGGATTCCTCTGGGCTGCCGGCCTGCAGCAGCTCGTCGGCAAGCTGCAGCTTGACCTTCAGCAGTGCAAGGGTGTCGGTTGCCTGGGCGAGCGAGGTGCGCAGCGCGGCCGCGCGTTCCGCATTGCGGAACGGATTGCGCATCGGGTCTGATTCGCGTGTGATCCTCTGCAGCAGCTCGGCCATCCGCCTCGTGCTGTCCGCTTGTCCGCCCTGGGCCGCCCCGCCCAGGCCTGTCGAGACCGTCGCGGCCAGCCTGGAGGGCCACGCTGCGGCCACGGCAAGCGCAAGCGATCCCTTCAGCGCCGATTGCACAAAGGCGCGGCGGTCGATAGCACTGAGCGGCGCATTGCACCCGTGCGGGCCCCGGGGCCGGCGGTTATGTGAGGGAGCGGGCATCCGCTAGGCAGGCTACCGGACGCGGCGGGCGTTAAAACGGCTAAGGGACCAAACGCTGAGCGGCGATGGTGATCCGCCATCGGGCGATGGCGAGCGCTCTCGGGCCGGCTAAAGCCCCTCGGATACGATTTTCCCCAGCCGGCCGCGCAGGTTGCGGCTCAGCGAAAGGCGCGTGCCGTTGCGCAGCACCACATGGTAGTCGCCATACTTGGCCGGCTGCAGCTCCTGCACCTGGTCAAGGTTCACGAGGGCCGATCGGTTGACGCGCGTGAAGCCCGAATCCCGGAGACGCCTCTCGATCGAGGAAAGTGTCTCGCGCAGGAGCAGGCGCTTTGCGCTGACAAGATGCAGGGTCGAGTAGTTGTTCGCGGCTTCGACCCATATGATATCGTCGGGCCTTAGAAACACGACGCGCCCTTCGGTCCTCACGGTGATCCGCTCGGGCCTCCGGGCCGGGGCGGCGGCGAGCAGGCCCTCCACCCGCGCCCTGAGATCGCCCGCCCGCTGCATGTCGATGTGGTCGACCGCCCGCTTCAGCGCCAGGGCGAAGCGCTCGCGATCGAACGGCTTCAGGAGGTAGTCGACCACCTGCGCGGCGAATGCGTCCACGGCGAACCGATCGTGGGCCGTCACGAGGACAACCGCCGGCCGCTGGTCCGCCGGCAGGTCCGCGAGGACCTGCAGGCCATCCCGTCCGGGCATCTGAACGTCCAGGAACACGATATCCGGGCGCTCGCGGCCTATTGCTGCGAGTGCCTCGACGCCGTCCGAGCATTCGCCGACGACCTCGACAAAGGGGTCGCCGCGCAGGAACGCCCGAACCCGCGCCCGCGCGAGGGGTTCATCGTCGACGATCAGGATGCGCATTTTCGTCGTCGAATGGCGGCCGTTGTGTGTGGCGTCGTGCGTTGTCGCTTCACGCTGACGCGCGACGCGGCGAAGAAAACAGTTCTGTGGCGTCACGCTGGCGGCCCGTGGTGAAACGCTAAACGCCGATGGCGACGCCCATGTTCCGGGGCCCGGGAAAAACATCGAGTTTGGCCCGTTTGTCCTCAAGCGTCGCGAGGAGCAGGACGAGACCCATTCCTCCCTGGACACCCCGCGCATGGCATACCCTAGACGACTGCCTTCGAATTCCCGAGCCATTGGCGCGAATGCGCCTTCAGGCAACGCCGCATGTCGGGCTGCAGGCGCGGTGAAGTCGGGACCATGGCGCGCAGCCGCGCGTGTCGGGCTCGCGTGGATGGGATTGGGAATCGCGGCGGGCGGCCGGGCCCAGACGACCCCGGCGGCCGCGGACGCGCAGGCCCTTGAACAACGCATCCAGCGAATTCAGGACGGACTCCTGCCGCCCGTCGTGGTCAAGGGAGAACCTGCCGGCACCACGACGCTTTCGGTCCGCATGGCCGAGATGCACGTGCCGGGAGTGAGCATCGCCGTGATACACGGTGGAAGGCTGGAATGGGCGCGCGGCTTTGGAGTCACGGCCGTCGGCGGGGCCCCGGTCACGCCCGACACGCTCTTTCAGGCGGCGTCGATCAGCAAGCCGGTGACCGCCATGGCGGTCCTGCACCTCGTGCAGACGGGCAGCCTCGATCTCGACGCGGATGCGAACCAATACCTGAAGGCGTGGAAAATCCCGGCCAACGGCTTCACGGAGCAACGGAAGGTGACCCTGCGCGAACTGCTCAGCCACACCGCCGGCATGACGGTGCACGGGTTTGCGGGATACGCCGCCGATTCCCCCGTGCCCACCCTCGTGCAGGTGCTGGACGGCGCGGCGCCCGCCAACAGCGCGCCGATCCGCGTGGAGGCGGTCCCGGGGAAGGCCTGGAAATATTCCGGGGGAGGCTATGTGGTCGTCCAGCAGATCCTGGGAGATGTGACCGGCCGGCCGTTTCCCGGGCTGATGCAGGAGACAGTGCTCGGGCCCGTCGGCATGGCGCGGAGCACCTATGAGCAGCCGCTGCCGCAAGACCGGAGGGCCGAGGCAGCCACGCCCTACACCTGGAAAGGCGAGGCGGTGCCGGGCGGACCGCACACCTACCCGGAGATGGCGCCGGCCGGCCTGTGGACCACGCCCACGGACCTCGCCCGATTCGCGATCGAGATACAGGAATCCCTCGCTGGCAAATCGAACCGTGTCCTCTCCGCGTCCATGACCCGCGAAATGCTGACGGGGGCCCTGGGCGGCGATTATGGGCTTGGCCTGGGGATTGGCGGCGGTGCGGGTCACCGCTATTTCAGTCACGGGGGCTCCAATGAGGGATATCAGTGCCTCTTGACGGCCTACGAGGACGGGGATGGCGCCGTCATCATGACGAACGGCGATGCCGGCGGCGCTCTGGCCCAGCAGATCATAAGAACCATCGCGGCCGAGTACGGATGGCCGGATTTCCGCCCAGCCGAACGTGCTGTCGCCGCTGTGGACCCGAAATCGTTCGATTCCCTGGTCGGCGTCTACCGGCTTTCCCCCGGTACCATCTGCGCCATCACCCGGGAGGGCGACCGGCTATTCACGCAGATCACCGGACAGCCGAGTTTCCGACTGTTTCCGATGTCCGAGCGCGAGTTTTTCCTCACGGTGGTGGACGCGCGGGTCACGTTTCCCCCCGACGTCGAGGGCAGGGCGCCCGAGCTGATCATCCACCAGAATGGACACGAGGCGCATGCGAAGAGGCTGTCCGACGCCGAATCCCAGTCGATCGCGGAACGTCGCGCGGCGACCGAGAAACCCGCGCCCGCACCGGCGTGGAAGCTAAGGGATCTGGACGGGAACCTCGTCAGCTCGGAGCAATTCAAGGGCAAGGTCCTCGTCGTCGACTTCTGGGCCACCTGGTGCGCGGGTTGCGTCTCGGAAATGCCAGGGTATGAGAGCCTGCAGGGCAAATACGCCAAGGAAGGCGTGGTGTTCGTCGGAATCTCCATGGACGGGGATGCGGGCGTGGCGAAGAAGTTCATAGCGAAACACGGCATCACCTACCAGATCGTCATGGCCGACAAGGATGTCGCCCCCGCGTTCGGCGTGGATTCCATGCCCGGGACCTTCATCGTCAACCGCGACGGCATGATCGTCGACCGCAAGACCGGGGTCGTCGTCGAGACGCCGGACTTCGAAAAGGCGCTGCTGAAGGTCCTCAAGCCTACGGCGCCAGGGTCCTGAGCGGCGCGTCGGGGTGGCGCGGAACGAGTTTCCCCTCGCTCGGAGCGGGCACGCTCCCCAAGGTCGCGCCATGGCAATCCAGCCCAAAGAAGCCGAGAAGCTGGGTGGCGACCGTGAATGCCCCTGCGGCAGCGGCAAACCCTTTGGGGCCTGCTGCGAGCCAATCCTGGAGGGGAAGCAGCCGGCGGCAACCGCCGAGGATTTGATGCGCGCCCGGTTCACGGCGCACGTGGTGCACGATTTCGCGTTCCTGCACCGCACCTATAGGCCCACCGCCCGCCAGCCCTTTGTTTCCTCGGCCGAAAAACCGGCGATGCAGTGGACTCGGCTTGTCGTCCACAATCACGGGCCGGGAAGGACCCCCGACCTGGCCTACGTCGAATTTTCCGCTTACGGGACGGAGAATGGGGCCGAGCTTGTGCTCCACGAGAAGGCGGAATTTGTCCGGGAAAACGGCGCTTGGATATACACCCGCGCATTGCGCGAGGGTCCGGCGCCCTTCAGGCAGGCGGCCCCAAAGCCCGGCCGAAACGATCCGTGTCCCTGCGGCAGCGGGAAGAAATACAAGCAGTGCTGCCTTCTGAAGTCCTAGCGGGAACGGGACGCGCGGGATCGGGCCCCTTTGGGCGCGCCTAGTGTTTCGTTTCGGCCTCGAGGCCGGGCAACGCCTTCTTGTAGGCCGCCGGGTCCCATGTGATGCCCCACCGTTTAACATAATCCGCCAGCGGCTCCAGGCCGGCGAGATTGCGTCGCTCATCGACATGGTCGGGATCCTCGAGCGGTCGCACGTAGTACTGGCCTGTCGAGTCCCGGCCAATCTGGCTTCCGTACGTCTGCAGCCGATGCTCCCCGAGCGCGACGCGGTCTTCAAGCAGCGCCAGCGAGCTCGCCTGCGCCTTCTTCGCCTTTACGGCCTCTCGCATCATGGGGAGGTACTTCTCCTGCGTCTTGAGATCGTTGTGCTGGATGACCAGGAAAAGAGCCGAGTTGGCCTTCGTGCCGATCTGGTCGGATCCGATCCAACCATACTGGTCGAGTATCGCCATGACCTTGACGATATTGTCATGGTCGTATTTCGAAATGGTTTTCCAGAGCGCGTGCATCTGCGGCGAGTCGGCTCCATTCGCCTTTTCGACCCCATCGACCTGAAGGCGAAAATTCTGGTCGTTGTCGTAGATCGCCACCAGTTCGGCCTGCAGCGCCGGATAGTCCGGCGAGAGGGGAAGGGCAGGCTCGCCAAACGCCCGCGGCAAGGGCCCGGCCAGGAACAGCAGCGCCAACGCGAGCGTGACGGATGCTGGGAGCGGTGGGCGGACCTTCATGGCGCGGAATGTTGGTTCCACCCGCCCCATGCTGTCAACGGCCCGAGGCAAGGGGGGATTGCGAGCCGCCCGGCTTTCCAGCGTGGTTCTTGAGGGAGGACCCGCTGTTGAAATGAACCGCGCTTCGGGGCGTCGCCGGTGCCCTGTGCCGGGATCGGAACGAACCCCTGTGGACACATCCGAGGCGGGAACGTCCCTTGTCCGGCGCCCTTCATGGCGACCCAGGGGCGGCACAGCTCCTGCGATATCAGGGAAGCGCCGCGGGTATCCTCATTGCGGCGGCGTCGCCTCGGCGGCCGGCATCGGACCGGCGGGGGACATGGGCGGCAGCTTGGATTTCGCGGTGTCGGGATGGGTGGTCCCCTCGAAACCCTGCGACAGGGCCTTTACGAAGCCATGGTGCAGACCGTTGGCTATGGTCCTCAGCATCTTCACATCCAGGCCCTGCGAATCGCCCGAGAACGGAACCCGGGTGGCCAGCTGCCTTGTCTCGCTGTTCTTGAACAACTCGAGCACGGCGACCGCGGCTCCCTTCCAAATTCGCTCACCCATGGTTTTCTTGTCATTGTCGAAATTCTTAAAATCAACGTGATCCAGGAACGGTTTCACGTACCCCTCGTAGTGTCCCTTCTGCATGGCCATCTGTCCGAATATCTCGAACTCGCCCCGTGATGCGTCGATGCCGGCGTAGGCCCTGAGCAGGTCGTTCAGGGCCGGCAGCGAGCCCTTTTTCAATTCGACGGCCAGCTCGAAGTGAGGCTGGGCGGCAAGAGGCTCCAGTTTCGCGTGAAGGCGCAGCTGGCCGTGTCCAAGCGATCGGCCCGAGATGTCAATCTTCGCGGGAAAGACGTCCTCGGTTCCCGAGGGGCGGTTGCGCAGGCCCGTGGCAATGACCTCAATGTCCTGGAGCGCAACGTCCACGCGCGGCTCCCGCGTCGTGTCCACAAATCGGATGACGCCGCCCCTTATCTCGAGATGCGCGATGTCGATCGGGAAGATGTCGTTGACGGCGTCCTGCCAGCGGTGGTCGGCCGTGAGCTGGCTCGTCTCCTCCGTCGGGCCGCGCAGAAATATCAGGCATCCGTCGGTGACATGGATGTCGCTGACAAACCTTCCGTGGAACACGTCCCGCCAGGCGACGGAGAAGTCGATCCTCTTTGCGGTGAAGAATGGCTCTGGCACCTTTCCACCCCTCTGGACGATCTCGATGTCGTCGATGCGGTAGGCGCCCCGCCACAGGTGCAGGCGGATTGCGCCCACGTTACCCGAATAGCCCGGTATCTGGTCGAGCCGGCGATTGATTGCACGCTGAACGTAGGTCGGTGCCAGGAGCCGCGCGGCCACGGCGGCCGCGGCAAGGGCCAGAACGATCCCCAGGACGGCCATATGCCAGCGGCGAACACGTCGGGCGCGGGGCACTTTCCTCGATTTGAGTGACGGGACCATCTCATTCTACAGTCTATCGCGCCCATCCGCTGTTCCCCGCGAGCTGTCGATTGTCCGCTCGATTCGGCGGGAGCCCGGAAAGCGGGGCGTGACGCTGAGCCGCAATCATCGCCGACCGAAGGCTCCCGTTGAGCCCATTAGCCCCTAAAGCGCTGACAGGCCGCTCCAAATCCCGTTTATCCCGGGCTTCCGCGCTGGTCGGCTGTTAGCCGAGGTTTGCATTCATTCGGATTTAAGCAGCCTTGCGACATCGACCCGCGCCGCCCGCCTGGCCGGCAGCCAGCAAGCCGCGACGGCAGCCATGAGCAGCGCCACCGCCACCGCCACGTAGACCAGCGGATCGTAGGACGTGGTTCCGAACAGCATGCTTTTCATGAAGCGGGTGAGCCCGAGCGCCCCCGCAATCCCAATTGCAATCCCTGCGGCCGCCGCGGTCATTCCGCGGCGCATCACCAGCTGGTTCAAGTCCGACGGGGTAGCCCCCAGCGCCAGGCGAACGCCGAATTCCGTCATCCGGCTGTCGACCGTGAAGGCGATCACGGAGAATATGCCCACCACGGTCAAGGCCAGCGCGATGGCCGCCAGCCCCCTCAATATGGTGTAGGCGTAGTGCTCGGCCCACATGGTGTCGGTCACCTGCTGGTTTATCGACCTGACATCGGTGGTGACCAGGTTTGGATCGACCTCGTAGACCGCGCGGCGGACCAGTCCCGCGAATTCCTTGGGCGGGTCCCTGTCGAGGCGAAGCACCAGCGTGTCAACATTCGGCGGATACACCCATGCCGGCGTATAGAACCGCATCCCGGGCGAAGTCCGCATGTTGTCCCTCACGTCCTTTACGACCCCCACCACGGGGTACTGGGCGTCCCCCGACACCTGGAGCTGGATGAACTGGCCGACCGGGTCCCTGTCCCTGAAGCGCGTCTTGGCCATCGTCTCGTTGATCACGACCTCATAGGCGCCGCGTTTTTCAGAAAACCAGCGCCCCTCCTTCAACGTGAGGCCGGCCGTCTTCTGGTAATCCGAGGAGACAAAGTTTCCAGCGGTCGCCTGGAATGTGCCGTCCGCCATCTTCAGCTGCGCGGTCCCCCAGAACTGCCCGATGAGGAGGGAGTCCTGCCCGTACGAGGCGCCCCTTACGCCGGGAAGCACACTGAGCCTTTTCTGGAGGCGTTCAAACAGCTCGAGCCGCGCATCCGGCTTGAGGGTGTAGCCCGCGGGAGGAAGCACCCACACCTTGACCTTCCCGACGGGGTCGAATCCGAGGTCCACCTTGCGAAGCTCCTGGAAGGAGCGGACCATGAGCCCGGTTCCGGTCAGCAGGATCACGGCAAACGCCGCCTGCAGGACCACGAACCAGCTCCTGACCCGGGCGGCGCGGCGGCTTTCACCCATCGACGGGCCGCCCTCCTTGAGCCCAGAGTTTATATCGGCCCGCAGGAGGCGGCTGGCCGGCGCCGCCGTGGCGGCGAGGCAGGCGAAAACGCTCAGCCCCCCGGCGCAAAGCAATGTGCGCCAATCCAGATAGCTGGCGTAGGTCGACTCATCGTTGCCGTTTAGGATGGCGAAGATCGGGGGGAATCCCCATCGGACGAATAGGATCACCGCCAGCCATGCCACGAGCGACAGGAGGAGGCCCTCGATTGCGACGACCTGGGTGACCTGCCAGCGGGAACCCCCCACCGCGAATCGGATGCTGAGCTCACGGCGCCGGTCCAGAAGGCGAATCAGCATCAGGTTCATCGCGTTCAGGCATGCTATCGCGTAAAGGAACACGGCCGCCGCCATCATCACCCACCAGACATCCGGCCGGGTCAGCTCGGTTATGTTTGTCAGTATGGCTGTCTGGTCCGCGAAAAAGGCGGACGCCCACTGCGGAAGGGGAGGCAGCTTCACCACGGCGAGCGCAGCCAACGCCTTCTCCCGGGTGATGCCCGGCTTGAGGCGGCCGATGATGACGAGCCCCGGCTGCCAGATCTGCGAGGGATCGAGCCTGAAGACGAGCGGCCGGTATATTCCTGCGTCAAAATTGGCCGGGAACTTCTGCTCGCGGCCGAAAACGCCGACAATGGTGCAGACCTGCCCGTCGATGGTGATCTGCCGCCCGAGCACATCGGGCGCCGCGTTGAAAAGTTTCCTCCAGATCAGGTCCGTGATGACGATCTCGTTGTTGTTGCCGGCGCGGAACTCCTCCGGAAGAAAACCCCGCCCCAGCACCGGCTGGATGGCAAGCGTGCGGAAACAGTCTGTCGAGACGTTCACCACCGTCTCCGGTATCGGCTGGCCCTTCAGCACGACATTGCTCACCGGGTGCTCCACCGCGGCATACTCCTGGAACACGCTGGTCTGATCCTGGAACGCCTGGAAAAAGAATCCCGGCCTGTAGTATTGGGGCTGGTCCTTCTTGTCCTTCGTTCCGACAAAGAACAGCTGCTCGGACGCCGGGAACGGGGATTCCCGAAAGATGATCCATTCCGTTATCTCATAGACAAGCGTCGTCACACCGATTCCCAGTATGAGCGTGAAGAGGACGGTCAGGGAAAATGCGCGCGCCCGGCAAAGCGATCGAATGGAGAACCTAAGGTCGCTGAGAAACTGGCCGAGCCAGACGGACAGGCCGCCCCGGGGGCGGCCGTCGCCGGGCTGATGGCTTCCGGATGGGGGAAGAATCTTCAAACGGGGGGAAGGAATCGCGCGTCCAGGGGGCGGATGCGTCGGGGATGCGACCACCGTGGGGCATAGATTGCGAGCAGATTGGTCCCGCGCTTCGACAGGACTCCCGCGAAGGACCAGCCGACAATCCATCCTTCCCGGGACGATTGCATTGAGGAACATTCGCGAAAAGAGACGGTCGCACATTCTCCACCCAGGTCGGAAACCCCAGATTCTTCTGTGAATGAATCCATCAGTCCCCCGCGGCCGGCCCTGGCAAGCCCGTTCGAACCGAGTGGGTTGGGTCCTTGCTCGCGGTTTGGTCGCGCCACAAGGGTTGACCCGATGGCCGCGCCGCGATACGGGTGGCCCAAGTTGATGAGGTCATGCGGCAATGATCCGAGCCCTTAAAGCAGTCGTCAGCGGCGTCGCGGTGATTGGGGTCGTGTCGGCAGCCGCTGCGGACGACGACGATCATCGGACCTCGGCTTATATTTCCGCGGCGATCACGGCGGGGCTCCCAAGGTTTTCGCCGAAGGAAAATGGAGGCGATGCGGCGAGCGCGACCGCGGATCCTGAAAGGAAGCCGGCCGGATCGCAGGAGGGTGTCACGGCGATGCCCGCGTTTACGGTCAGGGAGTCAAAGATTCCGACCGAGGAGCGGATCCTGAGCTACAAGGGCAGCGCCAAGGTCGCGATGGACAGGTATCTGGGGCCCGCCGATGGTTTTGACCGCGGGGTGCTCAACAGGTTCACATTGCCGCAGCTCTGGAAGAAGATTCCAATCCTTGGGTGGCTGCCATTCGTGGGAACTCCGGCTGAGATGAGCAACGAGGAGAGGGGATTCGATGCCGGTGGGGCGAACAATACGCTTCCCCATCCGCAGCCTCCCAAGGAGAAGGAGTGACCGCTTTCAAGCGGGCGCCCCTTGCTGCGGCCCCGAAAAACAGGACACTCCGGGCGCGCTTGCGCCCGAGGTGTCGATTACCTGACTACCCGACAAAGGCTCAGGGAAGAACGTAGCGCAGGTCCAGGAACACCATGTTGGCGTTTGCGTTGCTCGGGGTGCCCGCCGCCACGTACCAGGGCGTGCGTTCGACATGGGAGACCTGGCCGATCAGCTGGAGGGCCCCGTAGGCCGGGTTCTTCCAAAAAGTGTAGGTGTTGGCCAGGGTCAGCTCGGTGATCGTCTTATTGTCGCTGTTGGACGAGCCGGGGTAACCGTAGCCGACGTAGGTTCCGTTGGACATCTTGTCATAGCGCTGGCCGTAACCGACCGTGCTCCAGTAGGCGGAAACCGTGTCCTGGGGGATGACCGCATACTCCAGCCCGAGTATCGCCGAGGTCGCCTTGACGAGGCCGAGGTCATAGGCGCCCGCGGAATCAAGGGGCGTGACGATGATGTCCGGCCCGAGGGCATCGATGTAGCGGCCGCCGCCGTAGCTGTAGAAACCCGTGCCCAGGAACGTCAGGCCCTTCACAAGCTCGAGGCTCACGGCGCCGGAGACGCCCGTGCCCTCGGCCGTCGAGTCGGTGTTCACGCCCGTGCCGTAGGTGTTGATCTTGTACGAGCTCAGGAGGCCGGCCAACTCGAAGTGCCAAGCCAGGTCGTCCACGGCCTTCGTGTCATAGGCGATCTTCCCGATGACGTCGGGGAATATGTTCGGCTGGGTCGTCGCGGTGCCCTGGTCGACCTCGGACGCGGTGAAGGCGGCCGGCAGAACGACAGCGCTTCCCACGTATTGGTCGGGATTCTCAACGGAAAGACCCATCGCAAACTCGCTTGTCGGATGGTAGACCAGGCGAACCTGCGGCTGCCTCGCCCATGTCAGGCCGGCCTGGTAGTTCGTGTCCATGTCATTGGTGTAGAAGACGTCCGAGGGCAGGGGGGAGATCCCGCGCCGGTTGGGGGTCAGCATGCTCCAGTCCTGACCCGCCAGGAGCTCCCACGGCCCGTTCTTGAGGTCGACGAAATAGACGCGCATGCGAAGCGTGTCCGAGTTGCTCGTGACGAACAGGTTGGTGGGGGCGTTGCCGAGGAAGTCCGTCTCCACGTAGCCCAGGACCTTCGTGTCGTTGACCACCGAGTCGACCCTGAGGCCGAGCCGGGAGTTCTGCGCGCTGAACTTCGTCTCCGAGAGCTGCCCAGTCGAGCCGTTCGCGTACGGGATGCTCGCGAAGCTGCTGCCGATCGAGCTGCCCGTGTCCTCGTTCCGGTAGACCCCGGTGAAATCCAGGAACCCGAACGGCGTGAAGTCGGCGATCCCGATCCTGAAGGAAAGGGGCGACGTTGCCCCGGGGCCCGCCACGACGCCAACGCCTGCTGTGGCTGCGCCGCCGTAGGCGGGGCCGCCGCCACCCATCGGGGCGCTGGGCAGCTCGGCCGGTGCGGCCGCGACCGGGGCCGCCGCGACCGGCGCGGGTGCCGGCTGCTGGGCCAGCTCCTTCTTCAGGCCGGCCACGTCATCGGCCGTCAGGATGCCCTTTTTCACGAGGAGATCGAGGAGCGCCTGGTTGCTGTCCTGCTGGGCGAAGGCCGCTCCTGCGCTTAGAAATGCGCCTGCGAGCAGCGCGATGCAAATTCGGGTCTTTTTGGGAAGCATGGTGTGAATCGATGGGTGTTTGTGTGCGCGGGGTTTGTAGCCGGGCCCTGTTACGGTCGCGTGGCTTTCCCGTGACAAATCGGCAAACGTCGCTCTTCCCCCTGCGTGATTGTCCGGCACCCGCCCTGCGATCCGGGCGTGCGCCGGGCTCCGGATTCGATCGCGAAGCCAGCGTCTCGCCGCCCGGACCGTCTTCTATGAAGGGATTTTAATGGTTTATTAGGTGTTCCTTAATGAATCTTTGGTAAGGTAGTCCCATGCGGATCCTGGTCGTCGAAGATGAGCGCAAGGTGGCCGAACTGGTCTCGCGCGGTCTCAAGGCCGCCCGGTACGCCGTGGACGTCGCAGTCGACGGTGAATCCGGCTGGGCGATGGCGAACACGTATCCGTACGACCTCATCATCCTGGACCTTGGCCTCCCGGGAATCAGCGGACTGGAGCTCCTGCGACGGATCCGCCGCAGGGACGCCCGGGTGCCGGTGCTGGTCCTGACCGCGAAGGACGCCACCACCAGCAAGGTCGAGAACTTTGAGGCCGGGGCCGACGACTACCTCACCAAGCCCTTCGCGTTCGCCGAGCTGCAGGTGCGGGTGAAGTCCCTGCTGCGCCGCGGCCCGGTCAGCCAGGGCGGCGAGGTGCGGGTCGCCGACCTCGAGATCGACCGCCTGACGCAGCAGGTCCGCCGCGGCGGCCGACGGATCGAGCTGACCCCGAAGGAATACGGGCTGCTCGAGTACCTGGCGACACAGCCGGGCCGCGTGTTCTCGCGCACGATGATCGTCGAGCACGTCTGGGACGAGAGCTTCGAGGGGCTGACGAACATCGTGGACGTGTACGTCCGGCACCTGCGCGAGAAGGTCGACGCCCCCCATCCGGTCAAGCTGATCCACACCGTCCGCGGTGTCGGCTATTCCCTGTCGGAGGACTCCGCGGCGTGAGGTTAAGGTCGATCCGCTTCCGCCTTACGGCCTGGTACGCCGGGCTCCTGACGATTGTCATCCTCGCGCTGGGCGCGCTGCTGTTCCTCCACCTCAGGAGCTACCTTGAGGACACCCTTCTGGACACCCAGGCGCGCCGCGCCCGACAGATTTCCGGGACGCTTGTGGCGAACGCGGCAAGCACGGGAGAGGCCTACGTCGCTAGGCAGGTCGCAGCGCTCTATGACCCGGAAAGGAGCGACCGGTTCATCCGCATCACGGGCGGCGACGGCCGGATTGTCTATCTCTCGGGCGTCCCCAACAGCCAGGCCTTCGATCCGGCGGCTGTGCCGGCGGCCCCTGCCTCGATTAATGGGGAATTTAGGCGCCGGCAGAAGGTCGCGGGTGCGCCGGCGGTGCTGATCACGGCCGTCCGGGCCGAGGCCGGCGGCACGCCCTATCTGGTCGAGGTCGGAACCTCGGCCGCGCCGGTCGAGGCCTTGTTCCGCCACCTGCTGCTTCTGCTCGGGCTGGGCCTCCCCGTCGTCGCGCTCCTTGCGGCATCGGGCGGATATCTCCTGATCCGCTGGGCCTTGCAGCCCGTGGACCAGATCGCGGGCAAGGCGGAGCAAATCACCCAGCACAACCTGAGCGAGCGCCTTCCCGTGCCCTCCACGGGCGACGAGCTGGAGAGCCTGTCCGTCGCGCTCAACCGCATGATCACGCGCCTGGACGACGCCTTCCTCAACTCGAAGCGGTTCGTTGCCGACGCCTCCCATGAGCTGCGCACGCCCCTGACCATCCTGCGGGGGGAGCTGGAGAGCATGATCCAGGAGGGGGCATTCCCCGCCCCCGACCGCGAGCGCATCGGCGGCCTCCTGGAGGAGGTGGAGCGGCTCACCATGATAGTCGAGCGGCTCTTCGCGCTCTCGAGGCTGGACGCCGGCGAGGCCCAGTCGGAGTGGGTCCGGTTCGACCTGGCCGAGCTCGCGAGCACCACGGCCGGCCAGATGACGCTCCTGGCGGAGGACCGCCGGATCGCGGTCACATGCGACACCGGCACGCCGGTCATGGTGGATGGCGACCGCTCACGGCTGAAGCAGGTCGTCGTCAACCTCCTCGACAACGCCATCAAGTACACGCCGGAGGGCGGCGCGGTGCGCCTGCGCGTCCTTGCGGCGCAGGGCCTCGCGGTGCTCGAGGTGATCGACACCGGGGTGGGGATTCCCCCCGAGGACCTGCCGCGGGTGTTCAACCGCTTCTTCCGGGTGAACCAGACGCGCTCGCAGCACCCGGAGGGCGCGGGCCTCGGCCTCGCGATCGTCGAGTCGATCTGCAGCGCGAACCACGGCGAGATAGAGGTGGAGAGCGTCCCGAACAAGGGGAGCTGCTTCCGCGTCAAGCTGCCGCTTGCGGCCTGAGCCGGCCCGCCGCGGGCTCAGCGCAGCGATCCGGTCTGGAAGTCGAGGATCGCACGCTGGACCAGCGTGTCGTAGCGCGCATTGGCCTCCCCGATGGCCGCCGACGTCGCGCTCAGCTGCGCGTCGGTCAGCTCCACCAGCGACGAGCTGCCCGCCTTGTACCGCGCCTGGGCGAGCTCGAAGGCCTGTGTCGCGTGCTTGAGGAGCTGCTCCGTCGTCTTCAGCCGCTGCACCGCGTCCTTGAGACCGACCCAGGCGATCCTGACATCGCGCGCCGCGTTGTCCTCTGCGTCGCGCAGGGTCTCCTCGGCCACGCGCGCCCGGATCTGCGCCTCGTGCTCGCGGGCCACAAAGGAGCCGCCGGCGAATATCGGCAGGCTGAGCTGGATTCCCCCCGCCGCGTAATTGCCTGGGAGGCGGGCGTCGTGTGACGGGGAATTCCCGGCCACGCCCACCGCCGCGACGGTGGGGTAGTTGGCGTCCTTTTCCGCGTCGGCCGCGCTCTGGGCGGCCTGGTGCTCGTAATTGAGGCGCAGCAGGTCCGGGCGCTGGCGAAGCGTGAGGTCTATCAGGGGCGCCACGTCGGGAACCGGCTCATCGGCCGTGCCGGGTGCGCGGTCGGTGAGCACGAAGCTCCTGGGCTCCCTGTAGCCGAGCGCCGTCGACAGGGACGCCATCGACGACTCCTCGTCGCCCTCGGCGTTCTGAAGCAGCAGCTCCGCCTGCTCGTAGGCCACCTGGGCGAAGCTGACGTCGAGGTCCGACCTGAGCTTGTTGGCCGCGAGCGCGCTGACCTGGTCGGTCAGCAGCTTACGCGCGCCGAGTGTCTGCCTGGCGACGTCGATCACCGACTGCGCCTTGAGGACGGCGAAGTAGTTGGCCTCGGCGTTGAGGAGGATCTGCTCCCGCGTGGACTCCTGCCCCTCGGCAGCCGCGCGCTCCTGGTACTTGGCGCCGCTGGTCAGGCTGCCGGTCCGCCCGAAGTCGGTTATCAGCTGGGACACGGCGACGCCCCCGGCGACCCGGTCGTCGATGGACGAATTGCTCAGGCTTCCCGCGAGGATGCTGGTGTTCCTGGAGCCCGCCTCGACGGCGTCGACATAGCCGTTTGCCACCGGGAAATAGCCCGCCCGCATCTCCTTTACGAACTCCTTGGAGAGAAGGGTCTGCAGCTGCGCAGCGGCATACCGAGGGTGGTTGCGTAGGGCGGTCGCGCGGGCCTCGTCGAGGGAGAGGGGCTGCGGAGCCGGCTCGGCTGCGCCGGCCGGGCAGGCAAGCACCGAAAGGGCGAGGGAGAGGGCGAGAGATCGGTTCATAATCCGGTTCCGGCGTCGAGGGCCGGATCCTTGCCTGCAACGGAGGCCGGCTGGCGGCCCCGATAGGCGAGGTAGAAGGCGGCCGGCACGATGAAGACCGTGAGGGCCACCGAGACGATCATCCCGCCGATGATCGAGCGCGCCAGCGGAGCGTAGGATTCGCTCCCCGCGCCCAGGGCCAGCGCCATGGGAATCAGGCCGATTATCGTGGCGAGCGAGGTCATCAGGATTGGGCGCAGCCTCACGCGGGCCGCGAACTGGACGGCCTCCCTGAGCGGCATGCCGTCCGCGATCAGCCGATGGGTGAACTCCACGATCAGGATGCTGTTTGAGACCACGACGCCCACCATCATCACGATCCCCATGAGCGACATGATGTTGAGCGTCGTCCCCGTCAGCGTGAGCACGAGGAGGACGCCGGTGATGCCCGGGGGCACCGCCAGCAGGATGAGCGCGGGGTCCAGGAACGACTTGAACTGGGCGACCAGCACCAGGTAGACGAGGGCGACGGAGAGGATGAGACCGATGCCGAACGAGCGAAACGACGAGTTCATCGCCCCGACGATCCCGCGGACCCGGATGATGACGTCGGCGGGGTGCTTGAGGCCGGAGACGATCCCGTTGACGCGGCCGGCGACCCGGCTCAGCTCCTCGCCGTGCGGGGAGACATAGACGTCGATCACCCGGCGCAGCTGGTAGTGGTCGACCTCGGTCGGCGTCCGGATTTCCTTCACGTCGGCGATCGTGCCGAGCATCGCCGTGTTCTGCTGCGTGGAGGACCGGATCGGGATGCTGCGCAGGTCCGCCAGCGACTTGACCGTGTTGTCGGGGTATTGGACGGTGAGCATGTAGAGGTTGCCGCTCTTTGGATCGACCCAGTAGCTCGGCGCGATCATCCCGTCCGACGTGAGCGCGGTGATGACATTGTCGACCACCTCGTGCTCGGACAGGCCCATCTCGCTGGCATGGTACCGGTTGATGTCGAGCTCCAGGGACGGCGCGTGGACCTCCTGGGGGATGAAGACATCGCTCACGCCGGGGATGCGCGAGGCCTTCGAGCGGATCTCCTCGGCGACGGCGAACGCCTCGTCCAGGTCGTTGCTGCTCACCTGCACGTCGATCGGCGCGGGAATGCCCTGGTTGAGGACCGCGTCCACGAGCCCCCCCGACTGGAAATAGGCGGTCAGCTCGGGGGCCTCGCTCCGGAGGGCCGCCCTCATCCGGTCCATGTAGGCGTAGCTTCCCACCTTGTGCCCGTCGCTGAGGCTGACCTGCACAAAGGCGGTGTTGGGGGCCGAGTTGCTGGTGTAGATCGAGGACAGGTCTGGCGTTGATCCTATGTTCGAGACGATGATCCGCAGGTCCGCCGGGGCGACGACCCTGCGGACGATCGCCTCCACCTTGGTCACCTGCTTCTCGGTGAGCTCGATCCGCGTGCCCGGCGTTGCGTTGAGGTTGATGACGAACTGGCCGGGGTCGGTCCGGGGGAAGTAGGCGAGCCCGACCGCGGGCGCGAGACCCAGGCTGAGGACAAAGATCCCTAGGATCCCGACCACCGTGGCCGCCGGCCGCGCGATGGCGACCGCCTGGGCGCGGTCGAACCGCTTGAGGAACCCGTGGAACCTCGCGTTGAACCACCTGTTGAAGCGTCCCCAGGCGGACCGGGGGGGGACGGCTCCGCTCGCGTCGTTGGCATCGTGGGCGATCTCGGCGGACCGTATGAGCTTGGCGCAGAAGAGCGGGACGACCGACATCGCCACGAAGTAGGACGCAAAAAGCGAAAGCACGACGGCAAGGGCGAGGGCCGAGAACAGGAACTTGCTCACCCCCGCCAGGAACGTGACCGGGAAGAACACGATCGCGGTCGTGAGGGTGGCCGCGAGGACGGCGAGCGCCACCTCGTCGCCCCCCTTTTCCGCGGCCACCTCCGGCGACTCGCCGAGCTCCATGTGCCGGAAGATGTTCTCGAGGACGATGACCGAGTTGTCGATCAGGCGCGAGAAGGCGAGGGCCAGGCCGCCAAGGATCATCGCGTTCACCGAGCTGCCCCCGAACTGGAGCGCGATGAAGGTGGCCAGCACCGAAAGGGGGATCGAGAGGAACACGGCGAAGGTCGCACGGACGTTGCCCAGGAAGACCAGGATCATCAGGCCGGTGAGCACGAGGCCGATCATGCCCTCGTCGGCGAGGTTCTCGATCGCGGTCTTGACGAACACCGACTGGTCGAAGACGACCTTTGACACGAGCGACTTGGGAATGTCGATCAGGTGGGCGACCACCTCCTTGATCCCGTTGACGACGGCGATGGTGTTGGCCTCGGCGCTGGACTTGAGGATGGGCAGATAGACCGAGCGCTGGCCGTCGATGCGGACGATGTTCGTCTGGATGGCCGCGTCGTCCGCCGCCCTCCCAACGTCCGCGACGAGGACGGGCGAGCCCTTATACATCTTCAGAGGCAGCTGGTTGATCTCGTCGAGCGTGCTGAGCTGGCTGTTCGTGTAGAGGTTGTAGTCGAAGGGACCGATCTTCACGTCGCCGGCCGGCAGGATGAGATTCGCGTCGTTCACGCCGCGGACGACGTCCATCAGGCTGAGCTGCCTTGCCTCCATCTTCACGGGATCGAGGTAGATCTGGATCTGGCGGAGCTTTCCGCCGAACGGCGGCGGAATCGCGCAACCGGGGACGGCGGCCACCTGGTTGCGGACGTTGTATTGGCCGACGTCGTGGAGCTGGGTCTCGTTGAGCCCGTCGCCCTTGAGCGTGATGATGCAGACCGGCAGGCTCGACGCGTCGAACTTGAGGACGACGGGCGGAAGGGTGCCCGGCGGGAGGCGCCGGAGGTTGGCCATCGCCAGGTTGGTGATGCCCGTCACGTCCGAATCCGCGTTTGTCCCGGCCTCGAAATATATCTTTATCAGGCTGACGCCGGGAAGCGAACGGGACTCGATGTGGTCGATGCCGCTCGCGAGGGTGAAGAACCGCTCGTAGGTCCCGGTGATGTCGTTCTCGATCTGCTCCGGCGGCATGCCCGAATAGAAGGTCGCGACGACCACGACCGGGATCTTGATCGGGGGGAACAGGTCCACCGGCATCCGCAGGAGGCTTGTGACCCCGACGACACCGACAATCAGGCAGATGACGACGATCAGGTAGGGATAGCGGATCGAGAAACGCGACATGGCGGGCGGTCGGGAGGGGTCTTCGGCCTTCGGTCAGCTCCGGCCCGCGTCGCCCTCGATCAGGCGCCTGAGCGCGGATGTCGAGAATCCCGCGGAGGCGCAGAATTGGCACATCCTCTTCTCGCGGTCCCTGAGCCGCCCCGCGACCTCGGGAAGCCTTGCCGCCAGGTCGGACGGGATCGTGACGACGCCGTGGCGGTCCCCATGCACGATCTCGCCCGGCTCTATGCGAAGGCCGGCGACCTCGACAGGCACCCCCGCGACGACAACGTGGCCGTAGGCATGGGACGGCGAGACGCCCACCGAGAACGCCTGGAGCCCGATATCCTCGAACGTCTCAAGGGCGCGGACGGCGCCGTTCGTGACCACGCCGACGCAGCCCAGCGCCTTGAGGATGCAGGCGTGAACCGAGCCAACGAGGGCCCCGCGCCCGGGATGGCTGTCGACGTCCTCGATCACGAGGACGCGGGGCGGGCCGCCCGGCTGGATGTCGAGCCGCTCCCACCAGTCGGACTGGTCCAGGTAGAACGCCGCCTTCATCGAGGGCTCGGACGAGCGCACGCGCAGGGTGACGGCCTGCCCGACCATCGCCGGCATCTGCGGCATGCGGCAGGAGAGCGTGGAATTGCTGAAGCCCACGTTGCGAAGGCGCACGGCGAAGGATTCGACGGCGTTCGCCACGGTGCACGTGTCGAATTCGGCAAGCCTTCGCAGGGTCTCCGGCGTGACAGGGTTGTTCATGGGGCGGGCGTCAAGGTTGGGATCCCGTGTCGACGGGCCGGCCGGACGCCTTCTCGCCCGGCAGCAAACCGCTCCTGTCGCCGACGACGACCAGGTCGCCCTCGTCCAGGCCCGAGGTGATCTCCGCCGAGTCTGCCGTGCGCATTCCGACACCGACCTGGTGCACGGCCAGGACGCCGTCGCCGCCAAGGACCAGGACGGAGGGGTGCTCGTCGCCCGAGAGGGCCTGAAGGGGGACGGCGAGGACGCCCGATGCCGTCTGGAGGGGCAGGACGATCGAGGCGTACATTCCGGCCTTGAGGGTGCTGTCCGGATTGGGGACATCGACCTCGGCGATCATCGTGCGCGTCGAGCGGTCGATGGCCCATTCGTCGCGGACGATCCTGCCCGCAAAGGTCCGGTGGACCGCGTCGACGGTGCACTGGACGGTCTTGTCCACGTGGATGAGCGGCGTCTCGGCCTCGGGAACCGGGAACCGCAGGCGCAAGAGGTCGTCCTCCGCCAGCTCGACCAGCGGCATCGTCCCGGACGAGGTGCCCGCCTGGATCAGCGATCCGAGGTCGGCAAACCGCTTTGTGATCACGCCGGCAAAGGGCGCGGCGATCCGCGTGTAGTCCGTCATGGTGCGGTACTTTGCCGCGTCCGCCTTTGCGAGGGCGACCGTCGCGGCCGACGCGCTGTCCTTGGCCTGGGCGTCGTCGAGGTCCTGCTGGGCGATCAGGTTCGGCTGGGTCTTGTTGACGCCGACCATCCGCTGGTAATTGAGGTGGGCGATCGCGTTCTCCGTGCTGGCATGCGTCTCGCCGGCCGTGGCCGCCGCCAGCTGGTCGTTCAGCTCGGGAACCTCAAGCGTGGCGATCAGGTCGCCGGCCTTGACGCGGTCGCCGATGTCGACGCGGATGGCGCTCACGTACCCGGAGACCTTGGCGTAGATCAGGATATCCTGGTACGGGTGGAACTCGCCCTGGAGCGTCATGGTGCTGGCCAGGCGCATGCGCACGGTTTTTGCGACCGCCACCGCGGGAACGGCCTCGGCCGGTGGGCCCTTGGAGCAGGATTCCAGAAGGGTGCCCAGCAACACGCCCGCCGCAATGCGGAGTAGGGCGGCGACCCGGCATCGGCGTTGGGCGCGTTTCATCGCCCAGCATCATAGCAGCCCAAGATTAAAAACCGCCTATGCCGCCATTAAATTCCATTAATCTTTGTGCGCAGGCCGTTCCCCGAAACAGCCCGGAGCATGCTGTTGGGATCCTGAATCTGAAAAAACATCCGGCTCCCGTCCCCCGACCCCGTCCTTGCGCCTCAGAACCTGTATTGCAGTCCCGCGGTGAAAACACCCTCCTCGAAGTTGCGGTAGGACGGCGCGTATTTTGCGGGCAGTGAGCTCAGGCCGTTCCGGCCTTCGTCATAGTTGTAGGTCAGGCTGGCGATCAGGTGCGGAGTGATGGCGTAGGTGACGCCGCCCAATCCCTCGTAATCGAAGTCCAGGCGCAGGCTGGGAGCCGAACCCGCCTCGTCGTTCCCCAAGGTGTAGTTGTGCTCGAAGAGTTTTGCCCCCACGTCGAATCCAAGCTGCTTGGTCGCGCTCCAATGGTAGACTGCCGAATAGGTGTATTCCTCGTAGGGAACGAGCCCGGTGCTGGAGACAAAGACGTAATCCTTGTAATTGAGGGTCAGCGACTGGCTGCTGGAGATGTTCGCGGTGACCGCCGCCTCGCCGTAGTAGCGGGTGGTGTGCAGGTTGTCGATCGGGGTATTGGGGTTGAAGTCGCGGAAATCCGGTCCCGCGGCCAGCTTCACGGTAAGCCAGTTGATCTTGCCTTCCAGGCCGAACAGGAGCCGCTGGTAATGGTTGGATGAATAGTGCTGGTCGCTGTTGATCGCCTCGGAATACTGCTGCTGGTACTGATATCCATCCCGGTAGCCGAGCGTGAGCGCCCAGTTTGGCGCCACCTTGAACCCCAGGTCCCCTCCGACGTTCACGTCGTAGCGGCTGACATAATCCTGGTATCCCTTGTAGGGCGCCACGGAGGTGTTGAACAGGTAGGTGTCCATATCGATGTAGTTCAGCGCCGAGATCGGCCGGAAGAAAAGGTATTGCGTGTCGTACTGCAGGAAGGCCGTGTAACGGTCCTGGTATTGGTTGCGCCTCTCTCGCGCCGGGGCATGCGCAAGGCTATTGCGATACTTGTCGTTCTGGTTGGCGTTCGCGTTGGAGAGCTGGTTCAGCGCATAGGTGGGCGCGAGCTTGTTGCCATCATTGTACAGGAACGCATCGTCAAAGCTGAACGCCAGGTCGCCGGATTTTCCCTTCAGCAGCGTGTTCACGCGGTGGGCCGTGAAGCTTTCGCTCGAGGCCTGGTTATAAATGACCCTGTCGGGCTGGTAGATCAGGGAAAACGCCTGAATTGTCCCGGGATCCGCAGCGAGCCAGGATGAGAGGTCGAGACCAAGCTTCAGCGAAAGCACGTCCACCCAGGAGGATTCGGTCGGCAGGCCCTTTCCGGAGACACGCAGGATATTGTCATCGTAACTCTCTTTGACTCCAAATGAGAGATCGCTCAGCCAGGCTGGCTTGGTCCACCCGGTGAAGCCGGGCGAGCTGGTGTCGGTCACCGGGCCGTTCACCGGTGTCGCGCTGGTCTGCGAGGCGCTAAGCGGCGTGCTGCGGGTCGGCGTCGTGAGAACAGGGGCCGTGCTTGTCGGCGCTGAGCCGGTGGGCGCGGGGTCGGTCGCGCTGTCGGCAGCCCGGCTGGCGCCGGCCAATCCGAATGCAGCCGCGGAGGCGGTGAATATGAACAACAACTTGGTGCTTGGTCTGTTTTGCATGGTCAAAGGCGGTAGGGTCGCGATCGATCGCTGAGAATCTCTAAAATTTAATGTACATTCAATTGGTATGAATTGAATGCAAGCGATTTTTTGGATGAGTCGGTGTCATAAGATTTCCCGCCGCGAAGCATTGCGCGCGGTCTGTTGCGGGGCCTGCGCACGAAAAATGCGGTGTAAGATGTTTCATGAAAATATATTAAGCATAGCATCCAAGAATGAACTTGAAGGGATATTGATATGATATCATTTCAATATCCGTTTAAATCTTATCCCTTATGAACTCTGCCTCTTCCGAGCCTTCCACCGTCCATCACGAACAGACCGGCACCGCCGTAAGCGGCTGGTTTTTCCTCTTCATCGTCCTCGTGCTCGCCGCACTTGGGCTTGTCTCGATCATCGGCGGCGTGCGCACCGAGTCCGTCGCCCTGGTCATCTTCGGCGTCCTCTTCGGCATCGCCACGTTTGTGACGATCGGCGGATTCTTCACGCTCCAGCCGAATGAGGCCGCCGTGTTCATCCTCTTCGGGGCCTATCGCGGCACCACCCGGCAGAACGGGTTCCTCTGGGCGAATCCGTTCTACCGGAAGCAGAAGATCTCGCTGCGCGTGCGCAACCTGAACGGCGACAAGCTCAAGGTGAACGACAAGCGGGGCAACCCGGTCGAGATCGCCGTCGTGATCGTCTGGCGCATCCAGGACACGGCGCAGGCGGTGTTCGACGTGGACAGCTATGAGAGCTTCATACGGATCCAGAGCGAGTCCTGCGTAAGGCACATCGCGAGCTGCTACCTTTACGACGATGGCGACCCCAACGAGCTCACGCTTCGCGGCGGGGGCGTCGAGGTGGCCGCCGCGCTCGCCAGGGAACTCCAGGAGCGCCTTGCCCGCGCCGGGATAGGCATCGAGGAGGCGCGCCTCACGCACCTCGCCTACGCCGCGGAAATCGCCCAGACGATGCTTCGCCGCCAGCAGGCCGAGGCGGTGATAGCGGCGCGCCAGAAGATCGTCTTCGGGGCCGTGGGGATGGTCGAGATGGCCCTACGGGAACTCTCGGAGAAGGGCGTCGTCAAGCTGGACGAGGAGCGAAAGGCTGCGATGGTCTCGAACCTCCTTGTCGTGCTCTGCAGCGAGTCCCAGGCGCAGCCTGTCCTCAACGCGGGGACGCTCTACACCTAGAGGCGACCGCGGAAGCCCGCGAAACAAGGCCATGGCAACCGTAAACCAGGCATTCCAGTCCGCCCCGATGGGCCGGCGGGTCGTCTTCACGATGATGTTTGCCTTCGCGGCCATCATTGCTGCGGCGGTGACCGGCCTCGTCGTCTCCTTCAAGGTGTCGCATGGTCGAATGGCGCCCTCAGCGAGGATCACCTCGTTGCTGACCCCGTTTTTCGGCGTCATCGTCCTTGTGCCGGCGTTCCTCTACCAGCGTTCCAAGGTCGCGCAGTTCCGAATCGAGGAGAATTGCCTCGTGCTAGGTCGCAAGCGTCATCCGCTCGAGGGCCTGGTCGGTGTCGACCGCGATCCCGAGATCATGAAGGGGGCGAGGAAGACCTGGGGAAACAGCGGGCTCGGCGCGATCACCGGGCGCTTTCGGAGCAAGCGTGTGGGAAAATTCGAGGCCTTCCTGACGGATCCGGAGAAGGCCGTGGTCCTGCGCTGGCCGGACAAGAGCATCGCCGTCTCGCCCGCGGACCCGGAATTCTTCATCTACAGCGTGCGATCCGCAACGGGCCCGAAATGATCCCCCGCGAACGCAGACCCTGAGGATGGCCGACGAACGCAAGGCATTCCTGCTGCGGGCCGACCCCTCCCTCTGGAAGGAGATCGAGGGCTGGGCGTCCGACGAGTTGCGCAGCGTGAACGGCCAGATCGAGTTCATCCTCAGGGAGGCCGTGCGGCGCCGGAAGGGGCCCGGCCGCGCGGCCGCGGACCCCGGATCGGGTGGGCCGGAGGGCCGCGGCGAGCCCCCGGCGGCTCCCTGAGCCCGCGGCATCGACAAAGTTCATTGCGTCGGGGCCGACTTGGGGGAATTTTTCGGGTAGCGCATGAGCGTGCACCCTTTCCGTCGTCCCAGATGACTTCGTCCGAAGCCCAGAAGCGAATCGCCGCCCTTCGATCGGAGGTCGCCCATCACGACGAGCGCTACTACCGCAGCGCGCGCCCCGAAATCGGGGACGGGGAATACGACCGCCTGAAGCGCGACCTGGCGGACCTTGAGTCCAAGTTCCCGGACGCGGCCAAGGCGGCGGGGGCGGATACGCCCACAGCCCGGGTGGGCGACGACCGCGCGGAGGGGTTTCGCACGGTGCGGCACCTCCAGGCGATGCAGAGCCTCGACAACACGTACTCCGAGGCCGAGCTGCGCGAGTTTCACGCGAGGCTCTCGCGGCTGCTCGGGCGCGACGACCTGACCTACGTCGTCGAGCCCAAGCTTGACGGTCTCGCGGTCAGCCTGACCTACGAGAAGGGGCGGTTCGTGAGGGCTGTCACTCGGGGCAACGGGACGGAGGGCGACGACGTGACGGCGAATGCCCTCACGATCAAATCCTTTCCTAAGGAGCTGAAGCGGACCGCCCAGGCTCCGGTGCCCAATCTCATCGAGATCCGGGGCGAGATCTACATGACCCTGGCGGAGTTCCAGAGGATCAACGCCGCGCGCGACGACGCGGGCGAGGAACGCTACGCCAATCCCCGCAACCTTGCCGCCGGGACGATCAAGCTCCTCGATCCGCGCGAGGTCGCCCAGCGCAGCCTCGCCCTGGTTCTCTACGGGATGGGTGCTTCCGAGCCCGCCCAGGCAGGCGGCGAAACCCAGTCCGGCTTCCAGGCCCGGTTGCGCGCCTGGGGCCTGCCGACCGTCGAGAAATTCTGGACGGCCGGCGGAATAGACGAGGCGTGGGCGGCGATAGGGGAGCTGGACCGGCTTCGCAGGGGATTTGCCTATGCGACCGACGGCGCCGTCGTTAAGCTCGACTCGATCGCCCTCCAGCGCGAGGCCGGGAGCACGAGCAAGGCCCCCCGCTGGGCGATGGCCTACAAGTTTGCGGCCGAGCGCGCCGAGACCAGGCTCCTGTCGATCACGATCCAGGTGGGCAGGACGGGGGTCCTCACCCCTGTCGCCGAGCTCGAGCCCGTCATCCTCGCGGGAACCACGGTGGCGCGCGCGACCCTGCACAATCGCGACGAAATCGCGCGCAAGGACATCCGGGTGGGCGACTGCGTGTTCGTGGAGAAGGCGGGCGAGGTGATCCCCGCCGTGGTCGGCGTGAATCCCGCCCGGCGGACCCCGGAATGCGTCCCGTTTGTGTTCCCGTCGCGATGCCCGTCCTGCGGGAGCGCCGTGGTCCAGGCGGAGGGGGAGGTCGCGCTGCGCTGCCCGAACTACGACTGCCCGGTCCAGGTGCGGCGCCGCGTGCAGCATTTCGGATCCAAGGCGTGCGTGGACATCGACGGGCTTGGGGAGGCCATGGTCGACGTCCTGGTCGAGAGAGGCTGGGTGCACGGGGTGGCGGACGTCTACCGGCTGAAGCGGGACGACCTCCTGACGCTCGGTAAGAACGTCGACAAGTCGATGGACAACCTCCTTGCGGCGATCGTGGCGAGCAAGACCGCGGACCTGTGGCGCTTCATTCACGGCCTCGGGATCCCGCATGTCGGCACCGCGGCCGCCAAGGACCTCGCCTCTCGGTTTGGGAGCCTCGAGGCGCTTTCGCAGTCAAAGCACGGGGACTACATCGGCGAGGACATGGAGAGCCGGATAGCCGGAATCGGGGCGACGATGGCCGAGGCGATCATCGGCCACTTCAACCAGCCGAGGAACCGGACGCTCGTTCGCGACTTGGCAAGGGTCGGCGTGTCCCCGCGGGCGCCTGCAGCGGTCGTCCCGGGTTCAGGCCCGCTCGCGGGCAAGACGTTCGTCCTCACGGGCACCCTTCCGGCGATGACCCGGGACGATGCGTCCGCCAGGATCGAGGCCGCAGGCGGGAAGATCGCCTCCAGCGTGAGCAAGAAGACGAGCTTCGTCGTCGCGGGCTCGGACGCGGGCTCGAAGCTCGAGAAGGCGAAGTCCCTCGGCGTCGCCGTGATAGGGGAGGCCGAGCTTCTCGCGATGCTGAAGGGAAGCTGAGGGCCGTCAGATCTGCGGGGCCGGCTCGGCGCCCTTTGCGGGCCGTTCACCGAAGACCGAATAGTCGACCGAGAGCCGGCCCGAGCCGCTCAAGGTGAAGATGACGAGGAGGAACAGGACCAGGGCGGAGAATTCCAGCGACTGGCCCATCGCGAAGAGCCCATCCGAGCGGTGCACGATGAAGACCGCGCCGGCAAGGATGGGTATCTGCACGAGCGCGGCGATCCTCGTGAAGAAACCGAGCGCGAGCAGCGCCCCGCCGACGAAGTGCGCGAGCATCACGTAGTGAAGCAGCGCCCCCGTCATCAGCCAGTTGTGGCCCGAGCGCTGCAGCATGTCGACAAAGTAGCCGGTGGACGTGTTGGTGATCATGAGCAGGCCGCGGGCGAACAGCCCGAGGCCGAGGTAGATGCGGACGCAGTCGAGCCAGAGTTCGCGGCGCGATTCCGCCCACGCGATGAGATCATGCTTTTGCATGTGAGCCTCCGAGTTTTGGGGTGAAACCGAAGTCCCGTGGGGTGGGCCCCCGGTTGGGGGACAGCTTGGCGCCGCGCGGCGCCGAGTCAACCGGGGGAAGGCGGGACCGCGGCGCGGATTTTCGGCGTTGAGCCGGCGGATGCTTCGCTCCAAATCGCAGGGTGTCGCATGCCCGCGAAGCCCGAGTTCTTCCCTTCGGCGTCCGCCTTCCGGCGATGGCTCTCGGAGCACCATGCGGAGTCGATGGAGCTGTGAGTCGGGTTCCACAAGAAGGGCTCGGGCGTGCCGAGCATGACCTGGGAGGAGGCGGTGGACGGCGCGCTCTGCTTTGGATGGATCGACGGGATCCGGAGGCGTGTCGACGAACTCCGCTACGTCATTCGTTTCACCTGCAGGAAGCCGGGCAGCATCTGGAGCTTGAGGAACATCGGGCGCGTGCGCGAGCTCGTGAGCCAGGGGCTCATGGAGCCCGCCGGCCTCAGGGCCTTTCAGAACCTCAGGAGCGAGCGGCAGGCCGTGTATTCGTACGAGCAGCGCAAGGTCGCCCGGCTCGGCCCCGAACGCGAGCGCCGGTTTCGGGCGAGCAAGAAGGCCTGGAGTTTCTTCAGGGCGCAGGCACCCTCTTACCAGAGGATCGCCAGCTGGTGGGTCGTCAGCGCAAAGAGGGAGGAAACGCGGTCGAGGCGCCTCGAGGCGCTTATCGGCGCCTCCGGGCAGGGGCGGCGCATCGATGCCATGGCGGGCCCCAAAAAACCGGCCTGAGCGGCGAGGCGGCTGGCCGCGGTCACATTCCCTGGAGGGCGAGCGAAAGCTCCTGCATGAAAGCCTGCGCGTCGGCGGGAGAGGGACGGTAGCCCGGCTTGCTCACCTCCATGAGGCCCGGCCGGCCCTGTTGGTCCACCATCCACTTTCCCGTGACGCCGTCGCCAAACGTAACCGTGCCGCTGGCCATCGCATTCGGATTGAGTGTCACCTTGTCCACGGTCACGCGGACGCTGGAGGGCGGCCCCGCCGCCTCCAGGTCCTCGTCCCCGGCTCCCGGGTCCGCCGCGCCCGGCGCCAGGCCGAGCTTCTCCTTGGCCTTTTCAAGGAACCCCTTCTTCTCGGCAGGCGGAGCACCCTTGCTGACGTCGCTCGCGTCCGCCGAGGGCTTGGGGTCCTTCAGCTGGAGGTTCAGGTCGTCCACGAGGAACCGCACGTCCATGTAGGTCATCGAGACCTTGAATTGGTCCGAAAGCTTCTTCTGGACGACGTAAAGGCTGTCGCCCGCGGCGATCCATTCTGACACGGCCTTGGTCTGCTCGGGAGTGAGGATCATGGTGGATCGGCAACCTTAAGGCAGTTCCACCGACAACTCAAGCCGGTGGCCGCCCGCCCCGGGTCAGCGCGAGAGCTGGTTCTTGAGGAACTCGATGCTGCCGCGCATCGAGGCGTCCTGCTCCATCATGTTGTCCACGGCCTTGCAGGCGTGGATGACGGTGCCATGGTCCCGGCCCCCGAACGCGTCGCCGATCTCCTGGAGGGAATGCTTGGTGAGCGTGCGCGCGAGGTACATGGCGGCCTGGCGGGGGATCGCAATGTTGTTCGGGCGGCGCTTGCTGGTCATGTCGCTGTGCCGGATCTGGAAATGGTCGGCCACGCGCTTCTGTATCGTCTCGATGGTCAGGATGCTCTGGGCCTGCTCGACCAGCATGTCGTGCAGGAGCCGCTCGGTCGTCGCGAGGTCGAGCGGCTTGTTGCTCAGGGCGCTGTAGCTCGCCACCTTGATCAGCGCTCCCTCGAGCCTGCGGATGTTCTTCGTGATGTTCTGCGCGATGAAGGCGATCACCGGCTCGGGGAGGGGGGACTTGAGGCTGGCCGACTTCGTTCGCAGGATCGCAATGCGCGTCTCGAGGTCCGGCGCCTGGATGTCGGCCGGCAGGCCCCACTCGAAGCGCGAGACGAGGCGCGCCTCGAGCTTCTGGATCTCGCTTGCGCGCCGGTCGCTGGAGAGGACGATCTGCTTGCCGGACTCAAAGAGGTCGTTGAACGTGTGGAAGAACTCCTCCTGGATGCGCTCCTTGCCCGAGAGGAACTGAATGTCGTCCAGCAGCATGACGTCGGCATGCCGGTAGCGCTGGCGGAACTTCACCATCCCGTTCTCCTGCAGCGCCTGGATGAAATCGTTCGTGAACTTCTCGGTCGAGAGATAGGCGACGCGCGCGTCGGGGTTGTTGCGCAGGATCGCGTGTCCGATCGCGTGCATCAGGTGGGTCTTCCCAAGGCCGGTGTCCCCGTAGATGAAGAGCGGATTGAAGGCCTGCGCGGGTGCCTGGACGACGGCGAGCGCGGCGGCGTGCGCCATCTGGTTGTTCGCGCCCACGACAAAGGTCTCGAACGTGTTGCGGGCGTTGAGGGTGCCGGGCGCCGGCCCGCGGTCGTCGCTGCGGGTGGCCTTGCGCACGCCGGAGGCGCGGGCCCTCGCGATCGGGGACGCGGATTCGGACGAGCGGTGCGTTCCCATGCCCCGCGGGCCCGCGTCGATTTTCTGGAGATTCACGCTGACCGTCCTGCCCGCGGTGAGCCGGAGGCGCTGCGTGATCAGGTCCAGGTAGTTGTCATGGATCCAGATGGCTGCGAAATCGTTGGGCACCCCGAGGGTGATCGAATCCTCGGAGGTTTCGACGCAGACCACGGGCTCGAACCACATCTGGAAGACGTCCTCCGGGAACAGGGATTTGAAGTCGCACTTGACTGTTTCCCACAGATTGTGCGGCAGGGACAAAGATGGCATCGTTAGGCAGAATTCGGGTCTTATTCACATCGGCCCCCGGGAATGCTTCGGCACGTCATTTGCAGCCGCTTTTCGGTCCGGTCGCTGCGGCAAAATTTCAATCCTGGCGAGCGGTGGGGCGGTTGGGGTAAGAAAATTGGGTAAAAATTTGATAGCCAAGGATTAGAGTTAAGTGTCGCAGCACGGCCCTGATGGGGCGGCTTTCGTGACGTGGCAAAGAACATCCGAAGGGCAGAAGCTCTTGGACAAGCGCCGAGTAACTGTGAACGCCAAAACCATTACAAGGTCAACTTTCTGACAAGTTGTTCACAGGGGGGCTGGGCATAACTTTTTTCCCTTTTTTCGTTGCATCCGGCGCATAAACTTAGGCGTCAAATTCACCCCCCCCGCGACGCGTAATCGCCGCAAAAATACATCGCCCTGAATCAGGCTATTAAAGCCTGAGAGCAGGTTACAGGCATGTTACGCAATGGTGACGGTGCGTGAACTATTTCGATACACCGCGCGGCTCCGATCACGCGTGCGCCGGTTCCGGTTCGGCCCATTTTTTGTGCTCCTTGATGAGCGCAATCAATCGCGCGTCCGCGTCCGCCTGCGGGATATTGTATTGCACGCATTGCTTGCCGACGTAGAGGTTGATCTTCCCCGGGGCGCCGCCCACGTATCCGAAATCGGCGTCCGCCATCTCCCCGGGCCCGTTGACGATGCATCCCATGATCGCGATCTTCACCCCCTTGAGGTGCGCGGTCTGCGTGCGGATCCGCTGGGTCGTTGTCTGGAGATCGAAGAGCGTGCGGCCGCAGCTCGGGCACGCCACGAACTCGGCCTTTGAGATCCTGGCGCCCGCGCCCTGCAGGACGTTGTACGATAGCCGCGCGGCCCGCGAGGGGTCGGACTCGGTCTCGATGCTGACGAGGTCGCCCACGCCGTCGCACAGCAGGCTGCCGGTGAGGAAGCTGGCCTCGAGGAGCCGCGAGAGGAAGCTGTTGTCGCCGCGCACCGCGGTGCCTGGCGTGTTCCTGATCCACACGGGCGCTCGCAGGCCCGCGGCCCGCAGCTCCTCCGCAATCCTGCGGTAGGCGCCGACCGGGTGGTCGATTCCCGGCGGCGGGACGCCCGAGTAGGTGACGATCAGGCGGTCCTCGCCAACGGCCTTCAGGGCGCCGGCGAGGCCTGCGATGTCCGACGCCGATGCGTCCACCGCGATGAAGTGGCCGCACCTGCGCGCGAGCGTGGCCCATTCCGCCAAGGCGTCGCCTTCGCCGCCTCCGAACCGCCTGAGGAGGACAATCGCAATGCCTCCCGGGGAGAGGAAGGGCTCGGCCTCCGCTGCCCTGAGCCCGGGCGCAAGCTCGAGCACCAGGAAGCTCGCAGGGCCTGGCGCCGCGCCCATCGCCGAGCGAAGCGCGCCGATCTCCGCCGCCGCTCCCACCGGCACAAGCAGGCCCTCTGCGGGCGTCTCCTTGAGCCTGGGTGAGGACAGCTCCCTCAGGGCGCCGGCGGCCTGTTCCGGGCCCGCGATCCGGACAATGACCCTCGGCGGCTGCTCCGGCCCGACCTCGGCCGCCGCCCCCAGCCTGACGGCCGTGGTTTCGCGCCGCTCGAAGTGATAGGGGTCGATGGAGTCGCTCCGCGGGCCGTCGGCCCCGTCGGGGCGCCAGAGGCTCATCGCCTTGTCGGCGATCGCCCTCGCGACCGGGATCTCATAGACGCTGTCCTCGGTCAGCGAGACGCGGATGGTGTCGCCCAGCCCGTCGAGCAGGAGTGAGCCGATTCCGATGGCGCCCTTGATCCGGCCGTCCTCCCCGTCCCCCGCCTCCGTCACGCCGAGATGGAGGGGATAGTGCATGTCCTCGGCGTCCATCCGCTCAACGAGGAGGCGGTACGCCTCGATCATGACCTTCGGGTTGGACGACTTCATGGAGAGGATGATCTCCCTGTAGCCGTGGGACTCCGCGATCCGCAGGAACTCGAGCGCGCTCTCCACCATGCCGAGGGGGGTGTCGCCGTAGCGGTTCATGATCCGGTCGCTCAGCGAGCCGTGGTTCGTCCCGATCCGCATCGACCGCCCGAGCTCCTTGCTTCTCCTGACAAGCGGCGAAAACGCGTCGTGGAGCCGCTGGAGCTCGCGCCCGTAGTCCGCGTCGCTGTAGTCGCGCACGGCGAACCTCTTCTTGTCGGCGTAGTTGCCCGGATTGACCCGGACCTTCTCCACGTGCTCGACGGCCTCCATGGCGGCCTGGGGTAGGAAGTGGATGTCGGCCACGAGGGGGATGGCGCCCCATCCCGCCGCGGTCAGCCCCGAGCGGATCTCCCTCAGGCAGCGGGCCGCCTGGACGTTGGGCGCCGTCACGCGCACGATCTCGCATCCGACCTCGGCAAGGGCGACGGACTGGCGGACGGTGCCCGCGACGTCCTGCGTGTCGCTCGTCGTCATCGACTGGATCCGGATCGGATTGGAGCCGCCCACGGCGACGGCCCCCACGGCGACCTCGCGGGTGATCCGGCGGACGGTGTGAAACCGGGAGGCGCAGTAGGCCATGCCGGGCGGGGTCAGGGTTTTGCGGCGGCGGGCGCGGGGGAAGCCTGCGCCTGGGCGCGCTCCTCCCGCGAGTCCCTTGCCCAGCGGCGCACGTCGAAGAAGCTCACGTAGAAAATCATCGAGAGCAGGATCACGAAGAAGACGCTCTGCGTCGCCATGATGAACCTGATGGGAAGCGCGCGGCCGCGCAGCTGTGCGATGGTCGCGAAAACGATCTGGCCCCCGTCCAGGACGGGTATCGGCATGAGGTTCAGGATCGCGAGGTTCACGTTGACCAGGATCGTGATCATGAGGACATAGCGCATTCCCGCGTCGGCCGCCTCATGGAAGATATGCACGATTCCCACGGGTCCGGAAAGCTTGGACAAACCGATGTCCGAGTGCGGGTTGAGCAGCCCCTGCAGGGTGCGCAGGGTCATGGTGACCTCCTCCGAGATCTGCGCGAAGGGGGAGGGATGCGACAGGTGGAATCCGACCAAGAACTCGATGCCGGCGACCGGGTCCGCCGCGGTGCGCGGGCCGACGACCACCTCGATCGTCCTTCCGGCCCGCGCGACGGCCAGGGTGGCCGGGCGCGAGGCATTGGCGGCAAGCTCGTCCTCGAGGCCCGCCGGATTCATGATGGGTTCGCCGTTGATCCTGAGGATCCGGTCCCCCGCGAGCAGCCCGGCCTTGGAGGCGGCGGAACCCGGCGCGACGGAATGCACGTTCACGTCGAATCCAGGATGGATGCCTATGCCCCTGTTGCGCTCGTCTCCCGAGAGCCGCGGATGAAGGACGAGGTCGAGCTTCTGGCTTCCGCGCTCGATGCTGAACACGGTGCGCGGAGTCCCGTCCACGTCGCGCCCCGAGCTGGTCATCAGGATCAGCTTGAGCTCGTCCCAGTCGGACACGGTCTTCCCGTCGATCGCCTTGATCACGTCGCCGACGCGCAAGCCGCCTTCCATGGCGGGACTCACGATGCGCGACGTGTCCGGCAGGGTGAACGTCTTGTCGACGTACCCGACGGTCGTGGAGGTCCTTTCATCGATCTCGGGCCTGCCGATCCTCCAGAGCACGCAAGCGAGGGCGAACGCGAACAGTATGTTGAAGCCCGCGCCCGCGATGAAGACGAGGATCTTGGTCCAGTAGGCGACGGGCGGCAGCTGCGCCGCGTCGACCCCGCTCTCGCCCTCTATGGCGCCGAGGTCGGCGAGCTGCGGAAGGACGACGTATCCGCCCAGCGGAAACCACGCGACCTGGTATTTCGTGCCGTCGGATCCCTTCCAGGAAAATATCGGCGGCCCGAACCCGATCGAGAACCTCTCGACATGGACGCCGCGGCTGCGTGCCGCGAGGTAGTGCCCGAGCTCGTGCACAAAGATCGAGCCGCCAAAGAACGCGGCGACCAGGAAAATGGACCAGGCGTTGGAGAGAAGGGCGTGGATGAGGTCGAACGGCACTGCTATTGTAATTATTTAATCAGTAATTATTTAAGAATATCAACGTCCTGGCTGGCGGCCCGCCGGGCCTCGCTGTCCGCTGCGAGGACAGCGCCGAGGTCCGCAGGTTCAAAATTTGCTGAACGGTCGAGAGCATGACCCACGATCTTCGGAATCGCAAGAAATGGAATCCGCCCTCTGAGGAACGCCTCGACGGCGACCTCGTTCGCGGCGTTGAACACGGCCGGCGCCACGCCGCCGGCCGCCATCGATTCCCGGGCAAAGCGCATCATCGGGTAGCGGCCCTCGTCGACGGGCTTGAACTCGAGCGTCACAAGCCGTGTCAGGTCGAGCGGCGGCTCGACGCCCTCGGCGCGCTCGGGGTAAAGCAGCGCGTGCTGGATCGGGAACGTCATCGACGACGGGGAAAGCTGCGCGAGCATCGCGCCGTCGTTGAACTCGACCAGGCAGTGGACGGTGCTCTGCGGGTGGATGACCGCGGTGCACTGGTCCGGCCTCATGCCGAAAAGCCACTTCGCCTCGATCAGCTCCAGCCCCTTGTTGGCGAGCGTGGCGGAATCCACGGTGATCTTCGGCCCCATGGCCCAGTTGGGGTGCTTGAGCGCGTCGGCCGGGGTGGCGCGACCCAGCTGCTCCTCGGGCCAGTCCCTGAACGCGCCGCCGCTCGCGGTCAGGATGATCCGCCTGACATGCGAGCTCGCGTGCCCCTCTATGCACTGGAAGACCGCGCTGTGCTCGCTGTCGACGGGCAGGATCCGCGTCCCGTGCCGCTTCACCTCGGCCATCACGAACTTGCCCGCGAGGACGAGGATCTCCTTGGAGGCGAGGGCCAGGTCCTTTCCCGCGGCGATCGCGGCCAGGGCGGGCTCGAGTCCGGCCGTCCCGACGACGGCGAGGAGGACGATGTCGGCGGCGGGCAGCGCCGCGAGCTCGGCCAGGCCCGAGGGTCCGTCCATCAGGCGCGTGCCGCCGGTGAAGGCCCCGTGCTGCCTCGCCTCCGCGCAGGCGTTCCCCTCAAAGAGCGCGACGTTCGGGACCGAGAATTCGCGGGCGATCTTCGCCAGCCGGCGCCAGTCGGACCGCGCGGCGATGCCGAAAAGCTCCAGCCGGTCCCTGTGGGTGGCGAGGACGCGCAGGGCGCTGGCCCCTATGGAACCGGTGGCTCCCATCAGGACGACGCGCCTGCGGGCCTGTGATCCTGTGGCGGGAGGGGATGCTGCGGGCACGATCGGGGGATGGGTGCGCCCTAGTGGAAACCGAGCAGGAAATATCCGACCGGCGCGGCGAGGATCAGGCTGTCTGTCAGGTCGAAAATGCCGCCTATCCCGGGAACGCCGCCCCCGGAGTCCTTCAGCGAGGCCCTGCGCTTTATCACCGACTCGATGAGGTCGGATACGATCGCGACGGCTGCCAGGGGGGCGGCGAGGAGCGCCCCGCGCAGCGGGGTCATCTCGTCCGGAAGCACGGGACCCCCGAGCCAGAACACCAGCGCCCCCACGCCCATCGCGACGACAACGCCGCCGCAGGCCCCCTCCCACGTCTTTTTCGGGCTTATCCCCGGGGCCATCGCGTGGCGCCCGAAGGCCATTCCCGCCAGGAGCGCCCCGACATCGCAGAACTTTGCGACGCCGACGACCCAGAGGCAGAGGACGAGGCGCCCGTCCGGCCGGATCGTGTCGCCGGGAAGCGGCGTCACGATCCGCACCAGGTACTGCAGCAGGAGCGAGACGTAGACGAGGCCGAAGAGGGTCGAGGAGAGCGCCTCCAGGCGCTTCTCCGGCGTCCGCTCCGAGAGGATCCTCATCGAGAACACAATCGCCGCCAGCGCGAGGAGCGGATGCGCGGGGAGGTGGAACCGGGCCTCCGCCCAGGGCGAAAGCGTGATCAGGCCGCCAAACAGAAGCCCCAGGCGCGCAAACGGGGCATCCCCTGCCGCGGCCGTCAGCTTGTAGAACTCCCTGAGCGTCAGCACGGAGACCGCGACGATGGCGGCCACCGCGCCGGCCGTCCGGAAGAACCAGAGCACCGCGAAGAGGATCAGCCAGAGAAGAACAGTGCTGAAGATGCGCTTTGCCACAGGGTTCGCTCGCGCGGCGCTATTCGGCGGCCGCCACGGCGGGCTTCACCTGCTCGCTCGTCATCCCGTAGCGCCTCTCGCGGCGCGCGTAGTCCGCGATCGCCGCGGCGAGGTCGGCCTTCGTGAAGTCGGGCCAGAGGACGGGCGTGAAAAAGAACTCGGCGTAGGCCGCCTGGAGCAAAAGGAAGTTGCTCACGCGCGTCTCGCCCGACGTCCGGATCACCAGGTCGGGGTCCGGCATCCCGGCCGTGTACAGGTGGCGGGCGAACGCCTCCCAGGAACCGTCGTTCAACTTCTCGCGGCCCGAGCCCACCGCCGCCGCGTAGCTGCGCGCCGCGTCCACCACCTCGGTGCGCGAGCCGTAGTTGAGCGCGAGGACGAGCGCGTAGTCCGTGAAGCCCTTGGTCTCCTCGACCGTGGCCGCGAGGTGCCGGCGAACCCCCGGCGGCAGGTCCTCGATCCGGCCGATCGTCATCAGGCGCACACGGTCGCGGACGAAGGTCCGGAGCTCCTTCTTGAGATAGAGCTCCAGCAGGCCCATGAGCGCGCCGACCTCGGCCTTGGGGCGGTTCCAGTTCTCCGCGGAGAACGCGTAGAGGGTCAGCATGCGCACGCCGAGGTCGCGTGCGGCGTAGGTCACGGTCCGGACGGTCTCGACGCCGCGCCGGTGGCCCTCGATCCGGGGGAGGCCCCTCTGCTTCGCCCAGCGGCCATTGCCGTCCATGATGATGGCGACGTGCCGGGGAACTGCGGGCCGGTCGGCGGGCGCTTGGCTGGCGTGGGGCATGCGAATCCGGCAAAGGTAGGTCTCCACCGCCGGATTTGACAAGGGGGAAGGGCGGGCAAGAATCCGTCCTTTCATGAGGGTCGCATTCCTAAGCGGCACAAGCATAGTCAATTCCACGCTCTTCTCGTCCTGGGAGGCCCGCGCGGTCGAGACGGAGTTCGGCCCGGTAAGCTACAAGTCGCGGGGCGACCACGCGCTTATCAACCGCCACGGCTACGGGTTTCCCCTGCCGCCGCATTCAATCAACTATCGGGCCAACATCCGGGCGCTGGCCGATCTCGGGTTCAGGGACATCGTCTCGCTCAACTCGGTCGGGTCCCTGAAGGCCGAGATACCGCCCGGCTCGATCGTCTCCTGCGCCGACTACGTGAGCCTCCAGCAGGGCCCGTCGACCTTCTTCGACAGCGAGCTCAAGGGAGGGGCGCCCGGGATCGCGAACAACCTGATCCCGCTCCTGGTCGCCAGGCTCGCGCCCGAGTTCACCATCCCGACCGGCAAGGTCTACGTGCAGATGCGCGGCCCGCGCTTCGAGACCAAGGCGGAGATCCGGGCGGTGCGCGGATGGGGCGACGTCATCGGCATGACGGCGGCCAACGAGGCGGACTTGTGCACCGAGGCCGGGCTCAACTACAATAGCCTCGCGATCATCGACAACTACGCGAATGGCCTCGAGGGCACCGAGATCGACTTTGCACGCTTCAAGGACAATGTGAAAACAAACCAGGAAAGGGTGAACAGGCTTTTCACCCGGATGCTCGAGGTACTCGGGTGACGGGCGGCGGACGACCCATGAGCGAGTTCCTACAGTCGGACCGGCTTGCGGACGCCAAGGCCGCGCTCGACCGCCTCCGGGCCAACATGCGCCTCGCCATCCTCGGCAAGGACGACGTGATCGAGCAGCTGCTCATCTGCCTTTCCGCGGGGGGCCACGTGCTCATCGAGGACCTCCCCGGCGTGGGCAAGACCACGCTCGCGTACGCCCTCGCGCGCTCGACCGACTGCTCGTTCTCGAGGATCCAGTTCACGAGCGACCTCCTCCCGTCGGATGTGACCGGGGTCGCCATCTACGACGAGCAGACGAGGGAGTTCGTGTTCAAGCGCGGGCCCGTGTTCGCGAACATCGTGCTCGCCGACGAGATCAACCGCGCCCCGCCCAAGACGCAGTCCGCCCTTCTCGAGGTCATGGACCGGGCCCGGGTCACGGTCGACGGCGTGGCGCACGCGGTGGGGTCGCCGTTCATGGTGTTCGCGACCCAGAATCCCGTGGACTACGAGGGGACGTTCCCCCTGCCGGAGAGCCAGATGGACCGGTTCCTGATGCGCCTGAGGATGGGCTACCCGCAGCGCGACGACGAGATCGAGATCCTGCGGACGTCGCGGAGCGGATACGACTCGATCTCGCTCAACCCGGTCGCCTCGCGGGCCGACGTGGCGGACCTCCAGTCGATCGTGCCCCAGGTGTTCATCGAGGAGAGCATCCTCGACTTCATCCTGAGCATCGTGACGGCCACCCGCACGGAATCCGAGTTCAAGGCCGGGGCGAGCGTCCGCGGCGGGCTCGCCCTGCGCACGGCGGCTCAGGCGAGGGCGCTTGTGAACGGCAGGGATTTCGTCCTTCCCGACGACGTGACGGAGCTGGTCCCCCTGGTCTTCGCCCACCGTCTCGCGCTCGCGAGGCAGACGGGGGATTCCCTTGAGGAGCGGCGGTCCGTGGGCGCGCACCTGAAGCGCATCCTGATGGCGCTGCCCCCGCCGATGTGAGCGCGATCGCGGCGAGCGGCCGGCGCCACGCCTGGCGCAACGTGCTCTGGAGCCTCGTCTGGCCCCGGCGCCACGAGCGTATCCAGCCCACGCTCTCGGGCGTCGTCCTGATCGGGCTCTCCCTCGGGATCGGCACGGCGGCCTACAACTCGGCGAGCAACATCCTGTTCATCGCGCTTTCGCTGCTCCTCGCGTGCCTGATCCTGAGCGGCGTCCTCTCGTGGCTTAACCTTCGCAGGCTAGAGTGGCGGCTCGAGCTCCAGCCCCACCTGCGCGCCGGGCAGGAGACCGAGGTCGGCCTGCTGCTCGGCAACGCGAAGGGGCAGCTTCCGACCTACGCCCTGTGGTTCGAATTCTCGGCGAGGCCGTTCGTCCGGGCCGATGGCGCCCGCCCGGAATCGACGATCACGGGGAGGGGGATCGACGTCTGGGCCGCGCTTGCGAAGGTGCAGGACGCCGCCACGGTCGGCACCGTTCACCTGCGCACGCGCCTGGACCCGGGAGGCGAGGCGAGGCTCGGCTGGGTGTTCACGCCAGCCCGGCGCGGGCTCCTCAGGGTGGACCTCCTCGGGGTCGGCTCCCTTTACCCGTTCGGATTCCTGAGGAAGCTGACGGCCACCGACGTCAGCAGGGAGGTGCTGGTCTGGCCTGCGCCCGTCGAATACCGGCGCTTCGCGGGCGCCGGGCCCAGGCGGCCCTCGGGCGACCTCCAGCAGGCCCGCGCAGGCAACGAGGGGGACATGATCGCGCTCCGGAGGTACGAGTCCGGCGACTCGCACAGGCTGATCCACTGGAAGGCGAGCGCGCGCACGGGGCGGGTCCTCGTCCGCCAGTTTTCCGCCCAGGACTCGGAGACCTGCTCCATCTGGCTCAAGACCGACGCCGGCGTGTGGACCCGGCCGGCGCAGTTCGAGCTGCTGATGAGCTTCGCGGCGACGCTCGCGCAGGACCTTTTCCGCGCCGGCCGGCTGCAGTCGGCGGCGATCAACGCCGCGCCCCAGATCGAGATGAGGAGGCTGGCGGACCTCGAGTCGTTCCTTGACCGGCTCGCCGAGGCGGTCCCGCTGGCGGAGTCGCGGGAGGGGAGGGCCTCGGGCCCCGAGAAGGGGCGCCGGCGCCTGAACCTCATGACATTCGAGCCCGACGGCGCCAGTGGCGTCGCGGCCTACATCAATGGCAGCAAGACGGCCGCGACTTAGCCCGGACGAGCTCCAGCTCCTGAGGTGGCTCCTCGGCGGCGTGCTCATGCTCCTGTCGATAGCGACGGTGTTCTACCTCGACATCGGTTCCGAGGTGATGGCCGGCATCGTAGCTGCCGGGGTCCTCCTGGCGCTCGCCAGGCCCGCACTGCCGGCGCGCGTCCCGATCTGGGTCCACCGGCTCGCGTTCCCCGCGATCGCCGTCTTCTTCACGGTGGACATCTGGTCCTCCGGGCAGCTCCTTCCCGCCGTCGTCCGGCTCGACCTCCTCCTGCTGCTCTACCGCGGCATAAGCCACCGCGCCCGCCGCGACGACCTCCAGATCATTGTCCTCGGCCTGTTTCTCATCGTGGTCGCCGGAGTCCTCACCGTGTCGCTGCTCTTCGCCGCGCAGATCCTGTTGTTCACGGCGTGCGCGCTCGGGCTTCTCATGGTGATCACCATCGCGGCGTCGTCCGAGGGCGGGCTCGCCCCCAAGCTCGCCGTGCGCGGCGTGGCCCCACTCTGGGCGCCGCACGCCGACTGGGGGCGGCTCTTCAGGCGGCTTCGCGAGATCTCCGACTGGCGGCTCATGGTCTCGGCGTCCGCGCTCTTCCTCGGGGTCATCGCGCTGTCGGGCCTCCTGTTCCTGCTGATTCCCCGCTTCCAGCTGGAGAACAGCCTCTTCCTCGAGCGGTTCGTCGTGAAGAAGGCGATGACGGGGTTCAACGACTCGATAAAATTCGGCGACATCACCGAGATAACCCAGGACGACAGCATCGCGTTTGACGTGGACCTCTCGGACCCGGCCCAGGCGCCGGCGAATCCCTACTGGCGGATGGTCGTGCTCGACGAATACCGGGACGGCGGCTTCAGGCTGTCCTCGGGAATGAAGGCGAGCAACGTGTTCGGCACCGAGCGCACCCAGGCGTTCATCCCGGCCCGCGGCGTCTGGGGCGCTCCGACGTGGACCTTCTACCTCGAGTCGGGCGTCAGCCGATTCCTGCCCCTCCTCGGGCGGTTCACCACGCTTCGCTTCTACGAGGCGCAGAACTTCAAGTACTCCGCCGACCTTGTGCTTGTCGCGCTTCGCGACGAGCCGGCGACGATGACGCCCTACCGGGTCGAGGGCATGGCGGCCGATTCCGCCGACCTGAGCGACCCGACGTTCGCCGGCCGCTGGAAGAACCGCGCCGTGCCCTCGAAGCTTCCCCTGCAGGTCGGGCTGGAGGGACTCACGGCGGACGACAAGGCCGTCCTCGCGCGGGTCACGGAGGGGGTCGCGCGCGGCGCCGACCTAGACGCGGGCGCGTTCGCCCAGAGCGCGAAGGCGCTCCTGAGGCGGCAGCACTCCTACTCGCTTTCGCCGCGGATCCCCGCCGGCCCGGGCGATCCCCTGGTGCGGTGGATGGCGTCGCGGGAGCCGGGCCATTGCGAGCTGTTTGCCGGCGCCCTGGTGCTCCTCGCCCGGTCGGCCGGGATCCCCGCCCGCGTCGTCACGGGATTCAAGGGGGGGACCTGGAACGCCTACTCGGGCAATTACACCATCCGCAACTCAGACGCCCACGCCTGGGCGGAGGTCTGGGACGAGAACAAGGGGGGATGGCTGAGGGAGGATCCCCTCGAGATCGCCGCCGAGCAGGGCGGCGCCGCCCCAAAGGGAGACGCCGCGCTCGCACGGATGACCGACCGCAGCTGGTCCGCCCGCCTCAGCAGCCTTCGCGTCTTCTGGTACCGGCGGATCGTCAATTTCGACCAGCAGTCCCAGACCGACACGCTGAAGGCCGTGAAGAGCGCGGCTGACAGCTCCGGCAAGCTGATCCGGACCACGGTCATCGGGGTGGCGCACCGCATCAAGGCCTGGTTCCTCGGCCCGTGGGACTGGGCGCGGATCGCCCGCATGGCCGGCGCCGCCGCCGCCGTCGCCGGGGTCTCGTGGATGCTCGTCACCGGCCGCTGGCGGTTTTCCATCCCGGGGCGCGGCCGCAAGGGGGATCCCGTCAGGCGCGAGGCGGGCCGATGGCTGCGGCGGCTCGAGGGCCCGCCGGCGCTCGTCGCCGACCTGCAGCGGCTGCGCTACGGCCCCGCGCCGACGTGGCCGCGGCCCATGGAGATCTTCAGGAAGGCCCGCCAGGCGGCGCGATCACGGCGACGGCGGCCGGCTTCACCTCGAAATATTTCCTGAGGACCGCGGACGCGATCCGCACCCCGTAGATGCCGCCGGCAAACGTCTCTCCCGGGGTGTCGCCCTCGATCGCGACGGCGATGGCGATCTCCGGGTTCTCGATCGGGGCGAAGCAGATGAACCAGGCCTCGTCGACCTCGCCCTGGGGCCTCTTGATCTGGGCCGTGCCTGTCTTGCCGGCGACCCTGACGCCTGGAATGCGCAGCGCCGCCACGGTCGTCAGGACGTGCGCCGTCCCCCCCTCCATCGTTGCTCCCTCCATCCCCTTGAGGATCGCGGCCCGCTGCGACTGCGAGAGGCCGATCGGGTCGGTGTGCTGGGCGGGGCGCTTCGGGTCGTGGATCAGTGTCGGCCGGGTCCACACCTCCCCGCGGGCGAACGACGCGGCGAAGCAGGCCATGGAGAGCGGGGTCACCCCCACGTCGCCCTGGCCGATCGACATGTTGGCCGTGTCGCCGGGCGTCCAGTTCTCATCGCGCGCGCGCTTCTTCCAGGCCGGGTCGGGGATCAGCATCCGGCGCGTCTCGCCGGGCAGCTCGATCCCGGTGGGGCGGTCAAGGTGGAAGCGCCGCGCCTCGGCGGCGATCACGTCGGCGGACGTCTTCAGCCCGACCGTGTAGAAATAGATGTCGCAGCTCTCGGCGATCGCCTCGGGCAGCATGAGCTTCCCGTGCATCTCAAGCCCGTTTCCGCACACGAACCGGCGGTTGCCGATCATCATGACGCCCTCGCAGTCGGCCGGGGTGTCCTCCGGCGTGATCGCGCCGCTCAGGAGCGCCGATGTCGCGACCACGATCTTGAACGTTGAGCCGGGCGCGTAGACGCCGTTGAGGGCGATGTTGGACCACGCCTTCCGGGTCTCGATGTCGGCCTCGGCGGACGTGCTCAGGCGCGGCGAGAAGGCATTGAGGTCGTAGCCCGGCTTTGTCGCCATCACGAGGACCTCGCCCGTGCGCACGTCCATCGCGACAACCGCGCCGGTCTCGTCGCCGATCGCCTCCTCCGCGACCGTCTGCAGGTCGATGTCGAGGCTGGACGAGAGGCTGTGGCCCTGGACGGGGAGCCGGTGCTCGATCGGGGGGTTGACCTTGTAGCCGGCCGGGTCCACCCGCAGGATCGTGTAGCCGGCCTCGCCCTGGAGGAGCGAGTCGAACTGCTTCTCGAGTCCGTCCCGGCCGATGGTGCCCTTCATCTTGAGTGTGGTGAGCCCCTCGCCCGGGAACTCCTCCTCGTCGGCGCCCTCGTTCACGCCGACATAGCCGAGCACGTGCGCCGCGGCGGCGCCGTACGGATAGGTCCTCGTGGGAGAGGCGTACACCTGCACGGGCGAGTTGACCGGCAGCTGCTCGACCAGGCGCGCGAACTCGTCCGGCTTCAGGTCGTCGATCAGCGTGTACGGCAGGAGCAGCTGCCGGCGCAGGTGGTTCCTGAGCCTGCTGCTGTCGACCGTCCCCAGCCGGCCGAGGACGGCGTCCACCTGGTCCAGGTAGTGCTGCACGACGCTCGCGTGCGCGAGCTGGTCCAGCTGGTCGTTCGAGGGGATGTCCTTGTCCCCGGCCGCCCTGTAGTTGTTGCGGATCCGGATGAACTCCTTGCGGAATTCCGGGCGCAGCTCGTCGAGGTAGATGACGACCGAGAACCTTGAGCGGTTCTCGACGAGCTTGCGGCCGTTGCGGTCAAGAATGTCCCCCCGGGAGCCCGGCACGATGACGCGCCGCTCGTTCTGCAGTCGCTCCTGCTCGTGGTGGAGCGCGCCCTTGATGAGCTGCTGGTAGGCCAGGCCGGACACGAGGACGAGAAGCAGCAGCGCGGTGATCCCGTGGAAGGCGATGATCCTCGGGTCGAATCCCGTCTTGGATTCGACCATGCTGCCTGAGCGCTCGGGAGGGGCTGCCATTGGGGTCGGGAGCGCGACGCTAGTCGATCCGCGCGGGCTGCGCACGCGCCAATTCGAGGGTGCGCAGCTGGAGCGCGAAGAACCACGGGGCGACGAAGGCGATGGCGGCCTGCGACCAGACGAGGTCCGAGAGCATCCTCGGCCACGCCGTCGCGGCGGCCGGCACGAGCCGCAGCCGCGCGAACGACAGGGCGAGGAAGAAGGCGAGGTTGACGATGAGCGCCACCGCCACCCGGACGGCCGTCGCATTTCGCTGCAGACGCTCCCTCAGGCTGAAGACGACGACGTGGGCCGCGGCGAACAGCGCCGCGTGGGTCCCGAACGCCACGGGCGCGAGGGCGTCGCAGAGCAGGCCGCCGAGGATCGAGGCGGCGAGGCCCTGCCTGAACGGGAGCATCAGCGCCGAGTAGGCCACGTAGAGTCCGCCGGCAAAGAGCCAGACGTGCGCCCCCGAAAGCGCGCTGTTGGCCTCCGCCACCAGCGCGCGGAGCACGTAAAGGGTCAGGAACAGGGCGGCGGCTCCGCGCATGGAAGGCCCCCGTCAGCCCGGATTGGCCGGCACGAGCACGGTCACCTCCGTCAGCTCGGCGAGCCGCCCGTCCAGGGCGACCTCGCCCGTCTTGAACAGGCCGTCCGCGCTCGACTCGACATGCGTGATCTGGCCGATCGTGAGCCCCGGGGGATAGATCCCGCCGAGTCCCGACGTGGTGAGGCGCTTCATCGAGGTGGGGCTCGCGTATACGTCCAGCGGCACGAATTCGACGACGCCGCGCGCGACGCCGAACGTCGGGTTCTCCGCGCCCTGGTAGCTGATCGGGCGCGTGTCGCCGTCGACGACCGCGGCGATCCTGAGCCCCGGGTTGCTGACGAGCTCGACGACCGAGGTCGTGGCGTGGACCTCCGTCACCCTTCCGACCAGGCCGCCGCTGTAGACCACGGGCGCCCCGACCGGGATCCCGTAGTCCGCGCCCTTGCGGATGATCATCCGCTGCCACCAGCCGGAGAAGTCGCGCAGGGCCACGCGCGCGTGCTCGAACCGGTAGCGGTCGGACGGCGTCATGTGCAGCAGCATCCGGAGGCGCTCCACCTCCGCCTGGAGCTCGCCGTTCTGCTGGACGGCAAGGGAATACGACGAGTCAAGACGGGCCAGGTCGCGCCCCGCCTCGATCATCTCCTGCTTCGAGTGCATCCGCATGGCCCAGAAGCGCTGGAGGTCCTTCGCGTAGGAGGCCGAGACCGTGATGGGCGCGGTCATCTCGAAGAAGCTCGCGCGGGCGAAGGTCCTCACCGCCAGCGGCGCGACAAGCCACGCCGCGAGCGCGATGCCCAGCGCAACGAAGGGTCTGGCTTGGTCAAACCGTTGGGATTGCCCACTCCTCACGCGTTCTGCATGAGCCAGGACAGGTCGTTCAGGACGGCGCCTGTCCCGTTGGCCACGGCGGAGAGGGGGTCGTCGGCGACCGTGACGGGCAGGCCGGTCTTGTCGCTGAGCAGCCGGTCGATTCCCCGCAGGAGCGAGCCGCCGCCGGCCATCACGAATCCGCGGTCGACAAGGTCGGCCGAAAGCTCCGGGGGGCAGCGCTCAAGCGTCGTGCGGACCGCGTCCACGACGGCCGCCACCGTGTCGGACAGGGCCTCGCGCACCTCCTGCGAGGTGATGTGGATCGTCTTCGGGAGGCCCGCGATCGAGTCGCGGCCCTTCACCTCCATGGAGAGCTCCTCGTCAAGGGGATAGGCCGATCCGATCCGCATCTTGATCTCCTCCGCCGTCCGCTCGCCGATCAGCAGGTTGTAGGCCCGCTTCATGTAGTTGATCACCGCCGCGTCGAGCTCGTCGCCCGCAACCCGTATCGACTTTGAAAATACAATGCCGTTGAGCGAGATGATGGCGATCTCCGTGGTCCCGCCCCCGATGTCGACGATCATGTTGGCCGCGGGCTCGTCGATCGGGAGCCCGACGCCGATCGCCGCCGCCATCGGCTCGGGGATGGTGATCACCTTGCGCGCGCCTGCGTGGGTCGCGCTGTCCATGACCGCGCGCTTCTCGACGGCGGTGATGCCTGAGGGTATCGCGATCACGACCCTTGGGGGAGCCCGGAAGCTCTGGCTGGCCTTCTGGATGAAGTAGCGCAGCATCGCCTCGGTGACGTCGAAGTCGGCGATGACCCCGTCCTTCATGGGCCGGATGGCGGTGATGTTGCCCGGCGTGCGCCCGAGCATGCGCTTCGCCTCGTCGCCCACCGCGCGAACCTTGCGGGTGACCGTGTCCAGGGCCACGACCGACGGCTCCCGGAGAACGATTCCCTTGTCCTTTACGTATACGAGCGTGTTGGCCGTCCCGAGATCGATGCCGATGTCGTTGGAAAAATAACCGAAAAGGTTGGCCATGATCGCGTGTTGCGTGGGCTGGAGTAGCTGGCGTTGCCGCCGACGGAATCGAATGGGCGTCGCAGGCACCTGTCAACGAGGGAAATACGCGGTTAAGGTTGACGGGACCCGGCGCTCGCGGAGATTTTTCCGGGAGGCGACGCCATGCACGGAATCCTGTTCATCCAAGACATGGCGGTTATCCTCGTCGTCGCGGGCGCCGTCGGCTGGGTCTGCCAGCGGATCGGGCTGTCGATCGTCGTCGGCTTCCTGGCCGCCGGCATCCTGGTCGGGCCCGGCATGCCCTACATCGCGCTCGTGTCCGACGTCGGCCGGATCGAGACGCTCGCCCAGCTGGGCCTCGTCTTCCTCATGTTCTCGATCGGGCTGCGCCTGAGCCTGCGCAAGCTGCGCCGCCTGGGACTTCCGATCCTCGCCGCCGCGTTCGGGGGCGCGATCGCGATGTACTACCTGTCCCGCCTCCTCGCGGCCGCGCTCGGGTGGAGCTCCACTGAGGGGCTCTTCCTCGCGGGGATGCTGATGATCTCGTCATCGTCGATCATCGGGAAGATCCTGCACGAGACCGGGCTCAACCACGAGCGGGCCGGCCAGCTCGCGCTCGGCGTGTCCATCCTCGAGGACGTCGTGGCGGTGGTGATGCTCGCCCTTCTCGAGTCGGTCGTCGAGCTGGGGAGCGCCGGCGCCCGCCACGCCTCGGAGGTGGGGGTCACGCTCCTGCACCTCGGGGCGTTCGTGGCGGTGATCGGCATCGTCGGGCTGATCCTCGTCCCGTGGCTCCTCAAGCGGATGAGCATCTCGATGGACGAGGAGCTTCAGACCCTGGGCCTGGCCGCGCTCCTCTTCGGCCTCGCGATCCTCGCGCAGAGGGCCGGCTACTCGCTCGCCCTCGGGGCCTTCCTTCTCGGCATCATCGTCGCCGAGACGCCGCACCGCCACCAGGTCGAGCGCACCTTCGAGGGGATGCGCGACGTGTTCAGCGCGGTCTTCTTCGTCGCGATCGGCATGCAGATCGACGTGCACGAGCTCCTCCTGGCCGCGGGCCTCATCGCCGGCGTGGCCGCGTTCACGCTCGTGGCGCGGCCCCTGGCGGTCACGACGGGGCTCTGCATGATCGGGGTCCCGTCCCGCGACGCCCTGAGGGCGGGCCTCATGACGGCGCCGATCGGAGAATTCTCGTTCGTCATCGCGCAGCTGGGCGTCGGCGCTGCGGTCGTGCCGGCCCGGTTTTACCCGCTCGTCGTCGGAACCTCGCTCCTGACGACGCTCGTCACGCCGTTTGTCGCGCGAAGGTCGGAGGCGATAGCCTCGGCCGTCCTGGACCGCCAGCCGAGCTGGCTCAGCGACTGGCTGCGCTACTACCAGGACTGGCTCGAGCGCTTCATGCGCCAGCGCAAGCGCAGCCCCCTCTGGCAGCTCAGCCGCAAGCGCTTCGCGCAGATCGGGATCGAGATGCTGTTCGTCAGCGGCGTGCTCCTGTTCTCCCGCGAGCTCTACGGCGCCGTCGAGGGCTGGCTCGGCCGCGACTGGCTGTTCCCGAGCGGCGCCAACGTCGCGTTCTGGATGCTGCTGACGATCGCCGTCCTCCTGCCGCTCGTCGCGATCTGGAGGAACTGCTCGGCGCTCGCGCTCCTTTTCTCCCAGGTGTCGACGGCCGGCCACCCCCGCGGCAGGCAGCTCGCGCCGGTCGTCGAGACCGGCCTGAAGGTCGTGGCGGCGTCCGTGCTCACGGTCTGGCTGATAGCGGTGGTGCCCGCGGAGGACACGGCCCGCTGGCTCCTGCTCCTGAGCGCGCTTGCGGCCGTGGCGGCGGTCCTGCTGCTCCGCCGCCGGATCATCTACTGGCACTGCGTCCTCGAGGTCGAGATCAAGAACATGATCCAGACCTCGGAGAACAAGATGACGTCGACGACGGCGCCGTGGCTGGGGCGCCATCCCGACTGGGACCTTCACATGATCGACTGCACGCTGCCCGACCTTGCCGACTGCCAGGGCAGGACCATCGCCGAGCTCGACCTGCGGGCGCGCTTCGGCTGCTCCGTCGTCGGGATCGAGCGCCAGGGCTTCATGATCCCGCTGCCGCCCCCGGAGTCGGTGCTCTATCCGCGCGACAAGGTGCTGCTCATGGGGACGATGGCGCAGGTCCGCGCCGGCCAGGTCTTCCTGGGGGGCGTCTCCGGCACCCCGGACACCGACTCGCTCTTCGAGGAGGTGCGGATGGAGTCGCTCACCGTTCCCGGATGGAGCGGCGCGGCCGGCCGCGCCCTGGGGGACATCTCGCCCGCGAGGAACCACGGGGTGCAGATCGCCGGCATCCACCGGGCGGGGATGCGCATCCTCAACCCCGGGGCCCAGGAGCTGCTGCAGCCGGGGGACGAGCTGCTCACGCTGGGCGCGCCCGCGCAGATCCGCGAATTCCGCGGCTGGCTGACCGAGAGGCCCTCGCAGGACGGCTAGGCCGCCCCACCCGCTAGTTGGAGCCGTGCGTCCCGGCCGTGTCCGTCTTCTTCGCCTCTTCCTTGGCGGGGGATGCCGGGGCATCCTCCTCCTTCGAGGCCTTCTTGAATTCCTTGATGGACTGCCCGAGGCCCTTTGCGAGGGCGGGAAGCTTGGTGCCGCCGAAAAGCAGCAGGAGGACCGCGAGGATCAGGACCCATTCCATGCCGCCGGTGGGGAGCAAACCGGCCATTTGGACGTCGAAGGATGCCATGGCCAAAGACTAGGCGGGATCAACCCCTACGCAAGTGCGTTCGGCGCCCTCAGGACCGGGGAGGCCGGAGCGACGCGGCCACCTTGAGCAGGTTCTGGGCGTTGTCGATCTGCTCGGCGTCGAAGAAGCCGTGCAGCTGGCGGATACGCGTCGGGTGGCGCATCTTGCGCAGCGCCTTCGCCTCGATCTGCCGGATGCGCTCGCGGGTCACCTTGAACTGCTTGCCCACCTCCTCGAGGGTCCGGCTGTAGCCGTCGACCAGGCCGAACCGCAGGGAAAGCACGCGCCGCTCGCGCTCGGTGAGCGTGTCGAGGACGTCGATGATCTTCTCGCGCAGGAGCGAGTACGCGGTCATGTCGTACGGGTTCTCCGCGGACTTGTCCTCGATGAAGTCGCCGAAGGACGTGTCGTCGCCGTCGCCGACCGGCGACTGGAGCGAGATCGGCTGCTGCGCCATCTTCATGATCTGCTGGACGCGGTCGACGGGAAGGTTCATCTCGTCGGCCACCTCGTCCGGGGTCGGCTCGTGGCCGTACTCCTGGAGCAGCTGCTTCTGCACCTGCATCACCTTGTTCAGCGTCTCGATCATGTGGACCGGGATGCGGATGGTGCGGGCCTGGTCCGCGATCGAGCGCGTGATAGCCTGGCGGATCCACCAGGTCGCGTAGGTGGAGAACTTGTAGCCCCTGCGGTACTCGAACTTCTCCACGGCCTTCATGAGGCCCATGTTGCCCTCCTGGATCAGGTCCAGGAACGAGAGCCCGCGGTTGGTGTATTTCTTGGCGATCGAGATCACCAGCCGGAGATTGGCCTCCACCATCTCGGTCTTGGCGCGGTGGGCCTCGCGCACGTGGGTCATCGTGTGCTGGAACACCTCGATCAGCTGGACGGGGGTGATCCTCTGCTCGAGCTCGATGTGGCGCAGCCGGTTGTTGATCGAGCGCGTGTCGATCGACGCGTCCTTCTTCGTCTTCGGGTGCTTGGCGCGCTCCAGCTGGGAGTGGAACGCCTCGATCTCCTCGAGAACGGGGCGAAGCTGCTCCAGGTATTCCTCGTAGACCTTCAGCTTGAAGTAGAACTTCGGGAAGTTGGCCCTGAGCGCGGTCTCGCGCCTGCGGAACTTGGACAGGGCCCTCTTGCGCTCCGGCTCGCTGCGCGCCTTGGCCTGCTCGGTCCACGCCTCGGCCGCCCCGGCCTCGGACTTCTGCGTGGTCTCGACCAGCTTCGGAAGCGTCCTGAAGTAGGCGTCGCGGCTCTCGATCTTCTTGTCGATGACGATCCGGTCGAAGCGCTCCTCGCGGTTGAGCAGCTTGGCGCCGAGGACGGCGATGTAGCCCCCCACCGCCGAGGCCTGGAACAGGGCCTCCTGCGCCTTGAGCTCGGCGTTCTCGATGCGCTTCGAGATCTCGACCTCCTGCTCACGCGTCAGCAGCGGCACCTGCCCCATCTGCTTCAGGTACATCCGCACCGGGTCGTCGAGGATGTCGTTCTGCGACGAGCGCGACTCCTCCTCCTCGGCCTCCTCCTGGCGCTGCTTGTAGTCCTCGACCTGGTCGGGCTCCAGGATCTCGATCTCGAGGTTCTGAAGGATGGAAAGGACGTTATCGATCTCCTCCTGGTTCTCGATCGACTCGGGCAGCGCCTCGTTGATGTCGTCGAACGTCAGGTATCCCTGCTCCTTGGACAGCCGGATCAGCTGGCGGATCTTCTCGTTGATGCCGCCGATCGGGGCCGCGGCGTCGCCACCCTCGGCCGGCGCCTGCGGGGCGTGGGCGAGCGCGTTCTCTACGGCTTCGGAATTGTGATTGTCGCCTTGTTTGGCTTTGCGCGGCATGAATGGGGAGGTTAGGAAATTGCGAAAGGAACGCTTCAACCGGCGGCCAGTGAGACGGGCTGCCGGAGCTGGCGTTGCAGATCAGACAACTCCCTTAAGAGTGACGATGAGTCATCATTAAAGTCCGATGGGGTCCTGGCTAACGCAAGTTCTATTTGGCGAATACGCGGCTCCAGGGCGCGGTTCCTGAGCCTGCGGATTCCCTCGCGCGCGACCTTGAAGGGATCGTCCACCGCGGGGACGTCGAAAAGGAGCGATGCGACAAGCGATTTTTCATCATCGCTTTCCATCAGGGCCTCGAGGTGGTCCCGGCCCGGCCACGTGCCGTTTTCGAGTTCGCCGAGGAAGCGGTTGAGGAGGATTCCGGCGGTCTGGCGCTGGTCGATCCAGTCATGGGGAATGGCGGCGCTCAGCGGCCGGCCAAGCGCCTCGAAATGCAGGCACAGCCGCAGGAGGTCGTGCTCCGGCGTCACCTGGCCCGGGGCCGGGTCCGGCGCCGGGGCCGCCGCGGGGCGCGGCGCCGCCCGGTCCGCCCGTCCAGCCATCCGCCTCAGGTCGCTCTGGAGCGCCGAGGCGGGCAGCCGGAGAAGCTCGGCCGCTTCGGATATGAACGCGGCGCGCGACACCTCGCTTTCCGCGGCCGCGATGATCGCGAGGACGGCCTGCGCCGCCCGGGCTTTCTGCTCGGACGACGCCGAGCCCGGCGAGGGGAGCGACGCCCGGCACGCAAACGCCATCGCCGAGAGCGACGCCTTGCGGACCTCCTCGTACGCGGCGATGCCCCGCTCGAGGAACAGCAGGTCCGGGTCGACCTTGGCGTCGCCCTCGAATGAGAGGAAGCGGACCTCGAGGCCCCCCTTGAGCGCCATCGGCAGCAGGCGAAGGGCCGCCTTCTGCCCGGCCTGGTCGCTGTCGAAGAAGCACTCGACCCCCACGTGGTAGCGCCGCAGGAGCGCGATCTGCCCGTCGGTGATCGACGTCCCCTGGGGGGCGACCGCGGTCTTCAGGCCCACGGACCAGCACCTGAGCGCGTCGAGCTGGCCCTCGACCATGACGAAGGGGCGGCCGTCGCCGACGGCCGTCCGGGCGCGGTCAAGGTTGAAGAGGAGGTGGCCCTTCGTGAAGATCGGCGTCTCCGGCGAGTTGACGTACTTTGCCTCCCGGGACGGGTCGTCCTCCGGGGTGAACGCCGTCTGCCTCGCGGTGAAGGCCACCACGCGGCCCTGGTGGTCCCGGATCGGTATCATGAGCCGGCCCCTGAAGCGGGGCCGCAGGGCGCCCACGGTGATCATCGCGTCGTCGCGGATGAAGAACAGCCCGCACTGACGGATCGCCTCCTCGGAGTATTTCCGCCTGTGGATCTCGGCGCCCAGGCCCCCGCCGTCCGGCGCGGCGGCGCCTATCTTGAACTCCTCGGCGAGGTCCGGGGCAAACCGGCGCTCGTTGACCCAGTAGGCCCTCATGAAATCGCCCGCGGGCCCCTGGGCCCTGAAGGAATCGTGAAAATGGGCGGCCGCCTGCTCGTGGAGGTCGAACAGTTCCTGGCGCAGCGACCGCTCCTCGCGGCTCGGCCCCGCCCCCGCCTCGTACTCGATGGCGATGCCGTAGCGCTGGCCGAGCGCCTCGACGGCCTCGGTGAACGAAAGCTGCTCGGTTTCGCGCACGAAAGTGATCGCGTCCCCCGCCTTCCCGCAGCCGAAGCACTTGTAGAAGCCCTTGTCGGTGTCCACGTTGAACGAGGGGGTCTTCTCGTTGTGGAAGGGGCACAGCCCCTTCAGGCGGGTCCCGCCGGCCTTGCGCAGGGCCACCACCCGCGAGACGACGTCGCCCAGGTTGACGCGAAGCTTCACGTCGCGGAGACAGGTGGGTTTGATGACGGGCATGGACTGCGCGGGCCCGCCTGGCGGCACGGCCGCGCGAAGAAGAATCCACTTTCAACCGCGCAGCGGGGCTGTCAAGTTTGGGGACCTCTTCGTCCGGGCGGGCCAACCTTTGAGGAAACTTTGTCCGGCCGAAGGCGACATACTCCTTCCACATACCATGCGCATCCTCCCGCTCGCCGCCCTCGCAGCGTCCCTCCTGCCGATCGGGGCGCCTGTCTGCAGGGCGGACTTCACGCCCGACGTCCAGCGGGCGCCCGCCGAGCCGGTATGGCAGGCCCACCTGCCGACGTTTTCCGACGCCGACTACGCCGTCGCCGTCGAGAAGCTGATGGCGGCCTTCGAGAAGTCCAGGGGGCGCGCGATAGCGCCCGGCGCGAAGAAGAAGGTCGGCCTCAAGATCTACTCGGACTCGGGCCCGGGGATGGCGACCCCGGTGCCGCTCGTCAGGGGCGTCATCGCCGCCCTGCAGCGGCGCGGATACGCCAACAAGAACATCTTCCTGGTGGGGCTTAACCAGCTGCGCCTCAGGATGACCGGCTACCTGCCGTCGCTCGTGACGGGCGAGACCCCCTTCAAGGGCAACCCCGTCTACGTGCTCGAGTCCAACAGGTACTACGACCCCGTCTGGTTCTACGACAGCCAGCTTCCCGAGCGCTTCGACCCGATATTCGCCGCGCACCAGATCGAGGGCGTGCCGAACACCTCGACGAAGGACGAGGACCGCAAGAGCTTCCTGGCGACGCCGCTCTTCCTCGACACCGATTTCTGGATCAACCTGCCCGTCTTCACCGACCACCAGGTGCTGGGCGTCAACGGCGCGCTCGTGAACGCGACCCTCTGGAACGCCTCGAACACCGCCCGTTTCTTCCGCTCGCCCGCCACGGCCCCGGCGGCCGTCGCCGAGATGAGCGCGATTCCCGAGATCCGCCAGACATGGCTCTTCAACATCGCGAGCCTGGAGCACTACCAGTTCATCGGCGGCCCCTACTTCAACTCGCTGTACACCCGCTCGGAGCCCCTGGTCTGGCTCGGCGCCGACCCCGTGATGATCGACGCGCTCATGCGCGCGCGGATCAACCAGTGGCGAAGGAAGGAGGGGTTTGACCCGATTTCCGACGAGATCCGCACCCTCGAGTTCGCGGAGATGCTCGGCGTCGGCTCGACGGTGGTGAAGAGCGCGAAGATGATCGACGTGGACTAGCGGTCCGGCCGACACAAACGGCTTGTCTCGCCCGCGGCCCGTACGCACGCTTGCGGTCCCCCAATGACGCCGGCCGCATACCTACCGTTCGTGATCCAGGCCTTCCTCGCGGCGGCCCTGACCCTGTCCATCATCGGGCTGAGCGCGCTGGTGGGCCAGCGCGCGAAGCACACCCCGATAAAGGACTCGGCCTACGAGTGCGGCGTCCCGGGGGAGGGCGTCGTCCACACCCGCTTCTCGGTCAAGTTCTACGTCACAGCGCTCCTCTTCATGCTCTTCGACCTGGAGATCGTGATCCTCGTGCCGTGGGTCGTCATCTACCGAGAGTTCCTCCACCAGCGCATCCCCATCCTGGGGCCGATCCTTTTCTTCATCTTCGTCCTCGTCCTCGGCCTGGCCTACGAGATCAGGAAGGGCGCGCTCGAGTGGGAGCGCTGAGCGGCTGGTCCGGACATGCGGCTCGACAAGATCATCGCCCGGAGCCGCATCGTCGACCTGCGGAGCGTCACGCTTGAGGCGGCCCTGGCCGAGCTGCTTGACGTCTGCATCGCAAGGTTCCCCGACCTGAAGCGGGAGTCCATCCTCAAGGGCCTGCTGGCCCGCGAGAGCTCGATGACGACCTACCTCGGGCTCGGTGTCGCCCTGCCCCACGTCCGGGTCAAGACGTCGAGGCGCTACATCCTGGCGATCGGGCGCAGCCGGGCCGGGATTCGCCACCAGGGGGCGATGTCCGGCGAGCGCGTCCACCTGATCATCATGCTGATCGCGGGCGACTCGGCGCGCGACACCCTCCAGGTGCTGGCGTCGATCGGCAGGCTTGTCAGGGAGCGCGAGCTGGTGGACAGCTATGTCCACGCGCCCGACCTGGACACGCTCTACGAGCGGCTCCTGGGCGGGTTTGGCGGGATGCGCCCCATCCAGGCGCAGCAGAACCGGGTCAACCGGCTCATGTTCCGCCAGGCCGAGCACGTCGCCCGGGGGGCCGGCTGCAGCGCGACCATGATCTTCGGCGACACGTTCATCGGCGGGATCGAGCCGGGCGTCCTTGAACCCAAGGGCAAGACGATCCTGGTCACCCGCAACCCGATCGAGCCGGGCGACGACGGGAGCAAGTTCACCGACACGATACAGGTCCGCTCGTTCTCGAGCCAGCGCATGGCGCAGCTGCGCAGCGCGCTCCTGGTCGCCCTGACGCGCGGACTGATCTCCTTCAACGACAGGATCTGCTGCGTCGGGGGGATCACCGGGAGCAACCAGTTCGACACGATCGTGGTCGCCGAGATCGAGCGCGAGTTCCAGACGCTGCTGTCGGGGCCGTCCACGGACCTCCTCCCGGAGGACGTGAAGCCCGAGGTCCTCGAGAGGGTCCTGGCCGTCGCGACGGAGCTCGCGGTCGAGGGCAGGGAGGGCCGGCCCGTCGGCTGCCTCTTCGTCGTCGGCGACACGACGAAGGTCGAGGAGTTCACCAAGCCCCTCGTCCTGAATCCTTTTTACGGATACAAAGAGGAGGACCGCAACATCCTGAACCCGTTCATGGACGAGACGGTGAAGGAATTCTCGTCGATCGACGGCGCGTTCGTGATCCGGGGCGACGGGGTCGTCGAGGCGGCCGGGAGCCTCGTCCAGGCCACCGGCAACGCCCTCACGCTCCCGAGCGGCCTCGGCAGCCGGCACGCGGCCGCCGCGGCCATAAGCGTCGCGGCGAACTGCATCTCGATCGCCGTGTCCTCGAGCACGGGCCAGGTCACCCTCTTCCGCCGCGGCGTCATGCTCCCGCTGACGGAGAGGCGCCGATAGGCGCGCGTCCCGGGGCCGGTGCGGAACTTTGGTGTTGCGCGGATCGGCGGGCGGGTTTCTCCTGACCCTTCAACCACTTTGATCCCATGCAAGAAGTCGTAACACTGGAGTGCACCGAGGCCCGCAAGGAGGGCAAACCCGTTTCCCGCTACCTCACGAGGCGCAACAAGAAGACCGTGACGGAGCGCATCGAGAAGAAGAAATACAATCCCCACCTGAAGCGCCACACGCTTCACAAGGAGATCAAGTAGCGGGACTTCCGCCGGCGCCGCCTCAGGGCTGCTTCCCGCCGGAGGGCGAAAAGGGCGGGGAGGAGGGGCCGGAGAGCGTCTGGCGCCGCGCCGCGCGCCAGCCCTCGCGGTGCTTGCGGATCCAGTCCAGCAGCGCGCGCTCGAACCCGATGTCGTATCCCAAGCGCTCGGACTCCAGCCATTTATGCTTCAGTATTTCCTCCCGCTCGGCCAGGAACTCCTGATACAGGCTCGACTGCTTAACGAACTCGCGCGACGAACCGGTCACGGGCTCTTTGGTGGTGGAGGTCATGCGGCGCGTCCGACAAATTAAAGGATGTGAGCATCGGCACGCGACCTGTCAATGCCGACAATGTCTCCCAAATGTTACATTGGTCTTGACGCGTTCTTTTCAAGCGCGCCAAGGAGCGCCTCGGCGATCCCGCGGAAGACTCCCGCCGCCAGGCTCGAGGGATCGCCCACCGCGATCGGGATTCCCCTATCGCCTCCCTCGCGGATGGCGGGGACGAGGGGAACCTGGCCCAGAAGCACGGTGCCCAGCCTCCCCGCGGTCGCGATCCCGCCGCCCGAGCCGAAGAGCATGTGCTTCTGGCCCGAGGGGTCGACAAAGTGGCTCATGTTCTCCGCGACGCCAAGGAGCGGCACGTTGACCTTCTGGAACATGAGGCCGCCCTTGAGCGCCACCTGGGTGGCCGCGAGCTGCGGGGTCGTGACGATGACGGCGCCGTCCAGGGGGAGGGTCTGCACCAGCGAGAGCTGGGCGTCCCCGGTGCCGGGGGGCAGGTCGACCAGGAGCACGTCGAGCTCGCCCCATTTCACGTTTTGCACGAACTGCTGCACCGTCTTCATCACCATCGGGCCGCGCCAGACGACGGGGGTGTTCTCGTCCACCAGGAATCCCATGCTCATCACCTTGACGCCGTGCTTCTCCATCGGGAGCAGGACGGAGTCGGAGCCCTCGCCCTCGACCTCCGGCCGGCCCTGCAGGCCGATCATGAGGGGGACGCTGGGCCCGTAGATGTCGATGTCCATGAGCCCGACGCGGCCCGGCCGCCCGCGGGCCGTGAGCACCTGCGCGAGCGCGCACGCGAGGTTGACCGCAAAGGTGCTTTTCCCGACGCCCCCCTTTCCGGAGGCTATCGCGACCGAGCACCGGATGCCCTTGGGGGGCCCGGGCCTGCCGCCGGGAGCCCCGGCGGCAGGGGCCTGGGCCCGGGCCGCCTGGACGGAGAGTTCGACGACCGCCTGCTTGACGCCCTCGAGCGAGGCGAGGCTGCGCTCCACGTCGTCCTTGAGCTGCTTCGGCACCTTGGGGTCGTTCGTGGAGATCGCGAGGGCCACCCGCGCGACGCCGTCCTCGAACGCGATCGACTTGACCAGGCCGAACGAAACGATGTCCCGGCTGAAGCCGGGATATTTCACCATCCTGAGCCGCTCCCTGATGTCATCGGACGTCACGCAACAAATAAGAGTTGTTATGTGCCGCTTGCGCGCAAATAGAAATGCAGCATAAGCAACTGCAGCCATGCCGAGAACCCTCCCATATTTCCTGCTCGCACTCGCAATTTCCTCGCCCGCGTTCGCCGACCGCGACCTCGGCACCATCGAGGTCCAGGCGGACAACCGGACGATCCCGGTCAGGGTGTCGGGCGCCACTCCCGAGCTCAACGCCCTCGCGTTCCAGGCGTTCAACTCCCACGGCCGGTATCACGTCGTCGGAAGCGGGTTCCTGTTCGACATCCGGTTCTCCCCGGCGGGCGCCGGGCAGGTCCGCGTCGACATCACGCGGGGCTACACCGGCGCTCCCGTCGCGTCCGAGGTCGCGTCGGGAACGGGCACCCGCAGCGCGCTCCTGGCGGCGGCGGACATCGCGGTCGTGAAGACGAACGGTCTCGGGCTGCGGGGTTATTTCACATCGAGGCTGGTGTTCATCGGCACGCGCACGGGCCACAAGGAGGTCTACACCTCCGACCTGTTCTTCGGGGACGTGACGCAGGTCACCCGTGACAGCGCGATCGCTATGACGCCCCGCTGGTCCCCCGACGGGGAAAGGATCATCTACACGAGCTACTACAGGTCGGGCTTCCCCGACATCTTCCAGATCGACCTCGCGGGCTACCGGCGGACGACGTTTGTCAGCTTCAAGGGGACGAACAGCGGGGCCCACTTCAGCCCGGACGGCCGGCAGGTGGCGATGGTCCTGTCGGGCGAGGGTGAAACCGAGATCTACGTGAGCAACGCGTTCGGGCGCGGGGTCTCCCGGCGGACCCGTTCCGACGAGGTCAAGGCGTCGCCCTGCTGGTCCCCCGACGGCACGCGCCTGGTCTTCGCGATGGAGCCCGGACCCCAGCTCTACGTGATGCCGGCGGCGGGCGGGACGCCGCAGCGGGTCAGCTACGGAACGGGAAGCATCTACTGCGCCGAGCCGGACTGGAGCCGGACGGCGCCCGACAAGATCGCCTTCACGATGAGGGTGCCCGGCAACAGATACCAGATCGGCGTCCTCGAGCTGTCGAAGCACCAGGGCGGCCAGGTTTCCCACGCGGACTTTGACGGCATCGAGCCCTCCTGGCTCCCGGACGGCCGGCACCTCGTCTATACGGCGCGCGACGCGTCGACGAGCCGGGTGAGCATCCTCGACACGGAGATCGGCAAGAGCGTGCGCGTCAGCCCCTCGGCGTTCGGGCCCACCTTCCAGGCCAGCGTCTGGTCGCGCTGATTTACCCTGTCGCCGCGGCGAAGTTCGCCTCGGCCGCGTCCCAGTTGGCGACGTTCCACCATGCGGTGACGTAGTCCGGGCGGCGGTTCTGGTAATGGAGGTAGTAGGCGTGCTCCCAGACATCGAGGCCGATGACGGGCTTGCCCTCGATTCCCGCGACCGCCTTGCCCATCAGCGGGCTGTCCTGGTTCGCGGTGGAGCCGATCGCGAGCTTCTTGTCGCCCGTGACGTAGAGCCATGCCCAGCCGGAGCCGAAGCGCCCCGCGGCGGCCTTGGCGAACTCCTCCTTGAACTTGTCGAACGAGGTGAACGAGGAGGTGATCGCCGCGGCGAGCGCGCCCTTGGGGGCGCCGCCCTTGCCCGGCCCGAGGACCGTCCAGAAAAACGAGTGGTTGCTGTGCCCGCCGGCGTTGTTGCGGAGCCCGGCGCGGATCGCCTCGGGCACTTTGGACAGGTCGGCGATCAGGGCGTTGACGTCGAGCGCCGCGAGGGCGGGCTGGTCCGCCAGAAGCTTGTTGGCGTTCGTGACGTAGGCCTGGTGGTGCTTGCTGTAGTGGATCTCCATCGTCTTAGCGTCGATGTGGGGAGCCAGGGCATCGTATGCGTAGGGTAGTTTTGGAAGTTCGTAAGCCATGGCCCGAACCTTGCACTCAAGCGCAACATCGTCAACTGCCTTGGCCGGTTTTGACGCCCCGGGGCAGGGCCCGCCGGCCCGGTCAAGCCGAGCCCGGCCCGGCCCGCTTCAGCCGGAAGAACGCCTGGATCAGGTCCCTGCATTCGGCCTCCAGAGCGCCCCCAGCCGCGACCTCGAAATGATGGTTGGACCCGGCAAGCGCGTTCAGGTCGGCCGCACCCCCGAGGCAGCCCATCCTGGGGTCGGGCACGGCGAAGCAAACCCGCCTGACCCTCGACATCACCATTGCGCCCGAGCACATCGGGCAAGGCTCCTTGGTGACGTAGACCGTCGCGCCCTCGAGGCGCCAGTCGCCCAGCTTCGACGCCGCCTGGGTGAGCGCGAGCATCTCGGCGTGCGCGGTCGGGTCTTTGGACCCCTCGACCCGGTTGTGCGCGGCGCCGATGACCTCGCCGCCTGCCTCGACAACCGCACCGATCGGCACCTCGTCCTCGCGCCACGCATCGATCGCCTGGTTGTAGGCGAGGCTCATGTAGAACGCGTCGTCGCGAACGAGCTGCGACGGAAAGCGCTTCTCGTACGGGCAGTCGGAGGTCTTGGGCGGTTCCACGGCCAACCGGTCAATCGCAAATCGGCCTGGGGCGCAAATCCTCGGTGGAGCGCACCGTTGCGGCTTGCCGCGCCGCGCACTGCTGAGAAGCTAGGGCGATGCCCCAATATCTGAATGCCACCACCAAGGCCGTTCCCTTCGCCCGGGTGCTTGCGGCCGTCCTTGCCGCGGCCTCGCTGGCGGCGGCCGGATGCCTGCTGCAGGCGAGCTATTCCGCGAACGTCACCACGGCGGACGGCGTGCAGATCGAGGTCCCGCTGAGCCTGGGAAAGGCGGACATCGAGGACGGCGTCGTGAGCGTCAAGAATTTCCAGTTCACCCCCTGGAAGATCGAGAAGGGCAAGGGGCTCGCCTTCGCGTTCCAGCTGGAGTTCAAGGAGGGCGCCAAGCCCGTCTCGGTCGCGGTCGACGACATCACCGACCTGCCCATCCTGAGCGTCTACACCGACAATGCGCCGCTGCTCCTCAAGAAGACCATCTGGAGCGGGGTTTCGCCGGCGCACAGCGCGGCGGACGAATACGTGAAATGGATCATGACGCTCGACAACACCGTGAAGGTCTACCGGTTCACGGTGAAGCTGGCGGACGGGACGACCCACGTGCTCAGGTTCCCCATTTTCGTCCCCGCCAACATGAAGGGTTTCATGAGGGCGCAGCTCGGCGTCTAGGGCCGGCGGAAGGGGGCCGGGTCTCCCGGCGGCCCGGGGCCGCGCGAAGGAGGTAAATCCTTGACTCTGGGGAGCGTATCACGCCTTTAGACTGTTCTCCTGCAGCACCGCAAAAAACCAATCGATGACCCAAGCCCTCCCTCTGGCGCCCGCGTGAACCATGCCTGACAACGATGCGATTGAAGTCGAGGGCAAGGTGGTCGCCGTGCTTCCGGGCACGATGTTCAAGGTCGAGCTGCTGAAGAGCCCGGGCCACGTGGTCCTGGCGCACATCTCCGGCAAGCTGAGGAAGAATTTCATAAAGATCGCCGCCGGGGACACGGTCAAGATGGAGATGAGCCCGTACGACCTCGAGAAGGCGCGGATCACGTTCCGCATGAAGGAGCAGGGCGGATCGCCGGCCCCGCCGCCGCGCCGCCGCTACTGAGGCGGGCCGGGAGGCCCCATGCAGGCAAGCGCATTCGCGTCGGACATCGACGCCTATCTCGCGTACATCGACCTCGAGCGCGGGCTGTCGCGCAACACGCGCGAGAGCTACCGCCGCGACCTGGAGCAGTTTGCCGCGTTCGCCTCGGGGCGGGGCGCCGCCGACTGGCGGAGGGCCACGGCCGAGCAGGCGGGTGCGTGGGTCAGGTCGCTCAGCCGGCGAACCGCCGCCTCGAGCCAGGCCCGCAAGCTGACCGCGCTCAGGATGTTCGCGCGGTTCCTGGTCCGGGAGCGCCTGCGCCCCGATGATTTCACGGAGCTGCTCGCCGGTCCCAGGCTCGTGCGGCGGCTTCCCGAGTCCCTGTCGGAGGCCGAGGCCGGGCGGCTCCTCGCGTCGCCCTCGGGCGGCGACCCGGCCTCCCTGCGCGACCGCGCGCTCCTCGAGCTGTTCTACTCGAGCGGCCTGCGGGTGTCTGAGCTTGCGGCGCTGACGCTGCAACAGGTCGACAGCCTGGCCGGGTTTGCCCGGGTGTTCGGCAAGGGCTCGAAGGAGCGGGTCGTGCCCATCGGGGCGAGGGCCCGCGACGCCCTGGGCGCCTGGGTCGCGTCCGGCCGGCCCCACTACGTCAGGCCGAGGACCCGCAGCGAGCTCTTCCTCGGCAGCCGCGGGACGGGGCTTTCGAGGGTTTCGCTGTGGTCGATCGTGAAGAAGCACGCGAAGCGGGCCGGGATCACGAAGACCGTTAAGCCCCACCTCCTGCGCCACACCTTCGCCACGCATCTCCTGACGGGCGGGGCGGACCTGCGCGCCATCCAGGAAATGCTGGGCCATGCGAGCATTTCGACGACGCAGATCTACACTGCGGTGGAGGGCGGGCGGCTCCTCGACCAGCATGCCCGGTTCCATCCGAGGAACCGGGAGAAGCGGCCCGGGCCGGGGGCCAAAAACCCTTGACCGGTTGGCTATTCACGGCGTGATCGTCTTCCTTTACGATCCGTGAAGATCAAAGTCTTTGTCACCCCCAAGAGGAACGTCCTGGACCCCCAGGGGGCCGCCGTCGGCCACGCGCTTGAGAGCCTGGGGCTCGCCGGGCTCAAGGGGGCCCGGGTGGGCAAGGTGGTCGAGCTGGATGTCGAGGGCGCCGACACCCCGCAGTTCCGCGCGCAGCTGGACAGGCTCTGCCGGGACCTGCTGAGCAACCCGGTGATCGAGGACTACCACTACGAGATAGCCGGCACCTGACCAGCGGCACGATGAACATCGCCGTGCTGCAATTCCCCGGGTCAAATTGCGACCAGGACGCCTTCCAGCTCTTTGCCGGCGGCCTCGGGCTCCCGACGCGCTTCGTGTGGCACAAGGACACCCGCCTGGGAGAGGCGGACCTCGTGGTGCTCCCGGGGGGATTCGCCTACGGCGACTACCTGCGCTGCGGCGCAATCGCGCGCTTCTCGCCCGTCATGGCCGCGGTCGGCGAGTACGCCCGCAGGGGCGGGCTCGTCCTCGGGATCTGCAACGGATTCCAGATCCTCTGCGAGGCGGGGCTCCTGCCCGGCGCGCTGATCCGCAACAGCTCGCTCGAGTTCCGGTGCATGACGTGCGGGCTCGCCGTGGAGGACGCCGGGCCGGCCTTCAATCCCGGGACGCTCGGGGCGCGCATCCGGCTGCCGATTGGCCACGGCGAGGGAAACTACAGGATAGACGAGGCGGGGAGGGAGAGGCTCGCGGCCAACCGCCAGGTCATCCTGCGGTACGTGGACAATCCCAACGGCTCGCTGGACAACATCGCGGGCGTCCGCAACGAGGCGGGAAACGTGTTCGGGATGATGCCGCACCCCGACAGGGCCTTCGAGCGGTTTCACCCGAGCCGCGACGGCATCTCCGTGGCGCGGGCTATCCTCTCGGTCAGGCATCCCGACCTCGTTCGGAAGACGGCATGAAGCGTGCGGGGCTTCCGCCCAACCCGGACCCAGTCCTCAATCAGCCGATCACCCCGGAGCTGGTCAGGAAGCACGGCCTGCTGCCCGGGGAGATCGAGCAGGTTCGCGGGCACCTGGGGCGGGACCCGACGCTGACGGAGCTCGGGATCTTCTCCGTGATGTGGTCGGAGCACTGCTCGTACAAGAACACAAGGCCTCTCCTGAAGGGCTTCCCGACGGAGAAGGTCGGGGCGACCGCGGATTTCGGGCGCGTGCTCGTCAGGGCCGGGGAGGAGAACGCGGGGATAATCGACGTGGGTGACGGATGGGCGATCGCGTTCAAGATCGAGTCGCACAACCACCCGAGCGCGATCGAGCCGTTCGAGGGCGCGGCGACCGGCGTCGGCGGGATCATCCGAGACATCTTCACGATGGGGGCGCGGCCGGTCCTCCTCACGAACTCGCTGCGTTTCGGCGAGCTGGACTCCCCGGTCACGCGCCGCCTGCTCAGGGGGGTGGTCGCCGGGATCGCGCACTACGGCAACTGTGTCGGCGTTCCCACCGTCGGCGGGGACGTCTATTTCGACCGCTCGTACGAGGGCAACCCGCTGGTCAACGCGCTGTGCCTGGGGACGCTCCGCCACGACCAGATCCGCAAGGGGAGGGCCACGGGACTCGGCAATCCCGTCTATTACGTGGGCGCGGCCACGGGCCGGGACGGCCTGGGCGGGGCGGCGTTCGCGTCGAGGGAGCTGAGCGCCGAGAGCGCGGCGGACCGGCCGGCGGTCCAGAAGGGCGACCCGTTCATGGAGAAGCTCCTGATCGAGGCGTGCCTCGAGATGATGGCGGTGCCGGGCCTCGTCGTGGGCATCCAGGACATGGGGGCGGCCGGGCTCACCTGCTCGACGTGCGAGACCGCCAGCCGCGGCGGCGCGGGGATCGAGATCGAGCTTGACCGCGTGCCGCAGCGCGAGCCCGGCATGAATTCCTACGAGATCATGCTCTCCGAGTCGCAGGAGAGGATGCTCGTCATCGTCCAGGCGGGGCGCGAGAGGGAGATCGAGGACGTCTTCGCGAAATGGGACCTGCATGCGGCGCGCGTGGGCTCCGTGACCGACACGGGCCGGATGCTCGTCAGGCACCACGGGATCGACGTCGCGGATATCCCGGCCTCCGCCTTGACCGACGGCGCGCCCGTCTACCAGAGGGAGGCGACGAGGCCCGCGTACCTGGACGAGACGTCCCGCTGGACGCCGGCGGCCGCGGGGCTTCCCGACCTCGACCTCGCCGGCGTGCAGGCGGCCCTCCCGAGGCTCCTCTGGAACCCGACGATAGCCTCGAAGCGATGGATCTACCGCCAGTACGACCACATGGTGCAGCACGGGACCGTCGTCGAGCCGGGGAGCGACGCCGCCGTCGTGCGGCTGCGCCTGGGCGCCGGGGAGAAATTCATCGCGATAAGCAACGACTGCAACGGGAGGTACTGCTACCTGAACCCGCGGCGGGGCGCCATGATCGCGATGGTCGAGTGCCTCCGGAACCTCGTGTGCTCGGGCGCGACGCCGCTCGCGATGACCGACAACCTCAATTTCGGCAACCCCTACAAGCCGGAGAACTTCTACCAGCTGAAGGAGTGCGTGGCGGGGCTCGCCGAGGCGTGCCGCTTCTTTGACGTCCCGGTGGTGGGTGGCAACGTCTCGCTCTACAACGAGTCGCCCGAGGGCGCGATCGACCCGACGCCCACGGTCTCCGTGGTCGGATTCATCGAGGACGAGGCGCACATCACCCGCCAGTTCGTGCGGGTGGCGGGCGTGCGCCTGATACTCCTGGGCGGGGCCCCGACGGAGCTCGGCGGCAGCCAGTTCCTGGGGATCGTCCACCGAAAGAAGACGGGCGACGCTCCCGCCGTGGACTTTGCGGCCGAGAGGAGCCTGCAGGACCTGCTCCTCGGGCAGATCAGGGCCGGGAGGGTGGGGGCCGCGCACGACCTGAGCGAGGGAGGGCTCCTCGTGGCGGTCTGCGAGATGCTCTTCGGCCACGACAACCTGGGCGCGGCGCTCGACCTGTCCGCGCTGGAATCGGCGAGACAGGACGCGCTTCTCTTCGGCGAGAGCCAGGGGCGCGTCGTCATCTCCGTGGCGGGCGCCGACGTGCAGGCCGTGCTGGCCGCGGCCAGGGCGTCGGGCGTCCCCGCCGACCCTATAGGGGAAGTCACGGCGGGCGTGCGGTTTGCGGTGAGGACGGCGACGGCCTCGCACGAATGGTCCGTCCCCGGGTTGCGCGCGGGCTGGGAAACAAGCATAGAGACGGCCATGAAGCGTCCCGGACTCGGCTGAGGAAATGCCATGAGCGATTTCATGTCACACGAGTGCGGGGTCGCCCTGGTGCGGCTGCTCAAGCCCCTGTCCCACTACCAGGAGAAGTACGGGACCCCGCTCTGGGGCTTCACAAAGCTCTTTCTGCTGATGGAGAAGCAGCACAACCGCGGCCAGGACGGCGCCGGCGTCGCCTGCGTCAAGCTGGACGTGCCGCCGGGCGAGCCCTTCATGTACCGCGAGAGGAACGTGAAGAGCAACCCGCTCGACAGGATATTCAAGGCGCTCCTCGGCCAGTACAACGACAAGGTGGCGTCGGGGGCGATCCACCCGGAGTTCGCGGAGACGGTGAAGAAGCAGTTCGACTTCGGCGGCGAGCTCTTCCTCGGCCACCTGCGCTACGGCACGAGCGGGGGCTACAACCTGAGCGCCTGCCACCCCTATTTCAGGCGCAGCCCGTGGGCCACGCGCAACCTGGCCCTGTGCGGCAACTTCAACCTCACCAACACGGCCGAGCTCAACCAGTCGCTGATCGCAAAGGGCCAGCATCCCGTGTTCGCGACGGACACGCAGGCGATCCTGGAGAAGATCGGCTTCTTCCTCGATGAGGAGCACGAGGACATCTACCGGTACCTGCGGTCCCGCAACATGGCCGGCGAGGAGCTGTCCCGCAGGATCAGCGAGGACCTGGACCTGGTGAGGGTCCTGACGCGGGCCTCGCAGAGGTGGGACGGCGGGTACGTGCTGTGCGGCCTCGTCGGGAACGGGGACGCCTTCGTCGCGCGCGACCCCTCGGGAATCCGCCCGTGCCATTGGTTCCAGAACGACGAGGTCGTCGCCTTCGCCTCCGAGAGGGCGCCCCTCATGACGGTGTTCGACCTCGCCGTCGGCGACGTCAAGGAGGTCAAGCCGGGGCACGCGGTCGTGATCAAGAGGCGCGGGACGGTTTCCGAGCAGGCGTTCGTGCCGGCGCTCCCCAGGGCGTCCTGCTCGTTCGAGCGGATCTATTTCTCGCGGGGCAACGACGTCGACATCTACCGGGAGCGCCAGGCGCTCGGGGGCAGGCTGGCCGGCCAGGTGCTCAAGGCCATCGACCGCAACTGGGCGGACACGGTGTTCGGGTTCATCCCCAACACGGCCGAGGTGGCGTACTACGGGCTCATGTCGGCGCTGCGGACGCTGCGCCGCGACGAGGTCAAGGCGGCCATACTCAAGGCGAGCCGCGAGGGAGGGCTCACGGAGGCGCTGCTCGACGACCTCATCCTGCGCAACTGGCCGCGCGGCGAGAAGGTCGTGAGCAAGGACATCAAGATCCGCACGTTCATCGGGCAGGAGTCCATGAGGAACCAGCTCGCAAGCCACGTGTACGACATCACGTACGGGTCGCTTCGGGCCGGCGTGGACAGCCTGGTCTGCGTGGACGACTCGATTGTCCGCGGGACCACGCTGCGCCGCTCCATCCTGAGGATTCTCACGCGGCTCAACCCGAGGAAGATCGTGATCGTCTCGACCGCCCCCCAGATCCGCTACCCCGACTGCTATGGCATCGACATGTCGGAGATCGGGAAGTTCGTCGCGTTCGAGGCGGCGGTGGACCTCCTCAAGGAGAGCGGCCGAACCGAGCTGCTCGGGGAGGTCTACAGGGCGTGCCGCGAGGAGGTGGAGCGGAAGGGGACGGTCAACCAGGTGCGCAGGCTCTACGAGCCGTTCACGGCGGAGGAGATATCCGCGCGCGTGTCGAAGCTGGTGCGGCCCCCGCGCTCCGAGTGGCACGGCGAGATCGAGATCATATTCCAGACGATCGAGAACCTGCACGCGGCCGTTCCCAACCACACCGGCGACTGGTACTTCACGGGCCACTACCCGACCGACGGGGGATACCGCGTGGTGAACAAGGCCTACGTGAACTATTACGAGAAGTACGAGGGCCGGTCGTACTGACGCCGCGCCATGTCGCTTTCCTACGAGTCCTCCGGAGTCCGGTACGGCCCCCTTGATTCATTCAAGCGGGCGTGCCAGAAGGCCGCGCGGACGACGACCGACCTGCTGGCCGGCCACGGCTTCAGCGAGCCCGCGGGCGCGAGGGGCGAGAGCGCCTTCCTCCTGGAGGCCGACGACCATTTCCTCGCGCATGTCGAGGAGGGCCTCGGGACGAAGAACCTCGTGGCGGACGCGGTTCAGGCCGAGACCGGGCGGTGCCACTACAGGGCGATCGGAATCGACACGGTGGCGACGATCGCGAACGACCTGGTCACGAGCGGGGCCCTCCCGATCGCCGTCGCGATGCATGCGGCGGTAGGGGACTCGGACTGGTTCGCCGACGAGCGCAGGGCGCAGGAGCTGGTCAAGGGCTTCGCCGAGGGCTGCCGCGCGGCGGGGGCCGTGTGGGGAGGGGGGGAGACTCCCGCGCTCAGGGGAATGATCGAGCCGGGAACGATCGTCCTCGCCGGGTCCGCGGTCGGCAGGATTTCACCGAAGTCGCTCCGGATAACGGGCGACGTCGAGGACGGGGACGCGATCGTGTTCCTCGCATCCTCCGGCGTGCAGACGAACGGGCTCACGCTCTGCAGGAAGATAGCGGAGAATCTCCCGGAGCGGTACGCCACGCGCATCGACGGGGGCGCGACCCTGGGCGAGGCGCTCCTGGAGCCGTCGACCCTGTACGTCGCCTTCGTGAGGGAATGCCAGCGCCGGGCGATCCACCTCAGGTACGCCGCCCACGTGACGGGCCACGGCTGGCGCAAGCTGATGAGGCTGGAGGAGCCTTTTGTCTACGAGATCACGTCCCCGCGCCCCCATCCCGCGATCTTCCGCTTCCTCATGGAGGCCGGGCCAGTCGCCCCGAGGGAGGCCTACGCGACCTTCAACATGGGGATCGGGTTCGCGGTTTACGTGGCGCCCGGCGCGGCTGAAGCCGCGCTCGGGGCCGCGCGATCGACCGGCCACGATGCATGGATCGCCGGAAAGGTGCGCGCGGACCAGGGCCGGAAGGCGGTTTCGATCCCGTCGCTCGGCCTGGAATTCGAGGGGGACACGCTGCAGGTGAGGTGATCCCACCGGTTTGCGTTGTGACGGCGGAATGGCAAACCGGTGGCGGACCGGGAAATCTTGGGGCCTGTTTGCGCTTTGGCGTTGCACTTGCTATGCTTTCGATGAGTCCGTGGGGCCGATTGTACCCAGGGTAATTCAACGTCACATAATGAAAAAGACCACCAAGACCGTAAAGACGCCCGCCCCGGCGACCAAGCTCACTGCGCCCGCCCCGGCGCGCAAGTCCACCGTCGCGCCAAAGATCCGGAGATCGGCTGCGACGTCGCAGGCCGCGCCCGCGATCCTGGCCAAGCCAAAGGCGGCCGGAGTGTCCATCAAGGCGAAGATCGACGTCGGGTTCGGCAACGCCCTTTTCATCCGGGGCAGCGGCGCGGGCCTGACGTGGGGCAAGGGAGCGCCGCTCACCTGCGTCGCGAACGACGCGTGGAGCATCGCGCTTCCGGCCGACAGCCCGTTCGGCTTCAAATTCCTCCTGAATGACGAGAAGTGGTCCACCGGCCGCGACTACCTTGCCGGCCCGGGGGACACGGTGACCGTCACCCCCTCCTTCTGACGGGCGCGGACGTTCGGTCCGGATTGATCTCGGCAAGGCGCCCGCCCAGCTTGCGCGCCGCCTCGTCGCGGTCGTCCATTTCGTCCGCCGCGACCTCGATGATCCGCACGTGGACGCGCGAGAAGGGCTTTGGAAGGTGGAATCCATCCCAGCTCGCCATCCTCCAGGACGACTCGAAGTCGATCCCCGCCAGCACGACCCGCGAATGCGCGCGGCGCGCGACCGTCAGGGCGCCGGGCTTCATCTCATACACCGGCCCGCGCGGGCCGTCCGGCGTGATGCCGGCGTCGCTGCCGGAGCGGAGCTCCTCGATGAGCGCGGCCGCGCCCTCGCGCCCAAGCCTGCTTGACGACCCCCGGATCACCTTGACGCCGGAGGCCGAATAGAAGGCGCTCAGCCAGCCGCCGTCGCGGCTCGCGCTGATCAGGCCGCACATGGGATGGCCGCCCCGGAACCGCCGCGCAAGCTCTGCGGCGATGAAGAGCCTGTTGTGCCAGAGTATGAATATGGTGGGCTGCCCCTGGAGGGCCACCACCCGGCGGTCCTCCTCGGGGATCGAGACCCTCAGCGTCATCGCCCAAAGCCGGACGGCTGCCGCCAGGGGCCAGACTGCGGCGCGCCGCCATCGGGCAAGCCGGTTCGTGGGTCTTTCAGGGGGTGAATTCAGCGTCGCTCTTGTCTCGCATATGGCGCGTCCCTGTCGAGCCGCATTGACGAGCCCGGCTTTTGCGTGCACCGAACGAGGCATGCTGGCACCGTGCCCCCATCTGCCGACGCCCCGTCCCGGGCTCGACTGGCGCATGCTCAACGCCTTCGGCGAGGGCAACCGCGGCGCGCGCTTCTATCACGCCTGCCTGGAGTACGCGAATTCGCTCTGGCAGCGGAGGCTTGCGGCGCGCGCCATCCTCTGCCTCGACAGGGCGATGGGCGCGGACCTCAAGGGGGACGAGCACGTGCTCTCGGAATGGCCGGTGCCCTATGCGGCCATGGTCTGGTTCATGAGGCACGCTCCCCGCGGCGTGTTCATCGGCAATCCCCGGGTGCATTTTCAGCATTATGCCGACCGGATGAACGGGCCGCGCAAGGAACAGCGGCAGTGGAGGGCCTGGGCGTGCTGGGCGCTTGCGAGGCGGGTCATGCCGGATATGCCGGGCGACCCCAGGCACCGGGTGGACGAGCCCACCCTGAAGCACATCGAGGCGCAGCTGCACAGGCACGGACTCCCGGGAGAGGCCGCCCGGTGGAGTTCGGAATTGAAGCACCCTCACAGGTGAGGGAGCTTCTCCGAAATTAAGATGGCGTCCCCGGCGAGACTCGAACTCGCGGCCATCTGATTAGAAATCAGATGCTCTATCCAGCTGAGCTACGGGGACGTAGGCCCAGCCTGCCGGATCCGGCCGGCCTTTCAATCCGTCTTTTCCACCGTGCGTCCTTGTGAGACCGGCTGGAACTTTCCGGCGCCGGTGGACGTTCGAGGACCCTGCTGCAGCAACTCAAAAAGCCCCGGGGCATCATCGCCCAGCGATGTTCAGATGCGCCGCCGGCTCGGGAAGCGCGGGCGATCGGAATCCTAGAAGAGACTCACTTCGACTTCAATTCGCCGGCCCCCGACTGTGGGCGCCCGACGATTTCGAGTGCGACGTCACCTCCACCCTTGGGATTCTTCTTAGACTTTAGATCCTTGAATGTGACACTGGGTTTCGCCGTGGCTTTTTTTTGTGATGGCATTCTGTTTGTTTTTGTTGGGTGACGTTTCGATTGAGCGCCGTTTCTCGGTTAACGATTCGGCGAAAGGCAATGAACTGAAATCCAGCCATCCCTAAAGGGACGGGGTCCAGGGCTAAGCTAGGATGAGCGCGGGCCGGGGGCACCCGCTCGGCGAAGGCAACGCGGCATTTTGGGCCGCAATCACCTTGGGGCCTCCAAATCGACGGCTAGCCGCCCAAGCCTGCCTGAAATAGGTTGGGGCTGGAGCTATTGGTTGATTTCGTGACTACGATACTACTAATCGATGGAGTCTTGCTGCCACCGCCGCCGGACGAGCCAGCGGTGTTGTTGAGGGCCGCGATTAGCGACGGGTCATTTATCAGGACAGGCGATCCGCCCTTTGGATTCATCTTTGCCGTCAGGTCTCTGAATTTGCCGTGAGAAGCCGGGTCCGCCTGTTTCTTTGGTGCACTCATGATTTTGAATTACTGACGTTGTGTTTGCTGGACTTAAAGGGATTGGGAACTCTGGTTGCGCACTTAGATTGACGGCTGGACTCCCGAATCGTCTCAGCGCTTGATTCGAAGGGTCAAGGTATTTATGCAAATGAGTAATATAATACATAAACAATTGTTTGGTATGGATATGGATGCTAATTTTAGGCCTCATTCATCCTAAAACCGGTTCCGGAGAGGCAGTGCAGCGACTTTTTTTTGGCCACGATTTCAATGCCGGCGAGAAATTTGTAGAGCGCGGCATTGGCGGTTTCGGAGCGGACGTCGCGCATCGGCCGGTCTTTCGGAAATCGGTTTCAGTCTGGTTTCGGTTCGACCGTGGAGCCGCGCGCTAAACCAGATCCATCAGGAGCTTCCGGGGATGGGAAACTCGGTATCGACCGTAGCAGGCCGCGGTGCCCGCATAGGCGCCTGCGGCAAAGTTCGGTTTGACGCGCCCGTTCGATCCAGATCTTGGATCTCTTCCCGGAACTGGATTTTACATTTCGCGGGTCATCGTCCAAGCCTCAGGCGACGGCCATGATCAAGATGCCAATTGCGATGGCCGCCGCCGCAAGAATGCGCCGGCTGCTTTCGGCCTCCTTGAGCCGGCGAGCGCCGATGAAGGCGCCGATCACTATGCTGACTTCGCGAACCGGGGCGATGTAGCTTACCGGTGTCACGGCAAGCGCAGTGAGGACCAGAATGTAGGATAAGGAGGAGAGGCCCGCGACAGCCGTCGCGTCGAGCCGGTGCACGCGCCATTGGCGCATGATCTCAGGCCGGCGGCCTGCCGCGAAAGGCGCGAGAAGCACGACACCCGTCGCCGTGGTGCCCGCGTCATAGAGGAGCGGCGCAATTGCGAGCGAGGCGACGCCTCGTCTGTCCCACACCGTGTACGCCGCAATGAAGAAGCCGGTGGCAACGCCGTACCCGACCGCGATGCGCTTGTGCGCGGCATCCTGCCTCAGGAGCGCCGGGCCCCCGGCCAGAAGGAAAATACTCGCCACGATGATCAGAACTCCGCAGATCGCGGCCGGCGTCGGCCTCTCGCCGAGCAGGCAGACAGCGGCGACAGTCGCAAGGAGGGGGCCTGTCCCCCGCGAAAGCGGATAAATGAGCGAAAAATCCCCCGTCTTGTAGCTTCGCTGGAGAAAAAGCGCATATGCGGTCTTAAGCGCGCCGCTGCCGATTATCCAGAGAACGGCTGATGGCGGCAGGACCGGATGGCGCCACAGCCAGTAGCCGATGACGACAGGCGCATACAGGACCAGGTTTACCACGCCGACAAGGAAGACGAACGCCAGCCCGCCGCCCCCCCGCTTCGCAAAGAGATTCCATGTCGCATGCAGCACGGCGGCCGCGAGAACCAATGAGAGGGCAAAAAGGCTCATGTGGGTCGCATCAATTGTCCGCGTGGGGACGCCTGCGCACAAGCCAGTGCGGGCAAGCGCATCGCATCAGGAAATGGAGAGTCGGCGCGTCTGGTTCAGGGACAGCGCCAATCTTAACGCCTCGTGGCCGGCGTTCCTACCCGTAACGATCGAGCTCGATATTCCAGGAACGTCCAAGCTGCTCTACTTCAATGCGGACGTGGGTCACGGTTCCTGCCTGCGACGCATGCCTTCGGAGTGGCGCCTCGGAGGCCATCCGAATGGCATCTGAGTTTTCCGCGAGCCCATCAAATTTTTTGTGGGGACAGGGCGCCTTCAAAATTCGTTATGTTGCTGTGGCTAATCGTCTTATTGGCTCCACGTCGCGCCTTTTGGGACAACCGGGCAGCTTCCTCGCGCCTTCCATGAGGAGATCAAGGGGCCGCTGAAGCCGAAGATTGGGCGCTTTAGTTTCGGCGATGCTCCGTGCCCCACAAATGGTTTTATCGATCCCGTTTTGAGCCGTTTTGAGAGTCCAGAACGCTTTCTGATGACCTTTAAGGGAGATTTACCGTTTTCATACTATCCGCATCTCATTAATGGATAATAATTAAAGAGACAATTTTTGGGCCTAGTGGGGGGTTATACTCATTCAGGCGTGTTTAACTTTCCATATCGTTGAATGCCTCATCTAATGACCTCAGTTGCACAAGCAGCTCAAAACAAATAAATAACTAGCAGCATAACTAGGCAGTCACAAAGCATCGGATCCACAAATGAAAATCATTAACAATAACACCAAGGGCTTCACCCTTGTCGAAATCATGATCGTTGTCGTCATCATCGGCCTCCTGGCCGCCATGGCGATTCCTGCGTTCCAAAAGGTCCGCAGAAACTCCCAGGACAAAGCCGTCCTGAACAACGCCCGCCAGCTCTCGGCCGGCGCTGACCAGTATTACCTCGAGAACGGTGTCTCTTGCGTAACCCTGTCTGACTTGATCGGGCCCACGTCATACGTGAAGGCGCTGAACTCAGTCGCGAACGAAACGTACCCCTTGGGCTTCACCCAGGGTATCACGATCACGATTCAGTCGGTTGCCGGCACGCGCACGATAACGTACGCCCCGTAATCGCATTCTGGTCGATATCTCCAGAATCAAGGCCGCCCGCGTAAAGCGGGCGGCTTTTTTGCGTCCCGAATGCAAAGGGATTCGGAGGTACCGCCGGGGCGCTGGCACCCGCCAGGCCGTGAGGCGTGGAAATCTGCCTGGGCTTCGAGGAATTCCCTCTTGACCGGCGCAATGGTCCAAGGGAGCTTAACCCTTCAATCCCTCATGGGGTGGTAGCTCAGTTGGTTAGAGCGTCTGCCTGTCACGCAGAAGGTCGCGGGTTCGAGTCCCGTCCATCCCGCCAATTTCTCCCTCTGAGGGCGAACCCGCGGGTCTACTCCAAAGCCCCAAAAGACAAATGCCGGCTTCCGCTTCCCGTCGCCGTTGCCCTTGGCCCACCAAAAGCCTCGATATCGAATACCACGACAAGGAGTGGGGAAGGCCGCACCATGACGACCGGGCTCTGTTCGAGCTTTTGATTTTGGAGGGCGCTCAGGCCGGGCTCAGTTGGACAACTATCCTCGCCAAGCGGGAGAATTACCGGAAGGCGTTTGATGATTTCGATGCGAAGAGAATCGCGAAATACGGCGCCAGGAAAACGGCTAGGCTCCTGGCCGACTCGGGCATCGTGCGCAACCGGCTGAAGATCGCGGCGACGATCCAGAACGCAAAGTCGTTCCTGGCTGTTCAGAAGGAATTCGGGAGCTTTGACCGGTATCTGTGGTCGTTTGTCGGCGGAACACCCAAGGTCAATCGTCGTCGCGGACGCGGCGACGTGCCGGCGCGCACGGAGGAATCCGACGCGATGAGCAAGGACCTGAAGGCGAGAGGATTCAAATTTGTGGGAACGACGATCTGCTATGCCTTCATGCAGGCGACAGGGATGGTGAACGACCACTTGGCGACCTGCTTCCGCCACGCGGAATGCGCGATGCTCAGGTGAACGCCGGAGGAGTATTCACGTTACGCTCGGCCTGGATCTCCCGCCCTGGAGTGGAGAGGCCGCGTAGTTTGATCCCGTGCAGAAAGAGGAGCCACTGAATGGCTCCGGATTGGCGTGTTAAGGAACGCCTAAGGCAGGTTTTCGACAAAAATGACGGGGTCGAGTCCCGTCGATCCCGCCATGAAATCACAGATCCTGCAGCGTATTGGGATGAAACGAATGCCAGCTGTGCCAGAATTCCTGGTGTGCACTCAGGCGCTCCAGATGCCGCGTCGGCGCAGCCAGGTCCCGTCCAGAAAAATCATATTCCCGCCCGTTGGCTGAGAGGGTTTCGCCATCTAGGGTGAAGACCCATCCGGCGTTTGGGCGCTCAAACGCGACAAAGCTGTTCCGATCGGCCGCCAGGACGAGCACGACCGGGGTCCCTCCGATTTGATCGTTGATGACGCGCCGAGCCCTCAGGCGATTCCAATCGTATGCCTTGCTTAGGGGCCCGACCTGAATTCCGACGACCCAGGATTTATCCCTCCAGGATGCGGTATCCGTCCGGGTCAGCTCGCCCTCGCTCTTGCCGCGCTCGAATTTCCCGTCGGGATCGTAATTTTCCCTCGACGCCTCGTCAGGCTGCATCACGAGGGAGGCTGGGTGTAGCTCGAACCACTTGCGGAGGGTGGTCTGGGAGGAGCCCATTTCGGGCAGCTCTGCCCCCCTCAATGGTCCGGCAACGGCTTCGCCGGTCGCCTGCCTCCACCAGCTATGGGTGGTGGCATCCTCAAACATGGCGTTGAAGTGGTCCATCCCGACCAGCCGGAATTTTTCGGGCCGTCCGCCGACTATCGGCTCATAGACGCGGCCGGTCCGGCACACGCTGCAGTACGTCACAATCACGGGCTTTCCGCCGATGGTATCCTGCACCTGATGGTGGTAGACCAGAAACCTGATCGGGTAGGCCTTGGCCTCCCCGTTCTGCTCGATGCCGATGACAACGACTGCTTCACTGACAGCGCTTCCCCAGCGCGAGCTGAGCGTGAGCTTCTGCGGCTGCCGGAAGATTCTCTCGGCGGTCATCTGGAAATTGAAGAACCAGGCAACGGTCATCGCAGCGAGCGTGGCGATGGTCGGCCGCCATTTGCGTCCCGAATGAAACGCCGTGGATGTTCCGGAAACGATCGCGAGGATGAATACGGATCTGAAGATCCATCGATAGGTGTGCAGGAAATAGGCTGCGCCAATGCTCTCCATGCGCTGACTCCCGGGCATGGGCATTATGAAATACACATTCAGAACCTCAAACAGGGCGAGACCAGCCAGGCCCAGGTAGAAAATTCGGGCCATCCGGCTTGCTGTCTTATTTCGGCCGAGCGCCGGCGAATCGGCATCGATTCTCGGGTCCCCGGCCGTCACTTCGGGGCGGGCGTTCACGCGAGTCTTGCGTCTGGGCGGGATGGAGTCGAGGCGCCCGAGGGGACGATGCTGTCTGCTGGAGTCATGGCGAATGGGGATGGGATCATGCAGGTATCCGAATGTGCCGGTTTACGAGGTGCAGGTGCGGCGGAACCTCCCGAGGACATCACGAGGGGACGGGCTTCGTCAGTTCCAGATTGGCATTTGCGTAGCCCATTCGCGCGACATGCGCGCCGCGGGTCCGGTAGAGCTCCATGTCCCTGTGCGCCCAGGTATCCAGTCCGTCCACATAGCGGTTGTACATGCAGAAGGCGGCCGCGATCAGGACGGTGTCATGGATCTCCAGGTCCGTTGCGCCTTCCCCTCGCGCCCTCTCGACCGCGTCCGCCGTCACGTTTTTCCCCCCTCTCTGGACAAGCGCGGCGATTGCTAGGAGAGCCTTGAGCTTTTCAGAGATCGGCGCGTTCTCGTATTCGCGCTTTACCCTTAGAACGAGATCATCGTTGCCGTCCAGATGGGCGGCAGCGACGGCCCCATGCGTCGTCTGGCAGTAGAAGCAGTCGTTCAGCGAGGAGACAAATGTCGCGATAAGCTCCCTCTCCCCAGGAGAGATCCCCTCGGAGCTGCGCAAGAGCACGTCGACAAGGGCGTTCAGGGGGCCGACGACTTCCGGGCGAAAGGCCATCAACCCCCGAATCCCTGGCAGCTTTTCCGGTACTTGAATATGTGGCATGAGGGATCTGTTGGATTATTACATTGATCGAGCTGCTGCTGGCGCGGAAAGGCGATCGAATCTCGACCCGCTGCCGGAAGAGGAAGCGGGCCAGAAACGGGGCAACAGTGGCGAAACGTTTCCGGTTGAGAATTATTTTGGGGCCAAGAGCCGCAAAATAGGGGCGGCAAACTCATTCTTGCATCCCTCTGGCAAAAAGTGACTCCTTCCTGCGAGGTCCGCGGAATGGAGGATTACGGCGACCCAGCGACCCTTGGCCTACCGGGGCGTAATTGGAGGGCCGCCCCGGGCTGGCGGTGGGGGTGAATTCCTAGGGGAGGGGTATGGACCTGAAGCTACAGCCTTGACCGATCCCGTCGAACCGCAAGTCACGCGTCCGCCGGGACGCCGCCGCGCCGCGGCCGAATAGGGTTTTCACCCTATAGCCCGGGCATGCTTTTGGGCCCATCCTCGACCGGGGGCCAATCTTCCGCGATAGCGCGGGATCATTGGGGGAACACACGCGTCCATCCGAAACGAAAACCATGAAAGCGGCTCACGTTCAATTCCAAGGAACTCACGGCATTCTTGGCCATGGGGCCGTGCCGCGCACCCGCTGACCGTGGCCCGAATCCTCCTCATAGACGACGACGTCGACGTCCGCGACATGCTGCGCGTGTCGTTGACCCACCTCGGCCACACCGTGGTCGAGGCGGCCAATGGCAGGGAGGGGCTTGAGTTGTTCCAGCAATCCGAATTCGACCTCCTGATCACGGACATCGTGATGCCGGAGAAGGAAGGCCTCGAGGTCCTGATGGAAGTCCGCAAGAAGCGGCCTCCCGTTAAGATCATAGCGATCTCCGGGGGAAGCCGCCAGAGCTCGGTGGACTATCTCCAGATGGCCAGGTTCATGGGGGCGGGGAGAGTGCTCACGAAGCCTTTCTCCCACAAGGAGCTGGTTGCGGCGATCGAAGAACTGATGGGTGGCGACGCATCGCCGGCTCCGTCCCCCGTCGCCGGTTAGGGTTGCCCGTCCTAGACCCGCAGGCGTTTCGGGCCGCTGACGCTGGGGTTTCCGCGCTCGTAGAAGCGAAGGAGGCGGTGCGCTTCCTTTGTGAGGCCGATGCGCACGCTCCTGCCGACGGGGATCGGCCCTGTTTCCTTCGAGTAAGCGGCCAGCCAGATCGGCCCGGGCGCGCACAGATCAAGCCCGTCCAGCTGCCGGTCGACGCCGAGGGCGGTTGCCAGGCAGCCCGGTCCGGACGCCAGCCTGTGCAACGGCGGGTCGGGCCTGCGGCGCCGCATCAGCTCGATGCCTTCCAGCGGCTCGAGCGCCCGCAGCAGGACTCCCCCGCCGACTCCCTCGACCTCGCCCGACACGTTGACCGAGAACCAGCTGCCATAGACAAAGTAGACGTAGGCGTGCCCCCGCTCGAGGAACAACGACCGGTTGCGCGGCGTCATTCCGCGATGGGAATGCGCGGCCGCGTCGCCCACCACGTAGGCTTCCGATTCGACGATGCGCCCGCTCATGCGGCCTTCCGGCGTGTCCCGGACCAGGATCTTTCCGATGAGGAAGCGCGCGAGCGCGGCCGTGTTGACGGGCAGCTCGGAGCGGCGAAGCCGGCGGAGTCGGTGCATGCCCCCGGCCAGACGCCTAGGATCCCGCGAAAACGGATCTCACTGCTGGGGGGTGTGGTCGATGCCCTTGCTGGCCAGGTAGCCGGCATGGCTGATGCCAAGCGCATAGACCACGCCGTCGGAAAGGACCGGAAGGCTGCTGAGGTCCTGCACCGGCGCCCTCAGGTTGCGAAAGACCAGGATCAGGTACGCGAGGGCGGCGATGACGGTGAAGAAGAACATCTGCACCTTGGCCATGTCGATGTGCATGGTGTTCCCGAGCTCGTCGCCCTGGAACATGTCCGTCAGGCGCGCATCGTCGATGTTCGAGTTGGCGTAGAGCGTGCCCTGGCGGTTGTTTTCGACCTCCTCGGGCGAGTCGCCGGAAACCTGGGCAGTCTTGGCCGCCACCGTCGAATCGGGCGTCTGGTCCTTCTTTGTCCCCAGTATCAGCGGCGAGGCCACGAAGGACGTGGCGCTGATCCCCATCAGTATGAGCAGGTGCGGGTCGATGGTGATGTTGAGCGGGTCGAGCTCGGACTTTGGGTCGATCGCGCCGAACCCCGCCGCCTTGATGCGCACCAGGGCGTAGGAGAAGTACGAGGCGATCACCACGATCGTCCAGACCGCCATCTGGAAGCGGGAAAGGCTCATGACGTTCTGCTCGTTGATCAGGGCTCCCAGGGGCTTGGCGACGATGGCGCGGCCGAGGACGACCAGGACGCCCGCAAGCGAGGCCGTGATGACGATCAGATTAAGGCCGCCCGGCAGGCAGAGACCGGAGGCGACAATCAGGGCCAGCAGGATGAACATCCACGCGGTGGCGGCTCCCGATTTCGGCCGAAGCGGCGGACCCGGCCGCGCTGCGGACCGGTCGCTGAGAACGGTGGCCGCGTCGCGGCCGATGACGGGTTTCAGATCCATGGGGTGTCCTTGTTTTCTAGCTTCCTTGTTTTGCCACTATCGTGTGGGAACCGGTTTGGTCCTTCCAGGTGAACTGGACGGTGCGGGGGATCCGCGCCAACCACGCGGGAGTGGTGCTCGCCGCTAGGATAAGCATGCTGGCGAAAATCCTGCTGCCGTAGCCCTGGGCCGCCAGCTCGCTGAATTCGGAGACGCAGGAGGGGAAAACAACATGGAAATCGCCCGCGCGCGACTGCAGAAGCGAGAAGCAGCGCGGGACCTGGTTCGCCACCGCGTCCTGGAGATCCTCCTGGGAGGCCTCCGAGACAACCTCCTGGGCCGTCCAGGCGACGCCCGCGCCCCCCTCCGACGAGGCCAGCCCGGCGGAGACGCTTGTGCCCATCCCCCCGAGGACGTTTCCGCAGAGCCTGGCCACCGTGTCGTCCGAGAGATTCTGGGTCGCCAGGAAATCGGCGAAGACCTGCGCATAGGCCTGTGTGCGGATGTCGACATTCGCGCGCTCGGGATAGGCGGCGAAGAAGGGCAGCGCGCGGGCCATGGCATAGGGGGCGTTCGTCTGCAGGAAATCGGGCCTGGTCAGGGTCGGCAGCAGCTGGCGCAGAACGGCGTCGGAGATCGACAGGCTCACGAGCGCGTCGCCCGTGGCGCCCAGCGGGAGCCCGGCGGCGACGAACGACTGGGAGGCGGCGGCCACGTCGTCCGAGTCGAGCGCGCCTATGACCGCGCCGTGGTCGGCCACCGCCTCGTAGATGCTCTGGTAGCTGCAGCCCTTCCACGAGAAGGCCAGGGAAAGCCTGGCCTGGAAGTCGCTGGCGTCGGGGGCCGCCAGCGGCGCCGTGGTCGAGGCATCCAGCTCGACATAGTTCTCCTGCGACGAGTCCAGCCACGACGCATCGTACGCCCGTTTCCCGAGGAATGAGTACTGCCTGAGCGCGCCGCCGTCGTTTCCGTCGCTGTCGAGCTCGACGAACTTGAGCGTCAGCGAGTCCCATCCCTTCAGGAAGGTGTAGCCTGCTATCCCGAAGGAGAATCCGTAGCCGACGTCGATCTCCTGGGTGTCCTGCCCGAGGAACCGAGAGAACACGACGCCATCGGCCTCGCCGGCGTCCATCAGGCGGGCGAGGTTCAGGCGGAGTATGTCGGCGTGGTACTTGGGCAACGCCGCGTCCGGAACGGTGAACTGCGCGGCGAGCGACTGGCTCGTGAGGCGCTGCCAGGAATAGGTGAACTGCGCGCACACCACCGGCTGGAGCCGCTGGATCAGGTCCGCCTCGAAATCGGCCAATTTTGCCTGGAGGGCCGGGAGGTCGCCGCCGACGCCGCTTGGCAGCCCCAGCTTGCTGACAATCCCGGCCAGGGCCTGCTGCTCGGCGGAATTGAGGGCGGAAACCGTGGCGCTGGCGGCCGAGAGGATGGACTCGACGGTCCCCGCGACGCTGCCGCAGATTTGATCGAACACCGAGGCGACGAGATCGTCCAGCGCCGTGTCGGCGACGGTGACGCTCAACCCGACCCCGGCGTTCAGCCCGAGCGAGGTCGACTTGCTTTTCTTGATGGAGAAGACGGTGCCCCCCGCGGCCCGCTGCGCGAACACGCGAAATCCGTCGGTTGCGCACACCGAGAGCGTCACCGTCGCCGAAGGGCTCGCCGTGAAGCTGAAAATGCCCGCCTGGCCGAGGACCGCGCCCACCGAGTCCGCAAGGATCGAGGCCAGGCTCGTGGCGGTCAGCTTGAGCGACAGGGAGAGGGCGCCCTGGAGGCCGAACGAGAGGACTTGCGGGGAGGGAGGCGGGGCCAGGAGCTCGTCGATCGAGAACACCGTCCTGAATCCCGCCGCCGCGGCGGCGATGGAGGCGTAGGCCATCGCGCCTCGGGGAAACGCCATGCAGGCGCTGGCGTCGAGCGCCAGGGAGTCGTCCAGCCCGAGCGTGACCGGGCTGCCGATGGTGAGGCTTCCGGCGAGCTTTCCCGTGACGGTAAGCCCGGTTATGACGACATAGGCCACGCTGGCGTCGAAGGCGACCGGCGGCTCGATGATCGGGGCCTGCGCCGGGTCCTCGGCCGCCGGCAGGGCGGCGCCGCCCAGGTTGAAGTAACCCACCGGGTCGGGATCGCTGGCGGCGTTGACGACGGCTATGCACGTCTGCGCGCCCGCCGAGACGACAAAGCATCCGAGGGTGCTCGAGGGATTGCTGGGGTCGGGGATGTTGATCGTGCCGCTTGGCGTGCCGATCGACGCCGAGACGGGCGCGCTGGGCAGCGACGGATCGCCGAGCGGCTTGTCGGTGGAAAAGCCGTTGATCGTATTGAGCTGCGGGATGATGAGGGAGGCCATGGGCTTCAGTGTCGGGATGTGTGCGCGGCGGGAGGCGGCTGCCCGTCGGTTTGGACGGGGCCCGGCCCCCGACCCGTACTATGAGCGCGGGGGTACGTCAAAGGGTCTTCAGGTATTCCAGCAGGGCGGTTTTGTCGGTGGCCGAGAGATCGGTGCCGTAGGTGTGCCCCTGGTTGCCGTTGCCGCGCACGGTGGTGTCCTCTTTCCAACCCTCGCGCTCGGCGGCGGCCCCCGCCGTGACGAAGCCCACGTCGGCGGGGTCGTAGATGTCGTATCCCCGGAAAAAGGCCGCCGGCCGGTCCGACACGGGCGCCAGGAGGCTGCGGAGGTTCGGCACCGAGCCGTTGTGAAGGTAGGGGGCCCGCATCCACAGGCCGTCGAGGGGGGGCGACTGGTAGCCCACCTGCTTGACCAGGCCCGGCCGGATGATGCCGATCTTCGCCACCGCCTCGTTGGCCTGGTCGGCGGCGGCCTGGTTCCACGTGTCCATCCTGTTGCGATCGGTGCCGATGTCGGCGATCGCGATGAGCCTGCTGGTGTGGGGCTGTCCCGGCTCATGGCAGGACGCGCAGCTCTGGGCGTAAACCTGCTTCCCCTGGGCGGCCAGGGCGGAGTCGACCGGGAAGGGATATGCGGGTGGCGCCAGGTCGCTCAGGAACTCGTCGAGCTCGGCCATCCTGACGATGAACCATGCGCGGCGCTCGAGCTTCCAATTGAGCGTGTCCAGGGGGACCGTCGGGTCGGGCGCCGCCCCGAGCCCGAGCGCGGAGTCGATGAGGACCGAGCGGACGGCCGGCGTGTCGCAGCTCCAGTTCAGGAAGAGGCCGTCGCCCTTCCGGATCTTCAGGTTCCATACCGAGGGGAAGTCCGACTGGCCCACGGTGTTGTCCACCGGCATGGTGGTCATGAAATATTTCGTCAGGTTCATCGGGTCGTCGCGGCCCGTGCCCCAGGCCGGCCAGTCGGGGCGGTTCATCCACGCCAGCTGCGTCGCCTCCTTCTGGAGGGCGCTTCGCGTGAGCGGGATGAGCGCGAAGCGGTAGATCAGGCGGTCGACCATCGAGAGCTTTGTCTGTTTCTCGATCTGCGCGAGCAGGGTGTCGGCGTTGAAGCGCGGGTCCGCGGCGCAGTTGGTGAGGAAGCGCATCATGCTCTGCAGGTTCGAGGTGGCCGCCGGCGCGCCGACCACGACGTGGGGCAGGTCGACTTCGTTCGCGCGCCAGGTCCCCACGTGGCAGATCGCGCAGTTGTTCGCGATGCGCGGGAAGCCGATGGTCATCTTGGAGAAGCCGACGGGTATCTCCTGGCCGGGCTCCCAGACGACGCCGAACGACTTGTAGCCGCCGGGGCCGGGCATCAAGTCGGGGAAAACCTGCGGGAGCACGAGCCAGATCCAGTAGGGAATGCCCTTCGCGTTCTCGGCGCCGATGGACCCGTATTTGAAGCGCTCCCCCTCGTTGGCGAACGCGGCCTGGGGGACCTGGCGGAGGAACTTGTACCAGCCGAACACGGCGACGAAGCAGATGATCGCCAGGATGCAGATGAGCCAGCTTTTGCAGCGACGGGAGAGGTGCATGGTCAGAATGTTTTTAGATATTCAATCAGTGCCTGTTTGCTGTCGTCGGAAAGCTCGGTCCCGTAGACCGCGCCGTCGTGGCCATAGTTGCCATTGCCGGGAATCGTCGTGTCGAACGGGAAGAACGCCTTCCCGTTCTCCGTGGGGACGTCGGCGACGAAGCCGACGTTCTTCGGGTCAAAGACGTCGTATCCCCGGAAAAAGGAGGCCGGCCGCTTGGCCGCCGGCTCGAGAAGGGCCCGCAGGTTCGGCACGGAGCCGTTGTGGAGGTACGGGGCGCGCAGCCAGACTCCGTCCAGCGGCTGGTTGGCATAGCCGTTGGTCTTCCGGAAATGCTGGAAGCGCTCCGCGGGATAGGCGGCGTACAGCTGGCCCTGGTTCACGCAGAGCGCGAAGGAATAGGAGTCGAGCCTGTGCCGGTCCGTCTTGATCAGGTCGATCGACGTGACCTTCCCGACGAGGTCTCCGGTGAAATCGGTGCCGCTGGCCCCGTGGCAGCGGGCGCAGTACTGCGCGTAGACCGGCTTCCCCTTCGAGGCGAGGGCGGCGTCGATGGCGTACGGATACGGGGGCGGCGCCGCGTCGAGGAGCCAGTTTTCCGTTCGCTGGAGCGACGGGCGGTCCAGCGTGGGCGGGAGCGCGCCCGTGCCGAACGCCGCGCTGCGGTTGCGCTCGTCCACCGACGTGTTGTTCCCGTCCCAGTGGAGCTCCATGCCCTCGCGGAGCCGCTGGTGCCAGATCGAGGGGAAGTTGCACACGCCGATCCACTCCTCCTGCGGAAGGTTATCCATCCGGAAATTGAGGAGCACCTTTGGCGGGTTGAAGGTGTCGAAGCGCCCCGGGCCGAAGACCGGCTCGTTGTCCATGAAGCTGAACATCCGCCACAGGGTGATCAGCTGGTCGCGCATGAGGTCGACGCCCACATAGTGGATCAGCTCGCGATTGAGCCAGTCGTCCGTGCCCATCTTCTTGATGACGGGGGCGAGCCGGTCCCCCGTGAAATCCTTGTCGAGCGCGACGGCGGAGAGAAACCGCTCGAAGCCCTGGAGATCCACCGTGTTGGACGGCATGCCCAGGACGTACCTCGGCGCGCTCGCGGGGGTGTCGCGCACCGATCCCACGTGGCAGATGGCGCAGTTGAGGAATACCCGGTCCATTCCCTGCACCTTGCGCTTAGACACGCCGATCGGCAGGTCCTTGCCCTGCTCATAGATGAATCCCAGCGACTGAAGCCCCTTTCCCGGGAGGTATTGCGGGAACAGGTCCGGCAGCGCCATCCAGATGGAGTAGGGGATGCCGGACGAGCGCTCGCCTCCTGTGGAGCCGTACTTGAAGTGGTCCTCGTTCGAGGCGTAGGTGACCGGCACGTCGCTCGTGAAGCGCGCGACCGCCCAGATCACCACGATCGCGAGGACGATGCAGGCGAGCCCGCACACCCAGCGGCAGCAGGATCTGGAGGGGGCCGGCGCCCTGGGCTCGATCGGCATGGATGTGAACGCGCGGCCGGGCTAGGCCGGGAAGTGGAGCGCAAAGTCTATGAGCCGCGTCTTTCGCCAGTAGACGATGCCCAGGTAGAGGCGGCTCGAGGGGTCGACCAGGCGGATCTCGTCGCGGATCGGCCGCGCCCAGAACGTCGACTGCGAATAGTCGAGCACGACGCACTTCTTCCCGTCGAGCCAGCTCTCGGTGTAGTAGACCTTGGCCATGACGGCCCTCGTGCCGTCGGGGCCGAGCTTGTTGAGCAGGGTGGTGGTGCCGTCGGAGTGCAGGGAGAAGACCTTCCCCTGCCACGCGAAATCGTGGACAAACCTGGCGAACGTGCGCGTCAGGAAGGTGCCCGTCGTCCAAATGGCCTCGCCGGCGGCGTTCCCCTCGGGGATGGGGCCGGCCTCACTGGAGCGGAACAGGTCGTCCAGCGCGCTCTCGGATTTTCCCAGCAATTCGTTCAGGTTCATGTTTTGGCGGGGGTTGGATGCTCTCGAGGCCGGTGGCCTCGGTCCAGGGGTTGGGGGACAGGGGTTCGGTCGGCCGCTAGATGGTCTTGAGGAATTCTATCAGCGCGAGCTTGTCGGAGTCGGGGAGCGTCGAGCCGAACGTGTGGCCGCGGTCCGTGACGAAATCCGGGCATGTGCTCACCTCGAGCAGCATGGGGACCAAATCCTGGATCATGACCGCCTTCGAGGACTCCGCATCCAGGTTCTTCAGTTTGATCTCGGCGAACACCTCCTTCATTTTAAGGCAGAGCTTCACCAGCTTCGCGGGGTCGGCGTAGGGATCGATGTTAGCGATGAGATTGACGGGGGTTCCCGCGGGGATGTCGCCGATCCGGAAGTAGCCATCCGGGTCGGTCCACGGCTTGAGCAGGGCGCGCAGCGGCTCGGGGATCTCGACGGCCTGGAGCTGCAGCTTGCAGTCCTCGCTCGTCCGCCAGATCGAGGCGGCGCCGAGGCGCTTCTCCGGCCAAAGGAGCTTCTGCGCGGCGTCGTTGAACGCCTCCATGCGGCCGGCAACGGACGGGTCGCCCGTGTACTTGCCGAGCATGTTGTTGTGGAAGAAGGGCGCCGTGGACCAGATGTTGATCAGCGACGGCGTCCGGTAGTAGCCGGGGCCGCCCGCCGGCACCGTGAACTTGTCGGTCCCGCCGGTGTACGGATTGAACACGTCGATCTGCCCGACGGACGGCTGGTTCTTGTAGGTGTCAGACGAGAAGTCGTTCCAGACGTGGCCGCTCATCGCGTTTGTGGCCATGGCGCGGGCGGCGTTGGTCTTTATCTTCGTTATCGGGTAGCGCGCCTCGTCGGAGAAGAAATTGTCGTCGCGGAAATCGTCCTTGAGGACCGCCTCCGCAAACCAGGCGTCCTCGTCGGCCCCCGCGGGAGGACGCTTGCTGGAGTGGCAGGTCGCGCAGTTCGCCGCGAAGACGAGCTTGCCCTGCTTGAGCACCGCGGGGTCCTTGGTCATGTAGTCCTTCCCTCCGGGCGCGTCCTCGAGGTGCAGTGGCTTGAGCTGCGTGAAGAAATTCGCGACGTTTATGACCTTCTGCTGGGTCGCCAGCCAGTAGACGGAATTCTTCTGGGCCTCGCTGATATGGAACGGCTGCTGGGGCGTCAGGCCGATCAGCGCCTCGTGGCGGGTCAGCCAGTACTGCGAATACATGCCGATGTTGATGTAGACGCGAAGCGTGGCGCCGGGGACGCCCACGGAATCCGCCCCGTCCTTGAGGACGTGCGGGACGGGCAACGGGGACTTCTCGCCGGGGATGAGGAGCGTGTCCCCGGAGACCTCCTCGATGTGCGCGACCGCCAGGCGCTGGTTCAGCTCGAAGATCGGGTTGATCGCGTTCGGGTTGTTGATGTGGTCCGTGGCGATGCGCGACGTGTCGGACGTGCCGGCGGGCTGCGTCTTGAGCATCTCATAGAAGAAACCGCCCTTCGCCACGTTGTGCGCGAAGACGGCGCCCTCGCGGATGTACTGGTTGCCGATGGCGGAGTTCAGGTTCTCCAGCTTGGGATTCTCCACGTCGTCGGGCGGCTTCGTCGGATTGAACGCGATGTGGCAGGCGCCGCAGGCGACACCGACGCGGTAGGGCTTAACCAGCGTCGGATCCGCGGCATAGTTGCTATCGCTGTAGTAGCGCTGCCCGTCCCACTTCTTCTTCGCGGCCTCGTCAAAGTCGGGATTTGGGAACAACCGGAATCCCATGATGCCGGTGGACCGGCCGTAGACGTTGGGATCGATCGCGCTGGACTCGGGCTCGACCGCCTCGTCAATCCACATGCCGTACTCGTCCGGCTTCGTGGCCTGCCGGTAGCCCGGGGCGTTGATCAGGCCCATGTCCTTGAAGCGGGTCGCGCGGTTGCGCGAATCGATGGTCTTCAGCATGTCGATGAGCCCGAAGCTCTCCTGGGACATCCGGTTCCAGAACTGCTCGTCGCCGCCGCACCAGAGGTTCCAGGTGTTCCGGCCCTTGATCTGGTCGGGGTTCAGGGTGATCCCCCCGTCCATGGGCTGGAAGACATCGGCCGCGAGCTCCGGGAAATCCGCAGGCTTGCGGCCGCCAGCGTCGTCGATGAGGGAGACGGGCTTCTCGATGAGGGGGAGGGTCCTTGTGCAGCCTGCCGCGCCCATCAGGACGGCCAGCATGGATGCGGGAGCTAGGATTCTGCTGAGTGATGTTTTCATGGCGGGTCTCCCTGGAAGAATTTCCCGGGCACGGGGCAATCCGGGCTGCGACGGTACTTAGGTGGGTTTGTTTTGATGATCGAGCTATTTAAGCTGTGGTCATCGGGTTGCATGTCGGGCCTGGCAACGGGGCGGGTGCTTCGATCGGCGTTCATCACTTGGACATCATGAACTCGACCGCCTGCATCATGCCGCTCCCCCCGAAGGGCAGGAGAACGGCCCTCACGACGGGCTGCTGGTGCCAGGGAAGGAATGCGCCCTCCTGGTTGGCCTCCATGTCCGCCTGCAGGGCCTGCAGCGCGTTGGCGAACCCGTCGGCGCCGGCAGCCCTCGCGTCGGCCGCGTTGAGCCCGATGTTGCGGAGCGCCCGGACCTTCGCCCTGGTGGCCGCGAGCTTCAGCAGAAGGGCGCAGAGCACGCAGATCGCCGCGTCCTCGCCGTAGAAGGCGAGGACCGACGCGGACATGTGCCAGTTGGCGAAGAAGGTCCAGCGCGCGAATATGAGCAGCGTCAGGACCGCGAACGGCAGGATGATCAGGGGAACGGTCTCCGATGTGAGCCGGCCGATGAACAGGACGTCGACATAGGCGCTCGCTGCCTTCCACTCGGCGTTCGCCTGCAGCCCGGCTGTCTTGACCACGGAGGGTATCTTCTCGAATGCCTTCCCGGGCCAGAGGCTGTGGTTGTCATCGCCGAGCCGCGATACGAAGCGGTAGCAGCTCTGGGTCTCGTCGACGACCCAGAATATGAGGTAGACCATCAGGAGCGAGGCCGCGAACAGCATGGCGCGGTCGCAGGCCACGCTGAGGTTACCCCGGGTGGGGGAAAGCGGGATGCCGATCACGTAAAACAGGCAGATCCACCCGCCAAAGTAGCACAGGGTCATGAGGCCGGCCCGGGCGCACCTGCGGCCGGGGGTGGAACGCTCGCACAGGTAGCGCCAAAGGAGCTGGCTGCTGATGTACCGGAGCGGTTCCTCCCTCGTCGCCTTCTGGCGGGCGGCAACCGCCGCAGCCACCCCTCCGCGGTAGTCGCTCGACGGCTCCTCGAGGTAGCGGACCGCCGCGTCGTCCTCCAGCTCCGTCACGAGATAGTCGTCCTTCGACAGGGGCATTCGCCTGACGACCTCGCCCATGGACGCGAAGATCCCGGTCCTCTCCGAGAGGCTCTGGGGCGGCCTGACGAGCCCGAACTCCTCGCAGAGGAGGATCCGGCTCTGCCTCGCCCGGCTTCCGCAGTAATATATCCCCCCTGCGGCCGTGATCAGGGCCAGCAGCCTGAAGAATTCCGTCGGCCAGATGCTGACGCCCTCGATCCACGTGATCGGCTCGAAGCCGTCGTAGATGCGCTGGAAGACGAGGACGACGGCGACGGCGGCCGCCGCAAGCAGCGCGACGGCGAGGACGTCGGGCCTCTCCGAGGCCTCGAGCCTGAACCGGCCGAGGAAGATGAAAAGCGTCATCGCGCCAAAGAACGCCGCCCCGAAGAGCATGCTGAGGATGTCCACGCCATGGTCGCTCCAGAACGACGCTTCCGGAAGGAGCGGCATGTCGAACTTGGGATGCAGGCTGTCGTGGAACCGGTCCTCCGTGTTCGCCGGGATCTGGCTGCGGCCCGGGACGAAGAGCGGCACGGGGTAGGTGCGCCCGATCTCGAACCGGAGCGGAGGCAGCAGCTGGTCGCGGAGGGCCTTGAGGTCGGGCGCCCGCGAGGCGATCGCGGCCTGGACCGCGAGGAAGGCGCCGGTCTGCTCCGAGCTGCGGAACGGAGTGACCCCGACCTGGAGCTTCTGGAAGAGCTCGAAACCGTACGTCGAGGCCACCACGAGATTGCGCGTGTATTTGGCGGACCCGCTGTCCAGGAACCGCGCGTCCAGCTTGTCGGTGAAAAAGACCGCGTCGGGAAACCGCGGGCGAAGGACCTGGAGCAGAAGCAGGTCGTCGTTGACGTTCGAACCCAGCAGGCCGACCGCGAGCAGCTTGGGCGAGGACGGCTTGCTGGAAGCCTTCTCGGCGGCTGATTCGGGATGGTCCCGCTCGGTCAGCCGGTTGGCGAAGACCAGTCCAAGCCGGGCGATGTAGTCGACCTGGTGCTCGCCCTCGGCGCGCTCGAGGGGCCGGGCGTCCGGCGAATCACCCGACGATTTTCCCGGGTCGTCGGCGCCGCTCGCGGCGGCCTCCGAGGTGGCCGTCCCGCCGACGCCGGCGATGAAGAATGCCCGCAGGACCTGGCGGGGCCAAAGCCTGTCCTCGTCGAACTTGAGCTCCGCGAAATTCTCGGCGGTCAGATGGGGAAGCCGGGTGGCGACGCTTGGATTGTAGCCATGCCCCAGTTTCTTCACCTGGCGCAGCTTCGCCGCGTACGTGAGAGGCAGGAAGCGCCCGTATTCCGTGTCCCAATCCGAGACGATGGCGATTCGCGTGTCCCTGTCGGCGATGTCGACCCCCCGGAGCATGAGCTCATTGATGAGGGCTTCCGCAAGGTCCTCGTCGGTGCACGTGAGGTTGACGAGGACCGGGCCGTTCTTCTGATGCGCCAGCCTTTTTCGGCCGGTCGGCTCGACCTCCGCGCCCGGCTTCTCCGGACCCGTCTTCGCCTCCGGCCCGACCGACCCGCCGTCCGAGATAAGGTCCAGGACGCCGTCCGCCATTGTTGCCGTTGCCGAGTAGAATATCGTCCCTGCCGCGAGGTTGGACACGCCGGCATTCAGGGCGGCCTTCCTCTCCGCGATGATGTCCGTGAGCGTGCCGGACCAGTACGGCCCGATGACCTTGAAGTCGATCGCCCCGGCGTCGATTCCATGGAGGCCGACCACCTGCGCGGTGAGGTCGGCCTTCAGGGCGTCGAGCGCCCTAAGGGGATTCACGAACAGGGTCTCGTCCTGGACCCAGACGACCAGGACCGCGCCGTAGGGCGACGGCTGCTGCCTGGGAAGACCGCTGGCCAGGAACCACTCGGCGGGAAGGGGCTGGTTGATGCTGGGGGGCCTTCGACCCGCTTCGCCCAGCCACGCCTGGGGAGGCAAAATCAGCATCAGGTGTTCGGCGTCGTCGGCGACGAGCCCCTGCGCCCCGAGGCCGCTCACCGTGGCCGCGCGGAAACGGATGCGCATCTCCCGCGCCTCGGTCGAATGAAAGTCGCCGCGGACTATCACCGGCAGCAGGCAGACCCTCTGGCCCCCGATCATGGACTTGAAGCCTTCAGGGGCCCCGATCGGCGCCGCCAGGTTGCCTCCCGGGACACCCGGCGGGGGGACATTTCCGCCGGAGTCGGATTTCTTGGCCGCCCTCACCCATGCGCCGAAGGGATCGTCCGACAGGTGTGAGTCCACAAGGATGCCCTTGTCGTTCGCCGGCTCCTCGGCGGAAGGCGACGGGGTTGCGATCTTCCCGTTGGTCAGGAACGCCCCCATCGCCGCGGCCAGGAGCACCAGGAGCTGCCAGGAAGGCATCGACGAGCCGCTGGAGTCGGAGGCCATGGTCAGCAGGGAATCGAACACGTGGCCGCGCCGGGAACGCGCCGCGCGGCGGACCGGGCCGGGAGGCGTTTCATGCGGACGCCCGCCACCGAGGAATGGTCAGTGGAATGCGGCATTCAAATATCCTTGGGGGTGGAATTAGGCAGAACGGAACAGCGTCATTCCCAACGACCAACGCGATTGGTGGAACGCGGGGAAACCTATGAATCACTCCGCCGACATAAAAACGGAAAAAACCACGTTAATCCACGTAAGCGGATTCCGGCCCGCGGGCCTCACTTGGACTTGAGCGCGCCCTCAGCGCCGGCGCCGGTAAGGGCGCCGCCGTCGTCCGCCACGTCCTCCACCCCCAGGCACCGCATGAAGCCAGCCGCCGTCGGGTCGTCGTCCCGAAGGGCCGTGTCCCAGAACGCCAGTCCCACGCGCTTGATGAACTCGTGGTATTTCTCAGGCGGGGCGGAGCCGTCCATGCGGCGGTCGCCGAAGTCCATATGGGTGACGCCGGTGACCGTCACGTGGAACTTTCCCCCAGGAGGCATGTGCTTGAAGGGCAGCAATCGCTCCGAGGGCGAGCCGCCGCCCAGCTCCCGGTCCTCGGACCCGCTGATGGTCAGCATCGGGCGCGTGATGGCCACCCACGAATCGGCCGAGAACCCTACCGCGCCCGGTCCCTGGGGCGACATCGCCATGAAGGCCCTGATGCGGGTGTCCCCAAAATTCCGGGTGTGGCCTCCCGGAAGGTGGATGACGGCCCCGGCGACCGCCATCGCGGTGTACGCGCCGAAGGAATGGCCCGCGACGCCGATTCGGGTGCGATCCATCCGATCGCGCAGCTGCGGCAGCGCGCCCTCGATCGAGGGCAGCGAGTCGATGACAAATGAAATGTCCAGCGGGCGATTCACGAGGTTGGACGTGTCCACGATCGCGGCCTTCATCGCCGCCAGGATCGGGCCCGACTTCAGGATGGCGCGATCGCTGCCGATGTGGTCGGGATGGATCACGACGTACCCGTTCTCGGCCCAGAACCGCCCGAGGTAACCGTATCCGTCCTTCGAGCCGCCGGCCCCGTGCGAAAAAATAACGACCGGATAGCCGCCCGGCCGCGGCTGCTGCGGGTAGTAGATCTTGAGGGGAACATCCCGGGCCCTCGCGGCGTCCGTCAGCACGTAGTTCTCCACGACGTCGATCGGGTTCGCCAGGGCTCCGGCGCCAGCCGAAGCCATCGCGAGCATCCAGTGCGCGATGAGCCGGGGGGAGGCGGGACCTCTGGGGGAGGGTATCAAGGCCGCAGGGGAGGATGAGGCCTGGGGGCCCGATGGGAATCCTATGTTTTGGCCGTTGGACCTGTTATTTTCGCCGACCGACCTATTTTCGTGCTTTTTTTTCACGCGATTGCCAGCGTGGCGCGATGAAAAAGACCCTTGTCCCCGCAGCGCTGGCGGCCCTGATGTCCTGCTCACCGGCGCTTCTGGCGCAGCCGTTGACGCTGCCCCAGCCGAGCCCCGCGGCTTCCGTCTCGCAGACCATCGGCATCACCGACGTCACCGTCACCTACCACCGCCCCAGCGTCCTCAAGCGCGACGTCTGGGGAAGCCTGGTGCCCTACGGGTTCAACGACCTCGGGTTCGGCACGTCCAAGTCCGCTCCGTGGCGCGCCGGAGCGAACGAGAACACGCTGATCACCTTCCAGCATGACGTCATGGTCGCGGGAAGCCCGCTGCCGGCGGGTACGTACGGCCTCTCCATGGCGATCGCGCAGGACGGCACCGTCACCGTGATCTTCTCCCATGACACGGGCTCGTGGGGCAGCTTCTTCTACGACCCGAGCCGCGACGCGCTTCGCGTGAACGTGAAGTGGGAGGACGCGCCTTTCCGCGAGCAGCTCAGCTATGACTTTTCCGACGTCACGAAGGACTCGGCCGTGCTCGCGCTGTCGTGGGAGAAGAAGCGGATCCCCCTGCCGATAAAGGTCGCCACCAACGAGATCGTCGTCGCCTCGCTCAGGCAGGAGCTGAACAGCTCCAAGGGGTTCCAGAGCCAGTCGTGGACGACGGCCTCGGCCTACCTGCTGTCCAACAACCTCGATCTTCCGCTTGCGCTGGACTGGGCGCAGACCGCCGTCAGCGGGCGAAGCGCGGGCGAGCGCAATTTCAACAACCTCTCCAACGAGGCCGCCGTCCTCGAGAAGCTCGGGCGCTCTGACGAGTCCAAGGTGCTCATGGACGAGGCGATGAAGACCGCGACGGCCCTTCAGATCCACCAGTATGGCCGGTTCCTCATCTCGCTCGGCAAGAACGAGCGCGCCATGGAGGTCTTCAAGCTCAACGCCGAGCGCCATCCCGACGTCTGGCCGGTGAACTACGGCCTCGCGCGCGGGTATTCCGCGATCGGCGACTACAAGTCCGCGCTTGACGCCCTCCTCAAGGCCCAGACCCAGCTCCCGGCGGGGGACACCCTCAACGGGGCCGCCATCAAGATAAACATCGAGAAGCTCAAGCGCGGCGAGAACATCAACTGAGCCCCGGGGCGCGTCGGCGGCGGATGGGGGCCGGGATCGCCTACCGCACGATCCGGGCGCCCGCGCCGGCGACCAGCCTCTCGACCTCCGCCCGCGTGGCCATCGAGGTGTCGCCGGGCGTCGTCGAGGCCAGGGCGCCATGGGCCGCGCCGAGGTCGACGGCCCTCTGCGGGTCGTTGAACTGGAGGAATCCAAACTGCAGGCCCGACGCGAAGCTGTCGCCGCCGCCCACGCGGTCCATTATCTCAAGGTCCGGGTACTCGCGGCTCTCGTGGAAGCTGCCGTCGTGCCAGAGGATCGCCCGCCAGTCGTTCCTCGTGGCCGAGGTGACCCTGCGCAGCGTGGTCGCCGCCACCTTGAAATTCCTGAACTCCCTCACGGCGACCTTGATCATGGCCTTGAAGGCGCCGGTATCGATCGCGCCGGCGCCCTTGCCGGCGCCCTTGACCTTGAATCCGAGCGAGGCGGTGAAGTCCTCCTCGTTTCCGACCATCACGTCGACGTACGGGGCTATCTCGCGGTTGACCTCCCGGGCCTTTTCCAGGCCGCCGATCGACTTCCAGAGCGAGGGGCGGTAGTTGAGGTCGTACGAGACGATGGTGCCGTGGCGCTTCGCCGCCTTCACGGCCTCGATCGCGAGCTCGGCAGCCGAGGGGGAAAGCGCGGCGAAGATGCCGCCGGTGTGGAACCAGCGCGCGCCGAGCCTTCCGAACAGCCCTTCCCAGTCGAAGTCACCCGGCTTGAGCTGGGACGCGGCGGAATTTCCGCGGTCGGGGACGCCCACGGCGCCCCGGACGCCGAAGCCGCGCTCGGTGAAGTTCAGGCCGTTGCGGACCGTGCGGCCGATGCCGTCGTCCTCGCGCCACCTGACGAAGTCCGTGGCGACCCCGCCCTGCATGATGCAGTCCTCGACGAGGTGGCCGACCTCGTTGTCCACGAGGGCCGTGCAGACCGCGGTCCTGAGGCCGAAGCACTTCCGCAGGCCGCGCGAGGTGTTGTATTCGCCGCCGCCCTCCCAGACCGTGAAGGCGCGGGCGGTGCGTATGCGGCCCTCGCCGGGATCAAGGCGAAGCATGACCTCGCCCAGCGAGACCTGGTCGAAGGCGCATGAGGCTGCCGGCCTGATGTTGAGCGTCATAGGGGAGTGCCGGTCGCCACGCTACGGGGCGGCCGCCGCGGCGGCGACAAAAAGCCGCGCGCGGGCCGTCACGGAGGCCCAGTCGGCCGACTTGAGCGCCGCGGCCGACACCAGCGCGCCGCCCGCGGCGACGGCGAAGGCGCCGGCCTTCAGGAAATCGCCCGCGGTCTCGGGCGTGACGCCCCCGGTCGGCAGCAGCTCGATCCCCGGGAACGGCGCCTTGATCGACCTGATGTAGGCGGGGCCGAAGAACTCGGCGGGGAATATCTTGACCACGTCGGC